>Ga0157370_10003272_pt1 | contig 19093 bp, 15 predicted proteins | sample C35metaG_FD_113463 | JGI IMG/M metagenome (GOLD analysis project Ga0157370, IMG submission 113463) | Corn rhizosphere microbial communities from Kellogg Biological Station, Michigan, USA - C3-5 metaG | ecosystem: Host-associated > Plants > Roots > Rhizosphere > Soil | place: USA: Michigan...
ATTTGGCAATTGTTTGCCTTGTTTTTGTTTGCTTTGGTTATCCATTTCTTTATGTTAAAAGTTAGGGTCCAAAGCTATTTACTGGCATTTTTATTTAAAATATGGGGGCTGCCGGATGCTTACTGCGTTTTCATACTAAGCGTTTTTTTAAAGCCATCAATCAATAACCCTAAGTTCTGAATACCAGAACAATAAGCACTTATGATATCATAAATTAAACAATTATGATATCATAAATTCGAATTTCATAGATTTCGAAGATAGTCCGCTTTATACGTGCTGTAATTAGACTCATACATACTTAAAAAAGAAGCACAAAGCTTATTGGGCAGCTCCATAAAAGGATAAAACTTTGCAAAATAAGCAAACCGCTCCTTAACCTGCAAAGTCATCATATAGGCCCGTTCCGCATCAATTCGCTTTTCCAAAAGCATCATCGCATCCTTAAGCCCGTGCGTTTCCTTATATTTCTCCAGTTCAACATAATGAGCCCGCGTTAACACCCATAATTTGCAAGGCGTAATAGTGGTGAATTCTATAAGCGCTTTCTTCCCTTCAAAAAAGCCATCCATATCCGTAAATATCTCTCCCGATTTATAAAAACGCTCCACCATCCTGATCCCATTTCTTTCCACTTTACCTTCAACAAGCCCTTCCTCCAGGTACCAGGCCAACCATACCCCACTGCCCGCTTTAAGTAAAACTTCCAGCTTGTCAGCATTTTCAGTATACATTACTTCTTTAATTTCAGTTCTAAAGGGAACCGTAATTGGAAACATGCCATGTAGCTTTTCCAGCAATTCTTCAATAGCCATAAGAGTGTTATTTTGAGAGTTAATAAATGATTTAATTTCATTGGGATATTTATAGATACTCCGTTACACTCAGTTCCGCCTTTCCATTTTTATACAGCAACAGCAAATTTTCCATGCTGATCTTTTTAATGTCTTCCGGATATTGGAGATTAAATGCCTCAATGAATCTCAACGGCGAATTAAAAGCACATCTCAGCTGAAGCCGCACCTCATTTTCCTCATGGTTGCGGAGCATCACACTCACCTCAATAAGTTGATCCCCATGAAGCGCAGCCTCAACACCCTCTTTGCTGGTGATGAGGTTAGAATGCGTCCAGAAGTACTGGACCAGATCACTAGTTTTAATCATAAAATTTACATTTGGTTAGATTTATAATAATTCTTGGCAATATTTTGATTGTATGTTAGGTTAAAATAGGGAGTTAATCTCCCTTGAAAAACCACCTCTCTCCCTACGGATTTCTCTCCCCCAGAGGCGGAGAGAGGCGTGGTGTACTATAGCAAGTGTAAATATGAACCCTCACCAGTCTGCACCCAAGAAAATATGATTTCATGATCAAGCCTCAGAACCTAGAAGGTTCAGCGCGATCAGAAAACATATTTTCCCCCTTAGCCACCGTGTAATTCACACTTTAAACCCCTTTCTATAGCCCTTCGCCGTCTGCCCTGCCCGCTGCTTAAACCACCTGCTGAAATACGGTAAATCGCTAAAACCCAGCAACTCCGAAATCTCCTTTATCGTATGCCTGGAGTACTGCAGCAAGTACAAAGCCTCCCGGTAAATCCTGTCCTGCAGCAACTCATAAACCGATCTCCCCAAATAAGCCTTCGCAAATCTGTTCAAAGCATGAATAGACGTATCCATTTTAACCGCATACACAGAAATATCCCGGTTGTACCTAAAATCCATCTCAATCAAGGACTGCAATACCCTTAACCGCTGAAAGTCTGGCGCGTAATAACCAGAATCTACCAGCCTAAATCCTTTAGTATATGATTTCGTTTCCTGCAACATCACTATAACAATTAATCAAATCCTCTTCGGCACCCGCGGTATCGGCTTATACTCAATAATAAAATCAATCACCCTATCCAGTTCCTTCAACACCAGATGAACCAGTTTCAACCGAAAAACATCCGGTTCTCCCTTCCCCGCAGCACTACCAATCTCCGTCATTTCAGAATCAAAACGAATCAGCAAATCCACCCCTTTGATCTGCCGAAGTTTAACCAGCAACTTCCTCACCACAATCAAATGTTTAGCAGTTTGCTTTTGATTGTTATTAGCGATAATATCAAAGATATCCGAGGTTAACGTATAATGCGCATGCGTCAACCGTTCAGAGAAAAAAGGCTCAATCGGCTTACGCGTATTCCCTATTTCCTCCAGTAAAGCAAAGAAAAGTTCAGGCCCGGTTTTTTGAAGGTACTTAGTCATAGGTAGAGAAGTTAAATTAAGGCAATTGACAATAATGATGATTTTTAGATGCACAAAGCATCACCCCACGAAACACAACGCAGGGTGACAACAATTAAAACAGTAAATATTATTTGTGAAAGAAAGCGTAAAATCAGCTAATCATTACCATCAATAAGTTCCTGCAATTTGTCCTGCAATAATTTTTTATCCGGTAATTGGGTTTTGTATTCAGCAACCATAGTGGGCGATAAACTCCTGTTCATTGCATACTTTACAACCTCACTATCTTTATCATTACACAACAAAATACCGATGCTAGGATTTTCATGCGGTTTTTTAACATCCTGATCCAAAGCTTCCAGATAAAAATTAAGCTTGCCGAGATACTCAGGTTTAAACTTATCATTTTTGAGTTCAAAATTAACCAGGCACTGTAACCCTCTGTGATAAAAGAGTAGGTCGAGGTAGAAGTCGCTGTTTCCTACCTGTACTCTATACTCTTCCCCCATAAACAAAAAGTCTTTGCCAAGTTCAAGAATAAAGTTTTTCATCTGCCCTACTAATCCTTTTTGCAGATCGCTCTCACTATGCGTTTTCGGAAGATTCAAAAACTCAAAAATATAACTGTCTTTAAGACTATTGGAGATATCAGGAATTTCTCTCACCAGTGGTGAGAGTTTTGTATTTCCAATCATTGTACGCTCAAACAAGCCTGAGTTTATTTGTCGCTCTAACTGTTTAACGGAATAATTCTCCTTAATACACAATCTTAAATAAAACTCCTTCTCCTCATTAGATTTAACTCTCGACATCAGAACTAAATGATGTGTCCAACTAATTTTAACCAGGATACTGCCTCGAATATCATTTATCCCTAATTGTGTCATCGGTGATGACACAATTTCATCTAACTGGTTATTAGCACTTTGACGCTTCACATACAGTAAAGATGCTAACGGATGATTAATGTAAGTTTCATAAAATTGTTTCATTCTATAAAGCCCTCGACGATTAAATCCTTTCAACTCTGGATGATTTTTCCCAATAAATCTAGCCAATTCATCAACGGTTTTCTCTCCCCAATTTCTTTTCGAAACTTGTTGATTAATATACCCTCCAACATTCCAATACAAATTGATTAACTCAGTATTAACAGACTTAATCGCATTATTTCTAGATTCCTTAATAAACTGTACAACAGCAACAAATTGTTCTTCCATATATTTAAATTTTAAACCATAAAGTCAAACAATATATTATAAAGGAATAAAATTATCCTTTATATAATTATATTAACTATAAGAATCTCACGTGTACAAACCTTCCTTTCACAAACAATTTCAAAGAACAACATCCTTTATATTCCGCTGGAATAAGCGGTAAGTATTCCCCTCTCTGCCCAGACCACCCCGCCCGATGGGCAACCCCTTCACCGTCATCTCGAGGGAAGCGAAGCGACGAGAGACCTGTAAGCACTTTCCTAATAGATTTCTCCTGAAGTCGAAAGGACGAAGCGGCGTCGAGACGCATGGTGGGACAGTTTCTACTTTAAAACCCCTCCCTCTTCAAAAACCCCAGCATCGGATCCAGCCACTCACTCACAGGCAGCCGCTGCGTAAACCCATGATTCCCCTTCGGAAACAAATGCAATTCCGCATCAACCCCATTCTTCTGCAAAGCTTGATAAAACACAATGCTATTGTTTACATCTACGATACTGTCATCACCGCAATGCGTCAAATACGTCGGAGGCGTTTCCTTAGTGACCTGGAGTTCATTAGAAAACAGATCCACTTTTTCCTTACCTGGCTCCATACCCAATAAGTTGATCTTAGACCCCATGTGAGTCAACTGATCATTCATACTGATCACCGGATAAACCAGAATCATAAAATCTGGCCGGAGGCTAATGTTACCTTTATTCGGGATATAGCTTTTGGAGAAATGAGTTCCTAGGGTCGAAGCCAAATGTCCTCCTGCACTGTATCCAATCACGCCAACCTTTGCAGGATTGAGGTTCCAGTTCATCGCATTGGACCGGATCACTTTCATGGCTTGCTGTACATCCATCAACGTTCCGTAGCTTTTGTCTCTCATCGTTTCCTTTTTGGGTAACCGGTATCTCAATACAAAAGCAGCAATTCCTTTTTCCGCAAAGGCTTTGGCTATCGCGATGCCTTCTTCTTCAAAAGCAAGGAAGCCATATGCTCCACCAGGGATGACCAATACTGCTGTTCCGGTCGCTTTTTCTTTAATGGGTAGATATAGGGTCAAGGTTGGCGCTTCTTCTTTGGATAGTTTTACTGTACTTCCTGGAATAGTGTCCGGGTAAAGCGGCAGCACTTGTTGTGCTACCGCAGTATACCCGACCATTAAAAAGAGCATCAGAGTTAATATTTTAGTTTTCATACTGTTCATTTAAATATGATATAGTAAACACTTACCATGTCGGCAAGTTCCTTTTCATTTTCTCAAGATTAACTACGAATTCTTTGTATCCTGGAAAGGCTTTAACAGCCTCCTCCTCCCACTCAATTGCACTCGCCGTTTTGCCCATTTTATAGAGGAGATTGGCATATGTGTCAATCGCTCCAGAATTAAATGCATAATAGGTCTCCAACGAATATTTCATAACATCTGCCGCAAATGCAAGAACCATTGGATCATTGACGTGAAGAAATACATCCCATGATAAAGCATTAATAACATACTCAGGACGTTTTAATGCCTTGTCAAAATACAACTTATAGTATTTACCAAAATTGATCCAATCCTTTGTTTCTTGATAATAGATCATTCGCTTTCCCTGAACTGCCTCTTGTCCAAGAGTACCGAATTCTGCGGTGACATGCTTTTCTATAAGATTCCAATCAGGTTTATTGGATCTCCAAGTGTTATGTAGAGGAATGAAATCTAAGTCAATTATTCGTCTTACAGTGTACTCGGCTTTATTCTCACCTAGTACTGCATTGACTTTTTCCTTTTCGTGGAGATATAACTTAAATGCTTTACTATCCGTATGCTCAATATATAGATTAATAAATTCTAAGTTTTCTTTAGCAAAAAGAATAGCCTCCTTTTGCTTAAGAAGAAAATTATTGATATACTCTTGAGCCATGCTATTTGCCAGTGCAGTATCACCCTTTAATTTTAAATCTCCAACTAAAACCGGCGTTTGACTATAATCTTTGTTATTTTGAGCATTTGTCTTAGTATTCAAAAAATTGAACAAAATGGCGGTAAGAAACGCATAAATTCTTGTATTAACTCTCATGTCTATCTTTCATTTAATATTTCACTATTTACCTGTAGTCACAACGGACGTTCTCGTTCTCAGATTGCTTACTTTGTTCTTCAAGGGTTAATAAACCTGGACCAGGAGTCCTACCAATGCTGTCAAGCTGAAACGCAGAATTAATTCCTCTATTAGGCGCATCAGTCCCTTCTAGCATCCATATTGGAGCCGGCTTATCTTTCAGGTAATGATCAAAGAACTGCATCATTCTATTGGTAAAATCCTCTGACTCATTTCCACGGAGACTGTGGTTTCCTTCGGGGTATACAAGCATCCACGCCCTTTTACCCAACCTCCGTAATCCTAGAAAAAATTCTCTTGCATTAGGATAAAGGCAAATTCTGTCTTTTTTTGTATGCATCATTAACAAAGGCGTGGTCACACGGTCAGCATATAAAACCGCTGAGTTTTTAATGTATATATCCCTCTTTTCCCATAAATTTGCTCCCATTCTTGGTTGCCCCGTTTCATAAAAAGATCCCAGCCATTTATTTTCTGCATCCACGGACAGCCCCCCATAAATACTAATCCAGTCGGCAATCCCCGATGCCGAACAAGCTGCTGCAAATAAATTAGTTCTAGTCACCAAGAAATTGGTCTGCACACCTCCCCAACTATGCCCCTGTATGCCCATTTTTGTAGAGTCTACAAAAGGTAATTTGATTAGATATTTGGCTGAGGAAACGATTGAATTATAGGTCCCTTGCATCGGATCCCCGATAGTATAATAAATATCTGGACAAAATATCAGATAACCATTACTAACATAGGTTGAAATGTCTAAGCTTCCTTGCGAGTATTCAGGCTTTAAACAAACATTTAATGCCCCAGTCATCTTCTCATAATAATAAAAGATGACCGGATATTTTTTGTTTGGGTCAAAGTTTTCCGGCTTATATAAGATACCCTGAAGTTTCCTTCCCTCAGGAGACTTGTAGGTATGTAATTCTGTAGAGTACCAATTATAGAATTTTTCGGGGGAAAGATTACTTATTGGAGTGAACGTCTTAAAATCGTTGGTACTAAAATAATTTGATGATTCATTCGCACTTGTCCTTTTTACTAAGTAAATGTCGGCATTTCTTGCTTTGACTGGATAATCCCCTCTCTGCTGCATTGACAGATTGTTATTAGATAGCAATAAATGATAAGCGTATGGACCCATAGTTAAGAGTTCTGGATCTTCCTTTTTTGTAATTGATGCGCGAAAAAATCCATTGTTCATGTTCTCTAAACTGAAAGCATTAAGAATTAATCCGGTTGCTTTCGAGATAGGTTGGTTTAGGTACTTTTCCAAGCCGAATGTAAATATGACGTTATGTTTTACACCATAACCATTTGTAAGATTAACCGGAGGAGATTGCCCAAGGGGATCCAATTTCCATATATCATAACTATCATAAACCAAGACGCTTTCATCATTTTCAAGCCATCCTGCAACTCCCCTGTTAATCTTATACTCAGGATGAATCACATCCCGCCAGGAAATCCTTAAACCTTCAGTAAGATTTCGAATAGAACCAGAGTTTATTTCATAACTAAAAAAGTTATTTTCTTTATCATAATATGTAATAAATCTTCCGCAAATTGATAAATTAACATCTAGCATTTTAGTAAGCCACGTTAATTGTTTCCTGTTTCCCGTCGTTGTAGACACCAAATCATAGCGGTATCGGGTCGTTCTATTCCATCCAATTTCATCCAAATCACCAGCATCTATTTTATGAGTAATCAATTCCTTGTCATTAAGCCCTTTTTTATGTTCAGGAAACGAAAAATTTTCATCCTTATACTTTTGAATTCGAGTAAACTTTCTATCAGTTAGATTAATAACCGCGATGTAAGATGTAGCGTACGAACGATCAATTTTATTTACCTGGATTGATTGTATTTTCTTATCCAAATAACTCCAAATTTCCAGGCCTTTTTTTGTAATCGGTTCATGTATTATTTTTGATTCTAAATTCACAAATAAATAATTGCCGTCATTACTAAAATGATGAATGCTCCCCAATTTTAACGTATCACCAATCTCTGGAGAATTTTCATCAATCAGGAACATCGGGGTCGACATACCAAATTTATATAACCATAATGAATGATCCTTTTTTATTGCAATTTGAGTATTTCTGCTATCAAGAAGCAACGATTTAAACTCAGTATTTCCCCAGATTATGGTCATTATGCCCGTATTCATATCTACCCAAAATAAGGCCTCTTTATTTTCACTTTCAAGCGACTTTGTTCTCAGAACCAATATTTTTCCATTCTCACTCCATTGATAACTAAGTACATCATGAAAAACCCTTTCTTTTCCAGTTTTGAAGTTTAGGAAAAATAGTGTTTTTTCGTCCTTAACCATTTGATAACACAACCACTCTCCTGAGCCATAATTAGGAACTCTCCAGGTAGTAACATTGGCAATATATTTGACAGATGAGATTCCAAGGGTAATAATCCCAATGCTATCTTCTGAGTTATTGAAGATGCAGTGCTTACTATCTGAAGTGAATTTCGGAGTGTTCTTACCCGGTCCTTGAACTTCCAATTGCCAGGAATTTTCCTTTGATTCTACGACTTGCTTTATAATTGTCTTAGACTGTCGGGCATCTTTTACATTATAGAACATGTATCTTCCATCATTGCTTATTTCCCCGCCACCTAGAGACGGCCACCTTGTATAGGAAGTAGCATCAATAACTGGTTTTTGTGCAAAAACAGATTGCATATTCCCAATAAAGAGTACTATTAAAAAAAAATAATTCATTTGCAGTACTGTTAATTTTAATTATTACCAAAACATTACTACAGCCTCAGTAGCCAGGATTTTGAATTAGATTTTGATTGTGACGAATATCTTCCGGCGGCACTGGGTACAACTGCCAGTTTGTATTCCAGGTTCCGCCCTTTAAAGGAGAAATTTCACTCATGATTTTATCAATTGTATTTGTCCTTTTAAGATCTAACCAACGATGTCCCCATTCAGTAAACAGCTCATGTCTCCTTTCTTCCAAGATTGCAGATCTCAAATCAGTGATGGCTATACCAGGGTTAGTGATCTTCAATCGATCCAACCCCGCTCGATTTCTAATTACATCCAAATTATCCACAGCATCTGATAGATTACCCTGTTCGGATAGGGCTTCCGCTTTAATCAAATATTGTTCTGCCAGCCTAAAAACTGTTTGATACTCGTTCATTTCAGCTGGACTTACTATCTTCTCATCATAAGTTCCGATCTTATATTTATATGGATAATAATAGGTGAATCCCTCATAAGTTATGCGATCAATCCAGTTTTTGGCCCTTTGATCTTTCACATCAAAACTTTTTAATAATTCACCGCTTATATACGCTGCCCCATTTTGATCGGCTCCTGGTCCATAATCAGAAATAATATAGCATCTGGCATCCTCAGTATTAAAGCCTAGATTGACAGGTTGTAATTGCCATATCGCTTCTGACGACGTGTTTTTAAATACCTCATTTAGTCCCTCTAAATGATATAGATCAGAATGGTTTATGATCAGGGATGATTGCAGTTCTGCATTCTTCCAATCTCGTAGAAACAAATAAGATCTCGCTAACAATGCTGTGGCGACCCACTTTGTTGGTCTTACCCTTTCTGTTGTTTTTTTAAGTAAGGTAATATCTAAGTAATTATCGCTAAGGAGGTTTTGAGCATCTTTTAAATCTAGAATAATTTGATTCCAGACCTGATCTTTCGGCGTACGAGGTAATGCAAGATTTATAGTATAATCGGAATTTACTACCAATGGAACATTCCCATATAAATTTACAAGGTAGAAATAACAAAAAGCCCTCATAAATTTTGCTTCGCCAAGCAATTGTTTCTTTACCGTATTATTTAGGGATTGACTATCAGAAATACCTTCAATAGCCGAATTAAGTATATAAATCTTTGGATAGATGACATTCCAGAAAGAGTAATTATCTGTTCTGGCTATTATTCTATTTTGGTAGTAGTTTAATCGTGTATCTTCTACTCCTTCATATAAAGTAAGTTCGTCTCCAGATAAGCCTGTAAGAAATCCTATACTTGCAAATTCACTACCATAACCACCAGCCATGATACTGGAGCCGCTTATTTTAGTATATATCCCTGTTAATACTGCTATTGAGGTTGCATCTGTTGAAAAAACATTTTTACCCGAGATACTTGTCGTAGGGGCATCTGTCTCAACTAATTTTTTACACCCTATATTTAATGTTGTAAAAACATACAGCATTAAAAGCATCCAAGTTTTTAGCGCTATTCTGTTAGGTTTTAAGGTTGAATACATATTCTTAGTATTTAAGTTCTAAAGTCAGAGAGTTATTTTCGCACCTATGGTAATAGTTCTCAAAGGAGGTAGCCCAAAGCCTTTAGATTCCGGATCCAGGCCTTGATATCTGGTAATGGTAAATAAGTTTTGTCCTTGCACAAACAGACTAATATTCTTCATGCCCAATGTCTTTCTCCATTGCTCCGGTAATACCCAAGATGCAGCAACATTTTTCAATCGGACAAATGAAGCATCTTTATACATCAGGTCACTTTTAGTCGCTGCACTAATTGAGCTCGAAGCTATGCCCCCAGTTGAAAAAAGTTGATGTGTAGCTCTATCTCCCGGCTTTTGCCAGCGGTCTAAAATGGATACAGGTACATTTGGTGTTTGATTAAAACGACCAGGCAACGTGTAACCAGTTTGTGTCCAGTCATAACCAATTTGTTTAACAAATTGTAATAGAATGTCGACTGAAAAGGATTTATAACTTAGATGATTTTGAAAACCTCCATAGAATTTTGGATCAATATTAATGAATTTGGTCAAGTCATCAGGATCCGATGGTTGTGGAACGATATTTCCTTTACTACCTATGAATTGATAAAGACCGGTATTCTGATTAACCCCTGCAAATTGAAAAACCTTTCTCACCGAAATCGGCTGGTTTAAATAAAATTCGTTGTTGGATTCCAATTCAGTTCCATGGAAAGAGACGATCTCATTTCTGGGAATAGTAATATTAAAACTACTAGTCCAGTTAAATCGTTCTGAACTGATATTACTTGAATTTACAGTTAATTCCCAACCGGTATTTTGTACAACCACAGGAAGATTATATGCTATATTAACCGCACCAGTGATAATTGGTAACGGAAGCCTGATTAATTGATTAGAGGATCTGTTTCGGTTATAATTTACGTTAAGAATAACCCTGTCCATTAATAGCCCTAAATCTAAGCCTATTTGAAGTTTTCTGGTTTCTTCCCATTGAAGATAAGGATTGTTTAACTCGTGTGAAGTCAATCCTTGTCCACCTTGATATGGAATTTCAGTTGGTAGAGATTCATAAAGATTTAGGAATTGATAAGACCCAATTTGATCGCTTCCTGTTGTTCCATAACTGGTCCTCAACTTACCCTGACTTAGAAATGGAAAAAATCTCTTTATAAAATTACTCTCTGAAAATATCCAAGCTGCTCCAATTGCCCCAAAGTTATGGAACTGGTTTTCTGGCCCAAAGTTTGAACTACCGTCTCTTCTTGCAGTAATATTAAGAATATACTTATTCATCCAATTGTAATTTAGTCGCCCATACAATCCATTATACTTATAAACCCCGTTATTGGATCCTAGTACAGTCACATTTGGAGCTGACCTTACGTCATTTAGAAGCAAATCGCTTACATAATCGCTTCCTAAAATTGCCTGTCCATTATTTGTACTTTGTTGAACTGTTGAACCGATTAACAGATTTAATTGACCACGGCTAATGCTCCTATTATATGTTAACTGAGGCTCCACTATCCAAGACTTGTTCACGTTAGTTGAAAACGATGAATACCCTCTACCACTAATAAGGTCTTCGGGTTGAAAGGAAGTCGTTGGGTAAAGTATAATTTGATCGGAATTAAGGGTATTGAATCCAAAACTACTTTTAAACTCTAATCCCTTTAGAAACTGGTAACTTAATAAAATATTACTGACTAAATTGGTGGTTTTATTTTGGTAAGTTTTTTTAAAAGGAGCCAAAGGATTATTACTATAAGTAGTTGTACCAGCCTCATTCGGTTGCCAGTTTAGAGTACCATCTGGATTATAAGGCTCAGGAGAATTTGGCGCAAGGGTAATCGCAGACAGGGTTAAATCAACAGGCGGTAGTTTATTATTATCTGTTAAGTAAGATCCAGTAAATTGGATTTTAAACCTTTGATTCGTTGATGAGCTATTGATATTAACATGTATCGAGCCCTTGGTATCTGCGAAATCACCAGGAAATACATTAGTCTCCCTATGGTACCCTGTCCCTATTAAAAAAGTAGTGCCGTTACCACCTCCTGAAACTGAAGCCTGCAGATCATGATATTGTGCATTGTCCCCAATTAATTCTTTTTGCCAATCAACATTTCGGGTTCTATCCCATACCCCATTAAGATCACTTTCATAAGCCCTAGGAATAAGGATTCCATTATTTTTTAAAGCTTCATTTCGCATTTCCAGATATTGATTAGTATTTAATACTTTTAGTTTTCTTACTACCTGACCAATACCGGTTTGTAAATTTAAATCGACTTTTGTTTCTCCTGACTTTCCTTTCTTAGTAGTAATTAGAATTGCGCCGTTTGCTGCGCGAGAGCCATAAATAGCCGTTGCGTCAGCATCCTTTAATACATCTATACTTTCTATATCAGATGGATTAATAAAGCTTAATGGGTTCCCCGAAATACCTCCAGGAGTTGAATTACCTTGAATATCTGGAATAAAACTATTTCTAACCGAAGTTAACTGAGATAAAAATGGTACGCCGTCTATAACATAGAATGGGTCATTGCCCTTTAGAATACTATTCTGCCCCTGTATCCTTACCTTCACTCCTGTTCCAGCAAATCCAGTGGCCTGCTCAATAAACAATCCCGGAACCCTTCCCTGCAATGCAAGTAAGGGATTATTCACCGGTTGTTTCTCAATCACATCCGCTTTAATTGTGGTCACATTACCAGTCGATAACCTCTGCGTTGTCGTCCCATAAGCAATCACCTGAACTTCATCCAGCTTCGACAAACTCTGCTCCAGCACTACATTCCCCATATTTGTCGAAGCGCTCACTTCCTTTGGCAAATACCCGATAAAACTCACCACCAGCACAGCGCCCTCTTCTACACCCCTCAAAAAGAACCTTCCATCCTTATCTGTACTCACTCCCTTCCCTGTTTTCTTTACCTTCACACTCGCGCCGGGAAGCGGACGATTCTCCGAATCCACCACCCTGCCAGAAGCGTCAGTATTATTAAGGGTGGCAACCACCCTCTCCAGAAAGGTTTTTTCTTTCAGTTGTACAAAAACCGTCTTATCCACAATCTTATAAGAAAGCGGCAAGCCTTTTAAACAAGCTTCTAAGGCCTCATCTATATCCGCATCTTTTAATTTGACACTGATTTTCGCTTGTTTCAAGTCATAATCTTTAGAAAAAAAGACATAACCAGTCTGCTTCTTTATATTTTCCAATACTTCTTTCAATGAAGTATTGTTTTTATCTATATTAATCTTCTGACCGTATCCTGCTGCACTCACCTGCATAAGGAAACTGATCATGAGTACTATGATTAATTTCATAATCAATAGAATTTTAGGAGGTAGCCACTTAAAGGGCATACCTAGGTTAAAAGCATTTAAATTCATACTTTTACTTGGGTTTTAGTTAACACATAAACGAATCGCAATTTTGTTTATCCCTGCCTTTGGCTGGGAATGGGTCAGCTTAAACCTATGCCGGTTATCGTGGTCGCACACTTTACCGGCTTCTTTGTTTAAAATTGACCCTGGTTAATTAACCCGGATGTTTAGTTCTTCTGTTCATTTTGGTTGGTTTTGTCGGTTAGTATATAGTTGATAACATAGGTTGGTTCTAGTGGGTAATGATGATCTTTTTGCCTTCTATTTTAAACTTTACGCCTGTAAAGCCTAAACCATCCAGCACTTTAGAAGCGGTCATATTGCGGTAAACTTCTCCCGTAAAGGTACCTTCAGGTATCTGAGCAGGATATACGATGTCCACATCGTACCACCTCGCAATTTGCCGCATTACGGTAGGAAGATCCGCGTTTTCAAAGCGGAACAAGCCGTTTTTCCAGGCAACAGCCTCCTCAAGATCCGCAGGAACTACTTTGATCTTGCCTCCGGCAAGGATAGACTGCTGGCCGGGTTTGAGGATCGCGTCGTTCACTTTTACACTACCCTCAAGTAGCGTTGTTTTAATATTCGGTTCATCCGCATAACTATTGATGTTAAAGTGAGTTCCCAACACTTCCACATCCTGTTTAAGAGTTTTAACATGAAAAGGATGGCTTTTGTCCTTAGCAATCTCGAAGTAGGCTTCGCCGCTTAAAGTAACCTCCCGTTGCCCACGCCCAATAAAGGAAACCGGATAAATCAATTTAGAGGCGGCATTGAGCCATACTTTAGATCCGTCAGGGAGCCGAACCTGATACTGACCACCTTTCGGAGTTTCGATAGTGTTCATCGCCGTCATCTCGACCCTTCCCCCGTCATGTCGAGGGAAGCCCAGCGACGAGATATCTCTATTACCGCTTACAGGTCCCTCAGTCGTGCCTCCTTCGGGATGACGAGTGGTATATATCACCTGCCCATCAGCAGTTTTTGTGATTTCTACTCCTGCCTCTTTAGCAATGGCGCCATTAGCAGCATCAGTTAGGGATACACGTTTGCCATTCGATAAAATCAGGTAAGCTTTGTTAGAGCCAGGGTTAAGGTCGTTTACCAGGTCTCTCGTCGCTGCGCTTCCCTCGAGATGACGTGATGTATAAAAGAAAACACCCAATCCCACAACCAAAAGAACAGCCGCCGCAGCAGCAATCCGAGGCCATAACTTAACACTCCTGCCCCTTCCAGCATTTCCTTTAACCTCATCCGGCAACCCAGCCCACATTTCCACACCAATCTGATCAAAATCAGACTCAGACAGGCCAGAAGCCTCATCAATAGCAAACTGGCTGTACCAGTCCTCCACCAACTCCCGCTCCCCATCCGAACACAAGCCCGAATTATATTTTAAGATCAATGCTTTAGCTTCTTCTTTTGTCATAACACAACGAGGTTTTATCTCCCCCAATTAATACCATAAAGAACAACTCAGGCCAAAGGGGTACAAGGATTGAAAATATTTTTTATTTTTTTTCGAACCAGCAACCACACCGCTCCATTCAATACAATATTACCAATTATTATTTCTTTAAATTAAATATAATGATTTTTCAGGTTAAAATTTTTTATTTAACAATACTACATCTACATTAGCCCCAACAACCAGCAATAACCAATGGGAAAAATCAAAAAAACGGGAGAAAAAAAACCAAATGAAAGGCAACAAGGCAACAAATACGATAAAGTGCTGAAGGAGCATCTTGAAATCACACTGCCAACAGTAATCAAGGACATCCTTGGCCTCAACCTCTCGGTAAGTGAGGAAATACCAGATGACATCCAACACACCAAAGAAAGAAAACCAGATGCCTTAAAAAAAGTAACCGACATAGATGGAAATACCTATGTACTCCATCTGGAGTTCCAGGTCCCCAATGAAAATGAAATGGTCTATTATCATAAGTTTTTAGTTATGCGAAGTGATCTTTCAATAGGTGTTATAAATCAACAACTTACCTCTATTTATTAATCATTTTGTTAGCATAATAATTGAGTTATAGAAAGACATTGTTTAACTAATTTCTACATTATCATGCAACAAAATTTTGATTACAACGAATTAAGTACCAAGGCATTGAGATACCTGGAGAATGAACTGGGATTCAAGTATTGGACACTTCGAAATTATCGCCTTAAATGGCTCTTTGTAAAGAGGTATATGGATTCTCAAAACCTTGATTCCGTTAACCCATCTGTATGTGAAAGCTTTCTCTTAAGCATTTACAAGGAGCGGGTGCATAGAGATTTATCAACTACCGAAAAGATATTAAAAAAAGCGGTATCTGTCCTGATCGAATTTATGAAAACCGGTGCGGTCTGCACAAAGAAAGAGAAGATTACCTATTTAGATGGTTCCATTGGTAGTTTGATGAGTGATTTTCTTATTACTAAGAAATCCAGACGTTTAAGTGAACATACCATAGTTGAGATTGAAAGGAGTCTAGGTAAATTTAATCTCTGGCTGTCTGTAAATAGTATTTTTGAGATAAGCGATATTGGACAGCGTCATTTAATTGGGTTTATCAAAAGCATTAACTCCAACCTCCATAATATACTAATTAATTTACGGGGCTTCTTCAAATACCTATATGAAGAGGAAATCATAACAGTCAATATCGCTGCTTTAATTCCGAAAGACAATTATAACCACAGGGTTCAGATACCCTCATATTATACTGAGGATGAAATACAACAGCTGTTAAAGGCAATAGATCGAGGGACAAGCTTAGGAAAGCGGGATTACGCAATACTGATTATAGCAGCGTACCTTGGTTTACGGGCATCCGATATTGCGCGTTTAACATTCCAGAACTTATATTGGGAAAATAGCACTGTCGTTATTAAACAATACAAAACAGGCAAAGAGCTATCCTTGCCATTATTACCAATAGTAGGTAACGCCATACTTGATTATATTCAATATGGCAGGCCCACTTCCAACGAACATCATGTTTTTTTATTGGCTAGTTCCCCATTCCGGCCGGTCAAAGCCAATACCATAGCAACCTTTGTTGGCAGGAGGTTTATCAGTGCAAACATAAGGGTAAGCAACAGAAAACATGGTGCTCATGCACTTCGCCATAGTCTGGTCAAAGAATTGTTAAAGAATGGCCAATCGCTTCCGGTAATTACCGAGGTGCTAGGACATAAAAGCATACAATCCTCCAGACACTATATACGCATTGATACAGACTCATTGAGACAATGTGCTTTAGATGTTCCAGCTGTTGATCCGCATTTTTATGCCCAGAAAGAAGAGGTATGGTTTCTATGAAAAGCAAGCTCTTTCGGAGCATATATGCTCCTTACATAACCGAATTTATTGAGCTTAGAAGACGTCTTGGCTATAAATGTAAGGTCGAGCAAAATATCTTCCTGCGCATTGACACCTTTATATTGGAACATGAAAATACCCACATTGGAATCACCAGAGAAATAACTGAGAAATGGGCTGAGAAATGCAATAATGAATCTGACACGACTAGGTATAACAGGATAATCTGCTTGAAAAAACTTTCTGAGCACATTAGAAACCAGGGATTTAGATCCTACATCCCTCAATTACCCAAATATCCGGGGCATCCATTTATACCTTATATTTATACCCATGAAGAAATAAATGCAATATTCAAAGCCTGTGACGGACTTAGAATAAAGAACAAAAGAATGGATACCTCATTACTGATTATGCCTTGTTTGTTGCGCTTGCTTTATGGTACCGGTATCCGCATAGGTGAGGCACTGTCTTTAAAGAATAAGGATGTAAATATAGATAGCAAATACCTGACGATAAGGGATTCTAAAAATGGAAAAGACAGATTGATACCCATCACCAATACGCTCGCCGATGTCTTTAAGGAGTACTTGCTGAATAGAAATAGAATCCCCGTTACCTACATAAACCAAAACCATAGCCATTTCTTTGTATCACCAATCGGTTTGCCTTGTAAATATGACGCTGTCAGTGGATGGTTCCATAAAATACTTGCTCAGGCCTGCATTCCATTAAGAGGAAACAGACAAGGTCCCCGAATCCATGACCTCCGCCACAGCTTTGCCTGCCATTCATTTGTAAAGCTTTCTGACGATGGAGCGGACTTATATTGCTCATGGCCGTACCTGTCTACGTATCTCGGACATGAATCCCTTACCATGACAGAGCAGTACATACGATTGACTGCACAGATGTATCCTGAATTACTCAAAGGAACGGATGGATTATATGTAAACATTCTGCATGAAGATGACGATAATCAGAAGGAGGAATTATGAAACAGCCAACAGACTTTGCCAAATGCATATCCGACTTTCTTAATGACCATCTGCCAAACGAAAAAGGTGTTAGCAGCAATACGATAAAATCATATAGTTATACTTTCATTCTGTTCATTGGCTACATGCGTGATGTAAGAAAAATCAATACACACATCCTGTCATTCACACATATTAATAAGAGTACTGTTGTGGGTTTCCTTGACTGGTTACAGAGTGATAGAAAATGCAGCGATACAACACGCAATCAGAGAATGGCGGCAATATCATCATTCATCAAATATGTTGAATACATGAACCCAGCTGGCTTATATGATTGCCAGCAAATATTATCTATACCTTTTAAAAGGACGGAGCAAAAAATAATTGGATACCTTACAACCGATGGTATCAAACTATTACTTCAACAGCCAGACACAAGTAAAGCCAAAGGTCTTAGAGACTTAGCTTTGTTAACATTGATGTATGAAAGTGCGGCAAGAGTACAGGAAATTATTGACCTATCCCCATCTTCATTGTTTATCGTAAACAAGCCATATAGGGTTGTACTGCATGGAAAGGGGAATAAATACCGGTCAGTACCACTTCCGCAAGAACAGGTTCAGATACTTAGGCTTTACATGAATCGTAATACCCTCCTAGATCGGGAAAATGTAGAAAAAGCTTTATTCCCCAATAGTCAGGGACAAAAGATGACCCGAAACGGAATAAACAACATATTGATAAAATATGTTGAAATGGCTAAAGAGAAAGATGCAAGCCTAATACCTACCCATCTTAGCTGTCATGCAATAAGGCACTCGAAGGCTATGGCATTATTGGAATCAAACGTCCAGTTGATACATATAAGAGACTTCTTAGGACATAAATCTGTATTAACAACAGAAATCTACGCACGGGTAAATCCCAAATACACATTTGAAGCAGTAAAAAATGCTTATAAAAATATCACTAATGATGAGATACCACTTTGGGAAGGCAATAATGAGCTTCTCACCATGCTGAAGAATATATCTAAGTAACTAAAAAATATTATGCGAAGTAATCAAGTAATCAAATGTTGAAAGTTGTTGATTTATAACACCTATTGAAAGATCACTTCGCATAACTAAAAACTTATGATAATAGACCTTATCCGAACGTTCGGATAAGGTCTACCGCATGGCAGAATACAACATCATGCTCATGCGTAAATACGAAATACCCATAAAACAATATGTCATCTTCCTTAAAAAGAATAAACCAACAATGGCAACCTCCATAGATGCCGAAAACCTTAAATACAATTACAACCTTATACGCATCTCAGAAATTGACTATAAACTATTCCTGAGATCAGAAAACCCAGAAATAAAAATGCTGGGCATACTAGGCGATTTCGGCCAAGACGACAAAGACAAAGCCATACAAACCATTATAGATCAAGTACAAGAGAAATCAAAAAGTGATTTCGCCAAAAAAAGATATTTCCAGCAATTACGTATCTTCGTACAATTGCGAACCAGTATTGAACAACAATTTGAACAAGCTATGCAATCAGTAAGCACATTTTTTAAAGAAGAAA
>Ga0157370_10003273_pt1 | contig 19092 bp, 15 predicted proteins | sample C35metaG_FD_113463 | JGI IMG/M metagenome (GOLD analysis project Ga0157370, IMG submission 113463) | Corn rhizosphere microbial communities from Kellogg Biological Station, Michigan, USA - C3-5 metaG | ecosystem: Host-associated > Plants > Roots > Rhizosphere > Soil | place: USA: Michigan...
AGAAGCAGTGGGCCCCGTTCATGGCGGCGGTACCTGTGCAGGTGGCGCGAGGACCAGCGCGCGCGCCGGAACCTCAGTCAGAACCTCCGGTCGATCCCAGGCTCGAATCCATCGCTGCGACCCTGCGTGAGCTCTCGAAGCCAACCTTCGAGAGGTCGCCCGATCCTCAGCCCGGACCGAAGGAGCACTGGCGGCCCGACGATGGAGTCGAGCCGCTCATCGAGCAGATCCTGGCGGTCGATCATGCCGAGAAGGCGCGGCTTCGCGCACGCGAGGTCCGCAGCCCCGGCTGGAGGAAGCCGGCTCTGGCCGTTGGCGGGCTCCTGCTCGGCGCGGGAGCAATCGGAGCAGTTGCGGGCCTGTCGGTAAGCAATCCGGAAGGATCGGCACCAGGGCTTGCAACGACGGCTGCGAAGCCGACGACAAGAGCCGATGCGGCCGCCGCCGTTCCGCAATCCGCGCCCGCGCCGATGCCCTTCGAGCCGGTGAGGAAGCAGCCGCCGCGCTCGCTCACTCACTCGAGGATCAGGCGCATCGCTCAACGGCAGCAAGCCCGCCAAGCCGAACCGACAACGACTGAGGGCGCCCAACCCCAGCCGGCTGCCGTTGCGAGCGATCAAGCGTCGCTGGACCCGCTTGCTCCTCAGCCCGCACCCGCCGGCAGCCTCCCGATCTCCAACAAGATCGCCGCGCGGACCATCGACCGGATCGGCTATTCGTGCGGCGAGGTCTCGTCGAGCGCTCCGGTCGAGGGTTCGCCGGGCGTGTTCGACCTGAACTGTAGTTCGGGTCAGAGATTCAGGGCGACTCGAGTCCACGGTCGCTATCACTTCCGCCGAGCGCGCTAGTCGCCGCCGTTCCCCGCGAGCAAGGCTGCGGCTATGCTCGAGTGATGCTTGCAATTTTGGACGTCAATCGCGCGCGCGTAACAGGCGGCCTGTTGTCCCTCGCGGCGGCATTGGTTGCGTCGCCGGCGCAGGCTGAGCATCCAGGGCCGATCAAGCCCTTCGCCATCGACCAATCCTATCTCGCGCAGTTCAAGTGGCGGAACATCGGGCCAAATCGTGGCGGCCGGTCGATCGCGGTCGCAGGAAGCGCTGCGCGTCCGAACGAATATTATTTTGGAGCCGTCGGCGGCGGGCTGTGGAAGACCACCGATGGCGGGACCAGCTGGAAGCCGGTCACCGACGGCAAGGTCGACAATTCGGCTGTAGGCGGCGTTGCCGTCTGCGAAGCCAATCCCGATGTCGTCTTCTTTACCACCGGCGAAACCGAGCTTCGCGGCAACATCATGCCGGGGAACGGCGTTTATAAATCCACGGACGGCGGCAAGACGTGGAAGAGCGTTGGACTGCAATCGGTCCGGAACTTCTCGCGCGTCAGGATCGATCCCACAAATTGTGACCATGTGCTGGTCGGCGGCTTTGGCCATTATGGCGCGCCCAACCCCGAGCGCGGCGTCTTTGTCAGCAGCGACGGCGGTGAGACGTGGCAGAAGACTCTCTACCGCGATCCGAAAACCGGCGCGGTCGACATCTCGATCGATCCGAACAACCCAAAGATCGTCTATGCAGCGCTTTGGGAAGCGTGGCGCAAACCCTGGGGCATGAGCTCGGGCGGGCCCGGGAGCGGGCTGTTCAAGAGCCTGGACGGCGGAGAGACCTGGACCGAACTGACGCATAATCCTGGAATGCCGCTGGGCATCGACGGCAAGATCGGGGTCAGCCTGTCGCCGGTCGACGGCGGCCGTGTCTATGCGATTATCGAGAACCGCGAGGGCGGTGTGTTCGTCTCGGACGATGCGGGCAAGACATGGCGCAAGACCAACGACAGCCGCGATCTACGCCAGCGGGCTTTCTATTACACGCGCATCACCGCCGATCCGAAGCTCAAGGACCGGGTCTATGTGACCAATGTCGACTTCTTCCGCTCGGACGACGGCGGGAAGACCTTCCCGACCAAGCTCAAGCCGCCGCACGGCGACAATCATGATCTGTGGATCGCGCCCAACGATAACCAGCGAATGATCGAGGCCAACGACGGGGGCGCCAGCGTCAGCGTGAATGGCGGAAAGAGCTGGACGCGCGAGTTCTATCCGACGGCGCAGATCTACCGGGTCACGATCGATCAGCATTTTCCCTACTTCGCCTGCGGTGCGCAGCAGGACAACACGACCATCTGTGTGCCGAGCAAGGACTGGAAGCAGATGAACGTGCTGGGCGGCCAATATGGTTTCGCGGTCGGTGGCGGCGAGAGTGGTTATGTCGCCAATGATCCCAATGACCCCAATGTTTATTACGCCGGAAGCTACGGCGGCGAGCTCACCCGATTTGACTATTCGAACGGGCAGGAGCGGGCGATCAACGTATTGCCCGACAACCCGATGGGCCATTCGGCGAAGGATCTCGCCGAGCGCTTCCAGTGGACCTTTCCGATCGTCTTCGATCCAAAGGATCCCAAGACTCTTTACGTCGCTTCGCAGCACGTCTGGAAAAGCAGTGACGAAGGGCAGAGCTGGCAGAAGATCAGCCCCGACCTCACGCGCAACGATCCGGCGACGCTCGGCCCGTCGGGGGGGATGATCACGCTCGACCAGTCGGGGGTCGAGACTTACGGAACCATCTTCGCGCTCACTTTGTCACGGCTCGAGCCCGGCCTGATCTGGGCCGGCTCCGACGACGGGCTGGTGCACATCAGCCGCGACGGCGGGAAGACGTGGGAGAACGTGACGCCGCGGCTCATTCCCAAATATCTCAAGATCACGACGATCGAGGATTCACCGGCGCGGCCGGGGACCGCGTTCCTTGTAGGGAACGCTTATCTGCTCGACGATCTGCACCCTTACGTCCTCAAGACGATCGATTACGGCAAGCACTGGACGAACATCGCGAACGGGATTCCAGCCGACGAGATTGCGCGCTCGATTCGTGAAGACCCAGCGCGTCCAGGGCTGCTTTACCTCGGCACCGAGCGCGGCGTTTGGATGAGCTTCAATGACGGGAAAAGCTGGCAGAAGCTGCAGCGCAACCTCCCCGTGACCCAGGTCTCCGACCTCGCCGTGACCGATCACGACCTGGTGATCGCGACTCATGGCCGCTCCTTCTGGGTGCTCGACAATCTCGATACGCTGCGCCAGCTCGGCTCCTTGAGCGGTCCGCCGGCCGTCCATTTGTTCAGGCCCGCGCCCTCGGTCCGGCGGGTCGATCCAGGCGTGATGATCGATTATTATCTGCCCAAGTCTCCGACGAGCTTGAGGATCGACATCCTCGATTCAAGCGGAAAGCTGGTGCGCAGCTTCGCCGGGGGACTGACTGCCGAGAAGCAGAAGTCGGCGGGCGACGAAAGCGACGCCGAGGAGGGCGGCCACCACGGACCTCCGCCCAAGCCGTCGATGAACAAGGGACTCAACCGCTTCACCTGGGACATGCGCTATCCCGGCTTCGTCGAATTCGCGGACATGATCCTGTGGGCCGGCGAGAACCGCGGGCCGTTGGCGCTTCCCGGCACCTATCGGGCTCGGCTGACCGTGGATGGCGAAATAGAGACGCAGCCGGTCGAAATCCGGCTCGACCCGCGCGTCAAGGGCATCAGCCAGGCGGATTTGGTCAAGCAGTTCGAGCTTGCAAGCGCGATCCGCGATAAGGTGAGCAAGGCCAATAGTGCAGTGTTGCTGATCCGCGGCGTACGGGCGCAGATCGGCCCGTCGCTGCAGCAGGTCAGCGACTCGACGACCAAGCGGGAGGGTCAGCAGCTGGATTTGAAACTGGCCGCGATCGAGGCTCGCATTTATGAGGTGAACAGCCGGAGTTCTGAAGACCCGCTCAATTTTCCGATCATGCTCAACGACAAGCTCGCCGGCCTCGCCGAGGTGGTGGAGCGCGCCGATGCGCCGCCGACGGCTCAGGATTATCGGGTGTTCGCGGGTCTCTCAAAGCAGCTCGATGCCCAACTCGCGTCGTTAAATCAGGTACTGGCGAGCGATCTTTCGGCCTTCAACGCGATGCTTGGGCAGCAACATTTGGCGCCGATCGAGAAGCGTGCGCTTTCGGCCGTCGAGCAGGGGACGAACGTTCAGGACGAGGCCGCCCGGATGGACGAAAATCGCTAGAGCGGCGTCAGATTAGTCCGAATTGGCGATTGTTCAGCACAGTCTCTTAAGGACTGATCCCTAGGAATATAGATTGTAAGCTACCCGACAGCAGGATTCCCGGGTGCGGCCAAGGGAGCCCCGATGCGTTCAGAAATGCGGACCAGCCTTTGTCCGTCACGATTCTGCTCGGCTCACGACCCGATGCAGGGCCTGGTGAGCAAGAGCCAGTCAGCGCTCGTCAACGAGCCAGCGCTGGAGGGAGCGATCCTGTGCGCCGCCTGCGGGTGCGTGTGGGTTCGCGATCCGACCGGCAAGGCTCATATTCTCGGGACTCTTCGCCGCGAGGGCCGCGGCTATCAATGGAGGACCCCGTATCGCGCTGGCGCCTCGGCCGGCTGAAGGCAGCTTATGCTTGCGCGCCCGGATGAATCGCCGCGGCGCGCTTCTCATAATCTTCGGCGAGCGCGAGGTGGCGCAGCCGCGCGGCCTCGGTCAGCGCCTGCTTGGCGGCAAGCTTCTCCCGCGCCGCCTGTCGATTGAGATAATGCACATTCGGGTACACCAAACCCCTCCCACAACCCGTCATCCCATGTTCCATAATGAAACCGGGTTGCATGCAAGCTTTATTGTCCGTTGAGGCCTATCGGGAGAATCGCCGGTAAATTAACGGCTTAGCGATGTGATTGGGTCATTTGTCCTTTAATGACCTGCGCTCATCACTCTTCCGTGCGTATCAGCACCGTCTCACCGATCAGAAGGAACAGGAAGAAAGGCGCCCAGGCGGCGACGAGCGGCGGATAGGTTCCGGCGTTCCCCATCGCCAGGCTGAAATTATCGACCATGAAATAAGCAAAGCCGAGCGCCATTCCGATCGCGGCGCGGACAAGGACCTGGCCCGAGCGGGCGAGCCCAAAAGCGGCGATCGCTGCAAGCAGCGGCATCAGCACGGTCGAGAGCGGCCCCGAAATCTTGTGCGCGAGGCCGGCTTTCGCTTCCTCGACGGGGCGCCCCGCGGCCTCGAGCTCGGCGATCTGCTTTTTCAGCGTCCAGTAAGGAAGCTCGGTCGGGTCGACCTTGGCGAGCGTCAATTGGTCCCTGGTCACTCCCTTCATCCCGGTCATTTGCGGGAAGCTTCGGACGACATTCATATCGGCATTGTAGATGCTGACATTGTGGAGCAGCCAGTCGCCCTTTCCCGGGCGCGGCACGGCGAGCGCCGCCTGGATCACGCGGTGGAGCACGCCTCCGGTTCGATCGTAGATGGTCACTCGTTCGGCAGTGAAGGGCCTTCCACCCGCAGCACCGACCCGGATCAGGTCGTCGGTGTCGAGGACCCAGACGTTGCTGACGACCCCGCTCGATTGCGGGACAGGCTTATAGTCATTGTCGCTCCACGCCGTCACCACGCGCGTCGAATTGACGACGACCAGCTCGTTGAAGGCGAACAGCAGCCCTGCGATGCCGATACTCGCGACGACCAGCGGCGCGAGGATCTGGTGAGCCGAAAGGCCCGCCGCCTTCATCGCCACGACCTCGCTGTTCTGGTTCAGGCCGACGAAGGCGATCAGCGTTCCAAGGAGGACTGAGAAGGGCAGGAAGCGCGAGATCAGCATCGGCACCCGGTAGGAGACGTAGCGCCACAGGTCGGCGTCGGTGTTGCCCGGAACCGCGAGTATCTTGCCCGATTCTCCGAGGAGGTCGAGCGTCGCCAGGATCAGTACCAGCGCGACCATCACTGCGAAGCTGCGCGTGAGAAACAGCCGGACCATGTACCAGGCAAGCTGGCGCGAGGGGAAAAAGCCGAGGTTGATCACGCGCCCGCCCCGATCCGTCCATCGCTCGACTTCGGAATCAGGCCGCGGATGCGCTTGGCCATTCCGGCGAAGAACCATTCGAGCGCGCCGATCGGTTGCCCGCCCGGCTTGTAAGCGAGGACGTGGTACATCCAGAAGACCAGTCCGGCCAGCACGAACAGCGGGACCCACAGGCCGAGCGTCGGATCGAGGCGGCCGGTGGCCGCCGACGCATCGGCATATTGATTGACCTTGTGATAGGCGACGACGATCAGGATCGAGACGAAGATGCCAAGGCCCGAAGTGCTTCGTTTTGGTGGGATTGCAAGTGCGATCGCGAGCAGCGGAAGCATCAGCATCATGATGATCTCGACCATCCGGTAATTGAAATGGGCCTTTGCCGCGGCGCGCGCCGCAGGGCTGGCCGCTTTGCCCCCGTATCCGAGCTGCCACAGCTCGTGGAGGTACAGCTCGTCCTCCTCTCCAGCTGCGCGGCTTCGGAACTGGTCGATCGCTGGGAGGCTGACGGGCAGATCGTAGGAATCGAAGGCGAGCGTCCTTGGAGTTGAGAACTTCGGACTGTTCTGGATCAGCCGCCCCTTGGTGAGCCGGAACAGGATCTTGTCAGGATCGTCGGTCGAAAGGAATCGCCCGCGGTCGGCGGTCGCAGCGATGCTGTTGCCTTTGCCATCGTCGCTCTCGACGAAGATCCCATAGAGCTGGGTGCCCTTGTTCTCGCTTCGCTCGATCCTCAGCGTGATTCGCTTGCCAAGATGGTTGAACTCACCGACCGTGATTGCCGCGCCAAGAGCGCCGGACTTCAGATCAAACTGCAGGCCCTTGTAGCGGTAATGGGTGTAGGGCTCGAGGTAGCCAACGATCAGCAGGTTGATGATCATCAGCGGCACCGCATAGAGATAAGGAACGCGCAGGAGACGGCCGTAGCCGATTCCGATGCCACGCAGCGCGTCCAGCTCCGATGACAGCGCCAGCTTCCTGAACGCGAGGAGGATTCCGAGCATCAGACCGATCGGGATCCCGAGCGACAGATATTCCGGAAGAAGGTTGGCGAGCATCCGCCAGACGACACTGACCGGCCCGCCAGCGTCGACGACGTACTGGAAGAGACGCAACATCTTGTCGAGAACAAGAAGCATCGCCGCGAGCACCAGCGAGCCGAACAGGGGCGCTGCGATCTGCCGGGCGAGATAGCGGTCGATCAAACCGAGATTGGGCAAATTTGGTCGTCCAAACACCATGATTTGGCCGCAAAGGCAGCCGAGATTCCATAAAGGACGAATGCGCCCTTCGATGGGCGCAGCCGTCCGGCGTCAGGGCCCTATACGAAATGGTGCGCGGATTCATGCCGAAAGTGATGCCGATGACCGATGCCGCTGCACCGCAAGGGCAACTTTGCCCGGCATCGTCACCGGCTGATTGCTCGAAGCGAAAGTCTCGGCCGAGGATCGCGCTTCTGTCCAACCCGAGATCGACCGGCAACATCGCGCAGCTTCCGCGAATCCGCGCTTATTGCGCCGATCATCCGGACGTCTTCCATTATGAGGTCGAGCACGCGAGCCAGATAGGCGAGGCGATGAGGTCGATCGCGCTGGTCGAGCCGAAGGTGCTGGCGGTCAATGGCGGCGACGGCACCGTTCAGGCGACCCTGACCGAGCTCTATAACGGTGGACATTTCGGCGAGTCTCCGCCGCCCGTTGCGGTGCTTCCGAGCGGCAAGACCAATCTCATCGCGCTCGATCTTGGCGCCTGCGGGGACCCGGTCGAGACGCTCGAACGGCTGGTCGAGCTCGCGCGCACCGACGATCTTGGAGCCTATACCGTCGCTCGCGAGCTGATCGCGCTGAGGCACGGCGACGGGGACGGGCGCCCGGTCATTGGAATGTTCCTCGGCGGCGCCGGCCTTGCCGACACAATGCTTTATTGCCGCGACAAGATCTATCCGCTCGGCCTGCCGAACGGAATCGCGCACGGGATCACTGCGCTCGCCGCGATCGCCAAGCAGATCCTGCGCATCCGCGCAAGCTTCCTCCCGCCGGATTCGAAGCCGATAAGCTTGACGCTATCCCATCAGGGCGGGAGCCTCAGCGGGCGCTTCTCGCTACTGGCGGTGACGACACTCGAAAAGCTTCTCTTGTCGACCAACATCGGCGCTCACCGGCAGGGCACGCTGAAGCTGCTGGCGATTGAGGAACGGCCAAGGTCGGTGGTCCACGCACTGCTGGCGAAGATCGCCGGCAAGCTCGGCCGCTCGAACGTCGACGGGGTGCATATCAAGGAAGCGCACGAGATCACCATCGAGGGCGAGAGCTCCGAGCTGATCCTCGACGGTGAGAGCTTCCGCACCGAGGTCGGGCGGCCGATCAGCCTCACCCCAGCGCACCCGCTTTCGTTCGTCAAGCTGGCGGCCTGACGGCGGCGTTTGCTTCGCCGCTTATCCCCAAGTAGCAGCCGAGCGAAGTCGAGCTTGGGTATCGAGGGACGGTCCTTCGACAGGCGACTTCGATGCGCTACGCTTGATCATTGCCTAGTCGAGGATGAGCGGAAATGGCTGACGACAGCGCCCTTCGCATTCTCGTCGCCGAGGAGCTGAGCCTGCCCGTCGATCCGCGGGTGAGCGAAGTGGCTGGGGCGATCGCGGCGAAGCATCGCGCGGCGAGCCGCTCACTGTTGTTCTACGGCTCATGCCTGCGCGAGGAGCGGCTCGACGGGCTGATGCTCGATTTCTATCTGCTCGTGTCCGATTATCACGCGGCTTATGGCAAGCGCTGGCTGGCCATTGCGAACCGGCTCATCCCGCCGAACGTTTTCTATTTGGAGCACAATGGGCTCGTCTCCAAATATGCGGTGCTGAGCGAAGCGGATTTTCATCGGCTCGCCGGACCGGAAACGAGCAGCGTGTCGGTTTGGGCGCGGTTCGCGCAACCGTCACGGCTGGTATGGACGGCGGACGAAGCGGCACGCGAGCGAGCCATCGACGCAGTCTCTCGGGCCGCGCCGACACTGCTCGCCGCGGCCCGGCCCAAGCCGGGTGAGGAGGCGCTGGGGCTGTGGCGGCGAGCGTTCGCTTTGACCTACTCGGCGGAACTGCGTGCCGAGCGAAAGGGCCGGGCGACTTCAGTGGTCGATCTCGATCCCAAGCGATATGAGCGATTTTCGGCGCCGGCGCTGGATGCAGCGCAATCGATCCGCCCGCACCGCAATTGGGCGTGGCGGCGGGTAGAGGGCAAGGCGCTGTCAGTTGCGCGTCTCGCCAAGGCGAGCCTGACCTTCGCCGGGGGCGCCGACTATATCGCGTGGAAGATCAACCGCCACGCGGGGGCCGACATCCGGCTGAAACCCTGGCAGCGGCGGCACCCTCTGCTTGCGGGGATCAGCCTCTTGCCGCGCCTGCTGAGGAGCGGGGCGGTTCGGTAGTTCGGGCAAGCGCCGCGGCGACGGCATTGGCAAGAGCGCCAACGGTGAACGGCTTTCTCAACAGCTCATAGTCGCGAAGATCGTCGGACTCGCCTTCGCCGACGTAGCCGGTGACGAACAGCACGGCGAAGTCGTGGCTGCCGTTCGATTTTAGATAGCGGATGAGCTCGGGACCGGTCATCTCCGGCATGATCACGTCGGTGATGACGAGGTCGAACATCTGGGAATTGAACAATTCGATCGCCTCGGCGCCACTGCCGCAGGCTGCGGGTTCGTAATCGAGATCCTCGAGCGCACCGACCGTCGCAGTGCGCACTCGGGGATCGTCCTCGACCAGAAGGATTCGGGCGCCCAAGACGTGGACGTCGGCGGTATCGGTGCGCTGCGCCGCCGGGTGCAGCCGCACGGTTGCAGCAGCGTTCGTGCGCGGGAGGTAGATGGAAACGGCTGTGCCTCTGCCGACTTCGCTCTCGATCCCGACCTCGCCGCCGGACTCATGCGCGAAACCGAAAATCTGGCTCAGGCCCAGGCCCGTTCCCTTGCCGACCGGCTTGGTGGTGAAGAACGGCTCGAATGCGTGCTCGAGGATATCGGGCGGCATTCCGCAGCCGGTGTCGGTGACGCTGATCTTCACATAATCGCCGGCGCGGATGTCGCCGACCTGGCTCGCCGCCATCGTCACATTCTCGGTCGCGATTCGCATGCTGCCTTCGCCCTCCATCGCATCGCGGGCGTTGACCGCGAGATTGACGATCGCATTCTCGAGCTGGTGCGGGTCGACATAGGCCGGCCAAGCGTCAGGCTCGATGTCGATCTCGATGTGGATCCGCTCGCCGAGCGTGCGGTCGAGCAGGTCGGACATGCCGAGGATCAGCTCGTTGGGTTCGACCCGCTCGGGAAGCAAAGGTTCGGACCGGGCGAAGGACAAGAGTCGGCGGGTCAGCGCCGCGGCGCGGGTCGCGCCTTCCATCGCATTGTTGAGGTGCATCATCACCTCGCGCCGAGGGCCGTTGAGGCGCCGCAGCGCGAGGTCGATCCCGCCGACGACAACCGCGAGCATGTTGTTGAAGTCGTGCGCGATTCCGCCCGTGAGCTGGCCGACGGCCTCCATCTTCTGGACCTGGCGAAGCTGCGCCTCGGCGGCTTCGCGCTCGGCTGCCTCGGCCTTGAGGGCCTGGTTCGCCTCCCACAGCTCCTGCGTTCGCTCGCGGACCGCATATTCGAGCGCTTCGGCGCGCTCGGCCTCGCTCTCTGCCTCTTGGCGGGCCTGGGCATTCTGGCGCAGCGCCTGGACCGCGACCACGCCGAGAAAAATTGCGCCGAGCCCGACGATGATTCCGAGCCAGCTGAGATAATTGGTGAGCTGATCTGCCTGGTTGGACCAAAATTGGCTTTGCTCGACGCTTCCTGCACGGGCCTCCCGCTCGGCGCGGATGATCTCCTCGAGCTTGTCGTCGAGCGCGTTGCTGGTCCCCGTCTTGGCTGCTGCATAGAAATAGCTGATTCCGGTGTCGCCCTGCTTCGCGAGCGCCGCCCGGGCTGCGAGCGCAAGCTCTCCGCCAAGTTTATTGTAGAGCGCCTGCGCATCATAGACGCGCCGCAGCTGCTCGGGACTCTTGCGCTCCAAATCCTTCAGCTGCTCGATCTGGTAGCCGGCGAGCTGCCAGTCGCTCGCATAAATATTGCCGTTCGGCTTCACCTGCTCGTCGAGAACGAAACGCGCGAGCGCGGCTTGAGCCCGGGAGATATTGGCGCTGGCGTTGCGGACGATCAGCGCGACCTGGTTGGCCTGGCGCTCGGCGGTAAGCGCACGTTCGCGCGCATCATTGGCGAACTTCACCGCGAACACCATGATGACCAGGACGAGGGCCGCAACCAGTCCCGCCGCCGCGGCACCGCCGCGCCGCCAGTCGAACCGGACGTCCTCCCCGTCGCCCATCATCGAGCCAATGTAGTCGCGTTAACCTCTTGACGAAAGGCGCGAAGAAGCACCGATTTCGGGGCTTTCCTCAGCTGATGCAACCTGTTGCACGGCCCGCCGCAGCGAACATGCCGAGGATCTCGCCGACCTGGTCGGACGTATGGAGCGCGCACAGCGAGCAGCGCAGGAGCGTCATTCCGGCGGGCGTCGCCGGCGGGCGGGCGAGGTTGACGTAGAGGCCTTCGTCGAGGAGTGCCTCCCACATCGCCGCGCCTTTTTTTAGGTCCGGCATGATGACCGCGATGATCGCTGACTGAGGCTCGTCGGTGCCGAGCTGGAAGCCGAGCTGGCGAAGGCCCGCATGAAGGCGCTTGGAATTTTCCCACAGGTGGGCGCGCTTGTCGGCGCTGTCCATCAGCTTCTGGATCGAGGTAGCGGCGGTAGCGACGACCGATGGCGGGAGCGAGGCAGTGAAGACGTAAGGACGGCAGACGAGCCTCAGGATCTCGAACTTCGGGTGATTCGAAACGCAAAAGCCTCCGACCGTTCCGACCGATTTGGAGAAGGTGCCGATGATGAAATCGACGTCGTCGATCACCCCCTGCGCCTCGGCCACGCCGCGGCCATGCTCGCCGACGAAGCCCATCGAATGCGCCTCATCGACCAGCACCATTGCGCCGTTGGCCTTCGAGACCGCGACCATCTCCTTCAGAGGCGCGACATCGCCCAGCATCGAATAGACGCCTTCGAGGACGACCAGCTTGCCCGCGCCTTCGGGGATTCGCTTCAGCCTCTTGTCGAGTGCCTCGATGTCGTTGTGGCGGAAGGGGACGATCTGCGCCTTTCCAAGAGCGCAGCCGTCATAGATCGAGGCATGGCTGTCGATGTCGAGGACAATGTAGTCGTCCTTTCCAGCCATGGTTGAGATGAGTCCGAGATTCGCCTGATAGCCGGTCGAGAAGACCATGGCGTGATCCATCGCGTAAAATTCCTTGAGCGCCTCCTCGACGGCCTTGTGGCCCGCGTAGGTGCCGTTGAGCACGCGGCTTCCGGTGGTGCCGGAACCGAACTCATCCAGCGCCTTCTTCCCCGCCGCGATCACGTCCGAGTCGAAGGTCATTCCCATGTAATTATAGGTGCCGAGCAGGATCGTGCGCCGGCCGTTGCAGATGGCAACGGTCGGGCTTTCAACCTTCTCCATGACCAGGTTGAAGGGGTCCGTGATGCCGCTTTCGAGGAGCGCTGCGCGCTGCTCGATCAGCGGATCGAATTTCGAGAAGAGGTCGGTCACTTCTGCTCCTGCAGCCGCTGCAGAGCGTCCACCAGCTGTCCGACGGTTTCGATCTCCGCCTGCATGTTCATCGAGATGATCACGTCGAACGCATCCTCAATGTCGGCAACAAAATCGAGCACAGTCAGGCTGTCCCATTCAAGGTCGGCAGCGAAGCGCGTCGCCTCGGTGATGGTGGCGTTCTTCCCGTTGAGAGGCTCGATGATCTCAACGACGGTGGCGTAAGTTTGCTTGCGGTCGGGCATGCGGCGGCTCGTTAGTGCTGAGCTGCCGGTTAAGCAACGCAAGTGCGGCGCGAATGGGGCGGGGGTGCGGCGCAGCCGTCACGCAGACAAAAAGAAAAGCGGCGGCGTCATCAGACGCCGCCGCCCTTGGAAACTCGGCCAGGAGCGAATTAGCCGAGCGAGTTCGAGACGTTGTTGAACGTCGTGTTCAGCTTGTTGCCGATGCCCTGCATCGCGCCAATGGCGGCAACAGCAATCAGAGCGGCGATCAGGCCGTACTCGATGGCGGTTGCGCCCTTCTCGTTGCGAATCAGCTTCAGAAACTTGGTCATGTCCACATCTCCATCCACTTCCAGCCACCTGAGACCGGGGCTGCAAACGGACGACTACCCTATCGAAGGTTAGGGGGAGATAAGCGGACATGGTTAAGGAAACGTCTATCGTACTTCTACGACCGCGACCGATTTCGGGGGCAGTTCGAACAGCAGTCGCCCGGCCGACGGGTGTCCCGCAAACGGACGCGGAGCCACTTCGTTCGGCTGGTCGAAGCTGTTGTGCGAATCGACTCCGGGCGCGGTTAGAACCTGCCCGCTCGCGCTTCGGGCATTGAAGCCGTCGATCGAAGCGGCGATGAGTGCCGACCGGTTTGGATCGACATTGACCAGCGACAGCCAGAGCTTGCCTGACGAATCCCGCGCCGCGACCGCATCGACGCCCGGAAGGCGGACGTCGCCATAGGCATAGCTTCCGGCATCGAAGCTCACCGGGACCAGGGTCGAGTCCTGGAAGGGCACGTACATGCGATAAACCCAATAGGTCGGAGTCAGTACCATCTTCGGCCCGTCGGTCAGGATCATCGCCTGGAGCACGTTGACCATCTGCGCGATGTTGGCGCCGCGTACCCGATCGGCATTGCGCATGAAGATGTCGAGATTGAGCGCCGCGATCACGGCGTCACGAAGAGTGTTCTGCTGCTGGAGGAAGCCGGGGTTGGACCCCGGATTCGGGTCAGTCCAGATGCCCCATTCGTCGACGTACAGTCCCAGCTTCCTGCCGGGATCGTATTTGTCCATGATCGCCGACTGCCGCGCGATCCAGTCTTTCATCTTGAGTGTCGCGCGAATGCCTTTTGCATATTCGTCTTCGCCGAAGCCGCTGCTCGGTCCCTTTTTCTCCCAGCTGTTGGGGATCGTGTAGCCGTGCAGCGAGACGCCCTCGATATCCCAGCTCCACACCTTGTCCTTCCACGCCTTCATCACTGCTTCGGTATAGTCGCTGTTGCCGCTGTCCCAGCCGACGGCGATCCGCTTCATAGCGGTAGCGGGTGATTGCTGCGCAGGATTGTAGTTGCGGGTGAAGTGATCGAACTGCTTCATCTCCTCGACATAATGGTCGGACGACATCGCCCCGCCGCAGCCCCAGCTTTCGTTGCCGAGACCGAGATATTTGACCTTGTACGGTGCCGGATGGCCATTGGCGGCGCGCAATTTTGCGAGCGTGGTCGGCTTTTCCGAGGTCATATATTCGAACCAGTCGGCGGCTTCCTTGACCGTGCCCGAGCCGATGTTCTCGGAAATGAAGGCGCCTGCGCCGATCTGATTGAGGAAGTCGAAATATTCCTCGGTTCCGAAACTGTTGGGCTCGATCACGCCGCCCCAGTCGGGATTGAGAGTTGCCGGACGCTGCGCGTACGGGCCGATTCCGTTGCGCCAGTGATAATTGTCGCCGAAGCAGCCGCCCGGCCAGCGCACGTTGGGGACGTGGATCGCTCGGAGCGCGGCAACGACGTCGCTGCGGATCCCGCGGACGTTGGGAATGGGCGAGTTCGGGCCGACCCAGATGCCGCCGTAAATTCCACTGCCGAGATGCTCGGCGAACTGGCCGAAGATGTCGCGGCTGATGGTGGGCCCGGAGCGACTGGTCTGCACTTCGAGGCGGACCGGAGCGGGCTCAGCCAGGGATGGAATCGGCTGGAGCGCGAGCGCTGCTGCGGCCGCGAAGCTCGCGGTCTGTTTAGCCCCTCTTAGAAACATGCTTCCAGTCTCCCCAAAGCTGCACTGCAGCACTTTAGGGTAGCGCTACCAAAATGCGAGGCCGGTGTTGGAGCGTCGTCCTGGTGGAAAGAAGGGGGTGGAAAGACGATATTTGCATAACGGTAGGCAAATCTCTCAATTCAGAATACCTAGCATTGCGCGGGGGGGGCTGCGCATGGCGAACCTATTCGTCTCGTACAAGGCGGAGGACCGGGCGCGCATTGCGCCGCTGGTCCGAGCGCTGGAAACCGATGGCGTCTCCGTCTGGTGGGACGCCCATATCGGTGGCGGCGATGAGTGGCGTCAGACGATATTGCGGCATCTCGAAGCGGCAAAGTGCGTCCTCGTCGTGTGGAGCAAGCGCTCGGTTGGACCCGGCGGCAATTTCGTTCGCGATGAGGCAGCGCGAGCGCTGAAGCGCAAGACCTACCTGCCGGTCCGCATCGACATGGTCGATCCACCACTCGGCTTTGGAGAGATGCAGGCGCTCGATCTCACCGGATGGAAGGGTGACACGTCAGACCCACGATATGCGGCGGTGCTTGCGGCGCTAGCATCCCGGTTCCGGATCAAGCCTGAAGGCGTGCGACCATCTGCGGCCCAGCCTTCAGCCATTGAACGCCGGAAGCTTATAATCGGTGGCTCAGTTCTAGGAATTGCGATCGCCGGTGGCGGGGCCTGGTTCGCGCTTCGACCGACTGCGGCCGCTTCGCGCAGCATCGCCGTATTGCCCTTTGAGAATCTCAGCGGAGACCCGAACCAGACATATTTTTCGGACGGTATTGCCGAGGAACTGCGCAGCGACCTCTCGCATATTCCCGGACTGAAGGTGGTCGCTCGCACCTCTTCAGAAGTGGTCCGCAATGCCGATGCGGTCACTGCGGCTGAGAAGCTTCACGTCAACAACATCCTGACTGGCAGCGTTCGACGCTCGTCCCAGATGCTGCGGATCAGCGCTCAGTTGGTGGACGGCAAGGATGGGACTGAACGCTGGTCGGATGTCTATGACCGACCGATCGGCGATTCGCTCAATATCCAGACTGAAATCGCGCAAAAAGTCGCCGATGCGCTGAGGCTGCGCATCGGTCCGGTCGACAAGGACTTTCGCTCTCGAGGCGGGACCGACAACCCGCGCTCGCAGGATCTCTATCTTCGCGCAGAAGCAACCGCTCGAAACGATGATTCGGAGGCAGGTCTTCGCGCTTCCCTCGGGCTCGCGGAGGCAGCCCTCGTCGAAGATCCAAGATACGGCGATGCAATGGTCGCCAAGGCGGTACGCCTAACCCAGATCGCCACTACCTATGCGGCGAAGGCAAGCGACGCCCAGTCGCTCGCGAAACAGGCAGAGGACACCGCCCAGCGGGCCGTCGCGCTGGCGCCTTTGTGTCCAGCGGCGCATGTCGCGCTTGGTACGATCTATTATTGGACCTTTCGGTTCCCACCCGCGCTGCGCGAATTCCAAAAATTCCAATCGCTCGGCGACCCGAGTGGCGGGGACCTTGCGACAATCGGGTGGATGCTCGCCTTGCTCCGGCGCTTCGACATTGGATTGCAACTCGCTGACGAAGCCGCCGCCCTCGACCCCCTCAACCCCGGCGTTCACCAGAATAGGGCGAATATCCTTCAATACGCCGGTCGATTGCCTGAGGCGGAGCAGGCCGCGCAGCGCGCCATCCAACTCAGCCCCAAACTTTGGTACACGCATCTCATCTATGGGATGATACTTCTGCAAGCTGGAAGACTTGTCGAAGCGCAGCGCGAACTATCCAGCGTCGAGCATGGATCCGCATCGATAACGGCCACTCGGGCGGTTATCGCCGAGCGTCTGGGTGACCGCAGCGAGTCCAACCGGCTGCTCCAGGAAATTTTGAACTCCGATATGGCGAACGCCGTGCATTACCAGTTGGCGCAGGTCTATGCCCAGCAGCGTCGAACCGACGAGGCGATTGCGGAACTCGACAGGGCTTATGAAGCTCGCGACCCAGGGCTTGCCCAGATACTGACCGACTTCATGCTTGATCCAATCAGGAACGATCCGCGCTTCCAGGCCATCATCAGACGCATGAACTTTCCGAGTTAGGACTGCTTAGGAGCGACTGACTTGCCGGGCCTGTGTGTGAGGTGACGATGCCGAAGAAGGCAAAGCACGAAACAGACTCTAGGAACAAAGCGCGCGATTCAGACGCGATTGGTAAAAGCCAATCGACGATGGCTCACTAAACCCCATCGAAGGAGAGCGAGCGCTGGAAAGCGTCGTTAAAGACATCAGCCGAGGTCCGAAGCGGGGATCCACGGAGAGCTGGCTCGAGCGCGCTCTAATGCTCGTTCGGCTCGAAAAGGTTTCGAAGACGTCCGATTAACGCGGTGTCTACGCTGGGTTCATCCGAAGCGCGGTATAGGAGAACGTTCAAAGGAGCAGACCTATGCTTAAGACCTTAATTCTCGGCAGTACCGCAATTGCGACGCTGGTTACCCCAGCTGTAGCAGATGCGCAGTATTACGGGTCAAATTCTGGATATTCCTATCATAATCGGCATCACCATCGAAATAATGCCGGCGCTGCAATAGCTGGAGCACTGGTGGGTGGAGTCCTTGGCTATGCTTTGGGAAGCAGCCAAGGATACAGCTACCGCTATCCATCTTATGGATATGGCAATTACGGGTATGGCAGCTACGGATATAATAATCCGAGTTACAGCTACGGATATCCGGCCTACGGATATGATAATGGCTACACCTACCAGAACTACGGTTACAATGGTGGTTATAGACATCATCGTGACGATGACGACGACGATTGATCCGTGAGACAAGACTGGTCCGCGCGGCGCTGAGAATGAGCTTTCCCGAGCCGCGCGGACTTGAGGTTCAATCTTATTCCTGAAGTTGGATTGGTGCTTCCATCGGAAGCAGGACAGTTGGCAGCATCCGATCCGGTTCACACTCACCCAAAAATCGCTTGGGCTCCGGTCCGGACGCCTTCCCATCGTCTCAAGCCAAGCGCAGCCCCAGGCCTACCGCCTTCGCAACCAGTTCCGCGTTGTTCCTGGCTTCCAGTTTTTGGCGACAATTTAGAATTTTGCGCGCTACGCTGGCCGGGCGCAGCTCGGTTGTTGCGGCGATCCGATTTGCAGTGTGGCCCTGGGCGAGAAGTGCGACGATTGTGCGCTCATCTTCTGTAAGATTAACCGGTGAATTGTCCATTTGTACCGCCAAGGTGAGGCCCAGCGTGAGTGCTGGCTCGCGCTGGGCAGGTGGAACGCAACTTGCGGCCAAGGAGGGAAAGCATTTTTCGCCGCCGTTCGGACATAACGTTCCGCGCGTTTAAAAGCGCCAGCGCTTCCTTGAGCGTCTCTCCTTGGCACAGGCGGACCCATGCGATGGCCCTAGCAGCCTTGTCCTGCGTGGTTTCGCCTGTCCCCTTAACTTTCGCTAAGGCCAGCATGAGATTTCGTGCCGCCCCCGGGCCTGGTGCCTCGCCAACATCGACAGAGGGGTATGTTGCAGACGCATATTCTTGAGCGAAGTTTCAAGCGCGAAGCGCGGTGAGACTGCTAGCTGGAATTCTATCGACTGGCTGCTGCTTGATTGTTCCTCAATTCGCAGCCGCATTGATGGCCTGCACCCGGCCAGCCGTCAGAACATCAAATCATCACTTGGAAGGGAAGGGAGCCATCCGCACAGGGACACTAGGGCGACATTCCTAAAGCCACCCTTTGTCGCGGTACCAGTCGGCGGTGTCCTTGAGACCCTGCTCGGTTGGGATCTCGGGCCGCCACAGCTCGGGCGGCGCGGCGCGCTTGGGCTCGACCACCCAGTTGCGGTGGGAGAAATAGGCCGCGCGATCGGTCGTGAGCTTGGCCTTGTCTCCGCGCAGCAGCTTGTCGGCTTTGGCCGCGAGCCGGAGGAGGATCCCGGGCGATGAAATAACCGCGGTCCTGGTGCCGACGGCGGCGGCGAGCGTTTGGGCGAACTGGCGGTGGCTCCAGCCGCCGCCTTTGCCGTCGTCGGGCTCGATCAGACGGCTCGTCGGCGCGGTGGGGGCGGCGAGCGCGAGCAAGAGCCGCGCGAGATCGTCGACATGGATTATGGAGATCCGACCCTTGGGCGGCATCAGCATCAGCCCCAGCCTGGCCATGCGGAACAGCTCAAGAGTTTCCCTGTCGCCGGGGCCATAGACCGCCGGCGGACGGACGATCGCCCAATCGAGGCCGGAGCCCATGACCAGCTCTTCGGCCTTGCATTTGGATGCTCCGTAAAGCGACAGCTTCGGCTCGCGCGCGGCGAGCGAGGACACGTGGACAA
>Ga0157370_10003274_pt1 | contig 19086 bp, 21 predicted proteins | sample C35metaG_FD_113463 | JGI IMG/M metagenome (GOLD analysis project Ga0157370, IMG submission 113463) | Corn rhizosphere microbial communities from Kellogg Biological Station, Michigan, USA - C3-5 metaG | ecosystem: Host-associated > Plants > Roots > Rhizosphere > Soil | place: USA: Michigan...
AGTTCGCGGGCACGGGCGAAAAGCTCGACGGCCTCGAAGGTTTCCATCCCGAGCGCGTCGCGGGCCGTATCCTCGGCATGGGCGACGTGGTCAGCCTGGTCGAGCGCGCCGCCGAGACGATCAAGGTCGAGGATGCCGAAAAGCTGGCCAAGCGCATGGCCGAGGGCAAGTTCGACATGAACGATCTGCGCGCCCAGCTCGACCAGATGAAGCGCATGGGCGGCCTGTCGGGCCTCGCCTCTATGCTGCCGGGCGTGAAGCAGGTGAAGCAGGCGATGGCCAATGGCGCCGCCGACGACAAGGTGCTGGTGCGCATGGACGCGATCATCGGATCGATGACGGTCAAGGAACGCGCCAGGCCGGAACTGCTCCAGGCCAAGCGCAAGATCCGGATCGCCAAGGGTTCCGGCACCACGGTGCAGGACGTCAACAAGCTCCTGAAGATGCATCAGGAGATGGCGACCATGATGAAGAAGATGAAGAAGATGGGCGGTCTTTCGAAGATCGCGGCCATGTTCGGAAAAGGCGGGGGCGACCTCGACGCCCTGATGGGCGGCGCGGAGCTTCCGCAAGGACAGGGAGGCCTTGGGGGCCTGCCCGGAATGCCGGGGCTCCCCGGTGCCGGCGGCGGCCCGCAGGGGCTCCCCCCCGGCTTCCAGAATTTCTTGAAGAAGAGATGACCCAACGGCCTCTCCCAAAAGTCCCGTCACCCCAGCGAAAGCTGGGGTCTCAGGAGGGAAGGCCGGGGCCTCATCTCATGAGATCCCAGCTTTCGCTGGGATGACGATTGAAGACCGAGACGATTTGAAACCGATTTTGAAGAAGGAAGACTAAAAATGGCAGTTTCCATCCGCCTGTCGCGCGGCGGCGCCAAGAAGCGCCCTTATTATCGCATCGTGGTCGCGGACTCGCGCGCGCCGCGTGACGGCTCGTTCATCGAGAAGATCGGCACCTACAACCCGCTGCTCGGCAAGGACGACGCCAAGCGCGTCGTGCTCGACACCGATCGTGCCAAGCATTGGCTGTCGGTCGGCGCGCAGCCGAGCGATCGCGTCGCCCGCTTCTTCGACGCGGCCGGCCTGAAGGAGCGCGCCGCGCGCAACAACCCGAACAAGGCGGTTCCGGGCGAGAAGGCCAAGGAGCGCGCCGAGGAGCGTGCCGCCAAGGTGGCGGCTGCCGAGGAGGCCGCGGCCGAAGCCGCCGCTGCGCCGGCACCCGCCGCGGAAGAGCCCGCGCAGGAAGAGACCGTCGAGGTAATGGCCGAGGCGATCGAGGAAGCGACCGCCGAGCCGACCCCGGAAGCCGAGCAGGTCGTCGAGGCGGTTGCCGAGGAAACCCCGGCTGTTGAAGCTGCCGCTGAAGAGGCTCCTGCCGCCGAGGCTTCGGAAGAGGCGACTCCCGCCGACCAGGCGACCGACGAGGGCGAGTCCGCCCAGGATCCGGCTGAAGGTTCGGACGCGGCGACGCCGGCCGAGGGTGCGGAGCACGCCGAGGCGTGAAGCCTGACGCGCCCGTCACGCTCGCCGTCATAACCGGCGCGCATGGCGTGACGGGCGAAGTCCGCCTGAAACTCTTCACGGGCGATCTGTCGGGCTACAATTCGTTCAACGGCGGTAGCCTGACCCTGAAGAGCTTGCGCAACGGCATCGCCCGCTTCGCCGAGGTGCCGGACCGCAATGCGGCCGAACGATTGCGAGGCACGGCACTGACCGTGCCCCGGTCGGCCCTGCCGCCCTTGGAAGAGGGCGAATATTATCACGCCGATATCCTGGGCCTGACTGCGGTCTCCACGACCGGCGAGCCATTGGGCGCGGTCGTCGCGATCGACGATTTCGGCGCGGGCGACGTGATCGAGATCGAACGCCCCGACAAGAAACGCTTCATGGTCCCGATGCGCGCGCCCGCCGTGCCCGAATGGGACGACGGGCGGCTGGTTGTGGACGAGGCCTTCATCAGCTGACGACCCGTCACCCTGAACTTGTTTCAGGGTCCATTCCGCGGCGAGGCGGTTGCCTCTCGATGGATGCTGAAACAAGTTCAGCATGACGATGGATTTTGCCGGGGAGCGTTGTATATACACCCGTATATACGGAGCTTTCCCATGAGCGAGGAATATCGCGCCAAAGTCTTCAAGTCGGGCAATTCGGTCGCGCTGCGGCTGCCGAAGGCGCTCGGCCTGAAGGAAGGCGACGAGATGATGATCGTCCGCGAGGACAAGCCCGGCTTTAAGGTCGAGCCGGTCGCGGCACCGAAGCGCAAGATCGATCTCACGGGAATCTGGGGCGCCGCGCCGGACGCCAAGCCGTTCACGCGCGAAGAGCGCGAATTCGATGACCCCCCGCGCGCGTGGGGCGCTCTCTCCGATGACGAGAGTGAGGTCTAGGTGCAGTATCTGATCGATACCAACTGCTGCATCTACCTGTTTAACCGCGAATATCCCCATCTCCGACGCCGGATAGCCGAGACGGAAGCGGGCGATATCGGCCTTTCGGTTATCGTGCTTGCAGAATTGGGTGTTGGCGCGAGGGTCGGTAAATTTCCGTCGGGCGAGCACCTTGTGCGGCTCCGCCAGGAAATGCCCCTGCTCGCCTTCGAAGAGCAGGATGCCGAGATATTCGCGACGCTGGCCTTTCGGCTTGGACGCTTCGATCGGTTACTGGCGGCCCATGCGGTAAGCCGCGACCTGACCCTCATCACCAATAATGAAGCCGATTTCGCCGGCTTGCCCGGCTTGCGCATCGAGAACTGGGTCAAGCCATGACTCGCTATGCCATCCTCTCCGACATCCACGGCAATTTGCCCGCGCTGGAAGCGGTGGTGGCGGATGCCGGGGCGCAAGGATGCGATATCTTCATCAATCTGGGCGATATCCTGTCCGGCCCGCTCTGGCCGGCCGAGACCGCCGATTATCTGATGGCGCGCGACTGGCCGACGATCGCGGGCAATCATGAGCGCCAGGTTCTGACGCATCCGATCGGGCGGATGGGCGAGAGCGATCTGTTCGCGCGCAAGCGGCTCAATGTGGCGCAGCTGGCGTGGATCGCGAACCAGCCGGCGACGCTGGAGCTGACCGACGACATCTTCCTGTGTCACGGCATCCCGGGCAGCGACCTGATCCATTTCCTTTTCTCGGTCGACATGTCGGGCATCCACGACGCGACCGAGGCCGAGATCGCCGAACGCGCGGGCGACCGCACCGAGGCGCTTATCCTGTGCGGCCATTCGCATATGCCGGGCGAGCGGCGGTTCGGGCAGGGGCAGCGCGTGGTGAATCCGGGCAGCGTCGGGCTGCAGGCGTTCCACGACGATCATCCCGTGCCTTATACCGTTTCAATCGGCGACCCGAAGGCGCGCTATGCGATCGTGGAAGGCGGCAATGTCAGCTTCCGCCAGGTCGATTATGACCATAAGAGCGCCGCGATGAAGGCCGAACGCGAAGGCCGGCCCGATTGGGGTATCGGCCTCAGGCTCGGCAAGATGGAACCGACACGATGACGCTTGGGCCTTTGCTGCTGACTCTGCTCGCCGCTTATCTGGCGGTGATCGCTTATGGCGTGGTGGGTGCGCGGCGGAAATTCTCCGGCCCGGCGCTCCGCACCGTCCAGGCCGGGCTGGTGCTGATCCTGCCAGTGGTGCTGGTGGGCGTCCTGCTTGCGAGCTGCGATGGCGCGGTCGTGCGCGAATGGGCCAGGCTCTTCGCCGCGATGCCGATGCTGGGCCTCGTCACCGCGATCCTGGCCGATCGTATCGCCAGCAAGGTCGATGCATGACCTTCGCCGCGACCGTGCTGACCCTCTACCCGGAGATGTTTCCGGGCCCCCTCGGCACGAGCCTCGCCGGGCGCGCGATGGGCGAAGGCAAATGGTCGTTGGACACGGTTCAGATCCGCGATTTCGCGAGCGACAAGCATAAATCGGTCGACGATACGCCCGCGGGCGGTGGCGCGGGCATGGTGATGCGCGCCGACGTGCTGGCGGCGGCGATCGATGGCTCGGTCAAGCCCGGCATCCCGCTGCTGGCGATGACCCCCCGCGGCAAGCCGCTCACCCAGGCGCGCGTACGCGAACTGGCGGCGGGGCCGGGGGTCGCGATATTGTGCGGCCGGTTCGAGGGGATCGACGAGCGCCTGTTCGAGGCGCGCGACATCGAACCCGTCTCGATCGGCGACTATATCCTCTCGGGTGGCGAGATCGGCGCGCTGGTGCTGCTCGATGCTTGCGTTCGGCTGCTTCCCGGAGTAATGGGCGCCGCTTCCAGCGGAGACGAGGAAAGCTTCGAAAGCGGCCTCCTCGAATATCCGCATTATACCCGACCGCAATTGTGGGAAGGGCGCACGATCCCCGAAGTGCTGCGATCGGGGGATCATGCGAAGATCGCGGCGTGGCGGAAGTCACAGGCCGAGATCGATACACGGTCACGGAGACCGGACCTTTGGGACCGCCATATCGGCGGTCGGGTCCAGCCTCCCTCTGGCGCGCGGCATGAGAAGGAAGAATGAGATGAACCTCATCCAGCAGCTCGAGGCCGAGCAGATCCAGGCGCTGTCCGCAAAGCGCGCCATTCCCGAATTCCGTCCCGGTGATACGCTCAAGGTCGGCGTGAAGGTGGTCGAAGGCGACCGCACCCGCGTCCAGGCCTATGAAGGCGTCTGCATCGCCCGCTCCAACAAGGGCATGGGCAGCAGCTTCACCGTCCGCAAGATCTCGTTCGGCGAGGGCGTCGAGCGCGTTTTCCCGCTTTATTCGCCGAACATCGACACGATCGAGGTCGTCCGCAAGGGCGTCGTCCGTCGCGCCAAGCTCTATTATCTGCGTGGCCGCACCGGCAAGTCGGCGCGTATCGCCGAGCGCCGCGACAACCGCCCGACCGAGGCGGAAGCCGCCGAAGCCTGAGCTTCGAAACAGTTCGAACATGGAAGGCCGTCCCGGGAAACCGGGGCGGCCTTTTCTTATGTCGTCACCCCGGACTTGTTCCGGCATCCACCCTGCGGCGAGGCCAAGCCGCGGGGTGGACCCCGGAACAAGTCCGGGGTGACGGTGGCTGTTGATGCTGTTCCCGTGGCCGTCCGACCGGCGCCACTTCCCAACCAACCTAACCGTGGCCTAACTAAGCCATGCACAAGCCCTTTGCCGCCGCTCTGGCGCTCGTCCTCGCCGCTTTTCCCGCATCCGCCGAACAGCTCACGCTCGAGCGCATCTTCGCGAGCCCGTCGCTCGACGGTCCGACTCCGCGCAAGGCCGAACTCTCGCCCGACGGCAGCCTTGCCACCGTATTGCGCAACCGTGCCGACGATCGCGACCGCTGGGATTTGTGGGCGATCGATACGCGCACCGGTAAAGCGCGGATGCTGGTGGATTCGCTGAAGGTCGGATCGGGCGGCGAGATTTCGGAGGCCGAGAAGATGCGGCGCGAACGCGCGCGGGTCGGCGGATCCAAGGGCATCGTCGATTATGGCTGGGCGCCCGACGGCAAATCGATCCTCGTGCCGATCGACGGCGATCTCTATCTCGCCGGACTCGACGGCAAGGTGCGGCGTCTGACCAACACGCCCGAGAGTGAGCTCGACCCACATGTGTCGGCGTCTGGCCATTATGTCAGCTTCGTGCGCAACCAGAATCTGTTCGCGGTCGATCTGGCGACGGGTTCCGAGAGGCCGCTGACCAGGGACGGTGGCGGCACCGTCACCTGCGGTACCGCCGAATTCGTGGCGCAGGAGGAAATGGACCGCTTCACCGGCCAATGGTGGGCGCCGGGCGACAAGTTGGTCGCGGCCGAATGCTATGACGAGGCCAGGGTCAAGGTCGTCACCCGCGCCGCGATCGGCGCGGACGGCACCCGCACCTTCGAGCAGCGTTATCCGGCGGCAGGCACGGCCAATGTCGCGGTCAGCCTGTGGGTCATCTCCTCCGACGGTTCCACGCGCGTGAAGGTGGACATGGGTGCTGATCCCGACATCTATCTGGCGCGGGTCGACTGGGCGCCGGATGCGCGCACGCTCTATGTCCAGCGGGTCAGCCGCGACCAGAAACGGCTCGACATGCTCGCGGTCGATCCCGCGACGGGCGCATCGAAGCTGCTGTTCAGCGAGACATCGCAGACCTGGGTCAATCTTAACGACGATTTCCGCGCGCTCAGGGACGGCAGCCTGATCTGGGGCTCCGAGCGGTCGGGTTTCAAGCATCTCTATCGTTACAGCAACGGCAAATGGACCCAGCTCACCCATGGTGATTGGACGCTGGAGACCAATGCCCAGTCGCATCCGGCCGGTCTGATCGGCGTCGACGAGAAGAGCCATCGCCTCTTCTTCACCGCCAACAAGGACGATGTGCTGGAAAGCCAGGTCTATTGGGTCGATTATCTCCACCCCGGCGAGCCGAAGCGGATCACCGAACGCGGCTATTGGAACGAAGCCTCGATGGACAAGGCCGCCACGCGCCTGCTGATCCAGCGATCGAGCCCCGACCAGCCTTCGCAGGTCTATCTCGCCGACACGACCGGCAAGCGCATCGCCTGGATCGAGCAGAACAAGCTCGACGCGAGCCACCCCTACGCGCCCTATCTCGCCAGCCGACGGCCGGTGACCTACGGCACGCTCAAGACGCCCGATGGCGCCACGCTCCACTACGAGATGATCACCCCGGTGCTGGAGCCCGGCAAGCGCTACCCCGTCTTCTTCGAACATTATGGCGGCCCGCACGCGCAGCAGGTGAAACGGACCTGGGGCGGCGCCCTCGCGCAATATTGGGTGAGCAAGGGCTGGATCTATTTCCAGGTCGACAATCGCGGTTCGGCCAATCGCGGTACCGCGTTCGAGAACAGCCTCTATCACGCGATGGGATCGACCGAAGTTGCCGATCAGGCCGCGGGTGCGCGCTGGCTCCAGCAGCAGGCGTTCGTCGATCCGAAGAAGATCGCGATCTTCGGTTGGTCCTATGGCGGCTACATGACGCTCAAGATGCTGGAGGCCGATCCCGGCCTCTATGCCGCGGGCGTGGCAGGCGCGCCGGTGACCGAATGGGAACTGTACGACACCTTCTACACCGAACGCTATCTCGGCCAGCCGCCTTACACCGCGTCGGACACGATCGCGGATGCGGGCAAGATCCGCGATCCGTTGCTGATGGTGCACGGCATGGCCGACGACAATGTCGTGTTCGAGAACTCGACCGCGATGTACGCCGCGCTCCAGCACAAGGGCATATTGTTCGAGATGGCGGTCTATCCCGGCCAGACGCACGGCTTCACCACCTTGCCGTCGCTGCACCGCTGGAAGACGATCGAGGATTTCCTGAACCGGCGCGTGAAGGCGCGGAGCGGCGACTGACGCCATGCCGGAGGCGTGACGTCGCCTGCTCGCGCGAAACAGGGTCTCTTTCTATCCCGCTAGCCGCGCGCGGAGAACGTGTGGCGCCCGGCGACTCGCCCGGCTGTGCGGGGCGACTCCGCCGGGTCGGATTGCACCTTTGCTTCATTCCGGTTCTCGATCGGACCTTTTCCGCCCGCAATCGTGCTGCGTGAAGCCGTTGGAAAATAGGCAGGTTTTCGGGCTCCGCTGAAATTGGACGGATATTAGATCTCGACACGATCTAAAATATTGGGGTGCACCTCCCTACTTTTCCTTAAGGAATTGAGGCCACCGATCTGCATAAGTTAATGTAACTTATTGCCAGCATCATTGTTAAATTGGAAATATGACACTTTTAAAACAAGGTTAAAACTTGAAAGATCCGAAATAGATCTATTTAAACCATGCCTATAGTGTGCTGGAGCCCGTCTGTGTCGCTGGCTCGTTTCGTCGCAAACAGGAAATTTAACAATTCTTTAGGTTTATTTTTCGTAAACTTTCGGTATGAAGTCCCCGCAATCATTTGGGGATGATCCATGAGCATGATGTCGCGTTTCGTCGCGGCCGGCCTCGTTGCCGCCGCTTTCACTGCACCTGCATACGCCACCGAGATTCCGGACGGTAAGGTCACCTTTGTCGGCCTGTTCAATCCGACGATCGACCTGGGCGTCAATCCGAACACCTTCACTGCCACCACCGGCGGAACTTTCGAGGTTTCGGGCATCGGCGGCTTCGCTGGCGCGGACCACGGCTTCGGTTCGCTCAACGGCGTGCTGGGCTTCTCGTCGGTTGCAGGTTCGACGATCAATGAATCGATCGCCAACTTCTTCACCTTTTCCGACGGCACCGGCCACAATTTCCAGTTCTCGGTCGACAGCGTGAAGACGGTCAGCTGGGCGAGCGCGCCGAATTCGAGCAGCTTCTCGCTTTACCTGCTCGGCAGCACGGTCGACACGTTCCTCGGCTACGCTCCGACAGCGACCTCGCTCACGTTGACCTTCGGCAGCACCAGCGGTTCGCCTTATTCGGTTGCGGCGTCGCTGGCGGTTCCGCCTGCGGGTACGGTGCCGGAGCCCGCGACCTGGGCGCTGACGCTGATCGGCTTCGGCGCGATGGGCGCCGCGCTGCGCCGTCGTCAGCGCGTGACGGGCGTTTCGTTCGCCTAAGTCGTCAGCGCCTGATCCGTCAGGCCTGAACAGAAAAGGCCGCCGGCCCCACACGGGACCGGCGGCTTTTTTGTGCGTGCCGGGCTTCGGGTTGCCCGCGGCGCCGGCCTTGCCTACGGCCCTGCCATGGGAAGCGACGATATCCAGCGATCCGATGTCATCCAGCGGCTGCTCGATCTGTACGCGGCGCCCGATTATCTTGAGATCGGCGTGTGCGAGGGCGCGACCTTCCATGCCGTTCGCGCTGCGCGCCGGGTCGCGGTCGATCCCGATTTCCGCTTCGATATCCAGGCCGCGGCGGCCGATCCCGCCAACGCCGACGCGGCCTATCATCCGATCACCAGCGACGCCTGGTTCACCGGCCCGGGCCGTGACCAAAGCTTCGACCTGATCTTCCTCGACGGGCTGCATTTGTTCGACCAGACCCTGCGCGACCTGATCCACGCGATCGCGCGGCTTAAGCCCGGTGGCGCCATCGTGATCGATGACGTGCTGCCCACCTCCTACGGCGCGTCGCTGCGGGATGTCGAGGAAAGCGCCAAGTTCCGCCGCATGTCGCCAGGGCCCACCGAGCCCAAGGCGTGGATGGGCGACGTGTTCAAGCTGGTCTTCTGGATCCGCGATTACCTGCTCGACTGGAGCTATGCGACCGTGACCGACAATCACGGCCAGCTCGTCCTGTGGCGCGGCCCACGCACGCACGAGGTGCCGCCGCTCGATATCGCGGCGATCTGCCGGCTCGAATATAAGGACGTGGTCTTCCGCCCCCGCGCCTATAATTTCCGCCCGATCGACGAAATCGTCGTCGCGGTGAAAGCACAAATATAATCCCTCCCCCCTTGCGGGGGAGGGTAGGGAGAGGGGTTCGCGGAGGCGGGCTCGATGTCCGCCGACGCGACTATGTGCGCGAGCTACCGCTCGCGAAATCAGATCCCCTCTCCCATCCCTCTCCCACAAGGGGAGAGGGGTTCTGAGGCCGGAGCCGCCCCTCAAACGATGGTCAGCCCCACATCCACATTCCCGCGCGTCGCGTTCGAATAAGGGCAGATCTGGTGCGCCGCCGCGACCAATTTCTCCGCATCGGCGCGATCGACGCCAGGCAGGTTGATCGCCAGCTCCGCGGTAATCCCGAACCCGCCCTCGCTGCGCGGCCCGATTCCCACCGTTGCGGTCACCGTCGTTTCCGCCGGCACGCGCAGCTTCAGCTGTCCGCCCGCCACCTTGAGCGCACCGATGAAGCAGGCCGAATAGCCCGCCGCGAACAATTGCTCGGGGTTGGTGCCGTCGCCACCCGCGCCGCCCAGTTCCTTGGGTGTGGAGAGCGTGACCGCGAACCGCCCGTCTTCCGAACGCGACTGGCCGTCACGGCCGCCGGTGGAGGTGGCGCGGGTGGTGTAGAGAACATTGACCGACATGGCGAAACTCCTCGTCTGATGTGGTTATATAGATCACGATAATCATTATCGCGATAATGATTATCTAGCGAGTCGCACGCCCCTTGTCCACATAAAAGTTATCGCGATATATATTCCCGCAACCGAGGCCCTGCGGCCTCTTTAAAATCCTCCCCCGCCAGGGGGAGGTGGCGCCAAAGGCGACGGAGGGGGAGGACCCCATGCCCTCGTAATAAGGCGCCTCGCAAAGGAAAGGAGCCACCCATGTCCGCCCCATTCCCGCTCGATCAGCAGCTCTGCTTCGCGCTCTACAGTGCCAGCATGGCGATCGGCCGCGCCTACAAGCCGATGCTCGACGCGCTCGGCCTCACTTACCCCCAATATCTCGTGCTGCACGCTTTGTGGGAGCAGGACGGCCGCACCATTGGCGAGATCGCCGATCGCCTCGGCCTCGAATCCTCCACCATCACCCCGCTGGTAAAGCGCCTCGAAAGCGCCGGCCTCCTCGCCCGCGCGCGCAACCCCGACGACGAACGCCAGGTGCTGGTCAGCCTCACCCCGCGCGGCCACGACATTCGCGATCGGTGCGGCTGCCTGGGCGAGGAATTGCTCGCCCGCTCCGGCATGAGCGTCGAGCAGTTAAGCAAGCTCAACCGCAAGGTGCAGGCGCTCCGCGACGCGGTCGCAGCGCGCGATTAGGCCTCACGCCACCGCCGCCGGCTCCTCCAATATCCCATAGGGGTCATCCCCCGCCGCGCGCCGCACCGCATCCACCAGCCAGTCGCGAAAGCCACGCACCTTGGGCAGGTTGCGCTTATGCTCCGGATAGACCAGCCAGAAGCTGTTCCGGTAATAAGCCACCTGGTCGAACGGCTGCACCAGCTGACCCGCCTCGATCGCGCTCTGGAACATTGGCGGGCTCAATATCGCGACGCCGTGCCCCGCAATCGCGGCATGCCCGTCCAGTATCTGCGATTCGAAACGTATGCCCGAATGCTTCTGCCTCCGCGGATCCGGCGCGGTCAGCGATTCATGCCACAAATCCCACCAATCGTCCTCGGGCGAGATGCGCGGCACATTTTCCAGGTCGGCCGGCTCCTTCAGTTCATGACGCGCCAGGAAATCCGGATGCGCCAGCGGCGTGACCGGCATCCGCATCAGGAAATGCGCGATCAGCCCCGGCGCCAGCCGCCATTCGGGCGATCCGCGCGCGGGCATGCCGCGAATGGCGACATCATATTCGCTGGAGCCCAGGTCCACCATCGTGTCGGTCACGCTCAGCCGCACCGCCAGATCGGGCCGCACCAGGTTGAAATCGCCGATCCGGCCCGACAGCCAGTTGGTGGCGAAGGTCTGCGGCGCGGTGATGCTCAGGATCGCGTCATTCTCCGCGCGCGCGGCGGTGAATGCCTTGTCGAGCAGGGTGAAGGCCTCCATCACCTGCGGCGCGATCCGTTGGCCCAAAGCGGTCAGCACCATGCCTCGCCCCTGGCGCACGAATAAGGGGCCGCCCAGCCGCTCCTCCAGCAGCCGCATCTGATAGCTCACCGCCGATTGCGTCATCGCCAGTTCCTCGCCCGCGCGGCTGAAATTGCCGTGGCGCGCGGCGGCCTCGAACACGCGCACGGCGGCGAGCGGGGGAATGCGCGACATGCTCCAACTATAAGCGTGCCTTCTATTTGCTGTCCATCGCCTTGTTGGTGTCACAGCACTTTCGGGTTCAGATACGGGGCCTCTCAAGCAAGCAGAGGAATGCAACAATGTTGAAGATCATCACCACCGCCGTCCTTCTCGCCACCACCGCGCCCGCCATCGCGCAGCCGGATGCGGCGACCCGGATCGTCCATGTCCCCTACGCCGATCTCGATCTGCGCCAGGCGAAGGACGTCAAGCAGTTCGACCGCCGCCTCCGCGCCGCGGTGGAGGCTGTGTGCCCGGAAATGGTGACGACCGGATCGATCACTGATGCGGTGACCCAGAGCTGCCGCAAGGCCGCCTATGTCGCCCTGGCGCACCAGCGCGCCACCGCGATCGCCCAGGCCACCGGCACCACGCAGCTCGCGGACGCGCGCTGAGGGAGGTGGGCCCGAGGGAAAAAGAGCATGCGCGGGTTCGATCCCGTGCATGCCCTTTTTCGTGTCAGGGATAAGTCAGGCTGATAGTATGGCCAGCGCAACCGCTCTACTTCCATACCTGACAACGAAGCCGGATACGGTGATGCCTTCCCTTGGAATCAGTTGAACGCAAGCCACTAATCCCGCTACACGCTTCGTCGATGTCCTTGCGGACTCGGCAAGAACATAATAGGAACATGCTGCACGGATGAGTGTCCGCAGGCTATAGAGGAGCGACGAGTGCAGCCTGAAATCGACCAGCTCGGTGTGGAGCTGGCCAAGCTAGATCGCGATGACCTGGAGCGGGTGATCCGCGGGTTGCTGTCGCAGGGCGTCGCCCTGAGCTTCCATGGTAAGAGAACTGCTCTCGAAATTTATCGCCGCGTGCGCCCAAGGGTCACCCGTAGAGAGCCGCGATTGCACGTCGGGCCGGCCGTTGATCAGGCAAAAAATCTACTTGTCGAGGGTGAAAACCTGCAGGCAATGGTTACTCTCCACAAATACCGTGGTGAGGTTGATCTGATCCTGACCGACCCACCATATAATACTGGCCAATATTTTCGGTACAACGATCGGTGGGACAACGACCCCAACGACCCAGAGCTTGGCACGTTGGTTGGTCGGGAGGATGGCTCGCGCCACACGAAATGGATCAAGGCGATGATGCCCCGTCTTCAGGTGATGAAGGCAATGCTCAAACCCTCCGGCGTCATCGCAATCTGCATTGACGACAACGAGCTATTTCACCTCGGTATGATGATGGATGAGGTTTTCGGGGAGGACAACCGCCTCGGAATTATCAATTGGCAGAAGGCATACTCGCCCAAGAACGACGCGAAAGCGGTTTCGAAAACAACCGAGTATGTGCTTGTTTATGCGAAAGACCGAGCGCGTGCGACGACAGGACGTGTGGGCCTGGACAGAGGCGTCGTCCGCAATCTTGACAACGACCCTGATGGCGATTGGATTCCTAGTGATCCGACTGCTCGGCAATACGCCCGCACGCTTACTTGGCGTCGCTTAGCAAATGCCATCACAGGCGAGCGGCCTAACGGAAGGCAAGTAGAACCCCTTGGTGGCGGTTTTGAGTATCGCCTTCTGACTAAGACGATTGACGCTCGCACTGTTCTATCCATGCAGCGTAGCGAGCTCATCGACATCGTGCTCACATCGCATTGGGAATCGCAGCGCAGAAGTGCTCCGAGCCTTAGCTTCTTTGACGGTCCGGGATACCAATACCTGATCGGCACGGACGATTCCGGGGAGGGTTGCAGTGCCCACCACCACGGTAAAGGCGCGGCTCAGCCTAGCAAGTGTTCCTTGAATGTTCCACTAAAACGATGTTTTCGCGAGGCAGCTCAAATCCCCCTCCACACCTCCCACTCCCGCATCAACGCCTCCACCGGCGCCAATTCCGCACCCAACCGCTGCCGGCACCCCTTGCCCCTGGCATTCCCGCTCGCCCGCTTCTTCCCCTCCGCCGTCCGCGGCCCGGTCGAATGCGTCCACGCCTTGCGCGCCTTCATCATCCGCGAATAGGCGGCGCGCCGTTCGTCCGTCCAACCCTTAGTCATCGCCATAGGCCGGCCGTTCGTTGTTCCGCGCCAGCCAATCGTCCGCGCTGTCCACCTCGCGCGTGGGGGCTATCATGCGCCCCTCATCGTCATATTCCGGCGGGTAGACGATGACGCGCTTGATCATAGTGTATTTCGGCGCCTCCTCGCTCTCCTTGCTCGGCCGGTCCGCCAGGTCCTTGAGCTCGTGCAGGGTCGCGCGGCATTGCGCCTGCGCCCGCATCGCCAGCCGCAGGTATCGCTCGGCCGCATTGCCCGGGTGGTTCAGCGCCGCCTGGCCGCGCCGCGCCATCTCCGCAAAGATCACATTAAGCGCGGTCGCCTGGCCCACCAGGGTCGCCTCCACGCCGGAAAGCTCGCCATTGCGCACGTCCTGCACATGATCGCGTACCGCGTCATAGCCCGCCTGCCGGTCGATCGCGCCGCCGCTCATATCGCCCCAGAACGCCGCCACTACCGCCGAGCTCGTCACGCACGGATCCGCCGCCTGCTCCGCAATCTCGCGCAGCCGCTTTACGTCGATCACGTCCTTCCCATCCACCGCCCGCATCCTTCTCGATCCACTTGACAATCGTACGTATATAGAGTACACACTTGCCCTGAAAAGTCAAGGAAATTACGTGAAAGACGTACGTCGCCCTTTCCGGTCATGCCGCGCCGCGCAGGAAGCTGCCGCCGCCCCGGCTGACCACGTCCGCAAAATCGTCAAGTTCGAATCGGGTGTTTTTTGCTTTTCCCGCTCTTGTTCGCCATCCGCCATGCGCATATCTTATGCCCATGGCTTCCAGTTCCGCTCACGCTCCGGCCGCGCGCCGGCCCACCAATGTCTCGCTCGATACGCGGCTGATCGCGGAGGCGCGGGCGCTTGGCGTCAACATTTCGCGCGCGTGCGAACGCGGCCTTTTGGAGCAGGTGGCAGAGGCGCGAGGCGCGCAATGGCTCGCGGAAAATGAGGGCGCGCTCGCTTCTTCCAATAGCTACGTCGAACAGCACGGGTTGCCGCTGGCCGGATCCCGCTTGTTCTGATGGCGCGGCTGGATGTGCATGCGCGCCGCGATGGCGGGCCCGGCTACCTATTGGACGTCCAGGCCGATCTTCTCTCGGCGCTTGCCACCCGCTTGGTCGTGCCGTTGCTGCCGCTCGATCGCGCGCCGGCACCCGCGGCCCGGCTCAACCCGGTCTTCGACATCGCGGGCGATCGGCACGTGATGGTGACGCAGTTCGCAGCTGCTGTGCACCTGCGGGAGCTGGGCGATCGGGTCGCCATACTCGGCGATCAGCACATTCCTGTGACGGCCGCGCTCGATCTCCTCATCACGGGCGTATAGCCGCGGTTCGGGGCAGCGGACGATCGCGCCCGAAACCATCAAGTTCGAATCTGATGTTTTTTGATTTTCCCCTTCGTGGGGCGGTCACAGGTCCGATCTGCGCAAGGCAAAAAAAGGGGCCGGCGGCATCGCTGCCACCGGCCTCTTCTTTGGTTGCGGTTTCGTCAGCCGAAGGCGACGGTCGCGCGGCGGCGGCGCATGCTCGCGCCGACCATGCCAAAGCCGCCGATCATCAGCGCCCAGCTCGCCGGCTCGGGCACCGCGCCGTTGCTCGCGGTACCGATCACGCGGAAGGCCAGGCCCAGATTGGCCTTGAAATACCCGGTCTCCCCGTCCGACAGGGCCCAGGTGTCGGTGCTGTTGCCCGAGAAGCTCGACCAGCCCAGTTCGTACGGATTGCCCGATACGCCGAACCAATAATTGCCCGCGGCGAGGTTGAGCGGCGTGAAGCTTGTGCCCACCAGCGCGCTCGGGCCGGTTCCGTTGACGCTCGTCACGGTCGAATCGAATTCGAACAGGTTGGCCGCGTCGGGCACGCCCGCATCGTCGGCGCGCACGCGGACGGTCACCGCCTTGCCGATCGGGGCGAACACCGGATCGGTCGCGATATCGAATTCGCTGATCGACGCCGCGCTCGTCAGCGTGAACTTGACCATGAAGTTCTGGTTACCGGCGGTGTTGGCCCATTGGCCGGTAAGGCTGCCCATCGGCGATGCGTCGAACAGCACCTGTGCGCTGGCCGGGGCCGCAGCGGCGATCAGGCCGGCCGCGACCAACAGGCTCGCGCCACGCAGCGCGCGCTTATTCAGTCGAACAGTCATGTAAACCCCCAAATAGAGGCGCCACCAGGACGCAACGCCCTCCTGATCGGCAATCGCACGGCAGTCAAGACCGTAACGAACACTAGTGTGGTTAATGTAGCCATTTTGATCGTTAACCGAATTTACTTGGATCAATATAGCCCCGAAACGAAATGTTGGCGGTCCTGTGCGGGGGTGGATGGGCTCCGCCGAAGCATCGGGCAGGGGGGTCGCATCGCCGGCCAACTCGCACTAAAGCCGCTCGCGATATGACCATCGACAAGACCTTCGACCCCGGCTCGATCGAATCCCGCTGGTACGCGCATTGGGAATCCACCGGCCAGTTCCGCCCCGCGCGCGACACGGCGGAGCCGTTCACCATCGTCATCCCGCCGCCCAACGTCACTGGCTCGCTCCATATCGGCCACGCGCTCGACAATACGCTACAGGATATCCTGATCCGCCACGCGCGCCTGCAGGGGAAGGATGCTTTGTGGGTGGTCGGCACCGATCATGCCGGCATCGCAACGCAGATGGTGGTGGAGCGCAACCTAGCCAGCCAGGGGCTCAAGCGGCAGGATATGGGTCGCGACGCCTTCATCGAACATGTCTGGGAATGGAAGGCGCAGTCGGGCGGCCAGATCACGCGCCAGCTCCGCCGCCTCGGCGCATCCTGCGATTGGGCGAATGAGCGCTTCACGATGGACGAGGGCTTCAGCCGCGCCGTCCTCCACGTCTTCGTGGCGCTCTACCGCGAAGGCCTGCTCTATCGCGACAAGCGCCTGGTCAATTGGGACCCCCATTTCCGCACCGCCATCTCCGATCTCGAGGTCGAGACCAAGGAGCGCAACGGCCAGTTCTGGCATTTGTCCTATCCGCTGGCGGATGGTCCGGTGGACGGGCGCGCCGCGATCTCGGTCGCGACCACGCGCCCCGAAACCATGCTCGCCGACATGGCGGTCGCGGTGAATCCGGATGACGAACGCTACTTGGGCCTGATCGGGAAGCAGGTGCGCCTGCCCATCACCGGCCGCCTGATCCCGATCGTAGCCGACGAACATGCCGATCCGGAACTCGGCTCGGGCGCGGTCAAGATCACGCCCGGCCACGACTTCAACGATTTCGAGGTGGGCAAGCGCGCGGGATTCAAGCCGGCCGAGATGCTCAACATGCTCGATGCCGACGCGCGCGTGACGCAGACCGCCGACGGCCTGATCCCCGCCGACCTGCTCGGCCTCGACCGGTTCGAGGCGCGCGACGCCGTGGTCAAACTGCTCGAGGAAGCCGGCGCGCTCGAAAAGGTCGAGGATCGCGTGATCCAGACGCCCTATGGCGATCGCTCCGGCGTGGTGATCGAACCCTGGCTGACCGACCAATGGTATGTCGACGCTGCGACCCTGGCCAAGCCCGCGCTGGAGGCGGTGCGCTCGGGCGACATCCGCGTCGTCCCCGAAACCTGGAAGAAGACCTGGTACAATTGGCTGGAGAATATCCAGCCCTGGTGCGTCAGCCGCCAGCTCTGGTGGGGCCACCAGATCCCCGCCTGGTATGACGAAGACGGCCAGGTCTATGTCGCCGAAAGCGAGGCCGAGGCGCAGCAACAGGCCGGCAACAAGAAGCTCCGGCGCGATAGCGACGTCCTCGACACCTGGTTCTCCAGCGCCCTCTGGCCCTTCGCCACATTGGGTTGGCCTGAAGGCGTCGCAGAAACCCTCTCCCCTCCGGGGAGAGGGCAGGGTGAGGGGGAGCGAGGCGCAGCCGAGCGCCCGCCCTCAGAAGCGCAGGACACCCTCACCCCACCCTCTCCCTCAAGGGAGAGGGAGTTTGGGACCAACACCCTCCTCGCCCGCCATTACCCCAACGACGTGCTCATCTCCGGCTTCGATATCCTGTTCTTCTGGGATGCGCGCATGGCGATGCAGGGGATTGAGTTCATGGGCCGCAGCGGAGAGCTGCCTTTTGAACAAAGCGTGCCATGGCGCACGCTCTACCTCCACGGCCTCGTCCGCGACGCGCAGGGCGCGAAGATGTCCAAGTCGAAGGGCAACACGGTCGATCCGCTGGGCCTCATCGACAAATATGGCGCCGATGCGCTGCGCTTCACGCTGGCGGCGATGGAAAGCCAGGGCCGGGACATCAAGCTCGATGAGAAGCGCGTCGAGGGCTACCGCAACTTCGCGACGAAGCTGTGGAACGCCGCGCGCTTCCTGCAGATGAACGGCGTCGGTGCAAGCGACAGCATCGCCGCGCCGGAGGCCAGGCTTCCGGTCAACCGCTGGATCATTGGCGAAGTGGTCGAGACGCTGGCGAAGCTAAACCGAGCCTTCGACGAGCTCCGCTACGACGAGATGGCCGACGCCATCTATCACTTCGTCTGGGGCACCTTCTGCGACTGGTATGTCGAGCTGATCAAAGGCGCGTTCGACGAGGAGACGAAGAGCGTCGCCGCATGGGCGTTCGACCAGATCCTCGTGATGCTCCACCCGCTGATGCCGTTTATCACCGAGGAACTGTGGCACGCGAACGAGCGGCCGTATGACCTTATCGTTGCCAAATGGCCGGAGCCGGAAGCGCACTCAGAAGCGAGGTTTAATCAGGAAATTGAATGGCTGATTTCAGTGGTTCTCAATGTCAGGTCAGCACGTTCTGAACTTAACATTCCACCGGGAGCTAAGTTGGATGCTGTCTTCATTCCAATGACGGCCGAACTTGGATCCATTGCGAGCCGCAATAGTGCTCAAGTTAATCGCATGGCTCGTCTGAACGCCGACGTCGGACCGATTTTGGCGGACGACGAAATCCGCCAGTGGGTCATCAAAGAAATCGGCGCCTCAATTCAAATTCCCACGATGGGCGGAACATTGGCATTGAAGGTGGAAGGCATCATCGATCTGGAGGCGGAAAAATCGCGCCTCGCCAAAGCTGCTGCAGCCGCAGAAAAAGAACGCGACAGTCTCGCTGGCCGCCTCGCCAATCCCAATTTCGTCGAGCGCGCCAAGCCGGAGGCGGTGGAGAAGGCCCGCGCCGACCATGCCGAACGCGCCGCCGAGGCCGAACGCTTGCGTGCTGCGTTGGAGAGGCTCGGCTAAGGAGCAGCTATGGCGGATGCCGCACAGCCGCAGCGCGGCAATCTGACGCAAGGTCCCATCGGCCGGACCCTGCTCGCCTTCGCGCTTCCGACCCTCGCTTCCTCGATCCTTCAGTCGTTGAACGGCACCATCAACGCCATCTGGGTCGGCCGATTCCTCGGCGAGGGCGCGCTCGCCGCCACCTCGAATGCGAACATGGTGATGTTCCTTCTGATCGCGTTCGTCTTCGGCTTCGGAATGGCCTCCACCATTCTCGTCGGGCAGGCATGGGGTCGA
>Ga0157370_10003277_pt1 | contig 19077 bp, 17 predicted proteins | sample C35metaG_FD_113463 | JGI IMG/M metagenome (GOLD analysis project Ga0157370, IMG submission 113463) | Corn rhizosphere microbial communities from Kellogg Biological Station, Michigan, USA - C3-5 metaG | ecosystem: Host-associated > Plants > Roots > Rhizosphere > Soil | place: USA: Michigan...
GCGCGGATCGTCGCCGCGCGCACGGGCCAGGTCGGCGATCGAAAGGTAGTAATGGTTGCGGGCCATGGGCGACTCCAGCGTTGAACGGACGTCCATCCAAGCACGGCGGACGTGAAGCTCAGCCCAAGGCCGCGACCGCCGCGGCCAATCGGCTCGCCGCGCTTTCCGGCGGCACGCCGTGCGGCAGCACGCCCAGGCACGGCGCCGGCAGAAGGTGTTCGAGCGTGGCCAGGTTTTCCTCGAGCGCATCCATCGCCGGATCGATGCAGTTGCCGATCCAGCCGAGCAGGCGGCAGCCGTCGGCGACGATCGCCCGCGCGCTGAGCAAGGCATGGTTGAGGCAACCCAGCCGCAGGCCGACCACCAGGATCACCGGCAACTGCCATTGTTTCGCGATGTCCGCCGCGAATAGCTGCGGCGCCAGCGGCACCAGCCAGCCACCGACGCCTTCAACCACCACGCATGGATGATCGGCACGCAGGCGGTCGAACGCCGCGCGCAACGGTGCCAGCGAAATCTCCACGCCGTCGTGCGCGGCGGCCAGATGCGGCGACAGCGGGTCGCGCAACGCAACCGGATTGACCGATGCATACGGCAGCACGCTGCTGCTGGCGGCCTGCAGGGCCAGTGCGTCGTCGTTGCGCAGGCCATCGGGAGTTTCCACGCAACCGCTGGCCACCGGCTTCATGCCGCAGGCGGCGTAGCCGGCGCCGCGCAATGCATGCAGCAGCGCGCATGCCGCATGGGTCTTGCCGACGCCGGTATCGGTGCCGGCGATGAAGACCGCGGGCATCACGCCGGTGCGTAACGGCGATTGAACCGGTTCACCACCGGCCCGATCAGGAACAGCAGCGAATACATGAAGCCGGGAATCGCCCAGCTCCATGCCGGCGCCGACAGCGGCAACAGCAGCGCGGTCAGCGTCGAGGCGAGGCCGATGGCGGCAGGCACGCTCCATATGCGCATCTCGCGGCGCGCGTCCAGGTTGCCGAAGCCGCGCCGGGCCGCACTTTTCGCCGCGTGCAGGAACAACAGCGTCAAGGTGCCCGCCATGCACGCGTACGACAGGCCATAGCAGACGAACAGGGTGCGCATGTCCACCGGGCCGCCCACCAGCCGGAAGTCGCTGGGCAGGCGGCCGCCGCTCAGCCAGGAGAACACGCCGGAAAACACCATGTGCAGCGGGTAGACGAAAATCATCGCGAAAAACACCAGCAGCAGCGATAGCCAGCGGCCAGTGGCGTCGGCGCCGTGGCAGCGCTTGCGCCAGCGCACATGGCCATGCCAGAAAAACGCGATCTGGAAAAAACACACGGCGAACGCGGGAATGCCGCCCAGCGTCTGCAGCAGTTTGCCGGTGCTGTCGGGAATCGCTTCGCCGCCGATCAACAGCAGCGTCAGGATGAACGCGAACGCGCCGTCCACGAACATGTCCAGCCGCCCCGCTTCGATCCCTTCGCGCTGCTCGGTCAAGCTCATGCCGGGTCTCCGTCTGATGGCTCGGCGCATAATACGGGCTTTGCCGCCGGACCAAGCGCATGTTCGAACTGACATCCCAAACTTACGCCAGCAAGCGCGAACACTACGACGACCTGCTGCAGCAGGCGCGCGGCCTGATGCATGGCGAACGCGACCTGATCGCGAACGCGGCGAATTTCAGCGCGCTGATCTACCACAGCCTGCCCGACCTCAACTGGGCCGGCTTCTATCTGTACGACGGCAGCGAACTGGTGGTCGGCCCGTTCCAGGGCAAGCCGGCATGCATCCGCATCGCGATCGGCCGCGGCGTCTGCGGCACCGCCGCGCAGACGCGCGAAACCCAGCTGGTGCGCGACGTCAACGCCTTCGAAGGCCACATCGCCTGCGACGCCGCCTCGCAATCGGAAATCGTGGTGCCGCTGATCAAGTCCGACGGCAGCCTGCTCGGCGTGTGGGACGTCGACAGCCCGGTGATCGACCGCTTCGACGAAGACGACCGCGCCGGCATGCAGGCGCTGTGTGCGGTGTTCATGGAAGCGGCGCGCCGCTGAGCGGCCTTTTGCTTGTGGGAGCGGCTGAAGTCGCTGCCACGGAAACCTTCAGCGCTGGCGCTCCTGGTGCGCACCGTCGCGCGGCTGCCGCAACAGGGTCATCACGGCCTGCCTGGCCTCGTCCACGCCGGTGCCGGCGGACGACGAAAAGATCTGCGCGGTGGCATGCAGCCCTTCGGCGGCGAACTGCTTGCGCAAGGCGGCCAGCGCCTGCGTGGCCTGGCCGCGCGAGAGCTTGTCGGCCTTGGTCAGCAGCAGGTGACACGGCAACTGGGTAGCGAAGCAGAACTCCAGCATCAGCCGGTCGAATTCCTTCAGCGGGTGACGGATGTCCACGATCAGCACCAGCCCGCGCAGGCTGCGCCGCTGATGAAGATACGCGTCGATCTCCAGCTTCCAGTGCTCGCGCATCTCCAGCGGCACCTTGGCGTAGCCGTAGCCGGGCAGATCGATCAGGCGCAGATCCGGACCCGCCTGCTGCCTGTCGGCGGCGACCGGCGGCAAGCTGAAGGCAACCATCTGCTGCGTGCGGCCGGGTGTCTTGGAGGTGCGCGCCAGGCCCTTGTGGCCGGTCAGCGCATTCAGCGCGCTGGACTTGCCGGCATTGGAGCGGCCGGCGAACGCCACTTCGGCACCCTGGTCGGCGGGAAGCTGGCTGATGCGGTGGGCGGCGAGCACGAACTGCGCGCCCTGAAGCGGATTCGACATGGGAATGGTTTGACCAAGCTATGGTGGCACAGGGATAATTCTGCGGTTTCTGCCTGTTGCAAGCCGCGTGGCCGCAATCGCTGGCAGTGTTCGCAAGTCTCTCGGGAGTCAAGTGTATGAGTTTTCGGTCCGCTGGTTTTCGGCCCGCTGTTCTCGGGTCAGCCGTAGCCCTCGTGTTTGCACTGTCCGCCAGTGCGCTGATGGCACAGGACGCCCAGCCGAAAACTGCCGCGCCTGCCGCTGCGGCCACGGCCGCCGCTGCGCCCGCCGCCAGCACTCCTGCGCCTGCCGCGACGGCCACCGAAGCGACCGCCGCCGTCAAACCGGGCGACGCTACCGCCGGCCAGGCCAAGGCCGCCGTCTGCGGCGCCTGCCACGGCATGGACGGCAACTCCAGCGACGCGCAGTACCCCAAGCTGGCCGGCCAGAGCGAGCAGTACATCGTCCGCCAGCTCACCGATTTCAAGGCCGGCAAGCGGCAGAACCCGATCATGATGGGCATGGCCGCGCCGCTGTCGACGCAGGACATGCATGACGTCGGCGCCTACTTCGCCAGCAAGACGCCGCTGCCCGGCGTGGCCGACCAGGCGCTGGTCGAGCACGGCGAGACGCTGTTCCGCCAGGGCGACGCCACGCGCGGCATCCCGGCCTGCATGGCCTGCCACAGCATCGACGGCCGCGGCAATCCCGGCGCGAAGTATCCGCAGCTGACCAGCCAGCACGCGCAGTACGTCGAAGCGACGCTGAAGGCTTGGCACGACGGCACCACCTGGGGCGACGACGCGCAGTCGCAGATCATGCCGGCGATCGCCAAGAAGCTGGAGCCGGCCGATATCGCCGCGCTGTCCAGTTACATCGAGGGCCTGCACAGCGCCGGCGCCCAGCCTGCCGCCACGCCCTGATCGACCACGCGCCGACCGAAAGGTCGGCGCTGTCGGTTTCAGTCTCGATTGAATCCGACCCCACCTGCGAGGTTTGCCATGTTGAAGCGTCTGCCGTTCCTGTGTGCCGCCCTGTTCGCGCTTGCCGCCTGCAGCCATGACAGCGACACCGGCGGGTCCGTGCAGCCGGCGCCCAGCGTCACGGCGACCACGCCGGCCAGCGCCCCACCGGCCAGCGCAACCACGACGGCAGCGCCGGCCGCCAGCGGCACCGCGCCGGCTGCCGCCACGACCGTTGCGTCGGCCACCACCGCACCGGAAGCCGCGGCAACACCCTTCGTCGATGACGGCAAATGGGTGGAAGGCAAGGACTACTTCCGCATCGAGCCGGCCCAGCCGAAGTGGACAAGCACCGACAAGATCGAAGTGGTCGAGGCGTTCTCCTACGGTTGCCCCGCCTGCAATGCCTATCACACGACGATGAACCAGCTGGTCAAGGAGCTGCCGTCGAACGCCGTCGTGACCTTCATGCCAGCCTCGTTCATGCCACAGGAGAATTGGGTGACGCTGCAGCGCGCCTATCTCACCGCACAGGCGCTGGGCGTGGCCGACAAGGCCAACGATGCGATCTACGACGCCGTGTGGACCACCCGCGAGCTCAGCTCGATGAACCCCAGCGGCAGCGGCCTGAAGCCGCGCGAAGCGCTGCCCACCATCGCGGACATCGCCAAGGTCTATGCCAAGTTCGGCGCCGACCCGAAGGAGTTCGTCGCCGTCTCCGACTCGTTCGCGGTCAACACTAAGATGAAGCGCGCCGACGAACTGATGAAGGCCTACGGTGTCGAAGGCACGCCGACGCTGGTCATCGACGGCAAGTACCGCGTCAATCCGCTCAAGGTCGGCATGCCGCAATCGATCGAGCTGACCAAGTGGCTGGTGGCGAAGGAAGCGGCCGGCAAGTGAGCCGGCACGAGCTTTCGTCAAGCTGACCCACGGCGGTCGCCTGCCTTGCAAAAGGAATCTCCCATGTTCAAACGATTCGCTCCGCTGTGTGTTCTCGCCCTGTCCGCCGGGCTGCTGCTGGCCAGCGCGTGCAGCGCGCAGGCCGACACGCCGCCGTATGCCGAAGGCAGCGAGTACGTGACCCTGCCCGGCCCGCCTCAGCGCTACAGCAGCGAGGGCAAGGTGGAAGTGGTCGAGGTGTTTTCCTACGGCTGCATCCACTGCGCGCAGTTCGCGCCGATCGCCGAGAAACTGCGCAAGCAGTTGCCTGCGGGCGTGACGTTCAAGCTGTTGCCGGCGCCGTTCAGCGCCGAGTGGCTGCCGTATGCGCGGGCGTATTACGCGGCCAGGCAGCTGGGCGTGGTCGAGCGCACGCACCTGCAATTGTTCGCGGACAAGTTCGGCGAGCACTATCCGATCAGCTCGATGGACGAGCTGGCCGATTTCTACGCGCGCCATGGCGTCGACCGTGCGAAGTTCATGCAGATCGCCACGTCGGCGGAAACCACCGCCAAGCTGAAAAGCGATCTCGCCCTGATCCAGAAATGGCAGGTGGACGGCACGCCATCCATCGTGGTGGACGGCAAGTACCGGGTCACCAATGTCCATTCGCTGGAAGAACTGGCGGCGGTCACCCAGTGGCTGGCCAAACGCGAGCTCGGCGGCAAATAAGCCGCGCCTCGCAGGGATGGGCGAGGCATGTCGTTCACACTGCGCGGGCCATGCTTGGCACTGGCGCGGCTCGATCGGCGAGCGTCGACATCCCTTTGCCAGGTAGTGTGTTGCGATGACCCGCGCCAGCGTTCTTGAACCCGCCCCCGTCGAGCGCCGCCTGCGCCTGCTGAGCTGCAACATCCTCGCCGGCGCGAGCGTGGCGCGCTACAGCGAATACGTCACGCGCAGCCTCAATGCGGTGTTGCCCGGCCGCAGCAAGATGGACAACCTCGACCGGCTGGCCGAAGTGCTGCCGCAGTTCGACGTGATCGGTCTGCAGGAAGCCGATGCCGGCAGCCTGCGCTCGGGCTTCCTCAACCAGACCCGCTACCTCGCCGAAACCGCCGGCATGCCGTTCTGGAGCCACCAGCCGAATCGGGCGATGGCGCGGCTGGCGCATTCGGCCAACGGCCTGATCAGCCGGCTGAAGCCGCATTCGGTGCTGGATTATCCGCTGCCCAGCCGCATCCCCGGCCGCGGCGCGTTGCTGGCGCAGTTCGGCGAAGGCGACAACGCGCTGGCGGTGATGATCGCGCACCTGTCGCTAAGCGCCCCGGCGCGGGCGCGCCAGCTCGGCTTCATCGGCGAGCTGCTGCACGATTTTCCGCATGCGGTGCTGATGGGCGATCTGAACACCGAACCGCACAGCGTCGAGATGGCGCAGCTGTACGCGAAGTGCAACCTGCAGCCGCCAGCACAGCCGACGCCGACCTTTCCCAGCTGGAAGCCGCGGCGTGCGCTGGACCACATCCTGACTTCGCCGGCGATCCAAGTGGACAAGATGTGGGCGCTGCCGCAGGCGTTCTCCGATCACCTGCCGCTGGCCGCGGAAATCCGCCTTGCCGCCCACGTCGGCGGCAAGGCCAGCCACGGCCGGCGCCGATGAATCCGAAGCTGATCCATCGCGCGCTGCCGTGGCTGTGGCTGCTGGCGGTGGCGGCGCTGGCCACGTGGCTGCGCTACGGGCTGATCGAATCCAGCGTCATCGGCCAGCAGTGCAGCGCCACCGATGCACCGGCGTGGTGCCAGTGGCGGCAGCTGCTGGTGCTGGGTTTCCTGCGCAACGTCTACGGTATCGCCGCACTCGCGGCTGCGGCGCTGGCGCTGTGCTGGCCGCGTCGATGGCTGGCCTGGCTGGCGGCGGCGCTTGGCCTGTTTGCGCTGGAGCTTTACTGCGTCGAACCCGGCGCGCTGGCGCTGCTGGTCGGCAGCCTACGGCTGCTGCGGCTGCAGGCGCGCCAGCCGCCATTCGACCAGCACCGGCACGGCCAGCAGCAGGTTCACACCCAGCCATAACCAGGCCGCCGGCGTGAGGCCGTTTTCCTGCACCAGCACGATCGCCGCCAGCAGCGGCAGCCACGCCGCCAGGAAACATTCTTCCAGCCACGGTGGCCGGCGCCGCACCGACAGCACGCCGCGCAGCGCGTAGCCAGCGCTCGGCAGCAGGAACAGGCCCAGCGGGAAATCGCGGTAGCGCCCGTCGAACACCAGCAGCAAGCCATAGAACGCCAACGCGAACAGCCAGCCCGCGCGCAATCCGCGCGGCGGCGACGGCGGCAGCGCGCCGGCCAGTCGCGCGGCGATCCAGCGCGCCAGCAGCAACGCGGTGAACAAGGCCAGCGCACAGGCCAGTGACGACACCGTCCACTCCCAGCCATCGCGGCAGGCGAACCACATCTGCCGATACTGCCAGGCCAGCGCGCTGCCGCTGGCGACACCGGCCAGCGCCAATGCCGTCCAGCCGCGCCAGCCGTTCCAGCGTCGCCGCCAGAAACCGGCCAGCACGAACGCACCGGCGCCGGCCAATCCGGCCAGCCAGCCGGCCCACCATAGAGGCTCCTCGACCACCGACCCCTGCATGGAAAATTTCGGCCGCGCCTGCGCATCGAAGATGCCCCAGTAGCCGCCGGCCGCGCCTTCCTGGGCGCGCTTCCACGGCTGATCGAACGCCTCGATCACGTTGTACGGCATGTGCACGGTGCCCGCGTAGCGCAGGAATTCGCGCAGGTAGCGCGCCTCGTTGACCACGCTGGCGCTGGCCGCCTGGCGTGGCCGCCCGGCGCTCGGCCAGCCGGTCTCGCCGATCATCACGCGCCGGCCTGGAAAGGCCTGCTGCACCTTCGCGTAGACCGCGGCCACGTGCTGCACGGCGCGCTCCGGCGAGACCGGCCGGTCCTCCCAGTACGGCAGGATATGGACGGTGAGGTAATCCACCGAGCCGGCCAGCTCCGGATGGCGCAGCCAGAATTCCCACACGTCGGCGTAGGTCACCGGCATGCTCACCGCCGCGCGCACCTCTCGCAGATAGCCGGCCAGTTGCGCCGACGACAGTTCGCCGCGCAGCAGCACCTCGTTGCCGACGATCACCGCGCGGACGGTTTGCGGATGCGCCCGCGCGGTGGCGATGCCGAGCCGGACCTGCTGCGCATTCGCCTTCGCATCGCCACCCAGCCAGATGCCCATCAGCACCTTCATGCCGTAGCGTTCGGCGATCTGCGGTACCGCGCTCAGGCCCTGGCCCTGCGAATAGGTGCGCACGCAGTCGAAACGCTGCGACAGCGCGCGCAGGTCCTCGTCGATGCGCTCGGGACTGATGAACGCCGAAGGATCCAGCGGCGTTTCGCCGGCGCGGCGGAAGGGTGCGTACGACACGCAGGCGATGCGCGCCGAGGGCGCGTCCGGCAGCGCCACCGGCCGGCCGATCGCCCACCACCAGTACAGACCGGCCAGCGCCAGCAGCACCAGCACGATCCACGTCAATCCGCTTCGGCGAAAAGTGGGCGAAGCTGTTGGCGACATGCCGATCCCGAGCGCTAACGATGAAGCGTGCCAGCTTAGCAGGGCGCAAATGCGCGGCCTCGTAACGGACCGCTGCGAAGCATCGACTACACTGGCCGGTGGACCGATCGCAGGAGACTTCATGTTTGCTTCCCACTCATCGCGGCGCTCGGCGCTGAGCTGGCTGGTGCTGGCCACGGTCTGGTTGCTGGCCGGCACGATCGCGCGCGCCGCCGAACCCGATCCCGCGCAGCGTGCCGCCTTTCGCCAGGCCTATGCCGCCGCGCAACAGGGCGGCAACGGCTGGCAGGCTCTGGCGACGAGCCTGCGCGATTACCCGCTTTACCCGTATCTGCAGGCGGCGGCGCTGGAGCACGACATACGGCAGATCGATCGCGCCACGGTGGAGCTGTACCTGAAGCAGTATCCGGAGTGGATTCCCGCCGCCGACCTGCGCCGCGACTTCCTGCGTGAACTCGCGCGCCGGCAGGACTGGACCGGTTTCCTCGCGCTGTACCAATCGGGCCTCGGCGACACGCTCGCCTGCGATGCCCTGCAGGCGCAGTTGGCCAACGGCGGCACGCTCGATTTCGATCGGGATCTGGCAGCGCTGTGGGCCAAGCCGAGCCTGCCGGACGCATGCGATCCGGTGCTGAATGCCGCGCACGACCAGGGCCTGCTCACCGCCACGCGTCTGTGGACGCGCATCGATCGCGCGGCCGATGCGGGCCAGGCGGGCACCATCGCCAACCTCGCCAGCTGGCTGCCCGCAAACGATCGCGCCAGCGCGCAGCAACTCGCGCTGGCGCTGCGCGACCCGGCCGCCGCGCTGGCCGACGCGATCAACTGGCCAGACAGCACGCGCGCCCGGCAGGCCGCCACGCTCGCGCTGACCCGGCTGGCCCGGCGCCAGTCCGCCGACGCCGATACCGCCTGGCAGCAACTGCAGCCGCAGTTCAGCTTCAGCGAGCAACAACGCAACGCGGTGCTGTACGCGCTGGCGCTGTTTCATGCCACCGATTTCGATGACGGCGCGCTCGCCCGGCTGATCGCGCTGCCACCCGCGGCGCAGACCGACGCCAGCCGCGAATGGCGCGTGCGCGTGGCGCTGGCGCGACAGAACTGGACGGCGGTGCTGGACGCCATCGACGCCATGCCCGCGAGCCAGCAGCAGGACGGCGAGTGGCAATATTTCCGCGCCCGCGGGCTGACCGCGCTGGGCCGCTACGAAGAAGCTCACAGGCAACTTGAGGCGCAGGCCGGCACGCCCACCTTCTTCGGCTTCCTCGCCGCTGACCGGCTCGATCAGCCGTATGCGATCTGCCCGTTGAGCCTCGCCGACGACCCGCAACGCGAACAGGCGCTGCTGGACAAGCCTGGCCTGCTGCGCGCGTTCGAACTCTATGCCGCGGGCCTGCCCAAGTTCGCACGACGCGAGTGGTCGCGGGCGCTGCAGGGCGCCGATCCGTCGACCCTGCGCATCGCCGCCGATCTGGCCAACCAGCGCGGCTGGTACGACCGCGCGGTGTTCACCTTCAGCAGCGGCGATGCGCTGCGCTTGTATGAACTGCGCTTTCCGCTGGCCAGCCAGGACGGCCTGGTGCCGCAAGCCGAACAGGCCGGCATCGATCCGGCCTGGGCCTACGGCATCCTGCGCGCCGAGAGCGCATGGATGAGCGATGCCCATTCCGGCGCCGATGCCCGCGGCCTGATGCAGTTGCTGCCGGAGACCGGCGCGGCAGTCGCCCGCCGTCACGGGCTGGCCTGGGGCGGCGGCGACACGCTGTACGACCCGACCGTCAACGTCGCACTGGGCACGCGTTATCTGGCCGAGCTGGCCGCACGTTTCGGTGGCTCGCCGTGGCTGGCCAGCGCCGCCTACAACGCCGGCCCGAACCGGGTCGACCAATGGCTGGCCGCACGCAGCGCCTTGCCGCCGGACCTGTTCGTGGCCACCATCCCGTTCAAGGAAACCCGCGAGTATGTGGCCCGGGTGATGGCCTTCAGCGTGATCTACGACTGGCGCCTGCATGGCAAGGCGGTGCCACTGGCCACCCGCATGGGCGCGATCGGACAGCCGTATGGACGGCCAGATGAAACCGGCCAGCGCCGCCTGGTCGACTGCCCGGCCAAGGCGCCGGCCGCCGCACCGGCCGACGCCACCAGCACGCTCAGCGCCTTGCCCTGAACATTCATTCGAGGACGGATCTCATGGCCGCGCGGCAACTCGTCATTCTCGGCGGCACCGGCTTCGTCGGCAGCCACCTGGTGCCGCGGCTGGCCGCCGACGGCCACCGCATCGTGGTGCTCTCGCGCAATCGGGAAAAACACCGGGCCCTGGGCGTGCTGCCCAACGTGAGCGTCCGCAGCGCCGACGTCTACGACGACGAGGCCTTGCGCCGGCATCTCGCCGGCGCCGATGCGGTGATCAACCTGATCGGCATCCTCAACGCCGGCGGCAAACATACGTTCCAGCGCGCGCATGTGGACATGGCCCGGCGGCTGATCGCCGTTTGCCAGGCGACCGGCGTGCGGCGGCTGCACCAGATGAGCGCCCTGAAGGCAGGCCAGGGGCTGTCGCAGTACCTGAAGACCCGCGGCGAGGCCGAGGCGCTGGTGAGGGCATCGTCGCTGGACTGGACGATCTACCAGCCCAGCGTGATCTTCGGCGCGGGTGACGGACTGGTCAGCCGCTTCGCCACCCTGCTGCGCCGCATGCCGGCGTTGCCGCTGGCTCGCGCCAGCTCGCGCATGGCGCCCACCTGCGTCGGCGACGTGGCCGAGGCGATCGCACGCTGCGTCGGCGACGCGAACACTTCGCGGCGCAGCTACGAACTGTACGGCCCGGAAGTGCTCTCGCTCGGCGACATCGTGCGCGAGATCCGCGATGCGGCCGGCCTGCGCACGCCGATCATCGCGCTGCCCGACAGCCTCGGCCGGCTGCAGGCGCAGTTCGCCGAGCTGCTGCCCGGCAAGCCCTTTTCGCTGGACAACTTCCGCTCGCTGCGCACCGACTCGGTCGGCAGGGTCGATGGCTACGCCGCGCTCGGCATCGCGCCGCAACCGTTCACGCCGTGGCTGCCGGTACTGCTCGGCCAACCCGCGCGATCGCGCCGACTGGCGGAGGCGCGATCGCGCGGGCGTTGAGCCGCAGCACTCGCGTCAGCCGTCCGGGCCGAGCAAGGCACGCAGCCGCTGCAGGCTGTCGCCGTACCATGCGCTGCGAAGGCTGTCCCGGCGCAGCAGTCGTCCGGTCGGCGTTCCGCCCGGTGCGCGGGCGCCATCGGCGGCCTGCGCCGGCTGCACGCAATCAGGCTCGAATGGCAGACCGCAGAAGGCCAGCAACCGCCGCACGCTCGCTTGCGGATCGGCCAGCCATGCTTCGTAAGCGTGCTCGAGAAACTGCGCGGGAAACAATCGCTGCCAGTGCCGGCTGAGCCGATCGTAATCGCGCCAGTAGCTGACCACGTGGTCGAGGTCGTAGCTGAACGCGTGGCCGGCGACGAACAGCTGCCGGTAACAGGCAAAGCAGCTTTCGAACGCATCGCGGCGGCTGTTCACCACGCGCGCGCCCGGCAGCATCGCCAGCGCCGCGCCCACCGCCTGCCAGTTGTCGATGTTGCGGTCGATGAAGTGCGACGCGTTCGCGCGGCGGCCTTCGATGCGTGCCAGATACGCCTGCCCCAGCCGCGACCAGTCGGCTGTGCTCGCCGAACCCGCCCATTGGGTCAACGGTTGTCGCCGCCGCGCCGATTCGGCATCGAGGATCTGCTGCAGGTCGCCCATTTCGTCGGCGGCCACCGCCTGCGGATGCGCGGCAAGGATCTGCTCGGTGAGCAACGAACCCGACTGCGGCAGCGCGACGATGAAGATCACGCCTTCGCCCAGCGACGGATCGGCCGCCGGCACGGGCTTGGCAAAGGCCTGGATGGTTGCGTCGACCCTGGCGCTGGCCAGCATGGCGTTCCAGTTCAACTGCCGCTGCTGCAAGGCATTGGCCTTGTGCAGGGCGCGCAGCGCCGAACGCGGATCGGCCCGATCCTCCAGCGCCCGCACCAGCGCGAAACCCAGCGCGATGCGAGCGGCGACAGTGGCCTGTGGCAGCTGCAGTTGCCGCTGCAACTGCGCGACATCGGCATCGGTGAATGGCTCGACGTCGAGGCTGGCCAGCCCGAACCAAGCGGTCGACTGGCCGGGCTCACGGCGCAGCACCTCGCGATAGTTTCCACTCGCCAGCGCGGCCATGCCGAGAGCGGCCTGGGCCTGCGCGAGCACGAGCCGCGCCGGCACGTGCTCCGGTTCGATATCGAGCACACGCTGCAGGGCGGTGATCGCCCCGGCCGACCGCCCCTGCAGCATGTACATCTTGCCGAGGTTGAACCATGCCGGCGCGAAATCCGGCACCATCGCGCAAGCCCGGCGCAGGTACGCCGCAGCCGCCTCTGCCTCACCGCTGGCGTACAGCGACGTGGCCAGGTTCATCCGGATCAACGCATCGCCGGGGCGAAGCTCGTGCGCCTGCCGCAGCGACGCCAGCGCCGCCGTAAAATCCCCCCGCAGATGCTGCATCAAGCCGCGCATGCGCAGGGCCTCCGCACAATCCGGCTCCAGCTCCAGCACGCGGTCCAACGCGGCGCCGGCCGAAGCCTGGTCCTGACGATCCAGCGCCGCCGCGGCCGCTTCCAGCAAGGTCGCCGCCGCCGGCGACAACCCCACGGCACGACCCTGCATCAGCGGATGCGCACGCCTTGCCGCCATCGTCGACCCTCTCCCCTGCCCCGCGGTGATTCCGTGTGCAGCTTACGTGAGCGCGCTGGCCGCATAAAGCGCATGCCGAGGTTTTCTCTCGGGACTTCAGCGCACCGCCCATGCTGGAGCAATAGTGACGCCGATGCCGGTCGCGGAATTCGGCTTGGTTTATCCTCCCGCGTTTACCCGCGTTGGAAACACGATGAGCACAGAGCAAAAGGGCGAATTCTCGACGGACTGGTTCCATCACAACATTCCGCATTGGGAACGCTGGCTCTCTGATTTCCGTGGAAAGCCGGAGCTGCGTGCACTGGAAATCGGCAGCTTTGAAGGCCGCTCGACCATCTGGCTATGCGAAAACATACTTACGTCAGCGACCAGTAGCGTCGATTGCGCGGACTTCTTCCAGCATGATCCGATATACGGCGACTACCACGCGCGCTTCCGCAAGAACACCGCACCCTGGCGCGAAAAGATCAACGAATATGCCGGGCCGAGTTTCGACGCCTTGCGTCGAGTCAACGGACCCTACGACATCGTATACATCGACGGTTGGCACTCCGCGTTCGGCGCACTCGCCGATGGCGTGATGAGCTGGCCACTGCTGAAAGTTGGTGGCGTGATGATCTTCGACGACTATCTATGGGCTCCTCCCAGGCTGGGGCCGCCACGGAGGCCAGGACGACTGATACGCAAGTGGCACAAGTGGCGCGGTAGCAACTGGTTGCATGAGGCCCTGGTCAAGCAGATTGCCAGTGTGGCGGTCGAGACGCCGAAGCTCGGCGTCGACGGCATGCTGGCGACGCTTGCCGGCTATTACGAGTTGCTCGGCATCACCAATCAGCTCGCCCTGCGCAAGGTTCGTGATTTTGATCAGGGACAAGTCGGCCACGACACCTGATTGCTGATTGCTTTTGCCGGCGCATGGACTGCGCAACCGAGACGATGTGCGGCCGTACCGTTGGCGCAGGCGATGCAGGAAGAACCTGCTGCTCCGGAGCACCTGAGCATGACTGGGCCTTGGCTGCCGATCAGTGTGATGACCCGGCCTCGATCATCGAATATGCCGCGCCATGGCAGAATCCCCTCCATGCACATCTATCTCGTCGGCGGCGCGGTCCGCGACAAATTGCTGAAGCGGCCGGTGGTCGATCACGACCACGTGGTGGTCGGTGCGAAGCCGGAGGAGTTGCTGGCGCTGGGATACAAGCCGGTGGGCAAGGATTTTCCGGTGTTCCTGCATCCGCGGACCGGCGAGGAGTACGCGCTGGCGCGCACCGAGCGCAAGAGTGGACGCGGTTATCGCGGCTTCGTGGTGCAGGCCGATACGACGGTGACGCTGGAGCAGGACCTGCAGCGGCGCGACCTCACCATCAACGCGATCGCGCAGGACGAGCATGGCGCGCTGACCGACCCTTACCACGGCGTGCGCGACATCGAGGCGCGCGTGCTGCGGCACGTGTCGCCGGCGTTCGTCGAGGATCCGGTCCGCGTGCTGCGGGTGGCGCGTTTCGCGGCGCGCTTCGCACCGTTGGGCTTCACCGTAGCGGACGAGACGATGGCGCTGATGCGGCAGATGGTGCGCGAAGGCGAAGTCGATCATCTGGTGCCCGAACGCGTCTGGTCGGAAACGCGCAAGGCGCTGGGCGAACCGCAGCCTTCCGCGTTCCTGCGCGTGCTGCGCGAGGCTGGTGCGTTGCGCGTGCTGTTTCCCGAGCTCGACGCCCTCTACGGCGTGCCGCAGCGCGCCGAGTTCCATCCGGAGATCGACACCGGCGTGCACGTGGAGATGGTGCTGGATGCGGCGGCGAAGCTGGCACCGGGCGACGACCTGGTCGGCTTCTGCGCGCTGGTGCACGACCTGGGCAAGGCGCTGACTCCCACCGCCGAACTACCACGGCACGTGGGCCACGAGCATCGCGGCGTGGCGCCGCTGCGCGCGCTGGCCGCGCGCCTGAAGGTGCCGAGCGAACACGCGACGCTGGCCGAGCTGGTCTGTCGTGAACATCTGAACGCGCATCGTGCGTTCGAGCTGAAGCCTGCCACCGTGCTGAAGCTGCTGAATGCGCTCGACGCATTGCGTCGCCCGGTGCGGCTGGATGCGTTCCTGGCGGCCTGCGAAGCGGACAAGCGTGGCCGGCTTCATCACGAACACGACGATTATCCGCAGGCCGGCTATCTGCGCGAGGCGCGCCACGCCGCAGCGGCTGTCGATGCCGCGGACTTCGTGGCGCAGGGATTGAGCGGACCGGCGATCGGCACGGCGATGACGGACGCGCGGGTCCGCGCCATTGGCGCGCTCGCAACTAACCATCCGCCAAGCGGATCCGCGGTATAAAGCCCGGACAGGTGGCGCCGCAACGGTGGCCGCCGATCTCACTTTGCTGGAGTTGCCCGTGTCGAGCGCATTCACCCCGACCTCCCCGCTGCGTCAGCGGTTCCGCCCGTTGTGGTGGCTGGCCATCGTCTTCGTGGCGATCTCGTTCGCCACCCGCGTGGTGCTGCTGATCATGTCCGGTCACGAAGTGCCGCACACGCCGTCCAACCTGCTGTACGCCTTCGTTGTTGGCCTGAGCTACGACCTGGTCACGTTCATCTACGTGGCTTGGCCGCTGGTACTGTTTCTGTGGTTCGTGCCGACGCGGTCGGGGCGAGTATCGGGCTTGTGGCGCTGGCTGCTGTGCGCCGCCGCCACGCTGCTGGCCTGCGCGATCTGCCTGGGCTCGCTGCACCTGCTTTACCACGCCACGCTCAAGACCACCTGGCCGGCCGTGCTGCCGTTCCTGTTCGTGCTGCCGTTGACGGCGTTCACCTATACCTCGCGGGTCGGCCAGTGGGTGCTGTACGGCTTCGGTCTGCTGCTGCTGTACGGGCTGCTGTTCGTGGCGGCGTCCGAGCTGGTGTTCTGGAACGAGTTCAGCGTGCGCTTCAATTTCATCGCGGTGGATTATCTGGTCTACACCAACGAGGTGATCGGCAATATCCGCGAGTCGTATCCGATCGGTCGCTGGCTGGCCTTGCTGATGGTCGGCGCGCTGGTGGTGTTCGCGCTCGGCCGGCGCGGCCTGCGCGCGCGCGACGACGGCAGCCGCTTCTGGCAGCGCGGCAAGGTCGCGCTGCTGTGGCTGGTGCTGACGGTAGCCTCCCTGTTTGCTGTGAACGGCAGCATCAAGGACCGCACCGGCAACAACTACGTCAACGAACTGGCCGGCAACGGCATCTATCAGTTCTTCAACGCGTTCCGCAGCAGCCACCTCGACTATGCGAAGTTCTATCGCACGCTGCCGGACGATCAGGCGTTCCGGCTGGTGCGCGAAGGACTGAAGACGCCGGATGCCACCTATGTCAGCAACGACCCGCAGGATCTCACCCGCGCGATCCGTCGCAGCGGCCCGGAGCAGCATCTCAACGTCGTGCTGATCAGCGTGGAGAGCCTGTCGGGCGACTATCTGGGCACCTTCGGCAACAAGGAAGGCATCACGCCCTACCTCGATTCGCTGGTCAGCCAGAGCCTGTTCTTCGACAACCTCTACGCCAACGGCACGCGCACCGTGCGCGGGCTGGAAGCGCTGGCGTTGTCGGTGCCGCCCACGCCCGGCGATTCGCTGCTGAAGGAACACAACAACGAGAATCTTTTCTCGCTGGCCAACATCTTCAACGATCGCGGCTACCAGTCGGATTTCGTCTACGGCGGTTACGGCGAATTCGACAACATGAATTATTTCTTCGGCCACAACGGCTATCGCACGGTGGATCGGCGCGACATCCCGAAAGGCGCCACGATCCACAGCGAGAATGTCTGGGGCGTGGCCGACGAAGATCTGTACACGCTGGCGCTGAAGCAGATGGATGACGCCCAGGCGGCAGGCAAGCCGTTCTTCCTGCACATCATGACCACGTCCAACCATCGCCCCTACACGTTCCCGGAGGGACGCGTGAAGCAGGCGCAGTACAGCCGCGCGGGTGCGGTGGCTTACACCGACTGGGCTATCGGCGACTTCATCAGGCGCGCACGCGAAAAATCGTACTTCGACAACACCGTGTTCGTGATCACGGCCGACCACTGCGCCGCCAGCGCCGGCAAGACCAGCGTGCCGATCAACCGCTACCACATCCCGCTATGGGTTTACGCGCCTACGCACATCAAGCCGGAGCGCGTGCAGCGCCTGATGGGCCAGGTCGACATCGCGCCGACCCTGCTCGGCCTGCTCAATTTCAGCTACCGCTCGCGCTTCTTCGGCTACGACCTGTTCCAGCTGGAGCCCGGCCGCGAGCGCGCGTTCCCCGCCACTTACGAGAAGCTCGGCTACCTGCACGACGACGTGCTCACCGTGCTCGAGCCGCAGCGCAAGCTGGAGCAGATGAAGCCGGACTATGCGACCGGCGATGCCACGCCGATCACGCCGCAGAACCAGCAGCAGATCGATCAGGCGGTGGCGTATTACCAGGTCGCCAGCGAGCTGTTCCGGCGCGGTCAGCTGGTACGCCGGCCAGCCGATGCCACACCGGTGGAACCGCTGCGGGCCGCTGCTGCGTCGGTGCCGGCGCCGGCCAGTTCGGCTGCGCTGCCGACAGCGCAGGGCAGCGCGGCGACGCACTGATCAGCCGCCCGCGCTTGGTACCGGAAACCGGCGAGCTTTACAGCCGGCCGCCCTGATCGGCGGCCAGCAGCTCCGCCGACAGCGGCAGCATGTCGAGGCCGCGCGCCAGCAGCATCGCCTGGAAGCGTTCGCCCATCTGGTCGGGCAGCATCAGCTTCTTCACCTGCTGCGCCAGCCGGTAGCGGCCGTGCTCGTCGGCGATCGCTGCCTGTTCGCGTTCGAAGACATCCTGCAGGCCGGCGCCGATCAGGAATTGCGCCTGCGGCAGATAGCCCGCCACGCCGAAGCCGGCGCTGTTTCCGGCCTCGGCCAGTGCGGTGAAGTCGACCGAAGCGGTGAGGTCGTTCATGCCTGGCAGGTACAGCGGATCGTTGTGCGCGTGATGACGGTAATGCGCCATCAGGCTGCCGTCGTCGCGCTCGGGCAGGTAGAACTCGCGGCGCACGTAACCGTAGTCGACGAACAGCATCAGTCCGGCGACCAGCGAACCGGCAACCGCCTGGATCCAGTACGGCAGCTGCGGCAGCACTTCCGAGCGATAGCCATCGACGAACTCCACGCCGAGATCGCGCTCGACGTGGCGCACGGCGGCGGACACCAGCGCATCGGCCGGGCGGTCGATGCGCGTCAGGCGGCCTTCGCCATCGAGCGCCACATGTTCCTCATAGACCTCGCCATGCCGCATCGCGAAGCGCGTGGCCGGCAGCGCGTCGATCACCTCGTTGGCGAACAGCACGCCTTGCCAGTCCCGCTCGGGCGGCCGATCCAGCCACTGCACGCGCGCGTTGAGTTCGTCGGGAAGATTCGTGCGCAGACGTTCGCGCTGGCGCTGGCGCAGGTCGGCGCTGGGTTCCAGGATCAGATACTGCCGCGGCAACGTGCCGCCGGCGGACAACGCCCTCAGCGCCGCTTCGGCGAAGGCGCCGCTGCCGCCGCCCAGCTCCAGGAAGTCCGCCTCGTCGCCGAGCATCGCCAGCACGGGCTGCACCGCATTCACCACGCAGCCGGCGAACAGCCCGCCCAGCTCCGGCGCGGTGACGAAATCGCCGGCCTCACCGAATTTGGTGCGGCCGGCGCTGTAGTAGCCGAGCCCCGGCGCGTAGAGGCACCGCTCCATGTATTGCGAGAACGGCATCGGACCGTGCGAGGCGATCTGCTCGCGCAGCAGCTGCAACAGGTGATCGGAATGCGCGCGCTCGTCGGCGGTCGGTTCGGGAAGACGGGAAGGCATCGGCGTTGCCGGTAGCGAAAAAATCGCCGCAAGCATAACGGATGGCCTGCGCGCTGCCCGTCCCTTCAGCAGGCCGAGCCACGCGCCTCATGCGCGAATCCCGGTGCGGAGCGATTCCAGTCGCGATGCTCTGGGTGGTTTCCCCAAAAAACCGTCGCGACTGAAGTCCCTCTCACATGAATCAGAAGTCCTTCTGCAAGCTGAGGAATACGCCGCGGCGCGGGCCGAACTGCGGCGCGCCGACGCCGATGCCGCTGCCATCGCGCAGCTCGTAGGTGCGGTCCAGCACGTTGAGCACGGCCAGCTGGGTGTGGAGCTTGCCGAAGCGTTCGAACGCGAAGTCGTGCGACAGGTTGAGGTTCAACTGGAAGTACGCCGGCAGC
>Ga0157370_10003278_pt1 | contig 19076 bp, 20 predicted proteins | sample C35metaG_FD_113463 | JGI IMG/M metagenome (GOLD analysis project Ga0157370, IMG submission 113463) | Corn rhizosphere microbial communities from Kellogg Biological Station, Michigan, USA - C3-5 metaG | ecosystem: Host-associated > Plants > Roots > Rhizosphere > Soil | place: USA: Michigan...
ATCTCTAGGGGCGACGTTCCCGGCAATGCGGAGCGGTGGCCGAGTGGTCGAAGGCGCTCGCCTGGAAAGTGAGTATACGTCAAAAGCGTATCGAGGGTTCGAATCCCTCCCGCTCCGCCATTTCGCGTTGATTTTATTGGATAATTTCCCCTTGCGGGGTTCGCCGTCCGGGTCTGCGTCCGGGTTTGCTACCCGGACGTCGGCGGACGCCTGCGGCCAACCGAGGGGAATATGCGACAGTTTTTCAAAGTTGAGCTCTAGAAGGTCGCTCATTGGCCATGGCCCGCAGTTGCGCCAGCTTGGAACCACAAGATTCCTCGCGGATTCTACCGGCACGACAGGAGAGCTGAAATGGCGGACAACAAATCGAAGCGAGGTGCGGCCGACCGGCGCCAGGTTGCTGGTGGCGAAGGCTATGAAGTGAACTATTTCGCGCGCAAGCACGGGATCAGCAAGGATCAGGCCGAAGGGCTGATCAAGCGGATCGGGAACGATCGAGAAAAGCTCAACGCAGCCGCCGCGAAGCTGAAATAAGCCTGACTGCCACGCAACTGCCCAGTCCAATGGCGACGCGGGGAACGACTCTCCGTTGAAGAGAGTCTATTGGAAATGAGACAGGGCGTTTGATCAGTGGCGCGTGCCGCCACCACGACCGGTGCAACAGGCGCAGGCAAGAAGCCAGTGCGCCGCGCCGTCGCGGCCGCGATGAAGCCACCGCCTTTCCGTGCCGTGCAGCTAGCCACACTCGTCGATACCGTGCCGACAGGCTCACGCTGGCTGCACGAGATGAAATATGACGGCTACCGCCTGCTGGTCGCAGTCGGCGGCGGCAAGGCACGAGCCTATACCCGTTCAGGCCTCGACTGGTCGGATAAGTTCGACGCGATCGTACAGGCGGCGGCGAAGCTCGATGTGGGTTCCGCATTGCTCGATGGCGAAGCGGTGGTGCTCGACGGCGACGGGCGATCAAGCTTCCAGGCTCTGCAGGGCGCGCTCAAGGGCGCGCCTGCCACAATCGATTATTATGCGTTCGATCTGCTCGAATTGAACGGCGAGGATCTCACCGGCCTGCCTCTGACCGACCGCAAGGCCAAGCTGCGCGAGATATTGCCCGATGGCGATCCCCGCATCCGCTACTCGGAGCACATCGTCGGCAATGGCGAGAAGCTGCTTCACAACTTCTGCGATGCAGGTCTCGAAGGGGTCATCTCCAAGCTGGCCAACGCCAAATATGTCGGGTCGCGGGCGGGAAGCTGGGTCAAGACGAAGTGCATCAAGCGCCAGGAGTTCGTCATCGTGGGCTGGACCCCCTCGGACAAGTCGCGGTCGTTCCGCTCGCTGATCCTTGGCGTCCACGACAAAGGCGAGCTTCGGTACGCCGGCAAGGTCGGGACCGGCTTCAACACCGACGAACTTTTCCGGCTGATGGAGATCATGCACCCGCTCGAACAGGCGGCGCCGACCGTCAAGGCACCGCGTGCCGAGGTTCGCGGCGCTCATTGGCTGAAGCCCAGGCTCGTCGCCGAGATCGCCTATACGGAGATGACCAACGAGGGAACGCTGCGCCATCCGAGCTATCTTGGCTTGCGCGAGGATAAGAAGCCCGAGGCGGTGGTGCTCGAAACCGAAGCTCCCGTGGCAGAACTCGCCGCTCCGGCGACGAGCAAGGTCAAGATCAGCAATCGTGACCGCATCATCGATCCGGATTCCGGGATCACCAAGGGCCAGCTCGCCGACCATTATGCCGCAGTCGCGCCGATCATGCTGCCGTGGGTCGGCTCGCGCCCGATCAGTCTCGTGCGGTGCCCGCAGGGCCGCGCGAAGAAATGCTTCTTCCAGAAGCATGACGCCGGGAGCTTTGGCGAAACGGTCAAGCACGTCGGCATTACGGAGAAGGACGGCCACGAGGAGCCCTATCTCTACATCGATACTGCCGACGGGCTGCTGACCTGTGTCCAGATGGGGTCCATCGAGTTTCACGGATGGGGCGCTCGGATCGAGGACGTCGAGAAAGCTGACCGCCTCGTGTTCGATCTCGACCCCGACGTAGGGCTCGATTTTGAAGCTGTGCGCAAAGCTGCCTTTCACTTCCGCGAGATTCTGCAGCAGATCGGGCTGGAGACCTTCCCGATGGTGACCGGCGGCAAGGGCATCCACGTAATCGCGCCGCTGATACCCACGGCCGAGTGGCCCGAGGTCAAGGATTTCGCGCACCGCCTGGCACAAGCGGTGGCACAGTCAGACCCAGAGAACTTCACGGCCGCGCTACCCAAGGCACAGCGCAAGGGCCGTATCTTCGTCGACTATCTCCGCAACCAACGCGGTGCGACCGCTGTGATGCCTTACAGCGCCCGGGCGCGATCCGGCGCGCCAGTCGCGGCGCCCATCACCTGGAAAGAGATGGAGACGATCGACACACCGGCGCACTGGCATGTGGGCGATGCCGCCGAACTGCTGAAGCGCGCGGGCTCCAAGGCGCTCGCCGGCTGGGGCCGCGCCGATCAGGTCCTCCCCGATCTATGAAGGTCGCCACCTATAACGTGAATGGCGTCAACGGCCGCCTGCCGGTGTTGCTGCGTTGGCTTGAGGAAGATCAGCCTGACATCGTCTGCCTGCAGGAATTGAAGGCGCCTCAGGAAAAGTTTCCGGAAAAGGCGATCCGCGACATCGGCTATGATTCGATCTGGCACGGCCAGAAGAGCTGGAACGGCGTCGCAATATTGAGCCGCGTCGGCGAAATTCACGAGACGCGCCGAGGGCTGCCCGGTGATCCGGACGATAGTCACAGCCGCTATATCGAGGCGGCCGTCAACGGCATCCTGATCGGAGGTCTTTACCTGCCTAACGGGAATCCGCGCCCCGGCCCCAAGTTCGATTACAAGTTGAAATGGTTCGACCGTCTGATCGAGCATGCGGCTGGCCTGCTGGCGTCAGGGGCTCCGGTGATGCTCGCCGGCGACTTCAACGTCATGCCGACCGACCTTGACGTCTATAAGCCCGAGCGCTGGCTCGACGACGCGCTGTTCGCGCCCGAGGTCCGGGCCGCCTACTTCCGGCTCCTCGAGCAGGGCTGGGCCGATGCGCTGCGGACGATCCATCCAGGCGAGGTCATCTATACCTTCTTCGATTATTTCCGGAATGCCTACGCGCGCAACGCGGGCCTGCGGATCGATCATCTCTTGCTCAGCCCAACGCTCGCCGAGCGCCTCGTCGATGCCCAGGTCGATCGTCACGTTCGAGGGTGGGAGAAGACCAGCGACCATGCGCCGGTCTGGGTCGAGCTGGCGGACAAACCGAAACGTAAGCGCAAGCCGCCAGCCATAGCAACGACTGAAACAGAGGCATGATCATGAAGGTCGAGAGCTTTGTCCTTCCCGAGCATGACTGGGTGCCGAACAATCCGAAGCTGCCGGTGCTGCTCTACCGCGGCGCGGTCGATGTCGGGAGTTGCGACGAAACGGCTGCGGCGTTCGAAGCGGCATTCGAGTCCAACGGCTGGCCGCCACAATGGCGGGACGGGATCTTCGATTATCACCATTATCATTCGACCGCGCATGAGGCGCTCGGGGTCGCGGCGGGCACAGCGACACTAACGATCGGCGGTCCGGGCGGCCGCGAGCTTCAGGTCGAGGCGGGCGATGCCCTCGTTCTGCCGACCGGAACGGGACACCGCAGCATCGAGGCGACGGACGACTTCCTGGTGGTTGGGGCCTATCCGCAGGGGCAGGACTGGGACATCTGTCGCGAGGCGCCAAGCGACGAGGCGCGTCAGCGGATGGCTGCCCTGCCGGTCCCGGACGCCGACCCGCTATGCGGCAGCGCCGGACCTTTGACCGAGCGATGGGCGTAGCGCCGACGCGGGCCACTCAGCGCAGCTGGCTATCCTTGCTGCCGCGGCGATTGATCCCGACTTGGCGAATGCTCGCGTCGCGCTTCGACTGGCACACAACGCAGGTCCGGGTCCCGGGAAGGGCGGCGCGGCGCGCGGCGGGAATTTCTTCGCCGCAATCGTCGCATTCGTCGCTGCCTTCGCCCGCCGGCATCATGACGCGTGCGCGCAATACCGCGTCCTTCACGGTGTCGTCGATCTGATCCTGCACGGCGCCGTCAGGCGCCCAACCATTGGCCATCTTGTCCTCTCGCGCGCACGCCTTTTCATATACTTAGATAGGGATTTGGCCTCCGAATTCAACGACGCCGGCCCTTTCCGCAACGTGCGGTTTTCATGCTCGGCCCTCCCGAAGGTCAGTGGCATTAGCGCCTAGCCACGCCGCGCAAGCGACCTGAACGTGAGCGACCAACGCGTGGCTTCCATTTCCGCGATGCTGTGTTCCCAAGCGTGCCGTGCCTCGTCGCTCAGATGATAGATGGCCCGTGGCGTGAGAGGAGCCGTGGCGCGTTCGAACTTGCCACCGATGCGCCGTCGGAAGCGCATCGTCGCGGGGGTGCCGAGCGAAATGCCGACGACGTGCTCGAATACTGGCCGATCCTTGTGCCAGCCGATGCCGGCGCCGGTATCGTACCGGATCACGAGCGCCTGGACGAGGTCGGCCGGGCCGAGTCCGGCGAAGCGCGCGGCGCGTTGCCTGATCGGCTCGAGCCACGAGGGGATCGGATCGCCGGGCGCAAACCGTCCCGTCTCGAAGTCGTAGCTCCAGCCGAAGGAGCGGGTCAGCCGTTTGCCTGTCCACTGTTGAAACTTGAAGGGGCTGAGACCGACGTCGTCGATATGGGCGATCAGTGCTGTCTCTTCGGCCGGTGTGACGAACGCCTCGGCCGTGGCCAGGCCGGGCAACGCGACTTCGCCGAACAGGTCGAGCATCGCGTTCACGGCTTCCACGCACGGCCGCCTTCGACGCCACCTTGCGCGCGCAGCAAGGCGCCCAGCGGCCGCCCCCGCAGCGTGCAAGAGCCGATCACGCGATCGTAGCTGCGCCGCCCGGCGCGACATCGGATTGGCTGACCGAGTACGAGCCGCTCGAGCCGGCGCTTCGCTTCGAGCCCGCCGCGATCGTGCAGTTCGGGCGCATAGAAATCGGCGAGCCGAACCTCGATCCAGTGATCGGGCCGACCGGCGGGACCGACGCACAGACCATCACCGTCGCCGACGTAGCGGACGACGCCTTCGAAGCTGGTGTTCCTCGCCGGAAGCGCGCCTTCGCACGGGTCGGCGTACGCCGGAGCCGCCCATAGGCAGCAGGGAAGGAGCACCGCAATCGTGCTGAAAACCGGGTGACGAGACATGGCGATTGCAGTCGAACTCCTCAGAGCGCGAGCGCCTGCTGGACTGGTCGCCGCGCACCCGAACCGATTTCCTCGACGACGAAGGTCCGCGCCGGTGGCGTCTCGAGCAGTTCGCTCACGGACACCTGGGCGTCCAGCCACTGCATCACCTGGCGCCGCTGGATGATCGCACCGTGGCGCTCCTGATAGCGCGCGACCTCGGGATTGGCCGCAACCGTTATGACGCGATAGCTGAGCGGCCAGTCGGCCATCGCCGGCTCCCAGATGGCGGCGAGGTAGAAGTGGTTGCCGCCGTCGAGCGTCACCCGATAGCGCTTCTCGCCCACGGTCATGTGAAACTCACTGGCGGGGATCAGGCAGCGATGGCTTGGGAAGGTCTGCCCCTCCGAGCGGACGAAACGATAGGCGACGCCGCCGGCGAACCTTGGGTCGGAACCCCAGGTTGCTTCTATCATTTCGATTTCGGTGGCATCGTCCGGGTTCCGCCGGATGATGGCGCGACGGCTCCCGAGCGGAGCTTCCGAATCGAAGGGTGTTGGCGACTCCATATCGAGGGAACATAATGGGAACGAAGATGAGTCGCAAGAAAGGCTTGGGCGTCCGTGTGCAATGATTATCGGCTGGAGGTGGATGTCGCCTCGATCGTCGAGGACTTCGCCGATCTCAAGATCAAGATCACGATGCCCGAAGGCATTCCCAATCTCGCGCCGCGGGCGGATATAAAGATCACCGACATTGCGCCGATCGTTCGCACCGGTGCAAGCCGGCTGGATGGCGAGCTGGTTCAGCGCAGATGGAGTTGGCCGGCACCGAACAAGAAGCCGGTATACAACTTCCGATCGGAGGGCCGGGAGTTCACCACCGGGCGCTGCCTCATCGTCGCCGATGGCTTCTATGAATTCACGACCCCGGAGGACCCGAAGAAGAAGCGAAAGGACAAATGGCTGTTCACGAAAAAGGGCGAGCCATGGTTCTGCATTGCCGGCATCTGGCGGAGCAACTCCGATGTCGGCGAAGCTTTCACCATGCTGACGATGGATCCCGGGCCCGACATCGCACCTTATCACGATCGTCAGATCGCGATCCTGGACCGCGCGGACTGGGCTGACTGGCTAGACCCCTCGGTGTCGGCGAAGAGCATTCTCAAGACGCTTCCGGCGGGAAGCCTGAGCGTCGAGCAGGTCGGGTAGTTAGGAGAGCAAGATCGCACCAGCGACGCCGCCAGGGCGGCCATGTCGACGAACCTGAGTCCCACGCCTCGTCGATCGTTCACTCTCCGAAGAGAACCTGTTGGCCCGTCAATCGTTGAGCTCCCACAGATGGAGGCAACGATGGCCAAGCTCAGCACCGAAGACCGCGACGACCTTTCCAAGGGCTCCTTTGCCTTTCCGAAGCAGCGGAAGGAGCCGCTCGAAAATGCGAGCCACGTTCGCAACGCGGTCGCTCGCTTCAATCAGGTGAAGGATGTGAGCGACGATGAACGCGATGATGCCTGGAAGCGGATCAAAACGGCGGCGAAGAAGCACGGCGTGGAAATCAGCGAGAAATCGTGGCGCGAGATCGGCAAGAGCTAGCGTCGAGCCCGGGCAGGCCACCTGGATAATTTGATAAGCCTTGACGAATCCCCCGACTCACCGGAACATAAAGCGAACAAGTGAGTCGATGTTGCCCGATGTCCGCCCAACCTTCGTCCCTCGATCGGCCATCCGCCGATCCGCTAGCCGCGCTTCGTGCGCAGCTGGCGCTGGCCCAAAGCCAGCGCGGGCCCGTGCTGGCGTTCGGGATCGAAGCACTCGATAGCCGCCTTGCCGGCCAAGGGCTGGACGGGGCCGGTCTCCACGAAATCGCCGGCGCGACCGCATCGCTGAACGATGATGCCGCCGCGACGCTGTTCGCAGCAGGGATTGCGGCGCGGTTCGCAGCACAGCCCGGCTTCAACATCCTGTGGGCGCTCACGCGCTTCGATCTCTACGCCCCTGGACTCGAGCAGGTGGGCCTCGGCCCGGATCGCATCCTCTACGCGCAGGGTCGCAAGGACGCCGAGGTGCTGGCGATGGCCGAGGATGCCTTGCGCGACGGCTCGCTCGCCTGCGTGGTCGCGGAGGTCAAGGCCGCCGACCAGACCGCCACGCGCCGCCTCCAGCTCGCGGCCTCCGACGGCCGGACACCGATGCTGCTGTATCGTCGCCACCGATCGCGCGAGCGCTGCCCGCTGTCCGAGCCATCCGCAGCGGTGACCCGCTGGCGGATCGGCTGCGTCGGCTCGGAGCGGTTGCCGTATCCCGGCGTCGGACGCGAACGCTGGTCGGTCGAGTTGGTCCGCCAGCGGAACGGCAATCCCTTCTCCCTCGAGCTGGAGGCGTGCGATGCCACGGGTCGCCTCGCTCTACCTGCCGCAGTTGCCGATCGAGCGGCTGCGGCGGGCAGAGCGGCCAGCCAAGCCGCCTGAGGCGCCGCGCGCCCTGTCGCCGCGCTTTCCGGCCCCTTTCGGTGACGATCCCGGCGCCTGTTCCGTCCCGCGTGGTGGCGGCTGGCGCCCTGGCGCGCGCTGGGCGCGCGACGGTAGGCTGGGGGCCCGGCCGAACGACGCCGACATCGAGGCGCTGCCCGCTCACCAGCGGCCGACGATGCGCGAGATGGGCCGGCGCAGCGAGCCGGCGCAACATCCGTTCAGGGCCATGCCGCCCGACGAGGGCGCGCCCGCCTCGGCGCACGCGATAGCCATCGCTCCGCCCAACTGGACGACGCTCTGGGGCACGCCGACTGTGCTGGTGACACGCACCGGTCAGCGTGACGTGGTCACGGCTGCGTGCCCCGCCGCACAGGACCTTGGCTTGCGGCCCGGCATGGCTGCGGCGCACGCGCGCGCACTCGTCGCCGATCTTGAGGTCCGCGATGCCGAGCCGGATCGGGATCAGGCGTTGCTGGAACGGTTGGCCCTGCACGCCGTCGGCCACTGGACACCGACGGCCAGCGTGTCGGGTACGGATGGATTGTGGCTCGACCTCACCGGCGCGGCGCACCTGTTCGGCGGCGAGGAGCGCTTCTGCCGCCGGCTGCTCGGATTCATGCGCCGGCTTGGCTTTACCGCGACCATTGCGATCGCGGGCACGCCGGGCGCGGCACATGCGCTGGCGCGCTGCGCCGGAAACGCCATCACCATCCTGGCTCCCGGCACCGAAGCGCAGGCCATCGCCGAGCTGCCCTTGGCGGCGCTTCGCCTGGAGCCGGAAGCGTTGGTTTCGGCGGCCCGGTTCGGACTGGAGCGCGTGGCCGACCTGTATCCCATGCCGCGGGGGCCGCTCGCCCGCCGTCTTGGCCTCAAGACCGTCGAGCGGCTCGATCAGGCGCGTGGGGCGATCGGCGAGCCGATCGTGCCGGTGGTGCCGTTCGAACAACCGCTAGTCGAGCGGCGGCTGCTCGAGCCTATCGGCACGGCGGACGCCATCGTGCAGGTCATCGGTGACCTGGTCGACGACATGGTGGCCGTCCTGCAGGCTCGTGGTCTCGGTGTGCGTACGGCCGTCCTGTCCTGTAGCGTCGTCGATGGCGGAACGCAGCGGGTTGGCATCGGTACGGCGCGGGCGACACGCGATGCGAAGCACCTGAAGCGCATGCTCGGGATGCGGGTGGAGCGGATCGACCCCGGCCTTGGCATCGAGGCGATGACGCTGGCGGCGCCCCGCGTCGAGGACCTCGATCCTGTCCCGCTTGCGGCGGTGCTCGCCGACAGCGGACGTATCCCCGACATCGCGCCGCTGGTCGATCAACTCGGCGGAAGGGTCGGACCATCGGCGCTGTTCCGGATGACGTCAGTGGAAAGCGACGTGCCCGAGCGCGCCGCCCACCGCGCCGAGCCGCTTGCGCAGGCATGCGGCTGGCCGGCCTGGAAAAGGCCGGTGCGGCTGCTGGCGCGACCCGAAGCCCTGTCTAATGTCGTCGCCTTGCTGCCCGACCATCCGCCGCGACGGTTCACCTGGCGCGGCAAGCCTTATCGCGTGGTCGCGGGCGACGGACCGGAACGCATCCATGGAGAATGGTGGCGGCGCCCTGGCGAAATATGGGCGGTCCGCGACTATTTCCGGGTGGAGACCGAGGGCGGCGCGCGCTTCTGGCTATTCCGCCGCGGCGATGGCGTGGAGGCGCCCACGGGGGACCTCAGCTGGTATCTCCACGGGCTGTTCGGCTGATGGCGGTCTATGTCGAACTTCAGGTGACGAGCCATTTCTCGTTCCTGCGCGGCGCCTCTTCGCCCGAGGAGCTGTTCGCCGCCGCCAGCCTGCTCGGCCACAACGCGCTCGGCCTCGCCGACTGGGGCAGCGTCGCGGGCGTGGTGCGGGGGTGGGATGGGCAAAAGACGACCGGCGTCAGGATGATCGCCGGTGCCCGGGTCGACTGCACGGACGGCCGAGTTATGCTGCTCTATCCGACCGATCGGCCGGCATGGTCGCGGCTGACCCGGCTGCTCACTCTCGGCAAGACGCGTGGCGGCAAGGGCCACTGCATTCTCGACTGGGCCGATGTCGCGGCCAGCGCAGAAAGACTAGTGGCCATCCTCATCCCCGATCGCCCCGACGATAGGACCGCGTCGCATCTCGCCGACCTTCGCGAGGTGTTCGGCAAACGCGGCTATCTGGCGCTGTCGCTGAGACGGCGGCCGGACGACGCCGCCCGGCTCCATGCCCTCGACGCGTTGGCGCGCCGCGCCCGCGTCCGCAGTGTCGCCACGGGAGACGTGCTTTATCACTCGGCCGAACGGCGGCCGCTGCAGGATGTGCTCAGCGCCATCCGCGAGAAGACGACGGTCGACGCGCTCGGGTTCAGGCGTGAGCGCTTCATGGATCGAAACCTCAAGTCGCCGCAGGAGATGGAGCGGCGCTTCGCCGCCTTTCCCGACGCGATCCAGGCCAGCGCCGACATCGCGGCCTCCTGCCGGTTCGATCTCGGCGAGATCCAGTACCAATATCCTTACGAGCAGGTGATGGCGGGCCGGACGGCGCAAGAGGCGTTGGCCGCCCTGACCGAAGAGGCTGCCTCCCGGATGTTTCCGGAAGGCCTTCCGCCCAAGTATCGCGATCAGATCGACCACGAGCTCCGGCTCATCGACCAGCTCGGCTATGCCCCCTACTTCCTGACGGTGAATGCGATCGTCGCCGAGAGCCGGCGGCGCGGCATCCTCTGCCAGGGACGCGGTTCGGCGGCCAACAGCTGCGTCTGCTACATGCTCGGGATCACCTCGATCGACCCGATCAAGCACGAGTTGCTGTTCGAGCGCTTCGTGTCCGGCGAACGAAAGGAGCCGCCGGATATCGACGTCGACTTCGAGCACGAGCGGCGCGAGGAGATCATCCAGTGGATTTATGAGACCTATGGTCGCCAGCATTCCGCACTGACCGCGGTCGTGACCCGCTACCGTACCCGCGGCGCGGTCGCCGAAGTCGGCAAGGCGCTCGGGCTTCCGCGCGACCTGACCAAGATGCTGACTGGCCTTGTATGGGGCTGGTCGATGGACGGCATCCCGGACGAGCAGGTCGCCAGCCTCAATCTCAATGCCGACGACCATCGCCTGCGACTGACGCTCGACCTCGCTCGCCAGCTGATCGGCACGCCGCGCCACCTGTCACAGCATCCCGGCGGCTTCGTACTGACCCAGGATCGGCTCGACGATCTCGTACCGATCGAGCCGGCCCGGATGGAGGACCGGCAGATCATCGAATGGGATAAGGACGATATCGACGCCTTGAAGTTCATGAAGGTCGACGTGCTCGGGTTGGGCATGCTCGGCTGCATGAATCGCGCCTTCAACCTGCTTGAGCAGGATAAGGGTATCAAGATCGGCATGGCGGACCTGCAGGACGACGATCCAGCCGTCTATGCGATGATCCAGAAGGCCGACACGCTCGGGGTCTTCCAGATCGAGAGCCGCGCGCAGATGTCTATGCTGCCGCGGATCAAACCCAACAAGTTCTACGATCTCGTGATCGAGGTAGCGATCGTGCGGCCCGGGCCGATCCAGGGCGACATGGTCCATCCCTATCTCCGGCGCCGCGAGGGCAAGGAGAAGCCCGAATACCCCAAGCCCGAACTGCGCGCCGTGCTCGAGAAGACACTGGGCGTCCCGCTGTTCCAGGAGCAGGCGATGAAGGTCGCGATCGTGGGCGCCGGCTTCACGGCGGCCGAAGCCGATCAGCTGCGCCGTGCCATGGCCACATTCAAGCTCACCGGCGGCGTCAGCCATTTCTACGACAAGCTCGTGGGCGGCATGGTCGAGCGCGGCTATCCGAAGGATTTCGCCGAACGCACGTTCAAGCAGATCGAGGGGTTCGGCAGCTACGGCTTTCCGGAGAGCCACGCGGCGTCCTTCGCCAAGATCGCCTATGCGTCATGCTGGGTGAAGCATCATCATCCCGACGTGTTCTGCGCGGCATTGCTCAACGCGCAGCCGATGGGCTTCTATGCTCCGGCGCAGATCGTCCAGGACGCGCGCAAGCACGGCGTCGAGGTTCGGCCGGTCTCGATCAATGACAGCCATTGGGATTGCACGCTGGAGCGGACACGCGGACGTTACATGGCGGTCAGGCTGGGATTCCGGCAGGTGCGCGGGCTTGCCAATGTCCACGGCGCGGCGATCGCCGGCGCGCGGGGACCGGCGCCATATGACAGCGTCGAGGAAGTATGGCGGCGCGCCCGCGTACCGCGCGCCGCGATCGAGCGCTTGGCGGAAGCGGACGCGTTCCATTGCATCGCCGAGAATCGGCGCCAGGGGCTGTGGAAGGTCAAGGGCCTCGGAGAAGCGCCGTTGCCGCTGTTCGCTGCGGCCGACGAGCGCGAGGCGCAATTCTCCCCAGAAGGACTGGAGCCGACGGTGTCGCTGCGGCCGATGACCGATGGGCGGGAGGTGGTGGAGGATTATCGTTCCTTGCAACTCTCGCTGCGCGGCCATCCAATTAGCTTCCTGCGCGAAGAACTCGATGCGATGCGGATCGTGCGCTGCGCCGATCTCCCCTCGATCCGCGATGGCCGCAATATTGAGGTCGCGGGCGTCATCCTCGTGCGTCAGAGGCCCGGCTCAGCGAAGGGCGTTTTGTTCGTGACGATCGAGGATGAGACGGGCATCGCCAACGGCATTCTCTGGCCCGATCGGTTCGAAATCTACCGTCGGCAGGTCATGTCCGCGTCGATGATCGCGATGCGGGGCCGCCTGCAGAAAGAGGGCGACGTGATTCACATCATCTGCGATCGCGTCACCGACCATGATGATATGCTCCGGTCGATCGGCCGAACCAGTTTTACAGTTGTGCCGGGCCGTGGAGACGGCGCGAGTAACGGTGGCGGCCCTGATCCCCGCGATCCTACTTTCCCAAAAGGGCGAACCTTGGCATCGCCGCCGCTCGGCACGGTTGTCGAACGAGAGGAGATGCTGCGGATCCGCAGTCACGACTTTCACTAGGTAGAGTCCAGGCGGCAGGCGCAGCATTGGGCCGAGCCCACTTCATCATCTTCCCATCGGGAAGATGATCAGAGCCCGATCCCACGATTGTTCTTCTCTGTCATCATCAGGTGCGCGTTGCCACGCATGCCCAAGTCTCGGAGGAATGATGCCGTCGATTTTCCGGGCCGCAGATTGATGCCGATGGACACGGCGATAGCCGCTGACAGTTTGCCAGCAATGCGCATTTAGAAATGGGAAAAAATTGGTACCTCGTACCCCCAATCTAAATATCGGTCGCAAATAAGGCTCTGCATCAGGGCGACCTCATCTGAATTGTCGCCTACCCGCTTGCTCATTATGATCGGTGATACCGCTGGCTCAACGATCTCGCGGTAGATAATTCCCTCCGAGCGCGCCTTGCGAACCGATTGAGGAACGACGGCGCAACCCTCGCTCGCTGCTACGAGCCCGATGGCGATCTGCAGCTCGCGCGCTTCGTGCATGACATGCGGCTCCAGCCCGTGATCGTGGAACAGAGAGATCACTTGATCGGCATAGCTCGGACGAGGCTCACGCGGGTATATGATGAGCGGCTCGGCGGCCAACGCCGCTAGCGTGACGGGACCCTTCTGTTGCGCCAATGGGCGATCTGCCGCAATTGCCGCGACCAGCGGCTCGTAACGGAGAATGATCCGACGCACCGCAGGATCCTCGAAGCGGATGCGCCCAAAGCCGACGTCGATCCGTCCGTCCTTAAGCGCGGCGATCTGGTCTAGTGTGCTGCTCTCCACCAAGATCAACTCGACCTCGGGAGCCGCGGATCGGAACGCCCGGATAAGTTCCGGAAGCCGTGCATAGATGGTCGATGCGACAAAGCCGATCGTGAAGCGCCGTTTTTCGGACGCGACCGCAGCCCTCATCATGGCGCGTAGATCCTCCATCCTGCCGAGCAATTGAAGCGCCTGAGTGTGCAGGAGATGACCCGCTGGGGTCAGTCGCAGAGGTCGGGCAGTGCGATCGAGCAGCTGAGCGCCGATCTCTGCCTCAAGTTGCTGGATGGTGCGGCTGAGCGGTGGTTGGGCGATATGCAGCCGCTCGGCAGCGCGATGGAAGTTTCGCTGCTCGGCGACCGCGACAAAATAACGAAGCTGTCGAAGATCCATTTCGATACCCTATTAGTATCAACCTGACACTGCAACGGTGTTTGCGCTGTTCGCCTGCTGATCCCTACATCGATGCTCGGAGCATGGGCTAGAGGGAGCGGGAATCATGGCAACGATCACATCGATCGATACCTTCATTGTCGATATCCCGACGATACGTCCGCACGTTCTAGCGATGGCCACGATGCACCATCAGTCGATCGTGCTCGTGCGGATGCGTGATTCCGATGGCGTCGAGGGCATTGGCGAGGGCACCACGATCGGCGGCCTCAGCTACGGCGAGGAGAGTCCCGAGGGAATCAAGCTCGCGATCGACACCTACTTCGCTCCTATTCTCAAGACCTGTGATTCTGCGCGGGTTGGGGCCGCAATGGCCAAGGTGGCGCAAAGCGTCTTCGGCAACCATATCGCCAAATGCGCGGTCGAGACCGCGCTTCTCGACATTGCGGGCAAGCGACTCGGCGTGCCCGTTTCCGAGCTGATCGCCGGTGGACGAATCCGCGACAGTCTGCCCGTCGCATGGACGCTGGCGAGCGGCGACACAGCGCGCGACATCGAGGAGGCAGAGCGCGTTCTCACCGAGCGCCGTCACAACATATTTAAGCTTAAGATCGGCAAGCGCGCGGTGCGCGACGATGTCGCCCATGTCGCGGCAATCAAGAAGGCTGTCGGCGATCGTGGCAGCGTCCGGGTCGACGTCAATCAGAACTGGGACGAGGCGCAGGCGGATCTGGGCATGCGGCTGCTCGAGGACGCGGGCGTCGACCTCGTGGAGCAGCCGGTTGCGCGACACGACCACGCTGCCATGGCGCGCTTGTCGGCAAAGCACATCGTGCCGTTGATGGCGGACGAGGCGCTGCACGGCCCTGTCGATGCGTTCGCAATCGCTCGCTGCGCCGGTGCCCGGGTCTACGCGATCAAGATCGCGCAGTCCGGCGGACTGCTCCCGGCGCACGCGGTCGCCACCATCGCGCAGGCGGCTGGCGTCGGCCTCTACGGAGGGACAATGCTGGAGGGCGCCATTGGCACGGCCGCGTCGGCGCATCTGTGCGCGACGCTGCCGAGCCTCGCTTGGGGCACTGAACTTTTCGGACCGCTGCTCCTTACTCAGGACATTCTTGCGGAACCGCTTTGCTATGCGGATTTCGAGCTCATGGTGCCGACCGGTCCTGGCCTCGGCATCACGCTCGATGAGGATCGTGTTGCCTTCCACCGCCGCGATCGCAGCGCGCCCATCCTTCACGTCGTCGCAGAGAGGGCCTGATCGCCATGCTGTTCCAGGTCGAGATGGATGTAAATTTCCCCCTCGGATTTGACGCCGAGGAGGCGACGCGGCTCAAGGCGGTCGAGAAGGCGCGTTTCCAGGAGCTCCAGCGCGCGGGCACCTGGCGACACATCTGGCGGGTGGTTGGGCAGTACGCCAACGTCAGCATCTTCGATGTCGGCACTAATGCCGAGTTGCACGACATCCTGACGAGCCTGCCGCTCTATCCCTTCATGACGATGCGAGTGACGGCACTTTGCCGACATCCGTCATCGCTGCACGACGACGACCGCTGAACGGCGGCGACCAAGACCAGGAGAGATGATTATGGACGTGAGCTTCGTTCAGACCGCGGAGATCCAGCAGCTTCTGGACCGGGCCGCCGGCCTGACTTCAGACGGGGGCGACCCGCGCATCAAGGCAATCGTGCGCGACCTCATCGAATCGTTGATGGCGCTCATCGTCAAGCACGACATTTCGGAAAACGAGGTTTGGGGAGCGGTCAACTTCCTGCAAGCCGGCGCCGCTGAATTCGGCCTCCTCATGCCGGGCATCGGGGTCGAGCACTTCCTGGACCTCTACATGGATGCCAAGGACGCCGAGACCGGGAAGACCGGAGGCACCCCCCGCACGATCGAGGGTCCGCTCTACGTCGAGGGCGCGCCGTTGGTCGAGAACGACGCCAATCTGACCGACGACTCCGACGACACCGGTTCGCTGTACATGGCCGGAAAGATCACCGGACCGGATGGCGAACCGGTGGCGAACGCTATCGTTCACGTGTGGCACGCGAACTCAAAGGGCTTCTATTCGCACTTCGATCCAACGCATGAGCAGACGCCGTTCAACAACCGCCGCCGGATCAAGCTCGGCTCCGATGGCCGCTACAGCTTCCAGTCGAAGATGCCAAACGGCTATAGCGTGCCCCCCGGCGGCGCAGCCGACCAGCTGATGAAGGTGCTCGGTCGCCACGGCAATCGGCCGGCCCATGTGCACTTCTTCATCGAGGCGCCAGGCTATCGGGTGCTGACAACCCAGATCAACTTCGGCGACGATCCCTTTGCCGCCGACGACTTCGCCTTCGGCACGCGAGAGGGACTGCTCCCCGTGCCAAACCGACAGGGGGACAGCGCCCACATTGCCTTCGACTTCCAGCTGCAGCGCGCCGAAGCAAAGGACGACGAGGAATTCTCCAGCCGCCACCGCCTGGCGGTCGCCTGACCCATAGCAGAAGGAGAAGCGTCATGACCGACCTTCGCGCCAGCATCCGGGAACGTCTTGAAACCGCGGTTGTCGATGATCCCGCGACCGGCGCGTTCCGATGCCGTCGAGACGTATTCACCGACCCCGATCTGTTCGATCTGGAGATGAAACACATTTTCGAGGGCAATTGGGTCTATCTGGCACATGAGAGCCAAATTCCCGAGAACAACGACTATTTCACGACCTTCATCGGTCGACAGCCGATCATCATCACGCGGGACAAGGCCGGCCAGCTACACGCCGTCATCAACGCCTGCGCACACCGTGGGGCGATGCTGTGCCGCAAGAAGCACGGCAACAAGGGCAGCTTCACCTGTCAGTTCCACGGCTGGACGTTCGGCAATACCGGCAAGCTGCTCAAGGTAAAGGACGGCAAGACGGGCGATTATCCCGAGGCTTTCAATATGGATGGGTCGCATGATCTGACCAAGGTCGCCCGCTTCGAAAACTATCGCGGCTTCCTCTTCGGCAGTCTTAACCCGGACGTCGCCCCGCTCGAGGAGCATCTCGGTTCGACCCGCGTCATCATCGATCAGATCGTCGATCAGGCACCCGAAGGGCTGGAGGTGCTGCGCGGCAACTCCTCCTACATCTATGACGGAAACTGGAAGCTTCAGATCGAGAACGGCGCTGACGGCTATCATGTCAGCGCGGTTCACTGGAATTATGCGGCGACTACCGGTCGCCGCAAGGAGGATGCGACCAAGGCGGTCGATCCCGATGGTTGGTCGAAAAGCGTCGGCGGCGTGTATGGCTTCGACAACGGCCACATCATGCTATGGACGCAGCTGCTCAATCCCGAGGTCCGTCCCGTCTATACGCACCGCGCCGAGTTGGAGCAGCGGCTGGGTGCGGCGCGCGCAAAGCCGATCGTGGAGCAGACGCGCAATCTGTGTCTCTATCCCAACGTGTATCTGATGGATCAATTCTCGACCCAGATACGCGTCGTTCGCCCGATCAGCGTCGATCGGACGGAGGTGACGATCTACTGCTTCGCCGCCAAGGGTGAGTCCGATGCGGAGCGCGCGTTGCGCATTCGGCAGTATGAGGACTTCTTCAACGTCAGTGGTATGGGCACGCCCGACGACCTCGAGGAATTCCGGTCCTGTCAGAACGCCTACGAGGGCGCCGGCGAACTTTGGAACGACCTGAGTCGCGGTGCGACGCATTGGATCGACGGTGCCGACGACAACGCCAAGGCTATGGGCCTTGAGCCGATGCTCAGCGGCAGCCGCAGCGAGGACGAAGGCCTCTTTGTGCGGCAGCACGAATACTGGATGCGGACCCTGATCGCCGCGATCGACCATGACGGCGGCGGCAACGGCGGAAGCGCGCTCCGGCAGGTCGACCGGCTGGAGGCGGCGGCATGACGCTCGCCTATGACCAGGTCGTCGCGTTCCTCTACCGGGAGGCTCGGCTGCTCGACGACCGCCAGTGGGACGAGTGGCTGACATGCTACGCGCCGCACGCCGTCTTCTGGATGCCCGCATGGGACGACGACGACAAGCTTGTCGACGATCCGCAGCGCGAGATTTCGCTGATCTACTATCCCAATCGGGACGGGCTCGAGGATCGAGTCTTCCGCATCAAGACCGAGCGGTCTGGCGCGAGCATGCCGGAACCACGCACCAACCATCAGATCGCCAATGTCGAGGTGATGGGCGAGAGCAATGGCAAGGCACAGGTGCGGTTCAACTGGCACACGCTCAGTCACCGCTACAAGGAGACGCTGAGCTTCTTCGGCACGTCTTTCTACACGATCGACGCGACCGGTGAGCGGCCGCTCATCATCGACAAGAAGGTCGTGTTGAAGAACGACTATATCCGCCAAGTGATCGACGTTTATCACGTTTGATGCCGGCCCCGCGAGGATGACTATGGGCTACCGTATCGCACTCAACTTCGAGGATGGCGCAACACGCTTCATCGACTGCGACGCAGGCGAGAAAGTACTCGACGCGGCCTTCCGACAGAAGATCAATTTGCCGATGGACTGTTCCGACGGCGTCTGCGGCACGTGCAAGTGTCGCTGCGAGCAGGGGGAGTACGACCTCGGTGACGAATATATCGAGGACGCGCTCACCGAAGACGAAGCCGCCGAAGGCATGGTGCTGACCTGCCAGATGCTCGTCGAGTCCGATTGCGTGATTGCAGTGCCGGTCGCGTCTTCGGCCTGCAAGGTGCAGCCGGTGGACTTCGAGGCCGAGATCGTGGCGGTTCAACATTTGTCCGCCAACCGCATCGCTCTAGCGGTTCGCGCGGCCAGTGGCAGCCTCCCGCAGTTCCTTGCCGGGCAATATGTCAACATCTCCGTTCCAGGCGCTGCAGGTACGAGCCGCTCTTATTCGTTCAGTTCCCTACCAGGGGCAGAGACAGGCACGTTCGTCATCCGCAAGGTCGAGGGCGGCTTGATGAGCAGCTATCTCGAACACGTCGCCAAGCCGGGTGACCGGCTGACGCTGCGCGGGCCGTTGGGCAGTTTCTATCTTCGCAGCCCGAAACGGCCGATGGTCTTTCTCGCCGGCGGGACTGGCATCGCGCCGATCCTATCGATGCTCGAAGTGTTGGCGGAGGACGGGGCTCACGGCCACGCCGTCACGCTCATCTATGGGGTTCACGAGGTGGCAGATCTCGTTTGCAAGGAGCGGATCGATGAGCTGGCACGGCAGATCCCGAACTGTACCGTCATCACAACCTGTTCTGGCGCGAA
>Ga0157370_10003279_pt1 | contig 19074 bp, 9 predicted proteins | sample C35metaG_FD_113463 | JGI IMG/M metagenome (GOLD analysis project Ga0157370, IMG submission 113463) | Corn rhizosphere microbial communities from Kellogg Biological Station, Michigan, USA - C3-5 metaG | ecosystem: Host-associated > Plants > Roots > Rhizosphere > Soil | place: USA: Michigan...
AATTGATGCTATTCTCTGCTTCCAGGTTAATAAAATTGAAGCGGTTAGCCATATTCTGATTCAGAACTTTTCTACCTAAATTAAAATAGAAACTGGTTTGCAAGTCCCATTTTTTATATTTCAGGCTGTTGTTCCAACCTCCCGAAACTGCGGGTAGTATATTACCTGTTAAGATCTTGTCTTTATCGTCTACGTTATAATCGCCATTTATGTCTGCCCATTTCGGGTCTCCTGCTTTTAATACGGTGCCTTTATAGGTCATTTTATTTCCCGTAGCTGGGTTTACAGGAACCTCGTCATCAGCATTATATATGCCATTGTTTTTTAACACCCAAAACTGATCAGCAGCCTGGCCAACCTGTAGCTTTCTGTCGCCTATTATGATTTCGGATAAACCGCCAGGTAAAGCTTTTAAGGTATTGCGATTAAAATTCAGATTGATAGAAGAGTTCCAGTTAAATCCTTTCTTTGCGGCAGATTTTAAAATATCTGCAGATAAGAATAAATCGACACCTTTGTTATTGATGTCCATACCTGGCTGAAACAACCCTGAATAGCCATACTCTGCAGCACCCGGAATGTTAATCAGCTGGTTCTTTGTAGTTGTCGAGTAAAAGCTCAGTTCTCCCACAATCCTGTTTTTAAAAAAGCCAAAGCTTGCTCCGGCACTTAACTGCTCGTTATAACTCCATGGTATGTCATAACCCAGGTATCCATATAAATAAGACCTCATCAACGTTGCGGTATTCAGGTAAGAAGGAATTCTGAGCTCATTTGTCCAACCAGCTTCTGATGCATATTGCGTTCCCAATGAAATGCGATCGGTCAGTTGAGCGATACCAATGCGCCCTACACTGGCTTTAAGCGTTAAAGCCGAAATTACCGGAGACTTGGAGAGTTTATGCTTTTTGATGTCCCAGGCGCCAGAAAGAACCGGAGAAAAGAACCAGCGGTGAACCGGTTGCATATTGGATGCACCATCAGTTCTGAGTAGTAAACTTGCACTGTAAAAATCTTTAAACTTATAGCTTGTAGCAGTATAAAAAGATACAAGGTTTGTAGCGGTTTGGTCAAGGAACTTAAAGGTTAGCTGGTCTTTAAAAGCGCCATTAGAGTTAAAATTACCTGCTTTGAGCAAATTCACCTTTAAATAGTCGCTAACTCCCTTGTAGGCATAAGAATAGCTGTACCGGTCTTTATCCCATTGTATAGAGCTACCTACCGAAAAATCAAAGGAGTGTTTTGACTTTAGGTCTATTTTGTAATTGAGTGAATTATCGTAAACCAGGCGCTGGCTAAGACCAAAATAGTTGGATGCATAGTTCGAATTGTCTAATAAGGTACTTGGGTAAAAAAGGTCTCTTCCTCCTTCATTGTAGCTTACGCCAAATCGGGTATTATAGTCGATTTGTAATGGCAGCTTGATTGCCACATTTAGAAAACCATTCGCAATATTGTTATAATTCTTATCGAATCCTTTGTCAAACTCATTGATGAATGAATTGTAACTGTCGATATTTGGTGCCGGAGCCTCTGTCAGGTCGGGTAAATACCCTACTTCGGCAAGGCGGTCCCTGTTATATCTGTTCCGGTTCCGGTCTAACCTGGTACCTTTTATGTTAGCGCTTACACTATCCAGCTTCTTGGTATAATATTCAGGTCAATAGACGTATAATATTTGTTCAAAGACGTCTCGTCTGCGTTGCCCGAGCTTTTTTGCGTTCCCACGTTAAATTTAAAGGTGGCCCTCTTGGATCCTCCAGACATCAGCGCATCGGCATTGTATATTAAGGCATTTTTATAATAAGCATCTGCCCATGATGATTCACCATAATATTTGGTCGTAATCGAATCCCGTAAGAAACCAGGATAAGACTGTAGCTGTGCAGGAGTAGCATACCTGGAGTAAAAGCGTTGCCTGAAATTATCTTCGTAGCCCCCGTTTAATGTCGTAATTGATGGTTTTGCAGCAACACCAAAAGAAGAGTTGAAACTCATATTTGATGTTGTCGATCCGGCTCTTGTTCGGATATAAATTACACCGTTAGCTCCACGGGGCCCGTAGATTGCCGTTTTAGAAAAATCTTTTAATACTTCTACCGATTCTATATCAGCAATATTAAGTCCTGCAAGCAGATTGGTTGAAGGGCCAATCCTATTAAAACTATAATCAGGACGTTGTATATCATAAACATATGGGTTTTCGTATGAAAGAACGGGCAATCCATCAATAACCACTAATGGCTGGGTTTTTAACACGTCTTCCTGAGTAATCAAAGGGGTAGATGTACCACGAATAAACATATACTGGTAAGTGCCTGGCTCACCACTGGCTTCGGTAGCATATAATCCTGAAACATTTCCTTTTAGATATTGTTGTATGCTGTTGGCAGGAAAGTTAGATTTTATAGGGATTTGAACGCTCTGAAAACCCTTTGACTTAGTCGGTTGCTTTTTGATCAAGACTTTCGAAGTATCTTCTAAAGGCTTCTTATTCGAAAGTGAATCGGATTGAACTTTTTGAAATGCAATTGCATGACTCAAAAAATTCAACAAAAAAACACACAAGACAACAATAATACGCATAGTTTGTTCGTTGATAAATAAAAGTTCTTAGAACTGTTAGCTCTAAAAAGATTGGTGAACATTTTAGATTTAACTGGTCTATATTGGTTAGTTATTTATTCGGAGGGGAGTTAAGCCTCCGTGCGATGAATGGTCTCGAATTAATCAGTCCCTAATTGGTCGGTGTTTATCCGTTTCCCAGCTGTTTAATTTACTATTGCAAATTGATATACAGGATTGTGAAACTTTTAAGTTTTCATTCTTTAATATTTCCGATCGTAAGGGCGAAGATCAAAGCTCTTCAACATCTCATCTATAGCTTTTTCAAGCTATTTACCCAATAGACACTACTAATTAGATTTAATACTCTCTTTATTTTAAAAAAATAAATATTTATCGATAAGTATTCGAAAAGTAACTCGGGATGGGACAAAGCTGATCAGACTCTAGCATCTAACACACTATAATACAGTATTTTACCTTATGTAGATATCTTTTGTTAATTCTATATTTATTTAGCACACATTCCTAAGGCGATCGTCATGCTGAATTTATTTTATTAGCAGTTTTTATTGTTTTAAAGGCCTAATAGCTACTTCGTGGTCAGCATCTTTCCTGCAAAATAGGCCCTGAAATAAATTTCCTTCGGCGAACTCGCTTAGGGCTCAGCTTAATCGTACCTTTCCGTCCGCTACAGTTCAGTGCAACGGCCAGAAAAGAAAACCATTCGTAAAACATTTTCAGAACAGATTATTAATCGAACTCAGGTTAGTAACTACGAGACAATTGAAAATGTATTTCTACTCGTAAAATAAATTCAGCATGACGAATTTGTCTAATCAAGGATGTTTATTAAACAGTATTTAATTAATAATTATCGAGTTCAGGTTTTATATGCGTAAAAGGTTACGCCTGATGCAATTATTATGCTTTTTGTTTTACAAAATATGGGCTATTCTATATTTTAGTTTCTTTATGGGAAAAAGTTTTAAACCTTTATCGGCTAAGTGCAGGTGCTCTAGGGTATCCATTCTATTATTTATTGTCTATATTCATAATTATTCAACACTGATGCGTAAAAACCTATTTATATCCTTCCTCTTTACATTAGCTACTTTAAATTGTTTTTCTCAGGCTCCTGCAGTTTTAAAGGCTGCCGTGTTACCTTTTGGCGACGGGGAGGTAAGCCTGAACATTTCTGAGATTAAACACCGCGAAGAACTGGATATTTCATTTCTAAACGCCCAGGAACCCGATAGGTTATTGCATAATTTCAGGCTCACTGCAGGCCTTCCCTCTACTGCCAAACCGCTTGGAGGATGGGAAGCGCCCAGCATTGGCCTCCGCGGGCATTTTGTGGGCCACTACCTTTCAGCGGTTTCCCATCTGGTAGAAAAGTACCATCAGCCCGAACTTACATCGAAGCTAAAATACATGATCGATGAACTTTATAAATGCCAGAAAGCCTTTGGAAATGGCTATCTGAGTGCCTTTCCGGATAAGGATTTTAAAACCCTTGAGACCAAGTTTACAGGGGTTTGGGCACCATATTATACCTATCAAAAGATTATGCAGGGTATGCTTGATGTTTATATCCATACGCAAAACAAAAAGGCTTACGAAATACTTTTGGGAATGGCTTCATACGTAGATAAGCGGATGGCAGCATTGCCAAGGGAAATTCAGGAAAGAATGATGTATACGGTGGAAGCAAATCCTCAGAACGAGATGGGGGCAATGAATGAAATTTTGTATAAACTATATGCTATTTCCAGAGATCCAAAACACCTGGCACTGGCAAAAATTTTCGATCCCCAATGGTTTTTCAATCCACTTGTACAGAACCGCGATATCCTCTCCGGGCTTCATTCCAATACCCATTTGGTACTGGTTAACGGATTTTCTGAAGCTTACAACACTACCGGCGATATCCGATATCGCGAAGCAGCAACAAATTTCTGGGATATACTGATGAAAGGCCACGCATATGTTAACGGCACCAGCAGCGGCCCCAGGCCAAATGTTACCACCAAAACTTCCCTTACCGCCGAACATTGGGGTGAACCTGGGCATCTTTTCACCCTTACAAAAGAAATTGCAGAAAGCTGCGTTTCGCATAATACGCAAAAACTGACTTCGAACCTTTTTACCTGGACAGCTGATGCCAAGTATGCAGACGCCTATATGAACATGTTTTATAACGCCGTACTACCAGCGCAAAGCCATAGTACCGGCGCATTTATTTATCATTTGCCACTGGGATCGCCCCGGAACAAAAAATACCTTAAGGAAAATGATTATGCCTGCTGTACCGGTTCATGCGCTGAAGCTTTCGCCCAGCTCAATACCCGGATTTACTACCACAATGATTCGGCACTTTATGTAAACCTTTATGTACCCTCAAAGGTTGAGTGGAAGGGGAAAAATATCAGCCTGGAGCAAAAAGGAGAATTACCAAAAGATTCCCTTGTAAACTTCCTGGTAAAAACAAAAAAGAGTACTGGTTTTTCACTTAAGCTCTTTATCCCATCCTGGGCCCAGGGTACAGAAGTATACCTCAACAAAAAGAAGTTATCTGTTAATGCAGAAGCTGGGTCATACCTTAACCTGAACAGGATCTGGAAGGATAATGATCAGGTAGAACTTGTATTTCACTGTGGTTTCCAGGTAAAACAGATGCCAAACAGCCCACAGGTTGTGTCTATTTCCTATGGTCCGGCTTTACTGGCCTTTGAAACGGAAAACGAAGTGATTTTAAAAAGTGGGTTAAATGATCTGCTGAAAAACCTTACAGTGGTAGATCGCAACAACAATACCTTTCAACTTAAAAACTCCAATAAGAATTATGTACTCAGGCCATTATATGATATAGATGCACAATCTTATGGCGTATATGCTACGATAAGAGATTTTTAGTGATGTTGTGACTGATTACAGGAGCGATTCCCCCTTGTTACTGATCTTATACACTTTAACCGCATTCCCCGGTAAAGAACACAACAAATTAAAGGTTGCATTGGATGATGTAAAGGGCGAAAATCTTTCAGGAAACTTAGCGCCGAAAAATGGCTATGCCCTGTACCCGAAAGTAAAAATTTAAGTGCCAATTCTACTTGAAAAGTTGCTGTCGATAGCTAATCCTGCAAATCAAGAAGAAAACCTTTGTCACCTGTCCAACACTGGGAATTAAAATAAGGCAAACCAAACAGAAATTTGATTTGCCCCATTTTATCCTCTAACCCATTTAAACTACGCGTAATACAGAATGAATTTTGCTAATAAAGTCAATACAAGCTAGATTGATGTTTTCATATTAGTTTAACGCGAGTTATAGATGCTAATATTTGATTATCAGATTGTTAAAATATATTTCATCATTACAGAGGCGGGATATGGGCGAGCCGAAGCAAGCTATCATGTAATTTATCATCAAAAAGATTTTTCATTTGTAGCTTATTGTTTTAACGGTAATCAAGCTCGCTTCGCGGGTGCTTCACTCCTGCGCCCCCCTCTTCAGCTTGCACGAAATTAAGACCCAAAACTCACGTTAGTTTAAAATAGCCGCCAGTTTTTCGGTCAACAACTCGCCGCGAAGATTCTTTGCAATGATTTTACCATTAGGATCAATAAGGAAATTTTGAGGAATTGAGGTGATTTCATACAATTTGGCAGCGGCATTGTTCCAGAATTGCAGATCAGAGACTTGAGTCCAAAGCAAACCGTCTGCTTTGATAGCTGCTAACCATGCGTCTTTTTTACCAGGCTGATCCAATGACACTCCTAAAACCGTAAAATTCTTGTCTTTGTATTTTTGGTATGCGGCCAACACATTAGGGTTTTCAGCTCTGCATGGCCCACACCATGATGCCCAAAAATCGAGCAGCACATACTTTCCCTTAAAATCCGAAAGGCGAACAGGCTTGTTGTTCACATCATTTTGTGTAAAATCTGGTGCAATTTTTCCAACAGAGGTAGGCTTATCATAATAAAGCCTTTTTTCGAACGCCTTTGCTATCTGTGTGTTTTTAAGTGCAGCAGAAAGATTCTTATAGATGGGCTCAATTTCGGCTTTATCAATATCAGGTCCCGCAACTTCTGTAAGGGCAACCAAACTGATAAATGAATTTGGATTTTGACTGATGAAAACCTTTTTTAATGAGTCTGTATCTTTTGCCAGTTTTTTGTGAGCATTCCTGAAGACATCCATCATGATATTCGTGAACGCTGAATCTTTACGCTGTTCTGCTGTTATACCGGCCAACTTGGCTTGTGCTTCTTTTCTGGCCTGTACCGTTGCCTCTAAAATAATTTGGTTTAAACGCTTATTATCATCGTTTACCGTACCGGCCTTTATTTTAGCATTTTTCAATGAATCAATTCCCGTAATGGTAATCGTACCTTTTTCAAGATAAAAGGTGGTAACATCAGCATTTTTGCTCCAGCCAGGATAATTTCCACCTTGATAATTGATGAGCATACCTACCAATTCTGGCTCAACAATTTTATGGGTAAAGCTGAACTTGCCATTAACTATTGCAACTGAATCAATAATTTTTGAGGAAGAAACAAGATAGGCCTTAGCCGGCGATTTTTGTTGAGTAAAAGTGGCATTAATTTGATAGCTTCCGCTTTGTGCCATTGTAACGATTGGGAATACAATGGCGATTAGTATGAGTATTTTTTTCATGATAGTTATTAATTTATAATTAGCTAATTGGTTGTTAAAAATGGCTCAGGTTAAGTGTTAACCTGGCTCTGACTTAAATTATAATTTGGAATGAAAGGTTAAAAACCACAAGCACTTCATTTAGGAGTTTAAATGCAATTACTTAAATAAAACTGCCAGTTTCTTATGCAATTCCTCTCCCCTAAGGTCTCTGGCAATTATTTTGCCCTGAGGATCAATCAATACATTTTGAGGGATTGCTTTTATGGCATATAATTCGGCTGCTTCATTAGGCATTTTCAAATCAGACACCTGTTGCCATGGTAGCTTATCCTCTTTTATGGCCTGTAACCATGAGTTCTTAGTTTGCATCACATCAAGAGAAACTCCTAGAATTTCCAGGCCATTTTCATGATACTTGGTATAAGCACTCAATACGTTGGGATTTTCCTTTCTGCAGGGACCACACCACGATGCCCAAAAATCTACCAATACATATTTGCCTTTATAATCTGAAAGCTTAACAGGTTTTCCTTCAGTGTCAAATTGTGTAAAGTCTGGAGCAATTGTACCCAGGCCTGTTGCCTTTAGCATGGCCAGTTCTTCTGCATAGGATTTACCGGTTGGTGTTTCCCTAACTGCTTGCGATAGTTTGCTAAACAAGGATAACGCCGTTCTGTAGTCAGGTGTTTGTCCTACATATTTTTTAAGAGAATAGAGGCCTAAAAAACTGTTTATATTAGTTTTATAAAACGAGAAATAAATACTTTTTTTGCTACTGTCAATTGCATCCGCTTTTTTCCTGAAGTCGGCTTTTACTTCTTCACTTTTCTTTTGATCTGCCGGCAAAGACGAAAAGGCATCGTCTAAAGCTTTCTTTTTCATTTCAAATGGCTGTATCAATGTTTGTAACCTCAAATCGTCTTCATTGAGCTTTGAGCCTATAATTTTCGCATATTTAATTGAATCTGTGGGGCTTTCCAAAATATTTATTCCCGGCTCAATATAAAACTCCAAACGTTCTAACTTAAAAGGTACCTTTGGTAAACGTTCCATAATCAGTATCACTTTCAAGGGCTCGTCTATTGCTCCACTAAATTCAAACAAACCATTTTTCACTTCTGACGTCAGTTGCAATGACTTATAACCACAATTAAGCGTTACAGTTGCAGGAACAGCAAGCCCCGTTAATTTGCCTTTTAGAACAAATTCTTTCTTTTGCGCAACCGCAATAACCGGTAAAAGAAGAAATATGCAGTATAATATTTTTTTCATTGTTTTATTGATAAAAGCTGCCACGCTCAAATGACCTGAAGCCGTGGCAGCCATTAAATGACATTAAACTTATTAAGGATTTTGTTGCCAGGAAGGATTAAAGTACATAACTTGAAGCGGGATGCGCAACACATACCTGTCGCTACCGGGAGCTAGTGTCGCAATTAGCCCCCCTGTTCCGTTATAACGGTTCACGGCCGGCATCTTACCTTCCGCATTTAATCTGCGCATATCAAACCAGCGCATGCCACAGAAAGCGAATTCAAAACCACGTTCGGTAAAGATTTTATTAAGAACAACATCTTTATCGTTTGAGGTAAACTTCTGATAGCCCGCTGCCGGGAAACGCTTCTTGCGCAGCTGATCAAGTTCATCGCAGGCTTTGGTCAGGTCGTTTGTCCTTGCTGCACATTCAGCTAAGATCATGCGCATTTCGGCAACTGAAATGCCCCAGTTTGGATATGCATTGCTATATGGAATTCCTGGATGCTGGAATTGTGATTTTCCACGAACCGTATAGCTATAATCGCCTGCTTGCGTGTACCAAAATTTGAGGCGCAGGTCTGTCGTATCGAACGACCTTAAGAATTCAAGTGTCGGAATTTCAATGGTCTGATAACCACTAGATTCCAAACGAGCATAAATAGCATCGGTTCTCTTCATCACCTGAACTATTCCTCTTGCATCCGTTAATGCCCCATAATCGACAATAACATTTGGCCCATTGTTCAATGCCAATTGGGCAAATTCTGCTGCTTTTGTGTAATTGCCCATAAACAGATAGGTACGTGCTAAAGTTGCATACCCCGCTGCCTGCGTGCCACGGAAACGATTGGTCGAATTATCTTTTGGAAGATCGGGAATTGCAGTATTAATATCGTTAATAATATGGTTATAAATCTCCTGCACAGAGGCACGGGACGGCATCTCATCGGTTACATCGATGGAGGTAACAAAAGGTACAGCCAAATCGGTATTCGCAGTAGCTGGATTATAGGGCTTTGCATAAAGGTTAACCAACGACAAATATTCAAATGCCCTGCCCAATAAACCTTCAGCTTTCAGCCTGCGTTTATCCTGATCGGTTCCATCAATTGCCTTATCTACGTTATTAACTACGGTATTAAAGAGGTAGATCGTTTTATAATAATTTGCCCAAAGCACTGCTGTACCCGGAATAGTTTCCACAAATTGAGGTTGCCAAACGAACATCTTTTCATCCGTGCTACTTAATGTGGTGCTGATGTTTGGAAGATCCTTATGGTCGTCAAACTGATTTAAAAGCGGTGGGATTGTGTATTCCAAATCGCTACTGTTTAGCCAATCGTTATAATCGCGAATGGTTTGCAATAGGTAAACACCTTTCGGTTTAACATCTAGATATTTATCGCATGAGGTTAGTAAAAAAACCAACACCAATACGCTATAGATATATTTATTCATCATTTAATTTCTATAGTTTAAAGAATTAAAAATTAACTTGCAGTGACATTGTATAGGTTGGTGTTAAATAACTTTTGGCATAGCTACCAGTAGCTAAACTATAGTTATATTTATTCAAGGCAAATGTGTAGAGGTTAGAGCCCTGCATGCGTAATTCCACATTACCCAAGCCTGCTTTCTTTACAAAACCATTATTCCTGAAACTATAGGCCAGGGTTACATCGCCAAGTGTAAAATAAGAGCCATCAACCGTGTAACGATCTGAACCTATTAAGTACCGATTATTGGGACTATATTTCAGGGCTGGCATTACGTCTGGTATATTTTCATCACCCGGTTTACGCCAGTAATTACTAGCTCCTTCATAAGGACGCATTGCAGTTGGATCAAGGAAAGGCATGCGCGTACTAAAACCACCATAGTAATTCAGCATCGCATACAGGTAAAAGCTACCAATATCAAACCTGTTACTCAAACCGATGTTGTATGAAGGGATGGATGAGCCTGCATAATCCACATCATTAATACCTTGATCGTTCACGTTCAAGCTTTTTTTGTTCCCGTCTTTATCGTAAATCAATATCGCTCCGGTGTTATCAATACCTGCAAAGCGATAGTTGAAAAGCGCTCCAGTTGAATAACCTTGCAGATAGTTGGTATTATAAATGATATAGGCAGATGATGGACTACTTGGCGTTATGTTATAACTATATACCTTTAGCACCTTATTATTATTCCTAGAAACAACAAGTCCCGTGTTCCAGTTAAATTTTCTAGAACTGATCCAGTCTGCATGTAGTGCAACTTCGATACCTGTATTTTTGATTGAACTTTGATTAATTATTGCAGAAAGCACTCCTCTAGTAGGGTCGATTTCGTTAGGGGCCAATAAATCAATACTTCTTTTCAGGTAATAATCGATGTTACCAGTAATATTTTTAAAGATCCGATAATCCAATCCCAGGTTAAGGTTATAGGTTTGCTCCCAGCGCAATCTGCTATTTGCTGGAGAAAACAAGTTGAGGGTATTAATTGTATTATCAATAGTGTTCAGTCTGCTTGTAGCAATTACTTCCGGAAGTGCATTTTTAGCTACATTTCCGTTAAAACCAAAGGCTGCACGCATTTTGGCATTGTTAAGCCAAGCCAGTTCCTGAACAAACTTTTCTTTATCAATATTCCAACCGGCACCAACCGACCATGATGGTCTGTAACGGTTTTTGGGATCCGAACCAAATAGGTTCGCCTGATCTATACGCATACTTCCCGTTAACGAATATTTGTCTTTATAAGAATAAACGGCATTCGTATAACCTGAAAGGAAACGGTCATCGCCGTAGGTTTGTGCGAATAAATTGTTATAAGATAAAGGGGTATTAGTTCTAGCGTATGTAGAAGAGTATCCTGCAGACTGGATGGTTGCATAGTTTACAGGGCGTTGCAGTAAGGTTTGATCACTATATCCGAAATAGGCCGCAGCACCCGATGTTGCTAATAGTCGCCTAATCTCCACACCGGCAATCAGATTAATAGCATGATCTCGTGCAATCCGCTTATCATAATTCAACTGTACCCTTCCGGTATAACTTTCTCTTTTTGAATTTAATTGGCGCAGATAGTCGCCCTTTGGTATGTTATATACTAAACCTGTTGAACTGGGATCCGTATAAAGATTTACGTATTGGCGAACTTCTGCAGAACTGCTATTAGCCAAATGTTTCATCTCTGAATTGGCAATTTCATAAACTCCTCCAAAATTCACACCAAATCCTTTTCCAAGATCGTAATAGAAATTTGCAGTAAAACGATTATTCAACACCCTTGTCTTATCATTAACCAGATTTACTTCATCAATCGGATAATATAAGTTATCGAGCAGTCCCAAATTGGTAATCAGCTTATTATAAAACGGGTTAACTCTGGAACCAAAATACGTTGCAAGAGATTTTCCGTTATCATCTTGAAAGTGTTCAAATGGGTAAAAAGTGGTAATTGCGGGTACTGGTGCAGCATAATTATCAGACTGTTGAAAGTTAGTGGTTAAGTCTAAAGAAAACCTTTTAGATAGCTTTAAATTAGTTCTTGCAGAAAGTCCAAGCCTGCTATTTCCGTTTTTGATGATATTGGCTGTACCCTCATTATAACTTGCAGTAATGAAATAAGTGGCTTTTTCACTTCCACCAGAGAGATCGAGGTTATGGGTCTGGCTAGTTGCTGTTTGCAAAAACAAATCGCTATAGGATTTTGAGTTATTGTAAGTCTTTAAGGCTTCTAACTGACGGGTAGCCTCGTCAGCAGAGATAACTCCAGCCGCTTTCTGCGCCAGAATGTTATAGGGCATGTTATAGTTGTACAGCCAACCGAATGTAGGATCTGTGATACGAGACCAATCAGTTGGGCCAATATATTGGTTGTTATCCTTTGTATATTCGATTACGGCATTTGAACCGTTTTTATCCCAACGGTAACGTTCGTAATTTTCTTTTGGTGTAAATCCATAGGTCATTCGATAAACAATGGCCGTTTTTCCGATTTTAGGTTTTTTTCGTTCAATAACAATTACACCATTAGAGGCACGTACCCCATATATGGTTGCTGCAGCAGCATCCCTTAGTACTGTAACAGACTCAATTTCGTTAGGATTAATGGTTGCAAGTGAAAGTTCAGTAGGAAAACCATCAATTACAACCAAGGGCTGCCTGCTACCATTAATAGTGGAGATACCACGTATCTGGAATAAACTATTCCCTTCAAACTGTATATCGCCATTGATCAACAATCCAGGCATTCTGTTTTGCAAGGAAGTTAAAAAGTCGACAGTGTTGATCCTGCTATCGTAATCTTTATGGCTCATGATGGTTACACTGCCTGTACTTTGTTCTGGTTTAATAACTTGGTAACCTGTAGAGATACTTACTTCGTCCAGCTTACTATCTTCGCGTTCCAGGCTTAATTCTATTGTTTTCTTGTTGCCAATGGTAATTGTTTTTAAGGCATAACCTATATACCTAAAGATCAATACATCACCCTCTTCCACATTGTTAAGGGTAATCTTCCCCTCCATATCGGTCATGCCAAGGATTTTAGCTTTGCTTTTATTTACAACAGAAACCCCCGAAATAGGCTTATTATTTTCATCTCGCACCACAATTTCGACTTTAACAGGCGCTGGTTGTCCTGCCACTCGAGTGTTCACTTTTGCTGTAATCACTACAGAATTTTCGACAATCTTATATTGAATAGGCAATCCACTCAAACTGGCATCAAGTACAGTGGTTAAATTTGCATTGTGCAAATTGAGTGATACAGGTCTTATGTTCCTGATCAGGTCATTATTATAGAAAAAATCGTAACCCGCCTGCTTTTGGATTTCCTTGAATACGCGCTCAAGCGTAATCTGCCTGTCTACAATAGTTATCTGCGCTTGCGAGGCCGCCCTAACCTGAAACAAAAAGGTAAAAATCAATAAAGTGGTTAGCTTCATAGTTAATAGTAATTTAAAGACATAGGAATTGCTCCCATGCTTTTTCACATGTAAAATTTCATACATTTGTTAAATAAGTTTTTAGTTTGTTGATCTATTTTAATTATATGCTAACGGAAACTTATACAGATCAGGGGCGCTTCCGACGCTCCTGATTACTTTAGTTTCTGCTGGTTTGGTTTTAGATTTAGTTCTTTATAATAAGCTTCCTCCCTTCTAATTTAAAACTGAAATTCTCTGTTGCTTCCATTACCTTTAAGGTATTTTTTAAGCTTTTACTTCTCGATATCACACCGTTGAACTTGATATTTTTAAGTTTACCGACAAATTCGATTTCCACATCATACCAGCGTGCTATTTTTCGCATTACACTTTCCAAATCTTCGTCGTCAAATTGAAAAAAGCCATTCTTCCAGGCGATGGCATCTTGTGCATCGTTTATTTTTTGTACGTGCAACTGCCCGTTTTTATTTATTCCTGCCTCGTTCGGTTTTAACTGAATATTACGACCTGCCAAACTTATTTTAACCGAACCTTCTACAAGCGTGGTAATTGCTACAGGCTCGTCATCATAAGCATTAATGTTGAAATGTGTACCTAGTACCCTCACTTCCTGCTGTCCGGATTTCACATAAAACGGATGCTTTTTATCTTTTGTTACTTCAAAATATCCTTCGCCTTTTAGCTCTACCTTACGGTTTAGCTGCCCTTTGAACGATGTTGGAAACTTCAGTGAAGAAGCTGCATCTAACCAAACAGAAGTGCTATCAGGGAGTTGTATATGATACTGGCCGCCACGAGGGGTTTCGATGGTGTTGAACGCCAAAACCCCGTACCCCGTATCAGTCACATGATAAACAACCTCCCCCGATGCCGTCTTGGTAATAGAAACACCGGCTTGATTGGCAATATTTCCATTGGCAGCATCCGTTAGCGAAATACGCTTACCATCTGCTAAAATCAAATAAGCATTGTCTTTTCCTGGTGCAATGTCGTCTTTGGCCATTCGCATGCCGCGTTGGGGTATATCTTGCTGCGAGCGGTAATAGAATAACCCAGCGCTAAATACCACCACAATAGCTGCGGCGGCGGCCAGCCTATACCAAAGTCTGAAAGATTTTCTTTCTGTTTTACCTTCAATAACTTGCCACATTTCGTTTTTCAGTATTGTAAAATCTTTTTCGGTAAGCTGGTGTACTTCTTCTTTTCCAATTTCGTGAAACCATTTTTCGAGCATTAATTTTTCTTCTTCAGAACATTTTCCGGCGCGATAACGGGCCAATAATTCTTGAGCATTTTTCATAATTTTCTAGGGTAGGATGGTTTATAACTGAAGTTTTTAGCAACAATTATAACCATGACAGGCTGGAAGGTGCCAAGGGTGACAAGGGGGTAAAATATTTTTATGAATGAGGCAGTAATTGCTGAGATGTATAATTTGACCCCTGTTGCAACCATAATATTTCAATATACGCCCTATCAAATATGGATTTAGGACATTACAAGGCAATTCAACAAAATTACATTTCCAGGTTTTTAACCTGGCACTAAAGAAAAACAAATAAATACACAAAAACACCCAGTTTTACGCGGAGTGTTTTCAATGCTCTTTTCATCTGTGTAGTTACCGTTTCTTCGGAAATATTAAGGGCTTCGGCAATTTGTTTATAAGTAAGGTGTTCGTTTCTGCTCAGTAAAAAAATTTCGCGCATGCGAGGCGGAAGGTTTTCGATCTCCCTTGCAATAAGTTCGGCAATGTCTTTCTCCCTAACAAGATAATCTGCACTTTGATGATGCTGTATAAGAAAATCCTGTAACGAATCAAGATATTTCTTTTCTACTTCACGGTGTGCAAAAATATTCAACGCCTTATTACGAACGGAGCGGTACAGATAGGCAGACAACGAAACATCGAATGTAAGTTTCCGATGTTTTTCCCAAAGGCTGATGAAAATCTCCTGAATGATATCTTTAGCTTCTTCCCCATTGCCGAGCTTCTTAAAAGCATAAAGATAGAGCAGACTATAATAACGGTCGTAAATAGCCACATAAGCTTTCCGATCGCCCTGATTTAACTTCTGCGAAAGCTCCTCATCCGTATAGATTTCATAATACTCCACTAATTTTTAGATAAATTTGTTAAATTTAGCTAAATATTCTTATTTCTGTTCAAAAATATAAGCCAGCTATGAGCTCCAAAGAGAAAAAAACCATGTTTTCTCTATAAATCATCACCAGTCAATTTATTTTAACAGTATACCAAATAAGAGTTAGGGGCTGAGTGGTCTGCTCGCGTATTCCACATTAATTTCACCAGAATTGAAAAGCAGTGCGAAATTTTATTGTATTCTAAATAGGCTCTTAAAATGACTCCAATATTTTTTTATTTCTGAAAGTTTTTACGTTTTTTAATACAAAAGGTTGCCTTGGCAACCTTTTGTATGGTTATATTCTTATTTATTTATCAACTATCAATCTTATCGGTGTTAGTTTATTCAGGTAAACGAAATAAACGCCTAAACGATAATTTCCTGATAAACCCACCTGCAATTCACGGTCTGCAGCGCGATAGCTTCCGCTCTGCATTACCCTACCTACTACGTCTCTGATGGTTACCGTAATATTCTGATCTCTGAGATCTGGCGTAAGCCTCACTTTGAAAGACTGCTCTTTAACCGGATTCGGATAAATGATATTGCTGGTTGAAGACTCTGGAGTAAGCGGTTGTGCCGGGATTACACCTGAACGGGGCTGCGTACTTGAAAGACTACCCGATTGGCCAGAACCAGCTGTAGCAGGCTCTGTTCCATACACCAGTTGCCCCTTATAATACAAGGTAATATGTGCATTGGTGTCCATCGTGGCTTTAGGCAAATACGAATGATCGTTCGACTCGTTAAACGCAGACCAGTTGGTTTTATTAATGCGGAACTGGATATTTCCGGTACTGCTTAAAGGATAAAGCTTTCCTGCTGACCCATCGACAGATAATTCCAGGTGGCTATCGGCTCCGTTCAGCGAAGGATTAAGTTCTGTAAATTGCCCTTTGATCTTGTTATTCCCCAGTTTGGCATAATCAACCGTCATATTTAATCCGGCCGTTCCGTCTTTGCTAAACCAATACCTGGCAGTCAGATCACTATAATCAATAGTACTGTTGCCTGTATTTTTAATGGCTACAAAAGCACTTATGGCATTGCTGTTTGTTGTGAGGTTCTGATTTTGATAAAGTACATTCAGTTTCACAGTAACAGGCACCAAAGCCGGCTCTTCACCAAATATCAATTTACCGTTGCGGTATAAGGTTATCCGGTTGTTTGTTCCATAGCTACCGGTATTGGCCTGGTAAGAATAATCATCTGCTTCTGAGAAATCGGACCAGTCTTGATTGGCAAACCTGGTACGGATTACCCCACTGTTGCTGTTTGCATTTAACTTTCCGCCAGGTAGAAAACTATATTCCATGTAACCTAGCGCTCCCGAAGCAGGATTGGGTATTTGTACATATTTCATCTTCACGTTACTGTTTCCCATTTGGGCATAATCTATCCAGGTACTTATACCCGCATAATTTTCTGCTGTAAACCAATAACGCATGGTGAGCTCATTGTAATTTATCCCGATCGAGTCCTGATTAACCAGACTGAAATTAGGCTTGATCACATTGTTGGTCAGCTGGCCTCCATCGCCGTCCATAGATTGTACCTGGATATTGAAAGGAATTACATTAAACGGCTGGTTTACACTGGCTGCTGCATAGGTGTTGTTTCCTTCCTGTTTTGCCGTAATAATCGCAGTTCCCTTACCTACTACCTGCAATTTATCATTTAAGATCTTTGCAACCGTGGTATCTGAACTCAAATAGCTCACCGGTAAATCAGCATTTGATGTGGCACTTAGTGTTACATCGGCATCTCCTATCCTTTTGGCAGATAAGCTGGCGAAACTAATGGTTTGTGCAACTTGATGAACGGTTAAGGCCTGGCTTACAGGTGCGGCAGCAGTATATGTTGCATTGCCCGCCTGGGTGGCCGTAATGGTGGTAACACCTGCTCCCTTAATCTCGATCCTATTATTGGCAACCCTTGCCACCGTGGTGTCTGAGCTGGCATAACTCACTGCCAGGCCTGAACTCGAAATCGCACCAGCGTTAAAACTGGTATCGGTAACCGTTTTTTCTGGTAAAGCATTAAAGGCAATGGTCTGTGCCACTTTATTAACGGTTAATACCTGGCTTACAGGTGTGGCAGCCGCATATGTTGCATTGCCTGCCTGGGTGGCTGTAAGGGTAGTAACACCTGCTCCTTTAACCTGGATCATATTGTTAACAACAGTTGCCACTGTGGTGTCTGAGCTGGCATAACTGACTGCCAAACCTGAACTGGAAACTGCACCAGCGTTAAAACTGGTATCGGTAACCGTTTTTTCTGGTAAAGCATTAAAGGTAATGGTCTGCGCAGTTTTTGTACTTTCGGCGATCTCCGCATCACTTAATGCCCTGCTGTAGATCTTAAACTCATCAATTGAGCCTTTAAAAAGTGGATCATTGAACTGTGATTTACCCAGGTAATTCAGCGTAGTGCCCGTAGTAGTGCCTGAAGCGGTGAGCTGCGAAGGTTTAATGTTCAGGTTGGCATTGGTTGATACCAAAGCACCGTTAATATACAGCTTTGCCGTATTTCCTGACTGGGTTACTGCCAAATGTGTCCAGGTATCTAAAGGGAAGGCATAATTGAAGCTTACGTTTAACTCTGTGCCCCCATTCTTAATGGCATAACGTATGGTTGATAGCTTTACACCGTTTACAGTAGGTGTTCCCTGTTGAACAGTCAGGAACATATATTGTGTGGAGCTTGTACCAAAATCGAACATACGCATCCAGGTAGAGAGTGCATCCATCCTTGCCCAACCCGAAACGGTAAAATCGGATAATGTTTTTACAATTCCTGCCGGCAAGGTAGCATAAGCAGTACTTGTTCCGTCTAATTTAAGCGAAGTCCCATCTTTTCCGGCTGCCCGGGTCGCGGTTGCGGCCAATGTTCCGTGGGTAGCCCCCCAGCTGTCAATAGCACGGGTGCCGCTGGCTTCATTGAACTTCAGGTAAACCAGCTGGCCGGCAGCAGGTTTTGCGGTTACCGCTGCACTGGAAGAACCCTCACCCAGACTATCTGCTGCCGCAACTACATAATAATACGTAGTTCCATTGCTCACACCGGTATCGGTAAACTTATTGGTATTTACATTTGATAAAGTCGTGTAAGGGCCACCCGGCGTAGTTGAGCGTTTCACATTAAAGTTAAAACCCTGAATAGCATCCCATTCCACCACATTTTTCGCATCCCCCGAAGCAACAATAACGTTGCTGACCATATTATTCTGTACCGTTAAGGTAATGTTCTGCGTTCCAGGGATACTGTCATTAACAGCGCCGATAAATAAGGGGAATGTACCGTACTCGGTTGGGGTACCGGATATGACTCCGTTTGAGGCATTCAGGCTTAAACCTGCAGGTAAGCCTGTTACTGTAAAATCGCTCAGTGCGTTGTTGGTAATGGTATAGGTAAACGGCCTGCCCTTAACAGCAATGGGCTGGGTATTATTGGTAATGGCAACCGACAATACTTTTGATTGCGGCATTGCA
>Ga0157370_10003284_pt1 | contig 19066 bp, 17 predicted proteins | sample C35metaG_FD_113463 | JGI IMG/M metagenome (GOLD analysis project Ga0157370, IMG submission 113463) | Corn rhizosphere microbial communities from Kellogg Biological Station, Michigan, USA - C3-5 metaG | ecosystem: Host-associated > Plants > Roots > Rhizosphere > Soil | place: USA: Michigan...
TATGAACGTTTACCAAACCAGTTTAGTTATGGGTGGTTTATTTGCAACACTTTTTAGTCTGCCATCTGGCGTAATCAGAGCTTTTGGAGGATATTTATCAGATAAATTCGGGGCTCGAAAAGTCATGTATTGGGTTTTAAGTTCATCCGTACTATTGAGCGCTTTATTAATGGTGCCAAGAATGGAAATAACAACCACCGGCCCAGGAGTTTTAGCAACCAAAAAAGGAACAATAACTTCTGTAGCAAAAGACAATATTAAATTAGGAAAGACTGATTTTGCCATTGCTCAAAAAAAAGAAAATAATACGGAGAATGCTATTTTTCCAACAAGTTCTTCATGGCAGCAAGTTGTGGTAGCACAAAATCAAACCGTAAAGAAAAAAGAACTTCTGGCCAAAGGAATTACGGTTATTAAGTTCGATGCCAATATGTGGGTCTTTTTGGTTTTGGTAATTCTAATTGGAATTTCATGGGGAATAGGAAAAGCGGCTGTTTACAAACACATTCCGGAATACTTCCCTACAGAAGTTGGAGTTGTCGGCGGCATGGTTGGAATGATTGGCGGTTTAGGAGGCTTTTTCGGCCCAATAATCTTCGGGTATTTACTAACTGCAACCGGAATCTGGTCGAGTTCTTGGATTTTTATTTTTCTTTTTTCTCTTATTTGTTTAATCTGGATGCATTATACCATTAACATTATTAACAAAAAAACACTTATATTTGCGAAATAATTGATGTACAAGCAGTTAAAACTTAAATTTAAGCGTATAAAACTAGTTAAACATGATTTTTATCATAAAAAAAGAACTATTTTTCTTATAAATTTGAATTTTAAAAAAGACCAATTATGAAAAAACTACAAATAATTTTGTTCTTATTATTAGCAGGAATAAGCTTTGACATTCAGGCACAAGAACTAGATGTAAATCTACAATTAAGACCGCGTTTTGAATATCGTAACGGATTCAAACAACCGCTAAATTATGGCCAGGAGGGAACATCGCAAATTTCACAACGTTCCCGTTTAGGTATTAATTATAAACAAGAGGATTTAATTGTAAAATTAACTTTCCAAAATACAAGAACTTGGGGAGATGTACCAACTACCACAACAAAAGATGCAAATGGAGTAGCAGTTTTCGAAGCTTGGGCACAATATAATTTTACTGAAAAATGGAGCGCCAGAATGGGACGTCAGGTTCTTTCTTATGATAATCAGCGTATCCTTGGAGGACTGGATTGGGCACAGCAAGGACAAAGCCATGACGCGTTAATAGTTTCTTTTCACAATGAAACTCAAAAATTAGATTTTGGAGGCGCATACAATTCAGATGCCGAAAATCTTGTTCAAACTGCTTATACGGTGCCAAACATGTATAAAAACATGCAATATGCTTGGTACCATAATCAATTCAGTGAAAATTTAGGCACAAGCTTTTTAGTATTGAATACAGGTTACGAATTTACTCGTAATCCAAATACTCCAGAGAGCAAAATTCTTGTAGATTACAAACAAACTTTTGGATCTTATGTGACTTATAAAAAAGGCAAATTAGACACTAACTTTTGGTTGTATGGGCAAACTGGAAAAAGCAATGATAAACAGGTAAGTGCTTGGAATGCTGCAGCCAATTTAGGATATAACATAACAGAAGCTTTTAAACTAGATTTAGGTTACGAATTTTTATCTGGAAAATCTTCAAATGACGGAAGTACGGTAATCAAATCTTTTAATCCGCTTTTTGGGACCAACCACGGATTTAACGGTTATATGGATTATTTTTATGTTGGAAATTACATCAATAGCTATGGTTTACAAGATGCCTTTATCAAACTAAATTACAATGTAAACAAATGGCAGTTTGCTTTGATTCCACATGTGTTTTTAACAGCTGCTGATGTTGTTACGCCTCTAAATGAAAAATTAGATTCGTATTTAGGAACTGAGATTGATGCAACTTTTGGATATAATTTCAAGAAAAACATAACCGTAACTGGAGGTTACTCTCAAATGTTTGGATCTAAAACAATGGAATTTGTAAAAGGTGGAGATACAAGTCATACTAATAATTGGGCTTGGTTAATGATATCTGTTGATCCTAAAATTTTTAGCTGGAAGAAATAGATTTTTTCTAAAATATACACTTTTTAGTTTACCCTTTTTCAGTAATGGAAAAGTGTATCTTTTTTTTAACATTGAAGAACATTATCGTATGTTTTATTAGCTATATTTGAATGGATTACGAACCCCAAATTCTATCTCATGAAACCATTTCTAAAACTATCAATGTTAACTTTTATTGTTACGCAAACAGGCATCGCACAAAAGTATAATGATGCCTTAATTTCAAAAAACTCAGAAATTAATTTTGCAAAAACACAAAAAAGAGGAATCAAAAAAAACAACATTATTTATTATGTTGAAAATGATTTACAAACAATATCGGCCTATAAAAAAAGTAGATTGAAATGGCAGACCAATGTAATTTCGGTTTGCGGAAAACCAAAAAAGGGACAGCCCGAAATTAGATACGTAGGTTATAACACAAACAAACTGCTTATCGTTATTGGAAAACATAATTTTGCTGAAATTGACATTGCTAATGGTGAAACTAAATTAGTCGGTTAAGGGTAAATAAATTATAAATGAAAATCATAGCTTGGAATTGCAACATGGCATTCAGGAAAAAAGCCGAATTAATTTTGGCCCATAATCCTGATATTGTCGTTATTTCTGAGTGTGAAAATCCTGAAAAACTAAAATTTCCAGACGGAATACAATTACCAAATCAAATTTTGTGGTATGGCACAAATCCCCATAAAGGACTTGGTGTTTTCTCGTACAGCGATTATCGGTTTCAATTGCTCGATTGTCATAATCCCAACTTTAAAAATATCCTGCCAATAGTCGTTACTGGCGGAAAAATCGATTTCACGCTATTCGCAATTTGGGCAAATAATCCCGAAGACAAAGACGGACAATATATAACTCAAGTCTGGAAAGCAATTAATTATTATCAAGATCTTATTAAAGAAACCAAAACCATTTTAATTGGCGATTTCAACAGTAATACCATTTGGGATAAACCACGACGGGAAGGAAATCATACAACGGTTGTAAGTGCATTAGGAGACAAAAATATTTTTAGCACTTATCATAAATATTTTAATCAAGTACAAGGCAAAGAAGAGCACCCAACGTTATATCTTTACCGACACGAAAACAAACCTTATCATCTGGATTATTGCTTTGCATCAAATGATTTTATCGAAACTCTGGAAAGTGTTGAAATAGGAAATTATCAAGACTGGACTAGTCTCAGCGACCATAAACCTTTAATAATTAAATTCAATATATAAATCATGAACAACTGGACCAAAAGGTGGGACGACCGTTACAGCAGCGAAGAATTTGCGTACGGCGAAGAACCCAACAATTATTTAAAAGAACAAATAGAAAAACTCCCTCCCGGTTCGATTCTTTTTCCTGCCGAAGGCGAAGGACGAAATGCCATTTTTGCTGCAAAATTAGGATGGAATGTTTCGGCTTTTGATATCAGCGAAGAAGGAAAAAACAAAGCCATTCGACTTGCCGAAAACAATAATCTTTCGATTGATTATCAGGTTGGCGAATTAGATACCTTAGATTTCGAAGAAGAACAATTTGATGCCATTGCTTTAATTTATGCTCATTTTCCGGCAGAAATTAAATCGGCTATTCACAAACAGCTTGATAAATTGTTAAGCAAAAATGGTGTTATTATTTTTGAAGCTTTCAGCAAAAAACATTTAGAATATCTTGCTATAAATGAAAAAGTAGGCGGTCCAAAAGATATTGAATCCCTATTTTCAATCGAAGAAATCAAAGCTGATTTTCCTAACTACGAAATTATCGAATTAGAGGAAAAAGAAATTGAATTAAACGAAGGTTTATTTCATAACGGAAAAGGTTCTGTAATTCGATTTATTGGAAGAAAAAAATAATTTATCCCGAGGTAGAGATGCACTTCGGTGTATCTCTACAAAAGCAATACGTATTATTACGTAAATCTAAATAGCTAAATATTTATGTTCCATAATTTCAGACTTTAATTCTGGAACATTTAAAATTCCAATTCTTTTTCCTTCTGTTTTAATTAAAGTTTCTTTTTTAAGACTTGAAATAACACGAATAGCTTGTTCCTCTGTAGTGCCTGCAAAATCAGCAATTTCTTTTCGTGAAAGTTCAATATCGATTAAGCCATTGATTTGTCCGAATTTACGATGAATATAAAGCAGTAAATCTATAACGCGTTCTCGAACATTCATGTGTGCAATCTTCCGAATATTGTTTTCACTTTTATTCAATTCATCGGCATAAAACAACATTAAAGCGTATGTAAATTCGGGAACATGTTTTAAAATCTCCAGCATCGTCTCATTGCTGAAATTACATAAAACAGTGTCTTCTAATGCATAAGCACCAATTAAGTACTTTTTTCCTGTTCCAAATCCGCGAAAACCAATTATATCACCGTTTTTTGTCAGGCGAACAATCTGTTCACGGCCGTTAATTCCGGTTTTTACCGTTTTCACTTTTCCTTTACAGATAAAATAAAGCCCTTGCAATGGCAGACCTTCTGTAATAAATTGATCCGCCTTTTTACATACAACATTTTGTTTTTTAGAAACATACTGAGTCATTTGCTCTAAATACAAATGTTTCTTGATAAAACAGTTTTCATTGGCACAGGAATAACAAATCGTTTGCTCTTCTTTCATGAGTTCTCTTTTTTAAAAGATTAAAATCTAATTTGTTGTTCCTCATTTAATTCCATCAAAAATAAAAAATAAATTTCAAAAAATAAGTATTAATACGTAAAAATACTTATTTTTGCTTAAGTGATTTATCTAAATCCCCTAGATTCAAGAAAACAGCCGCTAAAAAAGAACTGTAATGCAAAATACCAAAATCAAAACTACCTGTTCCTATTGTGGCGTTGACTGCGGTATAATCGTAACCAACGATGCCAAAAACGGCGTTATGGTAGAAGGCGACAAAGATCATCCGGTAAACAGAGGAATGTTATGTTCTAAAGGAATGAATCTGCATTACGTAGTTAACGATACCTCAGACAGAATCTTATATCCCGAAATGCGAGGAAGTAAAACCTATCCTTTAGAACGTGTAAGCTGGAATACGGCACTCGACCGCGCTGCAGCTGTTTTTACTTCCATCATAAAAAAATATGGGCAGGACAGTATTGGGTTTTACATTTCAGGCCAATGTTTAACAGAAGAATATTATCTCACAAATAAATTGGTAAAAGGTTTTTTGAAAACCAATAATATTGATACGAATTCGAGACTTTGTATGAGTTCTGCCGTTGTGGGATATAAAAAAACCTTTGGAGAAGATTCTGTACCTATTGCTTATGATGATATCGAACTTTCGGATACAATTTTAATTACAGGTGCAAATCCAGCTTGGTGTCATCCAATTCTATTCAGAAGAATTGAAAAACACAAAGAAAAAAATCCGAAGACAAAAATAATCGTAATCGATCCGAGGCGAACAGATACAGCTGCTTTTGCCGATTTGCATTTGCAGATTATTCCCGGATCTGACATTATATTATATCACGCTATTGCCAAACGAATCATCGAAAAAGGATACGTAGATCATGATTTCGTTAAAAACAATGCCGAGAATTTCAAACAATATAAAGATTTAGTACTAAGTACTTCACTTGAAAAAGCTTCAAAACTTTGTGGAATTCCAGTAAATGATATTAAACTCGCAGCCGATATTATCGGAAAAGCAAAAGGTTTCCTTTCATTCTGGGCAATGGGATTAAACCAAAGTGCTGTTGGAGTCGATAAAAACACAGCGTTACTAAATTTATCTTTATTAACGGGACAAATTGGAAAACCCGGTTCTGGGCCTTTTTCCTTAACCGGACAACCTAACGCAATGGGCGGACGTGAAGTTGGCGGAATGGCAACACTTTTAGCGGCACACAAAGACATTGCAAATCCGGTGCATCGTAAGGAAGTGGCTGATTTTTGGGGCGTTGACGAACTTTCAGATAAACCCGGCTTAACGGCTACCGAAATGTTCGATGCGTTGGAATCTGGAAAAATGAAAGCGGTTTGGATTATCTGCACAAATCCATTGGTAAGCTTACCCGATTCTCGACGAGTTGAAAAAGCACTTCAAAATGCTAAATTCGTTGTTGTTCAGGATATTTCACATAATGCCGACACGGCCAAATATGCCGATTTATTATTACCCGCTGCTGGATGGTTAGAGAAAGAAGGAACAATGACCAATTCGGAACGTCGCATTTCGTATCTCCCAAAAGGAATTAATGCGCCCGGAGAAGCACTTCCGGATATTGAAATCTTAATACGTTTTGCAAAAAAAATGAATTTTAACGGTTTCGATTTTAATAGTGCCGAAGAAATTTACAAAGAACATTGTGCACTTACAAAAGGCACTAACATTGATATATCGTATTTAAATTATCATCGCTTAAAAACCGAAGGTACTTTTCAGTGGCCAGTTCCAGATTACGGACATCCGGGAACTCCCCGCCTATTTACAGATAAAAAATTCTACACGCCATCGCAAAAAGCCATTTTTAATTTACCAACGGTAATTGAAAATACATCAGAACAGCCAACACCGCAATTTCCGTTTATATTAACAACAGGAAGAGTTCGCGACCAATGGCATACGATGACCAAAACGGGAAAAGTTTCACGATTAATGACGCATACACCAAGTCCGGTTTTAGAAATTAACCCTATTGATGCTTTTAAAAACAATATTAAAAACGGTGATATAGTTATCGTTTCGAGTAAAAATGGTGAAGTCAGAGTAAAAGCAAAAGTAACCGATTCTATTAAAGAAAAAGTCGTTTTCCTGCCGATGCATTGGGGAAAACAACTCGAAAATGATTTAAACCGAACCAACAATTTAACCAAAACGGTTGTGGATCCTGTTTCAAAAGAACCTGATTTTAAATTCACCACCGTTGCGATTACAAAATATGTAAAACCTTTTCAGAAAATTGCGATTGTCGGAGCCGGAGCCGCTTCTTTTAGATTTATTCAAAACTACCGTGAATTCAACACAACCGATGAAATTATTGTTTTTTCGAATGAAATAAATCCGTTTTACAACCGTGTTTTACTGCCCGAATATATGACGGGAGAATTCAGTTGGGACCAACTTTTAAAAGTAAAAAACGGTGAAGCTTTAAATAAGCTCAACATAACAATGAAAGCTAGTATTGCTATTGAAAAAATAGATCCGGCGAGTAAAACCATAAAAGACAATTTAGGCGAAACACATTCTTTCGACTCACTGATTTTAGCCACCGGAAGCCGGCCTTTTATTCCAGAAAATGCACAGCTTCATCTTCCGGGCCGATTTACCGTAAGACGCAAAGAAGATGCAGACCGCTTAAAAAAACATCTAGACAGTACTAATCTTCCGCCCGAAGAACAGCATGTTGTTATTATTGGCGGCGGCTTATTAGGATTGGAATTGGCTGCAGCTTTAAAACATAAAAAAGTAAAGACGACTATAATTCAAAGAGCTTCGCGCTTAATGGAACGTCAGCTCGATTTAATATCCAGCAAATTATTGGCCGAAGAAGTACAGCTTCGAGATATTCAAATTTATTTTGATAATGAAGTCAGCACCGTTTTTGAAACCGATAATCCAAACGAAATAGAAATTGCTTTAAAAAGCGGCCGAATTATTACCGCAAATGCTATCGTTTACACAATCGGAACTATTCCTAATATAGAAATTGCCCGAGAAGGTGGACTCTCATGCGGACGCGGCGTAAAAGTAAATCAGTATTTACAAACCTCAAATCCGGATATTTTTGCGATTGGAGAAATAGCCGAATTCAACAATAAACTATTCGGAATCACATCTGCAGCCGAAGAACAAGCCGATATTTTAGCCAACTTTCTGGCAGGTGACATCAGTAGTTTTTACAAAGGGTCTATCCTGATGAATATCTTGAAATTAGAAGATATTAACCTATGCAGCATTGGCGACATTCTAATTCCTGAAAATGATGATTCGTACGAAGAAATTGTTTTCTCTGATTTGAAAAAACGTTATTACAAAAAATGTATTGTAAAAGACGATCTTCTTGTTGGCGCTATTTTAATGGGAGATAAAAACGAATTTGCCGAGTTCAAAACGATGATTGAAAGCAAAATCGAATTGTCAGACAAACGAAATTTATTATTAAGAGGAAGTTCAAGCGCAAAACCGGTTTTAGGAAAATTAGTCTGTTCCTGTAGTCAGGTTGGAGCCGGAAACATTGAAGAAACAATCAAAAGCGGCGTAAACGATTTTACCGATTTATGCAAAAATACAGGCGCCGGCCTAGGCTGTGGCAGCTGTAAAACAGAGGTTAAAGAGATATTGGCGAAGTGTAAAGTTTAGTTTACAGTCACAGTCGCAGTTTTCAGTGCAAACTGAGACTGAATACTGAGACTGAATACTGAGACTGAGTACTGAGACTGAGTACTGAGACTGAGTACCGAGACTGAATACTGAGACTGAATACTGAGACTGAATACTGAGACTGAAAACCGAGACTGAATACCGAGACTGAATACCGAGACTGAAAACTGAAAACTAAAAAAATGGAACTAACAAGATTAATAGTAAAAGGAGGTGTAATTTCTCCGGGAGAATTGAGAGAAGTTGTCAATATGGCGATGGATCAGGGATTGGATTCCATTTCGTTTGGCTCCAGACAGGATATTATTTTCCCAAACGGATTTAAATCTTTAGACAAATCAGCCTTAGGAAAACATCATTTTGTTTATCCGGATCAAAAAAGCGGTAATAATATTGTTTCCTCTTATGTTTCGACAGATATTTTCAGGAATACCAATTGGCTTACCGGCAATAAATTCCTTTACATATTAGAACTTTTTAAAGAACAGCCAAAACTTAAAGTCAACATAAACGATCCGAAACAACAGTTAGTTCCGTTGTTTACCGGACATCTAAATTTCATCGCTTCAGAACATGAAGATTATTGGTATTTGTACATTCGTCTGCCAAAATGGGAACGTATGGAAGTGTATCCCGTTTTGATTTACAGCTGGGATATTGCCAAATTCTATTATGAAATCGAAAAAATTACCACCGAAGAATCCATCGGAATCGATCTCATTTTTAGTCTTGTAAGCGAAGCATTGGATACCAATAACAGAACAATCGACAAAGCTTTAAGCATTTCGTTTTATCCGTTTCCGTATTACGAAGGAATGAACAGAATGGGAATCGATCAATACTGGCTGGGCTTATATTGGCGAAATAACCTTTATAATCTTGATTTCTTAAAAGAAATGTGCGATTTATGTTTTGACTGCAAAATTGGAAAAATCTGCATCACGCCCTGGAAATCTTTCATTATAAAAGGAATTCCAAAAGACAGAAAACTAGAATGGGAGAAATTCCTTGGCAAAAGAGGAATCAACGTTCGCCATTCCTTATTAGAATTAAACTGGCATTTACCTGTTGCCATGGAATGGGCTTTGAATCTGAAAACATTTTTGGTTCGAACACTAGACCAATTCGACATCAGTACCTACGGATTAACTTTTGGCTTGTCTGAATACAATCGGGATGGTCATTACTTTACTTCTATTGTCGTCGAAAAAAACGAACTTCCATCGGCCTTAGAATCCATTAAAATTCGCGATACCTATAATGTTCTGTTTGCAAAGAATTTCGATCCTAATACTCGGGAATACATTGTTCATTCGCAAGACATTGACAAACTCGAACTGCCAACGATTTTAATTGAGTTAAGCCGAAAATACTTTGATGAACTGGGAAATGTAATTCCCGAAACCAACGAAAATCAACAGAAAAAAGAAAAACCAAAACAAGATATTTACCAATGCCAAGAGTGTTTAACGCTTTATAAACCAGAATATGGAGATGAGAGTCAAGGTATTCCAAAAGGAATTCTGTTTACGGATTTAGGTGAAAATTACTGCTGCTCCTTATGTGAAGCCCCTAAAAGCAACTTCAAAATTCTGAACACGATCGATAGCGAACTGACGAAGTAAATTGCCGAAAACTAATATCGAAGAATAATTTTTAGGAGCTTATTCCAGCTGTCCGCTGTATTCCCGATAAACAAAAACTACGGCTAAAAAGCCTTGTTTTTCTAAATCGGGAGATGTCGCTCCCATCTGGGCTAGGCAGTCATTTTCAAAAGAACTTTGTGGAACAATAGATTTTACAATTCACAGTTTCGTTATACCTTTTACAACTCCCATTTTATATCTCAATTTTATCCAATTTCCTTCATTTATACAGCAATTTCCTCCTTTTTTTCATGTAGAATTGTTAAGAGATTTTGATTTTTAATTTCTTCAAAAAACACAAATATTTCACTTTCAAATATTTAACATTAAATTTTATCTAAAAACTTAACATTGGGAGACTTGTTTTATAGTTATCTTTACTTAACCGTAATTTAACAATTTAGTTACATTGTTAATAGTAATCCTCATCTAAAAGCACATTTAATATGGAAAACAAGACCGAAGAAACTACCCCAGAGAAAATTGATTCACCAAAACCTGAGGCCGTTCAACCAGCAGCTGAAACCGCAAAAACTGTAAATACACCTGCACCAAAAGCTCCAGTACGTAAAGCACCTGTTAAAACTGCAGCAACTGCGAAACCAGCTGCAACTGCAAAACCGGCAGCTTCAACAGCAACAAAAGCTCCAGCTGCATCTGTTGTAAAAACAGCTGCAACAACTACAACTAAAGCACCTGCTAAAGCTGTAGTAAAAGCCGTTGCGACAACTGCTCCAAAACCTGCAGTAAGAAAAGCACCTGCCAAAAAAGTGCTGACTCCCGCTGCTAAAACAGAAGAAAAAAAGCCAGTTACTCAAACAGCTGTTGCTGAATCAAAAGATAAAAACACAAACGAAGCAGTTACTACAGAAGAAACTGCTAAAAATAAATCTGATAAAAAAGCCAAAAAAGTGAAAGACAAAGAAAAAGACAAAGCGAAAAAGAAATTAGCTAAGAAAAAAGAAAAAGCTAAAAAAGACAAGCAGAAAGAAAAAGCTAAAAAAGCAAAACTGAAAGCAGCTGCTAAGAAAAAAGAAAAAGCGAAAAAAGCGAAAGAAAAAGCTAAAGCGAAAAAAATTGCAAAAAAGAAAGTAAAGTCTAAAAAGAAGGCAAAAGCTAAAAAGAAAAAATAATATCAAAGAAAGGTTTGACTTTAATAAGTTTAACCTTTTTTTTTATGCGGCAAAGAGTCATTGCGAGGAACGAAGCAACCACACGAACAAAAGCAGTTTTTTTTCTTTGACGATAATATTAGTGAGATTGCTTCGTTCCTCGCAATGACAAACCGTGTCACCCGAGCGGAGTCAAAGGGATATTAACGATTACTCACAATTCACAATTCACAATTAATAATTCACAATTAATAATTCACAATTAATAATTATTATCCTCCAATCGCAATCATACTGCGATTATCAAAATGTTTTGCAGGATCGTTCATTTCATCAATTGTAACCATTCCTGCGCGTACTTTCTTTTTATTTTGAATAGATTCTGAGATGAGATTCGTGATCGATTCGCCGTTTCTAAATGGCGTTAAAAGATCGGTCTCGGAATTAGAGAACAGACAATTTTTAATTTTACCATCGGCAGTCAAACGAATTCGGTTACAGCTGTCACAAAACGGATTTGTAATCGAACTGATAATTCCGAAATTCCCTTGATAGCCTTTTATTTTATAAGTTCTGGCAGTAAAATTTATTTCGTCTTCGAGTTTCTCCACTTCATCTGCAGAAAAAGTTTTTTCTACCAAAGATAAAATCTCATTTTGAGAAACCATTTTACTTCTGTCCCATTGGTTTCCCGCAAAAGGCATAAACTCAATAAAACGAACCGAAATAGGTAAAAACTGCGTTAGTTTGACAAAATCAACAATTTCATTATCGTTAAAACCTTTCATCAAAACCACATTCACTTTTACCTGAAAATCATGATTTAAAAGTAAATGAAGATTATCAATCACCTTTTCAAATTGATTTCTAAGCGTTACAGAATGAAATTTAGATGCAACCAAAGTATCTAAACTCAAATTGATCTTTCTGACTTTAAACCGCTTTAAAACATCTATATGCCTGTCGATTAAAATTCCGTTTGTAGTTATAGACAGCGAAACATCCAAAGAAGATAATTTTGAAATAATCTCCGGAAAATCTTTTCGTAAAAGCGGTTCCCCGCCTGTTAATCTAATTTTGTCAACACCATTTTTTGCAAATGTCTGAGCGATACTAAAAATCTCATCGGCCGTCATTAAACTGGCTTTAGGAGAAAGCGCAATTCCGTCAGCCGGCATGCAGTACGTACAACGCAGATTGCATTTTTCCAGCAGCGAAATACGCAGATAATTGTGTCTGCGCCCAAAAACATCCGTTAAAATAGTGTTAGAGGCTGTCATGATTTTTTCCTTTTAATATATGAAAGACGTGCATAACATGCGGAAACACAGCATCCATCGATTCTCTTGCTCCGTTTGTTGAGCCCGGCAATCCTAAAACTAAGCTTTTACCCAAAGTTCCGGCTACGGTTCTTGATAACATTGCATACGGCATTCTCTGCTGTCCGTAATCGCGAATTGCTTCTTCGATTCCCGGAATTCTGCTTTCTAAAATTGGCGACAAGGCTTCCGGCGTAACATCTCTTGGAGACAATCCGGTTCCGCCTGTAAAAATTACCAGCTGATGTTCTTTTGCAAAAGCCTTTGTTCTTTCCTGAATAATATCTAATTCATCAGGAATAATTTCGTAATGCGCCGTTTCGACTCCATAAGAATCTAATTTCTCCACTATAATTTTCCCTGAACGATCTTCTTTATCACCCGCAAAAATAGAATCAGAACAAACGAAAACTGCCGCTTTTATAGCGTACGGAAATTTATTTTTAAAAGAAGATTTTCCGCCTTCTTTGTTAATCAATTTAATAGTCGAAATTTCGATTTCCTTATCAATTGGTTTCAACATATCGTACATAGTAAGTGCTACAATTGATGCACCGTGCATAGCCTCAACCTCAACTCCAGTTTTATAAACGGTTTTTACATTGAAGATAATATGAATCTCCAGTCCTTCAATTTTATATTCTACCGATGTAAATTCAATCGGAATCGGGTGGCAATCCGGAATAGACAAATGCGTGTTTTTTACTGCAAATAATCCGGCCGTTTTAGCCATTTCAAACACATTTCCTTTCGGAACTAAATTATTCACCACAGCCTCAATCGTTTCCTGTCTGCTGACTTTTACAATTGCCGTTGCCGTTGCTGCTCTTAATGTGCTTATTTTATGCGTAATATCTACCATTTTTATTTATTAGGTATTTTGTTTCCAGGTGAATGTATCATTTTCAAACATCTCTTTACCAAAAATTGGAACATCGGTTTTAATCCAGTTTACAATGGCTTCTGTTGCTTCATAAACTTGCTTACGGCGTGTTGCCGAAACAAAGACAAACAAACAAATTTCGCCCGCTTTCACAACACCCAAACTGTGGTAAATATGCATACAGGTCAAGTCAAATTTGGCAAAAGCTTTCTCTCGGATCGCATGCAAAGCTTCATTTGCCATATCCGTATAAGCCGAATAATCAATCGCAACAACCGTATTGTCGTGAATTACATCTGCACGAACTTGTCCTAAAAAAATATTGTGCGCGCCAATCGTATGTTTCGATTGATGTTTCGCAATCGACTCGGCTATAAATTCAGGAGCAATTGGCCCTTCTACAAATACATTTTTACTCATTTTTTATTTTTTTTAGAATTTGTGTCTAAAGTTTCTCACGCAGATTTTTTCTAAAGTAATCTAAAAAAACTGACTAAAACTTTAACCTCAAAAACCGCTAATTAAATTTTTTAATTCTTTTGTTCTGCTAATTGTAATTTGCATTCTACAATCTGCGTACATTTTGTTTGCTATAACACCTCCATAACCTTCTGGATAAGACTTAAATTTACAATTTGAGTCCCTAAACTTTATCCAGTCTTTTTGAGAAACAACTAACGCTGCTTGATCTTTTGTTCCTAATTTCTTTTTTAATTGATTGTAAGTAACATTCAATTCTTTATCTGCTTTTTCATAAGCTTGATAAATTTCTGTTTCACCAGTAGCATCAACTTGATTTTGAGAAAACATAAACTGAGTAAAAAAGAAGAACAAAAAGAATCCGAACAATATTTTTTTCATAACGTTATTAAATTTAAATAGCAGCTTTTTCTTTTAATAATTCTTTCATCGCCAAAGCACCGCCGGAAATACTTTTTACATTTTTAAAATCATGTTTTTGAAGTAATTCCGCAGCAATTTTACTTCGAACTCCTGATTGGCAGAAAATATAAATCAGCTGATTTTTATTTAATTTCTCCATCTCTTTTTCTAAATGCGGCAACGGAATCTGAATTTGATTTTTTAAATTTATTTCTGGAACTTCATCTTCATTTCTCACATCCAAAAATAAAATTTCATCGTTGTTTATTTCTTCCAAAACTAATTCAAAACCTATCTCTTTGACTTGTTTTTCTGTTTTGTTATATTTTTCTTCAAATGCAGTTCTGGTTATTAAATAGGCTTCACTTTTATCGAAATCGTATTTTTGCTGCTCGTTGTTCAAAATATTATAAACTAATATTTTACCACTTAAAACTGTTCCAATTCCGAGAATCATTTTTAAAACTTCATTTGCCTGAAACATTCCAATAATTCCAACCGAAATTCCAATTACTCCAGCTTCTTCACAATTTAATGCATTATTGGTTTCATCCGGATATAAGCATCGGTAAGTTGGTCCGTTTTGGTAATTAAAAACAGAAACCTGCCCTTGAAATCTAAAAATAGATCCGTAAACCATTGGTTTATTTGTTACCAAACAAGCATCGTTTATTAAATATTTAATCGAAATGTTGTCTGTTGCATCAATAATAATATCATACTTTTCAAATAACGAAATCGCATTATTTCCGGACAATCTTTCCGAAAAAGCATTTACTTTAACTAACGGATTCAATTCTGAAATCATCAATTTAGCTTCTTCAGCCTTAGATTTTCCAACAGCCGAACTCTTGTAAATAACCTGACGATGAAGATTTGAAATTTCGATATCATCATCATCTACAATTCCTATCTCTCCTAATCCCGCTGCTGCCAAATAGGGCAAAATTGCTGCACCAAGACCTCCTGCTCCAATCACTAAAACTTTAGATTTTAATAACTTGCTTTGGCCTTCTTCTCCAATTTCAGGAAGAATTATTTGTCTGTTATATCGTTTCGATGACTCCATAAATATAAATTATCCTCCGGCAAACGGCGGTAATAATGCTATAATATCATTGGTTTGCAAATCATAATCTGCATTTTTTGAAACTATTTTTTGATTTACGGCTACGCTGAAAGAAAGCGATTCAAATTGGTATTTTTCATCCAAATCACGCAATAAATCTTGCAGCGAAACTTCAGAAAAAGTAACCTTTTCAAACTCACACTTTGTCTTTTCGGCAACAGCTCCAAAATATTTAATCTCAATCATTTTTATAAATTTAAATTCTGAAAAATGAATTCATCTTCAAAATGTTCCTGAAAATAGGAAATCCAGCTTGAAGTATTTCTAACTACTTCGCCAATCACAATAATTGCGGGCGATGCTATATTTTTTTCAACTACCAATTTAGTAATTGTATTAATGGTTCCAATCACTTTTTGTTCGGAATTTTTCGTTCCGTTCTGAATAATTGCAATTGGCAAATCGTCATTTCTGTTTGCCTGATAAATAGCAATTATTTCATTCAATTTATGCATTCCCATCAAAATAACTACCGTTGCGGCAGATTTCGAAGCTAAATGAACATCTTTTGACAATTTATGATCTGATGTTGTTCCGGTTATCACCCAGAAACTTTCCGCAACTTTTCGCTGTGTCAAACTAATTCCAACCGAAGCAGGAACTCCCAAAGCAGATGAAATCCCAGGAACAATAGCGGTTTCAATTCCAAAATCTTCTGCAAACTCGATTTCTTCACTTCCTCTTCCAAAAACAAATGGATCACCGCCTTTTAATCTCACCACATGTCCGTGGCTTTTTGCCATAGAAACAATCAATTCGTTAATCTGATCCTGCGTATAAGCATGACAACCCAAACGTTTTCCAACAAAAATAATCTCAGCCTTTTGGGCATATCCCAATAGTTCTTCGTTAACCAAAGCATCATACAACACTACATCAGCGCTTTTTAAAGCTTTTATAGCTTTCATTGTTATCAACTCAACGTCTCCCGGACCTGCGCCAACAATCGTTAATTTTGGTGTTTTTAAGCTTTTCATAATCTCTAACTTAAATTGATATTCAGGTCGTTTAATTCGTCTGCCGAATTAATATTTGTCAAATGAAAATTTTCACTTTCTTCTATATTCAAAATTTGATGAGGCACTTTGGCCAGCAAATCCATCATTTTTAATTCATCCGAATCTATAGCACTTTTGATAATCGAAACAATTTTCTTTGAATAAATTCCAATTAATGGATGCGTTTTACTTTCTGAAGCAAAAACGGTAATTCCGGCTTCTTCGGTATGTTTTGAAATTAACTCTCTTAATAATTCTGTCGAAATCAACGGAATATCACAGCTTAAAATCAAATTAAACTCGGTTTCAGAATGTGATAAAGCAGTATAAATACCACCTAACGGACCTTTATCTGAAATAACATCCGGTATTTTTTGATATGGCAGATAATCGTATTCTTTGGATGCCGTAATCAGTTTTATTTTATCTGTAATAGGCAAAATCGCCTGAATAATATGTTCTATAAATGGTTTTTTCTGAAACAAAACCAACCCTTTCTCTGACTGCATTCGAGAACTTTTTCCGCCGCAAAGAATAAATACTGTTGGTGTTTCCATATCTTTTTTGTTTCAGGTTTCAGATTGAAATGAGAAAAAATTTAACCGCAAAGTGCGCTAAGTTTTTTTATTCATTTGGTCTGTTTTAAATTAAGTTCGCAAAGCTTTGCGAACTTAACTTTGCTATTTTTATAAACCGCTTTTACAAAACCTTGCGTACTTTGCGGTTAATTCTAATTTATTATTTCAAGGAAAAATCAATTTAACGCTTGCCATTAAAATCACTGTTCCTAAAACTATTTTTAATGTTTTGTTAGAGAAATAACCGCTGCCGTAAAATCCTCCAAGTACACCTCCTATAACTGCAATAGGTACTAAATAAAAACTCTCCATTGGGATTGTTTTTCCTCCCAGAAAGAATCCCAGCATTCCGGCAAATGAATTCACAAAAATGAATAAACTTGAAATCGCTGCTGATTCTTTTACTGATGCCCATCCTAAAAACAATAAAATCGGGCTTAAAATAATACCACCTCCAATTCCTAACATTCCTGATAATAAACCAATCGCAAAACCAATCGCTAATGCAAACGGAAGATTAATTTTTACGGATTCCTTTTCTTTAAAATTAAATATCCCAAACAATCGCAGCGCTGCAAAAACCAGTACAATTCCTAAAACTATTTTATAAATCGTATTGTCTAAAGTGACAAATCCGCCAATAAATGCTGCCGGAATCGACGCTATAGCAAAAGGATAAAAAAGCTTGGGTTTGAAATAATTCATTCTATAATAAAAATAAAATGAAATACTCGAAACAAACAAATTCAACAATAAAGCCGATGGTTTCATAATCGCAACCGGAAAAGCAAAAATGGTCATTAATGCTAAATATCCCGAAGCACCGCCATGTCCCACGCTTGAATACAAAAACGCAATAACGATTAATGCGAAACTAAATAATAATATGTTTTCGGAACTTAATAGGTTCATTGAGTATTTGTTTCAGGTTTCAGGTTTAAAGTCTCAAGGTTTTAGCTGTATGTTTTAAATTATACACCGCTTTTCGTCTTTGATACTTAAAAATCTATTTTCTCTATTTTTTTATTCTAAAATTTAATCAATTGGCAATAATGTAACTAATTGATCTTTTTTATATTCTTCAATATCTTCCGGCACAATTAATAAACTATTGGCAACCGCAAATGTATTAAGCATTGCTGAACTTTGACCATTTAAAACTGTAACATTTGTTTCATCATATTTAGCTTTCAAAAACAATGTTTTCCCGGTATTGTTTGTAATATCCGAATTTAATTTCCTCACTACCTTTGGCTTATGTATTTCCGAAAATCCCATTCTGTTTTTTACTGCCGGAGAAACGTAAATATAAAAATTGGTCAGCGATGAGGCTGGATTTCCAGGCAGCGCAAAAACTAAAGTTTCTTTTTTAGCCCCAAAGAACATTGGTTTTCCAGGTTTCTGATTAATTTTATAGAAAAGTTCCTTTACATTATTCTGCAACAAAGCTTCTTTTACAAAATCATAATCCCCAACCGAAATTCCTCCCGAAACTAAAACAATATCGTATTTTTTCAGAATACTTTTTAATGCCTCTTTAGTATCTTTCAGATTATCTTTCACTCTGTAAACTTTCGTTTTATTTATTCCGATAGTCTGAAGCGCGGCTTCAAGCATAACTGAATTACTTTCGAAAATCTTTCCTTTTTTAAGTTTTTTACCCGGCTGTACTAACTCGTTTCCCGTAACTAAAATAGCAGCTTTCGGTTTTTTATAAACTTCTATTTCTGTAATTCCCAAACTGGCTAAAAAACCAATTGCGGCGGGAGTTATTAAAGTTCCTTCTTCAAATACAACATCGTCTTTACCAATCTGCTCTCCTGTTGGGCGCACATTTGAAAGTTTCTGAGGCATTGTGGCAATCAAAATTGAATCTTTATTTGCCATTACATGTTCCTGCATTACTACTGTATCAGCGGCATCAGGTACAAAAGCGCCGGTAAATATTCTTACGGCTTGATTTGGCTTTAATTTTATATTCGAATGATCTCCAGCCTGAGAAACACTTACTACATCATATTGATGCTTTATACTATGAATA
>Ga0157370_10003285_pt1 | contig 19066 bp, 14 predicted proteins | sample C35metaG_FD_113463 | JGI IMG/M metagenome (GOLD analysis project Ga0157370, IMG submission 113463) | Corn rhizosphere microbial communities from Kellogg Biological Station, Michigan, USA - C3-5 metaG | ecosystem: Host-associated > Plants > Roots > Rhizosphere > Soil | place: USA: Michigan...
CGAACAAACGTTACAGTTGATTCGCAGCGGGCTCAGTGCCGGTCTGAAGTACCATGGCACTTTGTTTGTTCTCAACGAGCCAGTCTCCATGCCTGCGGCCCTTAACCGCTTCACCGCCTTGTTCGACCAGGCCCGACGCGCCTTGCTGCTGGTCTGGGGCACCTCTCGCGGATTATTCCTCGGCCTGGTCCTGGCCACCCTGATCGCTGGTGTACTGCCGGCGCTCGCCGCCTGGATAGGCCAGCGCATCGTTGACGCTGTGGTCAGTGCCATGCAGTTGCACGCGCAGCAAGGCAGTGCGCCGTTGTGGCCGGTGGTGCGTTATGTGTTGATGGAGGCGGGGGTGTTGGCGTTGTTGTCCGGTACGCAGCGGGCGCTGTCGGTTCAGCAGTCGCTGTTGCGCGTGCAGTTGGGGCAGAAGGTCAACACGATGATTCTGGAGAAAGCCCAGACGTTGTCGTTGGTGCAGTTCGAGAACTCCGAGTTTTACGACAAGCTGGTGCGGGTGCGGCGCGAGGCGTCGACCCGGCCGCTGGCGTTGGTGATGAAGTCGTTGGGGCTGATCCAGAACCTGATTGTGCTGATCAGCTTTGGCGTGTTGCTGGTGCACTTTTCACCGTGGGCGCTGGTGCTGTTGGTGGTGGGTGCATTACCGGTGTTCTTCGCCGAAGCGCATTTTTCCGGGGATGCTTTTCGGCTGTTCACGCGTCGGGCGCCCGAGAGTCGGCAGCAGACTTACATTGAGACGCTGCTCTCCCACGAGGGCTATATCAAAGAGGTCAAACTGTTCGGCTTCGCGCCGCTGTTGTTGCAGCGTTACCGCGACACGTTTGCCCGTCTCTACGCCGAAGACCGTCGCTTGACGTTGCGTCGTGATAGCTGGGGATTTGTCCTCGGCCTGCTCGGTACAGCGGCGTTTTACCTGGCCTATGCGTGGGTGGTGGTCGATGCCGTTCACGGCAACATCAGCCTGGGGCAAATGACCATGTACCTGGTGTTGTTCAAACAGGGGCAAACCGCGGTCAGCAGCAGTTTGAGCGCCATCAGCGGTCTGTATGAAGACGGTCTGTACCTGTCCAGCCTTTATGAATACCTGGCCGAACCGGTGGTTGCCGATTCCGGGTATCTCACCGAGGGCGCCGTGCCCGGCGATGGTCTGCGTTTCGAGAGCGTCGGCTTCCGTTATCCGGGGGCGAGTCGTGCGGCGCTGGAAGGCATCGACCTGCACCTGGTTCCTGGGCGCAGTCTGGCGCTGGTGGGGGAGAACGGGTCGGGCAAGACTACGCTGATCAAATTGCTGACCCGCCTGTATCGGCCCGATCAGGGCCGAATCCTGCTCGACGGCAGCGACTTGCAGGCATGGAAAGAGGACGCGCTGCGCCAGCGCATCGGGGTGATTTTTCAGGATTACATCCGCTACCAATTCTCGGTCGGCGAAAACATCGGCGTCGGCGACACGCTGGCGTTCAACGATGAACAGCGCTGGCAAGACGCAGCGGCGCAGGGCATGGCCGCGCCGTTCATCGAGCGTCTGGATCGAGGGTATGCCACGCAGTTGGGACGCTGGTTTGCCGGTGGGCAGGAGCTGTCCGGCGGGCAGTGGCAAAAGATCGCGCTATCGCGCGCCTACATGCGTCGCGACGCCGACATCCTGATACTCGACGAGCCGACATCAGCCCTCGACCCGGCAGCGGAAGCGGCGGTGTTCGAGCATTTCAGCGAGCACACCGAAGACCGGATGACGTTGCTGATTTCCCACCGGTTTTCCAGCGTGCGTAACGCCGATCACATCATCGTGCTGGACCAGGGGACCATCCTCGAACGTGGCGATCACGACACGCTGGTGAACGCCGGTGGGCGCTACGCGCAGCTATTCAACCTGCAAGCCCGGGGTTACCGCTAGGCCCGGCCACTTGCGTTGGTTTGGTTTTCATCAAGCGCTCGATGGCCTGGCGATATTGCGTACCGCCCAGACTCATGCTGTTGTTGTGCGTCCCGCCGGGCACCAGCAGCAGGCGCTTGGGTTCATTGGCGGCGTTGAACAATTGCTGGCTGAAGCGCGACGGCATGAACGCATCGGCCAGGCCATGGACCACCAGCAGCGGCATGTTGATGTCGACAATCTTGTCGATGGAATCGAATTTCTGCGACACCAGCCAACGCACCGGCAGCCAGTTCACCGGCAGGTTGCTGTCGGCCACTTGGGCCACGGCATCGCCCAGCGAAGTGAACGTGGACTCGATCACCAGGCCGCGCACCGGCACCTCGGCGTGTTGTTTTTTTGCTTGTGCGGCCAGGTCTGCCGCGAGGTCTATGGCCACTGCGCCGCCCAGGGAGTGGCCGTAGATCAGGCGCTTTTTGGCGTCTGGTTGCATCTGGGTGAAACGCTCCCAGGCAACGCGGGCGTCTTCGTAGACACTGGCTTCGGACGGTAAATCACCTTTGCTCTGGCCAAATCCACGGTAATCGATGGCCAGCACTGAATAGCCCATGGCGCGCAATTGCTCGATGCGGAACGCCTGGCCCGTAAGGTTCCAGCGCACTCCGTGCAGGTAGAGGATCGACGGTGCATCACGGCGTGCGGCCGGCCACCACCACGCATGCAGGTTTTGCCCGGCCTTGAAACTGGCGGGTTTGATGTCGAACTCCTGGACATCGCTCGGCAAGCCGCGATACCAGCCTGCCGTGCCCGGTTCGATGCGAAACAACAGCTCGCGCTCTTTGTACTTGAGCACGCCGCAACTCACTGGCAGGCCAACGATCACTAGGGCCATGCACAGCAGCGGCAGCCAGCGTCGGCGAAAGCGATTCATCAAACTCGACAACATGCGGCGTCCGGAAAGTGGGCAGGAAAGGACGGTTTTTAACAGATGCATGCCGGGGGTGGGAACAATTTCGACGGTCGTAGGAAACTGGGTGGTGAATTATAGCGCCACAACGCGGGGCAAGCCCGGCTCCTACAGTGTTCACAAAACCACTGTAGGAGCCGAGCTTGCTCGCGATGGGGCCATCACTGCCTAAACCCATCTCGATCAATCCACCGTCAACACAATCTTGCCCACATGATCACCACCCTCCATCCGCGCATGCGCCTGCGACGCATCGGCAAGCGCATAGACCTTGTCGATCATCGGCAGGCAACGCCCGGCGGCGAGCACTGGCCAGACGTATTCACGCAGTTGCTCGGCAATCGACGCCTTTTCTTCGCGGGTGCGTGAGCGCAACAGGGAGCCGGTGATGATTGCGCGTTTGGCCATGATCGCCAGCAGGTCGACATCCTTGGCATGAGCGCCGCCGAGAAACCCCAGCATCACCAGTCGACCCTCCATGCCCAAGGCGGCGATGTTCGGGTTCAGGTATGAGCCGCCCATGATGTCGAGGATCACGTTCACGCCTTTGCCAGCGGTTTTTTGCGCGATGACGTCGGCAAAATCCTGATCGCGGTAGTTGATCGCCTCAGCCCCCAACTGGCGGATCACCGCACACTTTTCCTCACTGCCGGCAGTGGCGAATGCCTTGACGCCGAACTCGCGACACAGCATCAACGCGGTGGTGCCGATGCCACTGGTGCCGCCGTGAATCAATGCGCGCTGGCCTTTGCTGGCGCCGCCCATGTCGAACAGGTTGGCCCACACCGTGAAAAAGGTTTCCGGGATCGCCGCCGCGTGCACCCAGTCCATCCCTTGCGGGATCGGCAGCGTCTGGCTGGCCGGTACCACGCAATATTGTGCGTAGCCGCCGCCGTTGGTCAGCGCGCAGACCTTATCGCCAACGATAAACTCGCTGACGTCCGTACCGATCGCCACCACTTCGCCGGCCACTTCCAGCCCGGGGATCGGACTCATGCCGGGCTTCATCGGGTACTTGCCGGCGCGCTGGATCACGTCGGGGCGATTGACCCCGGCAGCGTGCACGCGAATCAGCACTTCGCCCGCACCCGGAGTAGGCACCGGCTCCTGGCGCGGTTTCAACACCTCGGGGCCGCCGGGCTCGGTGATTTCAATCAGGGTCATGGTTTGGGGCAATGTCATGTCGAATTCCTGGAACGAAGAAGTCATAAAGTGGGACCGCATCAAGGTGTCGGTGATTCAGTTCAAAGCGGGCAGCAAACCCTCACGACGGTTCAGCAACCGCGTGACGTGTTCCAGCAACAGTGCAACCACAATCGCACCGGCTGCGATGACAAACAACAAGGCGTGATGACCGCCGCTGGCGTTAAACAGTGCCGAATAGGCAAACCCGGCGATGGCCTGAAACGTTGCAAACGAAACCGTCGCACGACTCCAGGCCATTTGCTGCTGGTGATGCTGGGGAATCAGTTCGTGAACCCGTGCCAGCGCCAGCGGGACGATGCCCGGCGGGAACGAGCCGATAATCACCGCCAGCAACGCCAAAGCGGTAAAGGAGCTGGAAATCGACAGCAGGCCAACGGCAATCGCCTGCACCACCAGCACCAGCCGAATACTCATCTTCGCGCCCAGTTGATCCGCCAGAAATCCGTAACTCACCGGCCCGATAATCGCGCCAAGGCCATACATCACCCAAATCAGCGCACCGACGTGCGGCCCGGCACCGAGGCCACGAGCCACGTAATCCACCAGGAACACCATGGCTGGCACTAGCCCGGCGGCCATGAGCGCGTATTGAGCGAACAGCAGGTAAACGTTCCGGTCAGTGGCTGTCTTGGGTTCCTCGACGGAGGGCGTGACGGTGGTGTGGTGAGTGTCTGACGGCCAGCCGAACCAGCTGGCAGCGGTCAGCAACAAGGACAGCAGACCAAGCCCGAACCAGGTCTGTTGCAAACCGAGGCTCAATAACGGCGGGACAATCGTCCCCGAACCGGCAATGCCCAGGCCAATACCGAGAAAAATTGCACCACTGGCCAGCCCCCGGCGGGATGCCGGGACATGCGGCAAGACGGTGGCGGCCACCAGCACCATGATCGCGCCACCGGCAATGCCCGACAGCAGGCGCCAACCGAAGAACCAACTCACCGACAGGGGAAAGCCACAAGCAAAGAATGACAAGGTCACGGCCACCATCATCAGCCGCAGCGCGGTTTTGTTGGAGGTGCGTTGCGCGACGGGGCGACCAATCAGGGCACCAATCAAATAGCCGACCAGATTGGCGGCACCGAGGTAAACCACGTCGCGGGTGGAAAACCAGTGCGCCTGGATCAGCGATGGAATCAGTGGCGTGTACGCGAACCGCGCCAGGCCAATGCTGACCAGGCTGGCGCTGAGGCCGGCGAAGATCGGCAGCCAGATCGCGCTGCGCGGGGGAGTCGATGTGCTGTGCATGAGAAGGGTCCAGTGAGGTGGATGCTGGCCTTCAGCCTATCGCGATTGATTGATGCAATAACGCAGCGATTTTGCGTTATCGTGATGCGAAATTGCATCGCTAGGGGCGCCGCATGAACTGGGATGACGCACGGGTATTTCTGGCGGTGTGCCGAGAATCGACCCTTCGGGGTGCGGCGCGGGTGCTGGGGGTCGATCAGGCCACGGTGGGCCGGCGCATCACAGCGCTGGAAAAGTCATTGAGTGCCACGTTGTTTCTGCGCACTTCTGAGGGCTATGCACTGACCGCAGTCGGCGAGGCGGCGTTGGCGGCAGTGGAAAAAATGGAGCGCTCGGCGCTGGAACTGCAGCGTCAGATTCAAGGGCTGGACGACCGGTTGACCGGCCTCGTCCGTGTCACCACCACGGATTCGATGGCCATCGACTTCCTGATCCCGGCCATTGCGCGCCTGCATCAGCAGCATCCCGATGTGCGGGTGCAACTGGACGCCTCGACGCAGTTTCTCAGCCTGTCGAAACGCGAAGCGGACATCGCTGTGCGCAACACCCGACCGGATAACCCGGACCTGATCGCCCGACGCATCGCCCGCTGGCCGGTGGGGCTGTTTGCGTCCCGGGCGTATGTGCAAGCCAACGGGGTGCCGGAGCCGGGCTCGGCGTTTGAAGGGCATGATCTGGTGGTGTATCAGCCGTACCTGCAAGGCAACAAGGAGATGACGCTGGTGTCGGAACCACTGGCGCGCGGGCGGATTGTGTCGAGCCTGAGTTCCAGCCTGCTGGTGCGTCGCTCCATCGCGGCGGGGATCGGGTTGGGGGAAGTGCCAGTGTACTTGGGGGAGAGGGACGGGCTGGTCAGGCTCTGGCCGGAGCGCACGCGACCGCTGCCGTATGACATCTGGCTGGTGACCCACGCCGACTTGCGGCACACCGCGCGGGTGCGGGCGGTCATTGATGAAATTGTCGCGGGGTTTTCCGGTACGGGGGAGTGACCGCACACAACCTGTAGCCGCTGGCGAAGCCTGCGGCTACAGGGATCGTGGGTGACGGTTACGGCATTTCAGGCAGTTCTTGCGGGCGCAGGTCGAACACCAGCACTTCGGCATCCACGCCGTTGTTCAACGTCAGCACCTGCTCATCGCGAACCCGCACGCCGTCGCCTGCCTGCAACGACACACCGTTGAGTTCGACACTGCCACGGGCCACATGCACATAGGCATAGCGGTTGGCGGCCAGCTCAAGCGTGGCGCTTTCCTTGCCATCAATCAGCGCGGCGTACACCCGGGCATCCTGGCGCACTTTCAGCGAGCCCTTGGCGCCGTCCGGGGAAATGATCAGTTGCAGGCGTCCGCGTTTCTTTTGCGTGCTGAAGTGCTCTTGCTGATAACGCGGTTTGGCGCCGCTCACTTCAGGCACGATCCAGATCTGCAGAAAGTGCACGGGGCGTGTTGCCGAGTGGTTGTACTCGCTGTGCGCCACGCCACTGCCGGCGCTCATCAACTGCACGTCACCCGGGCGGATCACCGAACCGGTGCCCAGGGTGTCCTTGTGTTCCAGTGCGCCGTCGAGCACGTAGGAGAAAATCTCCATGTCGCGGTGGGGGTGCTGGCCAAAGCCTTTGCCGGCCGCCACGCGGTCATCGTTGATCACCAACAGATCGGAAAAACCCTGTTCTTTCGGGTTGCGATAGTTGGCGAAGGAAAAGGTATGGAACGACTTCAACCAACCGTGATTGGCCGCGCCGCGATCAGAGGCTTTGCGAAGGGTCAGCATGATGAAATCTCCTGTTGGGACGTTGATTCGTCCGAGTGAGGAGAAGGTTAATGGTTACTGGTTTGTGCAATAAGTAGATGAAAATTGAAATACTGTCTCTTTCAGGTTGACAGTTGTGTGCAAAGGATCACGGACGCCAACGCCACGATTAGCCATAATGCACAGCATCCTTTTAATGCCGTACCCCTAACCCTGTGGGAGTGAGCCTGCTCGCGATAGCGGAGTATCAGTCGACATCAATGTCGACGTTGCCGACGCCATCGCGAGCAGGCACGCTCCTACAGGGACCGGTGTCTGGCCAGTATTCTTTTTTTGACTTCAGTGACTCTTAGCCCATGAAAACCGTAGCTGTAGTGTTGTTCCCGGGCTTCCTCCTGCTCGACATGGCCGGTCCCATGGAGGTGTTTTCCATCGCCAACCGATACCTGGCGCCGGCTGATTGTTACGAGCTGACGACCATCGGCACCGAGGCTGGCGCGCTGCGTGCCTCCAACGGCGTTCGCGTTCAGGCCGATTTGCACATTGATCAGGCGATCGAGGGTTACGACTTGCTGCTGGTGCCGGGCGGTCCCGGTGCCTATAACGAAAAACATCCGCCGTTGCTCGCCTGGCTCAAGGGCGCCGTAAGCCGTGCCGGGCGCTACGGTTCGATCTGCACCGGCGCCTTTGTCCTGGGGCATGCCGGTTTGCTGGACGGTTACCGCGTGACCACCCACTGGCACTACACCGAACGTTTGATCAAAGGCTTTCCCAAGGCCACGGTGGAGACCGATCAAATCTACGTTCAGGACCGCAATCTAATCACCTCCGGCGGCGTGACCGCCGGCATTGACCTGGCGCTGGCGGTCGTGGCCGAAGACCATGGCAAGAAAGTCGCGCAGGACGTGGCCAAAGTGCTGCTGGTGGTGATGAAACGTCAGGGCGGGCAGGCGCAATTCAGCCCATTGATGGCCACGGTCGCCCCGCATGAAACGCCGATTACCCGGGTGCAGAACTATGTACTCGAACACCTGGATGAAGCGTTCAGCATCGAACGCATGGCCAGCCTGGCAACCATGAGTGCGCGGCATTTCACCCGGGTGTTTGCCCGGGAAGTGCATATGACGCCGATGGAGTTCCTGCAAAACGCGCGCATCGACCACGCCCGCAGCTTGCTGGAAACCTGCGACTCACCGCTCAAGACCGTGGCTTTCAAAAGCGGCTTTGGCAGTGTGCGGCACATGCGTTTCCTGTTCAGTGAAAAACTCGGTTTGACCCCCAGCCAATACCGCGAACAGTTCAGCTAGAGCGTTGTGTCCGTTGCACGCACCCTGATGGCCGTGACGCTCCCTCCGTGGCAGTTGTACCGTCACGCAGGCCTGCCAAGATACCCCCTTAACTCTTTGCGATGGAGGTGCGGGAGCCTGGAGGGCGAGTGCGATGGACGATTGCAGCACGTTAAGCCGGGCCAGGTTTTCAGCACGCGAACGTGCATGAACAGCCTCAGAGATTTAAACAGCGAAGCGGTGCTGCATTTCGGCCCCTACGCGTTTCACCAGCACCAACGGCTGATTCTCGACGGTGAACGGCCGCTGCGCATGGGTGGGCGGGCCCTGGATATTTTGCAGGTGCTGGTCGAGCGTGCCGGGACGGTGGTCAGCAAAGACGAATTGATCGCCCAGGTCTGGCCGACGTCGGTGGTCGAAGAAATCAACCTGCGCGTGCACATCGCCGCGCTGCGCCGCGCCCTTGGCGACGGGCAGAATGGTCAGCGCTATATCGTCAATATTCCCCAGCGCGGGTACAGCTTTGTTGCCCCGGTGCAGCACCTGCCGGCGGGCGCACCCATTGCGATTCAGACCGTTCAGAACGCTCAGCACAACCTGCCTGCGCGGCTCATGCCGGTGACCGGTCGAGACTCGATTGTCGGCAGTCTGGTCCGGCAATTGCCGGTGCGACGCCTGATGACGCTGGTTGGTCCCGCCGGCATCGGTAAAACCACCGTGGCATTGCGCGTTGCCGAGCTGCTGTTGCAGCACTATGAGGACGGCGTCTGGCTGGTGGATCTGTCGACGATTGATGATCCGGCGCAAGTGATTGCCCACCTGGCGCGCACCCTTGAACTGGACGTCGGGGCTACTCTCGAGGTGTTGGCGCAACGCCATACGTTGCTGGTGCTCGACAACTGCGAGCACCTGCTGGAGCGCTGTCGCACATTGGTCGAAAGCTTGCTGGTTGCGGCGCCCCGGCTGTCGATTCTGGCCACTAGCCGTGAACCGCTGCGGGCCTCGGGGGAAACCATCCTGCATCTGCCGCCATTGGCGGTGCCGCCCGCTGGCGCTGTACTCAGTGTCACCGAAGTCATGGGCTATTCAGCCGTGCAACTGTTCGTCAGTCGCGCCCGTGCCCGTCAACAAGGCTTTGCCCTGCGCGAACAAGACCTCATGGCCGTGTGTGAAATTTGCCGCCGGCTCGATGGTTTACCGCTGGCCATTGAACTGGCCGCCGCGCAAATCGATGCATTGGCGCTGGTCGGCTTGCAAGCCCAGCTCGACAACTGTTTCCAGCTACTGACCCAGGGCCGGCGCACCGCCGTTCCCCGGCATCAAACCTTGAAAGCTGCGCTGGACTGGAGCTATGAACAGCTGAGCCCGTTGGAGCAAACGGTGCTGCAACGCCTGGCCGTATTCAAAAAGGCCTTCACCCTGGACGCCGCCATGGGAGTGATCAGTTGTGCGGTGTGGCAACCCGGTCGCTTGATCGAAGCGATGCAACACCTAGCGCTCAAATCGCTGTTGTCGCGGGAGCAGGGCAGTGGGGTGACCCGTTACCGGCTCCTCTACACCACCCGCGCGTACGCCCTGGAAAAGCTCGAACACGGTGGTCAATTGCCCGAAGTCGAAAGGCGCTACACCCGTTACATCAACCGGGCGCGCAAAGTGTCAGGCAGGTAGATGGCGTTGCAACTCGTCGAGTAACCGGCGGACTTTTGTCAGGTCCGGCGTGGAAAAGCCTTCGGTGAATCGCTGGTAAATCGGCTCCAACAGCTCATGGGCTGGCCGATAGCGGCCCTGACGCTGCCAAAGCTGTGCCAGCGAGGTGGCGCTGCGGAGTTCCCAGGCGAGAGCGCCCTGGGTTCTGGCGACATTCAGGGCCCTGATCAGCACGGCCTCGGCGGCCTCGGTTTTCAGCGGGCAATCCTCGGTCAGCAGCGCGCTCGCCCTGGCCCGCAGGATTTCTGCGGTGCTCCAGCCTGCGGTGCCGGTATCTGCTCGCTGCTGCAAGGCGTCATCGACGAAACCGCTGTCCAGCGTGACCATGATGTCCTTGATCAACCCGCTGCCCGGTGGGGGCGGCAAGTGCGCTTGGGTCTGGTCAATCACCTGCGCGTAGTGCCGCGCCCACGTGTGGAACAGCAGCACCGAATGTTTCTGCGCTTGTTCCAGCAGCAGGCGCAGGAGTTCGCGGGCAGTGCGGGTGTCGCCGTTGTAGTGGGCGATCAGGCAACCGGCCAGGGCCAGGGTGTAGCAGATGGAGGTGCCATGGTTGATCTGGATCGCGATGTCCAGTGCCTGCCGGGCGGTGCGCCAGGCCTGTTCCGGTCGGCCCTGCAACCACAGGATGCGCGCCAGAATCGTCAGGGCGGCAACGCTCTGATCGTATTGCACGCCAAAACCATGGGTGAAGCGGTTGAGGTGGCCGCTCTGGGCCATACGCTGGATCACTTGTTCGGCATTCATCCGTGCTTGTTCTTGATCACCCGAAAAATGCAGGGCCAGCACGCGTAAACGGTGTGTGCTCAGCGACAGCACGGTGTCGTCATGTTTGCCCAGCCGTTTGAACTGCAGGCTCTGTTCCAGTGCCATTTGATAGTTGCCGCAACTGAGATTGACCGCCATGTACCCGGACAGCGCTCGTAGTTGACCGGTCAAGTCACCACACTGATTGGCGAGGGCTCGGGCGCCGACGAAGGCGTCGATGGTTTCAGCGGTCCCCCCCTGGAGGTGGTAGCAGGAGGCGCCGAGGGCAAGCTTCAGGTTCATGTGCAGATGACAGCAGGGCTCGGGCGTCGCATCGAGCAATGCCAGCGCCTTGCGCACATAATCGCCGTGCTCCTTGAGCAACGACAGTTCCTGCCAGAGCGGCGTCGACGTTGCGACAAGGCGAATCGCCAGGGCCTGTTGGCGTTGCGTATTCAACCCCCAGTCGAGGGCCGAACGAATGTCTTCCAGGGTCCGGGCATAACGCTCGATCCACAGGCGGGTTGGGATGTGTTCCCAATCGCTCCGGGCCTGATGCATCAAGGCCAGGCAACGTTCGGCATGGCGTACGCGGGTGTCCGGCAAGTCGGCGGCCTGGTCGAGTTTTTCCAGGGCATAGTGGCGCGTGGTGTCGAGCAGGCGGTAGTACACGTCTTCGTCGCCCACTTCCACGCTCAACAGCGATTTGGCCACCAGTTGGGTGATTACGCCAAAGACCCTGTCGGGATCGATGTGTTCGCCGACGATCACCGCCGCCGCTGATTCCAGGGTGAAGCCACCCCGGAATACGCCGAGTCGGCGCAGGCAGGTTTGCTCGCACGCCGTCAACAGGTCGAAGCTCCAGTCGAGCGTAGCGCGCAATGTCTGGTGTCGGCCCAATGCCGGCTGACACCCTTGGGTCAGCAGGCGAAAACTGTCCTGTAGCTGATCCAGCAATCCGCTCAAGCCAAAGTGGCCGACTTGCGCGGCGGCCAGTTCGATGGCCAACGGAATGCCGTCCAGGCGATGGCAGATGTCGACCAGCAACGGTAGGTCTGCATTGCTCAGTTCAAAGCTGTCGTGGCTGGCCATCGCCCGCTCGACAAACAATTGCAGGGCCGAAAACGTCAACGCCTGAGCGCGGTCCAGCACTGCAATGGGTGGCGGACAGTCCAGCGATTCAAGACGCTGAACATATTCGCCTTCAGCCCGCAGGCTTTCGCGACTGGTGGCCAGAATGTGCACCTGCGGCGCGCCACGCAGCAGGGTTTCGCAGAGCACCGCGAGGGTGTCGACCAGGTGTTCGCAGTTGTCGATCACCAGCAACATTTGCCGGTCGCGCAGGAACATCGCCAGGCCGTTCATGGGGTCGGCGTCGGGCAAGGACACCTCCAGCAGCGTCGCCAGATGACTGCTGATCATTCTCGGGTCGTTGATCGGGGCCAGGTCCAGCAAGCGAATGCCGTCCCGGTAGCGTCCGATCAATTGTTCGGCGACGCGCAGGGCCACGGTGGTCTTGCCGATGCCGCCGGGGCCGACGAGGGTGATGAACCGCAGGTGAGCTAATCGCGAGACCAGACTGTCAACCAAGGGTTGGCGACCGATCAGGCGGGTACGGCGCACAGGCAGGTTATGGCCGCTCGGCGCCGGCCCTTGGCGTACAGGCGGTTGTTCGATCAGCTCCAGCGAGAAGGGCGCGACAAAACTGTAGCCGCGTTGTGCCACGGTGATGATGTAGCGCTGGCCTGCCTGACCATCGCCGAGGGCTTTGCGCAGCGCCGCCATGTGCACCCGCAGGTTGATGTCTTCCACCACGCTTCTGGGCCAGACCGCCGCGATCAATTGCTGCTTGCTGACCACATTCCCGGCGTGCTCCAGCAGGATCAACAGAATGTCCATGGCACGCTTGCCCAGGCGCAAAGGCTGGTCGGCCTCCATCACCAGACGTTGTCCGGGATAGATCCGGTAAGGGCCGAAATGCACAACCTGTTCAGGGGAAAGGGTCAACGGGTCACTCCTGCCTGCATCCGTCTAGTACGCGGTTTCCGAGCATACTCCTCAGGTTTTCGCGGCAACGCAATGCGCGGCGCGAGTGACTGCGGGGTGTCCGCCCCGACGGCCGCTACCGGCCACGCGGCAGAGGCCGTGTTTACGGTAACAAAGCCGGGGTTACGGCTTTTGGTGCGCCAGGGAAAATTAACAACGTTTAACTCGTGTTGAGTCTGGTCCGCGCCCAAAACTCTCGTCCCATGGGACCTGTAGCCGCTGTCGAGTGAAACGAGGCTGCGATCTTGGCGATCAAAAATCGCTGCCTCGTTTCACTCGACAGCGGCTAAAGCGCCTTCAAGGATTCAATTTGTCATAAGGACGCCGGAATGAGCAACGTAGTGGTGGTCTATCACAGCGGCTACGGGCACACCCGCGTCATGGCGCACGCTGTCGCCCAAGGAGTGGAGCGCCACCTGGGCAGCACCTGCCAGTTGATCCCGGTCGAGGAAGTGCAAGACCACTGGGATCAACTGCACCATGCCGACGCCATCATCTTCGGCGCTCCGACTTACATGGGCAGCGCTTCGGCGCCGTTCAAAGGGTTCATGGAGGCCACCGCGGCGTTTTACCTGGCCCAACCCTGGCGCGACAAACTGGCCGCCGGGTTCACCAACTCCGGCAGCCTGTGCGGCGACAAACTCAACACCTTGCTGCAGATGGCGGTATTCGCCGCCCAGCACTCAATGATCTGGGTCGGTCTCGACCTGCTGCCGGCGCGCTCCGGCACCGGCGTGTTCGATGGGCAGATGAATCGCCTGGGCAGCTCGCTGGGGGCCATGTCCCAGTCGAATGTCGAACAACCTCCCGAGCTGGCCCCGCCGCCCGAAGATCGCTGCACCGCCGCGCACCTGGGCGAGCGCGTTGCACGGCTGGCCGCACGCATGAATTCCTCACCGCTTTGATACACCCCGACACTCACTAAGGAGCAATCGCATGAGCACGTTCACCACTCGAGACGGCACCGAGATTTACTACAAGGATTGGGGCACCGGTCAGCCCATCGTCTTCAGCCACGGCTGGCCGTTGAACGCTGACAGTTGGGAGTCGCAGATGTTGTTCCTGGCCTCCAAAGGTTACCGGGTCATCGCCCATGACCGCCGTGGTCACGGGCGCTCCAGCCAGCCGTGGACCGGCAACGACATGGACACCTACGCCGACGACCTGGCGCAATTGATCGAGTTGCTGGACCTGCAAAACGCCGTGCTGTTCGGTTTCTCCACCGGGGGTGGTGAAGTGGCGCGCTACATCGGTCGCCACGGAACGGGCCGGGTGGCCAAGGCCGGGCTGATTTCTTCGGTGCCGCCGCTGATGCTCAAGACCGAAGCCAACCCCGGCGGCCTGCCGATCGAGGTGTTTGACGGCATTCGCCAGGCATCGCTGGTCGACCGTTCGCAGCTGTACATCGACCTCGCCAGCGGCCCGTTCTTCGGTTTCAACAAACCGGACGCCAAGCCGTCACAGGGCATGATCGACTGGTTCTGGATGCAAGGCATGACCTCCGGCCACAAGAACGCCTACGACTGCATCAAGGCTTTTTCCGAAACCGACTTCACCGAAGACCTGAAGAAATTCGACGTGCCGACCCTGGTGGTGCACGGCGATGCGGACCAGGTGGTGCCGATTGAGGCGTCGGGCATTGCTTCGGCAAAACTGGTCAAGGGATCTACGCTCAAGGTCTACCCGGGCGCCCCCCATGGCTTGACGGATACCCACAAGGATCAGCTCAACACTGATTTGTTGGCGTTTCTCAAGGGTTGATGTCCCCGGCGCGGGCGTAGATCCGCGCCGGTTTTCGCTCCTGATGAGCAGCAATCCATCGAGTACATGATCATGAAAAAGCTGACCAACGCCACCGGCGCCCCGGTGGTCAATAACCTTAATATCCAGACCGCCGGCCCCCGCGGCCCGGCACTCCTGCAAGACATCTGGTTGTTGGAAAAACTCGCCCACTTCGACCGCGAGGTCATCCCCGAACGCCGCATGCATGCCAAGGGCGCTGGCGCCTACGGCACATTTACCGTCACCCATGACATCAGTGACTACACCAAGGCCAGTATCTTCAGTGCCGTGGGCAAGCAAACACCGCTGTTCGTGCGTTTTTCCTCGGTGGCCGGCGAGCGCGGCGCAGCGGATGCCGAGCGTGACATCCGGGGTTTTGCGGTGAAGTTCTACACCGACGAAGGCAACTGGGACATCGTCGGCAACAACACGCCGGTGTTCTTCTTCCGCGATCCGCTGCGTTTTGCGGACCTTAATCATGTGGTCAAGCGCGATCCGCGTACCGGCTTGCGTAACGCCACCAGCAACTGGGATTTCTGGAGCCTGCTGCCCGAGGCGCTGCACCAGGTGACCATCGTGATGAGTGATCGCGGGATTCCCACCAGCTTTCGCCATATGCACGGCTTTGGCAGTCACACCTTCAGCCTGATCAACCGCGACAACAAACGGGTGTGGGTGAAGTTTCATTTTGTCTGTCAGCAAGGCATCGAGAACCTCTCGGATGCCGAGGCGCAAGCGGTGGTCGGCAGGGACCGCGAAAGCAATCTGCGCGACCTGTATGAAGTCATCGAACAGGGCAATTTTCCGCGCTGGAAACTGTGCATCCAGGTGATGGAAGAAGAGCAGGCCAACACGTACCGGCACAACCCGTTCGACCTGACCAAGGTGTGGCCTCACGGCGAGTTTCCGCTGATCGAGGTCGGCATCATGGAGCTCAATCGCAACGCCGAGAACCACTTCGCCGAAATCGAACAAGCGGCGTTTTCGCCAGCCAACGTGGTGCCGGGCGTGAGTTTTTCGCCTGACCGCATGCTCCAGGCGCGGCTGTTTTCCTATGGTGATGCCCAACGCTATCGCCTCGGTGTGAATTTCAATCACATCCCGGTCAACGCACCGCGCTCCCCGGCGAACAGCTACCACCGCGACGGCGCCATGCGCACCGATGGCAACCTCGGTGGCACTGCCAGTTACTTCCCCAACAGCGTGGGCGAGTGGCAGGATTCGCCAGAGCTGGCCGATCCGCCGCTGCCAGTGGAAGGCTTCGCCCAGCACTATGACCATCGGCTGGAAAATGACCACTACGAGCAACCGGGGAACCTGTTCCGGTTGCTGGACCCGGTGCGCAAGCAGTTGCTGTTTGACAACACCGCGCGGGCCATGAATGGCGTGCCACGGGCGATTCGTCAGCGCCATATCGAGAACTGCACCAAGGCAGATCCGGCGTATGGGTTCGGCGTGGCTGAGGCGTTGGAACGTCTGGTCCCGCTGGGTTAACCCTGTAGCAGCTAGTTCGGCTTGTAGCAGCTGTCGAGCTTGCGTTCGGCTTGTAGCAGCTGTCGAGCTTGCGAGGCTGCGTCCGGCTGCGAAGCAGTCGTAAAATCAGCCAACGCGGTGTTTCAGGTAGACCGCGCTGTCAGGTTTCACGACTGCTTCGCAGCCGGACGCAGCCTCGCAAGCTCGACAGCTGCTACACCTGCTACAAAGTGTTCGGCTGCGCTTGAGCGGTACAGACGGGGCGGCGGGGCTGAGCGGGTACAGCACGGCAACGCCAGGCAAACGGGTTGATGCCCTCGCTGCGGGTGAAAATGTGGCAGAAATGCGCTTGATCGCAGAAGCCGCATTCGAGGCTGATTTGCGTGAGGCTCAAATCGGTCGTGCGGATCAGTTCCTTGGCCCGGGCAATACGTTGGTGACGAATCCAGTCCTGGGGCGAGTAACCGGTGCTGCACTTGAACGCGCGGGAGAAATGACTGCGCGAGAGGGCGCAGGCGTGGGCCAGCTCGGTCACTTCAACCGTTTCACCGAGTCGATCCAGAATCAGTTGTTTGGCCAGGTTTTCTCGCCATGGGGTCAGGCCGCCGGTGGTCTTCTTTCGCGTATCAATAACTGCCGCGCGGGCAGTGTTTTGCTGAGAATGAGCCATGACAAATGTCCGTGTCGGTGAGCTTCATTCTTGGTCGCGGGGCGCTGGCAGGCGAGTTAAACGTTGTTAATTTCCTGGTTTTTTCCATATCGAGTAACCGCTCTAACTCAGCACATCGCTGCAATTTTCCGTGGGCGAGGTGCCGGCACAATCGGCGTCATCCGGCGGCGTGTCTGTGGCCGTTTTTCTGATTCGATCAAGGGTGAACACATGAAACATTCGTTGGTTTGCGCGATAGGGCTTGCGGTAGCGCTGGCGTCCGGCATTTCCTCGGCTCAGGCACCGGCGCAGGTCGGCACCCAAGTGCCGGGTTACTTCCGTTTGGCGGTGGGCGATTACGAAGTGACGGCGTTGTTCGATGGCTACAACGACCTGTCGCCCAAGCTGCTCAAAGGCCTGAGCCAAAGCCAGATCCGCGCGCTGCTCGCCCGGCGCTCGATTGAAACACCGGGCGTGCAAACCGCGTTCAATGCGTTTCTGGTCAACACCGGCAAGCAGTTGATCCTGGTGGACACCGGCGCCGGCCAGTGCATCGGTGCCACCGCCGGCATGCTCTTGGACAACATGAAGGCCGCCGGCTATGAACCGTCTCAGGTTGACGCGATCCTGTTGACTCACCTGCACCTGGACCACGTCTGCGGGCTGGTCGATGCCGAGCAAAAACCGGTGTTCGCCAATGCCACGGTGTATGCGGCCAAGGCCGAGGCCGATTACTGGCTTGACCCTCAGGCCATCGCCAAGGCCCCCGAGGGCGCAAAACCGTATTTCAAAATCGCCCAGGATTCCACGGCGCCTTACGTCGCACAGGGTCGCTTCAAAACGTTCGACGCCGGTCAGTCGCCCGTGCCAGGCGTGGTCGATGCCGAGCTGGAAGCCGGGCACACGCCGGGCAGCACCACCTACCGTTTCACCTCTCAGGGCCAGAGCATTTTGTTCATGGGCGATCTGGTGCATAACCTCGCCGTGCAGTTCGAACACCCGGAAGTGTCGATCGGTTTTGACGTCGACAGCCAGCAAGCCATCAAACGCCGCGCCAAGGTGTTCGGCGACGCGGTGGCCAGCAAGACCTGGGTCACGGCGGCGCACCTGCCGTTTCCGGGCATCGGCCACATCGCGGCGGAGGGCAAGCACTTCCAATGGGTGCCGGTCGAGTACGGCCCTTACAAACGAGCAGCCAACGTACCGCTGATCGAGTAAAGTCCCAGCGCTTCGTGCCTGTCTGAACTCACAAGGGAGCCATGCCTATGAACCGTAACGACCTGCGCCGTGTCGACATGAACCTGTTGGTGATTTTCGAGGCCTTGATGTTCGAAAAAAACCTGACCCGTGTTGCTGAAAAACTGTTCATGGGCCAGCCGGCGGTGAGTGCGGCATTGGGGCGGTTACGGGATTTGTTCGACGATCCACTGTTGCTGCGCAATGGCCGCGGCATGGAGCCGACCGGGCGGGCGCTGGCGATTCTCAAGGAGTTGCAGCCGGCGATGGATGTGATCTCCGGCGCGGTCAGTCGCGCCAAGGAGTTCGAGCCGGCCAGCAGTTGCGACGTGTTTCGCATCGGTCTGTCGGACGATGCTGAATTCGGTCTGTTTCCGCCGCTGCTGCGACAGCTTCAGGAAGAGGCGCCAGGGATCGTGATTGTGGTGCGCCGCGCCAATTACTTGTTGATGCCGGCGTTGCTGGCGTCCGGGGAGATTTCCGTGGGTGTCAGCTATACCACCGAATTGCCGGCGAATGCCAAGCGCAAAAAACTGCGCGACATTCCCTGCAAGGTGCTGCGTGGGGACAAGCGTCCCGGCACTCTGACGCTGGATGAATACTGCGAGCGGCCGCATGCCATGGTTTCGTTTTCCGGCGATCTGAGTGGCAACATCGATCTCGACCTGGCCAAGCTTGGTCGTAGTCGGCGTGTGGTGTTGGGGGTGCCGCAGTTCAGTGGTTTGCGTGCGATCCTTGCTGGCACCGAGATGATTGCCACGGTGCCGGATTATGCGGCGTGTGCGTTGGTGGAGGGGTGTGGGTTGCGTGCTGAGGACCCGCCGTTTGCCATTGATGCGGCGCAACTGTCGATGGCGTGGAGTGGGGTGCATGATAATGATCCGGCGGAGCGATGGTTGCGGTCGCGGATCAGTGAGTTTATGTCTGGGCCTTTGCCTGTGGTATCTGCTTGAACGTGGCGGCCTTTGGGCCGACCAAGTTGTTGTTTTTGGTGTACATATCCGTTGCTGCGGTAACGGCGGCTTAGGGTTTCGCCCTTACGGCGACTCACTTTTTTTTCAAACGCCAAAAAAAAGTAAGCAAAAAAAGGC
>Ga0157370_10003286_pt1 | contig 19065 bp, 19 predicted proteins | sample C35metaG_FD_113463 | JGI IMG/M metagenome (GOLD analysis project Ga0157370, IMG submission 113463) | Corn rhizosphere microbial communities from Kellogg Biological Station, Michigan, USA - C3-5 metaG | ecosystem: Host-associated > Plants > Roots > Rhizosphere > Soil | place: USA: Michigan...
CATCGACGTGTCGACGACGAGGGCCACTATCGCCGGCTTTCTTCGATCAGCTTGCGAACGTCGACATCGCGAATGTCCAGCTGTCTCGCTAGCGTTCGGATTCGCGCCACTGCACCGGCACGGGACCGCTCTTTCGGCCGCCTGGCAGGCACGAGCCGCGCCACTGGTCGGCCGTGTCGAGTCAGCAGCACCTCTTCGCCGGACTCGACGCGATCGACGAGCTCCGATAGCCTTCCGCGGGCATCATAGATACCGATTCGTTCCATTTGCCTGCCCCTGTCTAGACAGAATTCCATTCTACGGCAAGTCGGCACCAATGGCATCCGCGTCCACCACTTCGATCGGCGAAGGGATCGCGGTGGTGCGCGGCATGTGCTGCAAAATGCTGGCATCCCAGCATGGCACCTTCAGCCGAACCCACCGCTCGCGTCTTTTTCGCGCTCGTGCCGCCGCCTGAAGTGCAGCAGGGGCTGGGGGACCTCGCCCGCGAAACGGCGCGGCGCGCGCACGGGCGGCCGGTGCCCTCGGAGAACATGCACGTCACGCTCGCGTTCATCGGCGCGTGGCCGGTTGCACGATTGGCGACGCTGCTCGATGCCGCGGCCAACGTTGATGGCGAGCCGACGTATGTCGTGCTGGACCGGCTCGGGGCGTTTCGGCGAGCGGGCATCGCATGGATCGGTCCATCGCTCGTTCCCGATGAATTGATGCGGCTGGCGGCGTCGCTTGCTGCTGCGCTGACCGCGGTGGGTGTGCCGCTCGATGCGCAACCCTATCACCCGCACGTGACCCTAGCGCGTCGCTGTCGCGGCCCCTATCCGGAGGCCGCCGCCGGCCCGTTCGCTTTCGATGCCGATCGCTTCGTGCTCATGCAGTCGCAGACGCTTGCGGAAGGTGCGCGGTACAGCGTCGTCGCCGATTGGTCACTACGGAATCGTGCAGACCAGGTCGAATCGAATCCCGATGCCTCCCAGCATGAATAGGAACGTGCTCGGCGAAGGTTTACGCCACCTCCAGTAGGACGTTCGGGTTCTTCGCCGCTACCATGAGAAGAGTGCGCGCTGCACCCGAAGGAGCCCGGCGGCCCTGTTCCCACTCCTGAAGCGTGCGTACCGACACGCCAAGCAGAGCTGCAAACTTGGCTTGGGAAAGCCCGGTACGCTCGCGGATGGTTGCAACCGGTGGAACGTTAAGGACTCGCCCAACTTGTCCGCGCTTGAGTTCTTGCAAGCCTTCCAGGATCTCCTTTCCGATGTTGCGTTTTGCCGTCGTCCTAGTCATCGATCTCATCCTTGATCTGTTTGAGAATGTGTGGCCGAATGCTTTCGGCCACGTTCTTGGGGTAAAGGGTCAGCATCCAGATTTGGCCTTGGCGAGTCCGAAGGAAGTAGATGACTCGGAGGCCACCTCGTTTGCCGCGGCCCGCGACGGCCCACCGCATCTTGCGGATGCCTCCGGACTCGGGAATGATCGCGCCGATCTCCGGATCGTCGATCAACGTCCGCTGGAGCCGCGCATACTCATCGTCGCTCAGATACTCCTGCACCAGACGCGTGAACAGCTTGGTCTCGACGAAGCTGATCATTTCGGCATTGTACTACGTCGATGACGTAGTACGTCAACGCCGGAGCGCGTTTGGCGCTTCGGTGATCGCCCGCACGTGACCAAAGGTCAGTCACGATCCCGCAGGAAGTCTGGCTGAAACATCGAGACGATGAACGCGGCGATCAAAGGTCGCAGCGCCGGCCGGTGATCGGTGCTGGACACCAACGTCCGTTGCTGGCCCCAGCGCGCACCGACATGGTCGTAGGGCTGCGCGCTTAGGCGGCAAGGTTCCGTACGCGCAGGTGTCGCCGCCCTCGCTCCGCTGCCAAGGGTCGAACATGACCTGTTGATTGCTTCGGTGACCGATACCCCGAGCGGCTCGAGACAAAGCTCGCAACACCTCGCCCGGATGCGGAGGCTGTTGCATCAACATAGGCAAGGAGCGGCCTACACCTGCCCCTTGGCCACCGGCCGCTTCGGGTCAGCGCACCACTCGCTCCACGAGCCCGGATAAAGGCGCGTCAGCGGATAGCCGGCGATCGCCATCGCGAGGATGTTGTGGCAGGCGCTGACGCCGGAGCCGCAATAATTCACGACGTCGCCCGGCGAGCGTCCGTGCAGCATCGCGTCGAATTCGGCACGCAACTCGGCCGCAGGGCGGAACGTGCCGTCGGTTGCGACGTTGCGGCTGTGCGGCCGATTGAGTGCGCCGGGAATATGACCGCCGACCGGATCGAGCGGCTCGACATCGCCGCGATAGCGCTCCGCCGCACGCGCGTCGAGCAGCACCAGATCGTGCCGCGGAAGACTCGCGGCGATGCCCGCTGCGTTGACGGTGGGACGCACGCCTGCGGGCACGAACTTGCTGGCCGTCGCAGTGCGCGGCTCGCGCTCGACCGGCCGGCCCTCGCGCGTCCATTTCGCGAATCCGCCATCGAGCACCGCGGCATTCTCGTGCCCGAGCCAGAGCAGCATCCACCATAGCCGCGACGCATAGACGCCGCCGCCCTGATCGTACGCGACGACCTGCTTCCTCGCATCGATGCCGAGTCGCCCGAACACCGCCGCCGCGGCTTCGGGGCTCGGGAGCGGATGACGTCCGTTCCTGCCGGTCGTCGGCGCCGACAGATCGCGGTCGACGTGCGCGAAGACGGCGCCCGGCACATGCGATTGCGCGTACGTCTCGACGCCGTACGTGTCCGGCTTGGCCAGATCGTGCCGGACGTCGACGATGACGAACGCCGGATCGCCGAGATGACGCGCGAGATCGGCGGTGCCGATCAGCGTGCGATAGCGCGCGTCGGCAAGGGTCGCGGGGGCGGTCGCGGCGCGTGAAGGACGGGCGGGACGCGGCATTGCGATACCGGATCAGATAGCGACGAGATGCGCGTCCATCTCGCGCCGGTAGAACTCGTGGAAGTGCTGCATGCCGTCTTCCATCGGCGACTGGTACGGCCCGACCTCGCTTCGTCCCCGCACGTAAAGCGCCTTGCGCCCCGCGTCCATCCGCTCGGCGATCTCGTCGTCTTCCTTCGCCGTCTCGTGATACGCCGCCTGCTCGGCCTCGACGAATTCAGGCTCGAACAACGCGATGTCTTCCGGATAGTAGAACTCGACGACGTTGAGCGTCTTGTCCACGGCTTGCGGGATCAGCGTGCTGATCACGAGCACGTGCGGATACCACTCGACCATGATGTTCGGGTAATACGTGAGCCATATCGCGCCGTGCGGCGGCTGCTCCCCCCGGTAGTAGTCGAGCACCGCCTTGTGCCAGCGTTCGTACGTGCGCGTGCCCGGCTTGGCGAGACCGCTGTTGACGCCGACCGACTGCACCGACGCCCACGGCACGAACTGCCAGTGCAGGTCATTGCACGTGACGAACTGGCCGAGGCCCGGATGGAACGGCGCGACGTGATAGTCCTCGAGATAGACCTCGATGAACGTCTTCCAGTTGTAGTTGCAGTCGTGCAGATCGACGTGGTTCAGCACGTAGCCGCCGAAGTCGATCTCCGACAGCGCGAGGCCTTCGAGATCGCGCGCGACGTCGCGCGGACCGTCGAACAGCATGCCCTTCCAGTTCTGGAGCGGCGTGCGGCCGAGATGCGCGCACGGCTGGTTCTCGAAATGCGGTGCGCCAAGGAGCTTCCCCGACAGGTCGTAGGTCCAGCGATGGATCGGGCAGACGATGCTCTTCGCGTTGCCCTTGCCGGTCAGCATGATCGCCTGCCGGTGCCGGCAGATGTTCGACAGGAGCTCGACGCCCTGCGGACCGTGGACGAGGGCCTGCGCGTTGTCGCGCGCGGCGAGCACGTGATAGTCACCAGATTCGGGGGTCATCAGCGCGTGGCCCACGTAGCCGGGGGCGCGCGCAAACAGGTGCCTGCGCTCGGCATCGAAGACCTTGGAATCGCAGTACCAGTTCGCGGGAAGCTGCGACGCGGCTTGCCGCAGTTGCGCGGCAGTGGCGAGATCGGACATCGATCACCCTTTCACGAAAATCAAACCCAACCCAACAACCCGTCGCTCGTCACAATCAGGCGCCGGACCGCTTTGCTAAGTCGACCGCGCGAAAGGATCGCGTAAGACCTTGAATTAGCGTCTTAAAAAGGCCGCGTCGTCAAAACGTGTAGTATATGAGGCCTGCCGGCCGAGGGTCAAGGACCGGAGTTTCCGAAAAGCAGGCAAGCAGAAGGCCCATGTCCGAGACACCCCCGTTCCCCCCCAGTTTCGAAGCCGCGCTCGCCGAGCTCGAGGCGCTCGTCGCACGGATGGAAAGCGGCGAGCTGCCGCTCGCCGAATCGCTGGCCGCCTACAAGCGCGGAGCGGAGTTGCTCGGTCATTGCCAGGCGGCGCTGAAGGATGCGCAGCAGCAGGTGCAGGTGCTCGAGAAAGGCGTACTGCAGCCGTTCGCGGCCGACGATGCCGTCGATGCCTGAAGCATCGTTCGCGGCCTGGTCGCGCGAGCGGCACCTGCGCATCGAAGGCGTTCTCGAGCGGGCGCTGCCGGGTGATGACGCGGTGGCCGCGCGGCTCGCCGCGGCCATGCGCTACGCGACGCTCGGCGGCGGCAAACGTGTGCGCCCGCTTCTCGTGTATGCGGCCTCCGAAGTGACCGGCGCCGATCCCGCGCGGGCCGATGCCAGCGCTGCGGCCGTCGAGCTCATCCACGCCTACTCGCTGATCCATGATGATCTTCCCTGCATGGACAACGACTCGCTGCGCCGGGGCAAGCCGACCTGCCATGTCGCATTCGACGAGGCGACGGCGCTCCTCGCCGGCGATTCGCTGCAGTCGCTCGCGGTCGCGGTGCTGGCCGCTGGGTCGGGCGCCGATGCACAGGCGTGCCGTCTGCTCGCCGATGCCGTCGGCTTCGCCGGCATGGCGGGCGGCCAGCAACTCGATCTCGATGCGACCGGAACGGCACTCGGCGCCGATTCGCTTGCCCAACTGCACATGATGAAGACCGGGGCCCTGATCCGCGCGTCGGTATTGTTGGGCGCCCGGTGTGGCCGCGCGATGTCCGACGGCGAGACGCAGGCGCTCGACCGCTACGCGAAAGCGGCGGGGCTCGCGTTCCAGGTCGTCGACGACGTGCTCGACGTCGAGGGCTCGAGCGCGTCGCTCGGCAAGACCGCTGGCAAGGACGCGGCGCAGCACAAGGCGACATTCGTCACGCTGCTGGGGCTCGACGGCGCAAAGGCCCGCGCGGCTTCTCTGCGCGAGGAGGCGCATGCAGCGCTGGCGCCGCTTGGCGATCGCGCGCGGCGACTCGCCGAGCTCGCCGACTTTCTCGTGCTTCGCAATAAATGACGACGACGATGGACGGCTATCCACTGCTCGACCGCATCGAATCGCCCGCCGATCTGCGCAAGGTCGACCGCTCGCAGTTGCCACAGCTCGCGCGCGAGCTCCGCGCGTTCCTGCTGCGCTCGGTTTCGCAAACCGGCGGCCACCTGTCGTCGAATCTCGGCACGGTCGAGTTGACGATCGCGCTGCATTATGCGTTCGACACGCCGCACGATCGCATCGTCTGGGACGTCGGGCACCAGACCTACGCGCACAAGTGCCTCACCGGGCGCCGCGCTCGCATGGACAAGCTGCGCCAATGGGGCGGCCCCGGGGGCTTCCCGCGCCGCGACGAGAGCGAATACGACACGTTCGGCACCGCACACTCGTCGACGTCGATCTCGGCAGCGCTCGGCATGGCGGCCGCAGCGAAGCTGAACGGCGATCCACGCAAGATCGTCGCGGTGATCGGCGACGGCGCGATGAGCGCCGGCATGGCGTTCGAGGCGCTCAACAACGCCGAAGGCGCGAACGTGCTCGTGATCCTCAACGACAACGACATGTCGATCTCGGAACCGGTCGGCGCGTTCAACAATTACCTCGCGAAAGTGCTTGCATCGCGCTTCTACAACAGCGTGCGACGCGGCGGGAAGGACGTGCTATCGAAGTTGCCGCCGGTGCACGAGCTCGCGCGGCGCGCCGAAGAGCACTTCAAGGGCATGATGCTGCCGGGGACGCTGTTCGAGGAATTCGGCTTCAACTACATCGGCCCGATCGACGGCCACAACGTCGACCTGCTGGTGAAGACGCTCGTGAACGTACGCAAGCTGAAGGGCCCGCAGTTCCTGCACGTCGTTACGCGCAAGGGCTACGGCTACGCGCGCGCCGAGGAGGACCCGATTCTCTATCACGGCGTCACCAAGTTCGATCCGGCGGTCGGCATCGTGCCGAAGAGCGGTGGCAAGCCGTCGTACACGCAGGTGTTCGGCGAGTGGCTCTGCGACATGGCGAAAAGCGACCGCCGCCTCGTCGGCATCACGCCGGCGATGCGCGAAGGATCGGGCCTGGTCGAGTTCTCGCATCGCTTTCCCGAGCGCTATTACGACGTCGGCATCGCCGAGCAGCATGCGGTGACGTTCGCCGCGGGGCTCGCGTGCGAAGGCATGAAGCCGGTCGTCGCGATCTACTCGACGTTCCTGCAGCGCGCGTACGACCAGCTGATTCACGATGTCGTGCTGCAGAACCTGCCGGTGATGTTCGCGATCGATCGTGCAGGGATCGTCGGTGCCGACGGTCCGACGCACATCGGCGCATTCGATCTCACCTATCTGCGCTGCCTGCCTAACACGACGGTCATGGCGCCCGCCGACGAGAACGAATGCCGGCAAATGCTGACGACGGCCTTTCAGATGAGCACGCCGGCCGCGGTGCGCTATCCGCGCGGCTCGGGGCCGGGCGTCCGCATCGAGCCCGCATTGACGGCGCTGCCGATCGGCAAGGGCGAGATTCGCCGTACCGCGAAGCGGCGCACGAACCGCATCGCGATCCTCGCATTCGGGCAACTGCTCTATCCTGCGTTGGCCGCTGCAGAAGAGCTCGATTGCACGGTCGCGAACATGCGTTTCGTCAAGCCGCTCGATGCCGAGCTGATCCGCATGCTCGCGCACGACCACGACGCGCTCGTCACCGTCGAGGAGAATGTCGTGGCCGGCGGGGCCGGAAGCGGCGTCGGGGAATTCCTGGCGTCCGAAAAGATCGCGGTGCCGATGTTGCATCTCGGCCTGCCGGATCGCTTCATCGACCACGGCGATCCCGCGTTCCTCCTCGCGCACGTCGGCCTCGACGCGAAGGGCATCGCCGCATCCATCCACGCACGCTTCGCGCAACGCACCCCGGAAAGCTGGGCGAAGCCGGCCGCGTGAAACGCGGGCCGGCCGGCGCGCATCCAATGGGTTCGTTGCGGTCCAACGGGGACCGCCCGACCCTTATGGCACACTTGACACGATGAACAGACCGGAGACGCCCAGCCATCTGATAACGATCCCAGACGTGCAATCGAGCCGCGATGAGCGGCGCCTTGCCATCGATCGCGTCGGCATCAAGGGATTGCGTTATCCGCTGTCGTTCGCCGACGGTGACGACGTGCACGCGACGATCGCGACGTGCGGCGTCTACGTCGAGCTGCCCGAAGAGCGGAAGGGCACCCACATGTCGCGGCTCGTCGCGCTGCTCGAGGAGCGCGCGATGCCGGGGGCCGCGCCGCTTTCGCTTGCCGGCCTGCGCGGCTTCGTCGATGAGTTGCTCGCACGCCTCGGCGCGCCCGGCGGCCGCATCGAGATCGAATTCCCGTTCTTCGTGCGCAAGATCGCACCGGTATCGGGCGTCGCCAGCCTGCTTGACTACGACGTGCGCCTCACCGCCGAGTTTGCCCAGGGCGAGTACGCAAGCACGATCGGCGTGTCGGCCCCGGTGACGTCCCTTTGCCCGTGCTCGAAGGAGATCTCCGATTACGGCGCGCACAACCAGCGCTCGCTCGTGACGATCGTTGTCAAGCCGCGCAAACCGGTGCGCATCGCCGAGCTGCTGCGCATCGCCGAGGACGAGGCGTCGTGCGAACTCTACGGGATCCTGAAGCGCGCCGACGAGAAGTACGTCACCGAGCGCGCATACGATAATCCGCGCTTCGTCGAGGATCTCGTGCGCGGCGTCGCGTCCCGGCTTTCATCCGACGAGCGCTTCGCGGCATTCACCGTCGAAGCCGAGAACTTCGAGTCGATTCACAATCATTCGGCCTACGCCCGCATCGCGCGCGGCTGGTAGCGCTCAAAATGGGCGCCGTCGTCGGGCTCTTTGTCCGCGAGGCGCCCTATATCTCGATGCGGGTGCCGAGTTCGACGACGCGGTTCGTCGGAATGTTGAAGAAGTCGCTGATCGTGCTCGCGTTGCGCGCCATCGCCGCGAAAAGGCGATCGCGCCAGCGCGCCATTCCGCCTGGTGTCGTGCCGGGGACGATCTTCTCGCGCGACAGGAAATACGTCACTTGCATCGGGTCTAGCTGTAATCCTTGCGGGGCGCAACGCTCCAGTGCGAGCGCTGCGTCGGGCGATTCCATGAAGCCATAGCGCGCGGCGATGCGCCAGCAGTTGCCGGGCAGCGGCTCGCAGGCGACGCGCTCGTCGGCGCACATCCATGGCACGTCGCGGAACTCGACGGTCATGAACACGTTCTGCTCGTGCAGCACCTTGTAGTGCTTGAGGCTGTGCAGCAACGCGTTTGGCGTCGCATCCGGGGTCGATGTCAGGAAGACCGCCGTGCCTTCCACGCGTTGCGGCGGATAGAGAAAGAGCGACTTCAGGAATGCGTCGAGCGGCGGCGAGCCGCCGAGCAGCCGCTCGCGCAGCAGGTCGCGGCCGCGCCGCCACGTGCGCATGATCACGAACACACAGGCGCCGAGCGCGAGCGGGAACCAGCCTCCGTCCATCACCTTGTGCAGTGCCGCCGCGAAGAACGTCGCATCGACGAACATGAAGAACGCGGTCGCGAGGGCTGCAAGCAGCAGCGGATAGTGCCACTCGTAGCGCAACACGAAGAACGTCAACAGCGTCGTGACGAACATCGTGCCCATCACGGCGACGCCGTACGCCGACGCGAGCCGCGACGAGCTGCCGAAGCCGATCACCGCTGCCGCGACCACGAGCAACAGCAACCAGTTGATCGCCGGAACGTAGATCTGCCCGATCGTGCGTTCCGACGTGTGCCGGATCGTCATCCGCGGCAGGTAGCCGAGCTTGATCGCCTGCTGCGTCATCGAATATGCGCCCGATATCGTCGCCTGCGACGCGATCACGGTCGCCGCTGTCGCGAGCACGATCATCGGATAAAGCGCCCACGCAGGACAGGCGAGGTAGAACGGGTTCGCGACTGCGTCGGGACGAGCGATCAAAAGCGCGCCTTGTCCGAAGTAGTTCAACACGAGCGCCGGCGCGGCGACACCGAACCATGCGACGCGGATCGCGCGCTTGCCAAAGTGGCCCATGTCCGCGTAAAGCGCTTCCGCCCCGGTGAACGCGAGGAGCACCGAACCGAGCACGAGGAACGACGCCGAGCCGTGTGCGGTGATGAAATGCAGCGCGTACGTCGGATCGAGCGCGCGCAGAACACCGGGTGCGTGCACGATGTTCCATGCACCCACGGCGCCGATCGCAATGAACCACAATACGCAGACCGGACCGAATGCCAGGCCGACGACGCCGGTGCCGAAACGCTGGATCGCGAACAGCGCGATCAGGATGCCGGTGGCGAGCGGCACGACGTACGGTTTGAAGGCGGCCGTCCCCACCTCGAGACCCTCGATCGCCGACAATACCGAGATCGCGGGCGTGAGCACCGCATCGCCGTAGAACAGCGACGCGCCGAAGATGCCGATCGCGAGCAACGCGGCCTGGAGCCGTGGCCGGTCGCGTACCGAAGCGGACGCGAGCGCGAGCAATGCCATGATGCCGCCTTCGCCGCGGTTGCCTGCGCGCAATACGAGGACGACGTACTTGAGCGACACGACGATCGTCAGCGCCCAGAAGATCGCCGATACGCCGCCGAGGATATTCGCAGTCGTGAGCGGAATGCCGTGCTCGGGATTGAACGTTTCCTTCGCCGCGTAGAGCGGGCTCGTGCCGATGTCGCCGTAGACGACACCAAGCGCCAACAGGGCGAGCCTGGCCGTGGCTCCGCGCTGCGTGGATTCGGCGATGCGCGGCAGCGCAAACGATGTGTCGGCGGCGGTATGCATGATGCCAAGGTTAGATGAGCGCGAGACCATTTCCGCACGCGCCAATCGATTTTTACGGCTTGTTTATGCGTGTGCCGCACAATCGCCGCATCTTGATGACCTCTTTACGACCGATGCGCTAGAGTGCCTTGGATGAGAGGTCGCCCGCAGCTCGTCGGGTATGCCTGGTCGATCGGCGCCGCCGCCGTCGCGACGCTCGCCGGCATTGCGATGCAGCCGCGCTTCGACGTGGTCAACATCGCGATGGTGTACCTGCTCGCGGTCGTCATCGTCGCACTTCGCTACACCCGTGGAGCGGCGATCGCGGCGGCGATCCTGTCCGTCGCAACGTTCGATTACCTGTTCGTGCCACCGAGGGGCACGTTCAGTGTCGGGGATCTCCAGTACCTGTTGACGTTCGCGATCATGCTCGCGGTCGCTCTGATCGTCTCGCGGCTGGTCGAGAGCGTGCGACGGCAGGCGGCGACGCAGGCATCGCTCGCGATCGAGGCGGAGACCGAGCGCATCCGAAGCGCGCTCCTGGCGTCGATCTCGCACGATCTGCGCACGCCGCTCGCCGTCATGGCCGGCGCGTCGTCGAGCCTCGCAGAGTCGGGCGATCGTCTCGATCCAGCCGAGCGACAGGCGCTCGCCGCAAGCATATTTCGTCAGGTGCGCGACCTGTCCGATCAGGTGGCGAAGGTGCTGCAGATGACACGTCTCGAAACCGGCGCGATGCGAATCGAGCGCGACTGGACGTCGCTTGGCGAGATCGTCGAGTCGGTGCTCGCGCGCCTCCGCGAGCGTCTCGCCAGTCATCGCGTCATCGTCGAGTTGCCTGACGATCTGCCGCTCGTTCGTATCGACGCGACGCTTGTCGAGCAGGCGCTCGGCAATTTGCTGGAGAACTGCGCGAAGCATACGCCGCCCGATACGGTCGTGCGCATCCGCGTGCAGCGTCGCGCCGGCGACGTCGTCGTTACTGTCGAGGACTACGCGGGCGGCCTTTCCGATGCCGACTTCGCGCGACTGTTCGCGAAGTTCCATCACGGGACGGCGGAAGGCGCCGGCGGCGGTGTGGGTCTCGGGCTCGCGATCTGCCGCGCGATCGTGCGCCTGCACGACGGGCAGGCATGGGCCGAACGAATACCGGGTGGGGGCACTGCATTTCGCTTTACGCTGCCGCTCGAGCCTGCGCCCGCGATGCCGCAGGAGATTGGATGAAATGAACGTCCCCCCACGCTTGCTCCGCTCGCTGCCCCCCGGGGGGCGGAGTCAGTCGCTTCGGGCGGCCCGGCGCGGCTGACGCCCTATGCCCAGCAATCGCGCCACGGTGCTCGTCGTCGAGGACGAGCCGGAAATCCGCCGGTTCCTGCGCGCGGCGCTCGGCGTCGAGGGCTATCGTGTCGTCGAGTCGGCGACGGGACGCCGTGGTTGCATCGATGCGGGAACGCACAAGCCGGATCTGGCGATCGTCGATCTCGCGCTCCCCGATCTCGACGGCGTCGACGTGATACGCAGGATTCGCGAGTGGTCGCCGATGCCGATCATCGTGCTGTCCGCGCGCACCCAGGAGCGCGCGAAGATAGAGGCCCTCGATGCCGGCGCCGACGACTACGTGATGAAGCCGTTCGGCGTCGGCGAATTGCTCGCGCGCGTTCGCGCCGCGTTGCGGCATGCGGTGCGGCCGGCCTCGGGCGTCCCGCAGCTGCGCTTCGGCGGCGCGATCATTGACCTCGAACATCGCCGCGCGACCCGCGCAGGTGAGGACGTGCATCTGACACCGATCGAGTTCCGGTTGCTCGCGACGCTCGCGAAGCACGCCGGCATGGTCGTCACGCATCGCGAGCTGCTGACGCAGGTGTGGGGACCGACGCACGCCGCCGATACGCATTACCTGCGCATTTACATGAAGCAGCTGCGCGACAAGCTCGAGCGCGACCCGGTCCGGCCTGCGCATCTCGTGACCGAGACCGGAGTCGGTTACCGGCTGGTCGCCGACCAGTAGCCTCCGCGACCGTTTTCGGCTGGTAACATCGCGCTGCAGTGATACGGACATTTTGTCCTTCCTGATACCCGATCCCCGATACCCGTCGTCCGATGCGTCCCGTCGCCGTATTCCGTTTCAGCCCGACCGAAGGTCCCGCGCATTTCGCACAGTGGCTCGACGCGGCTGCAGTCCCGTGGCGGCTGTTCGCGATCGATGAAGGCGAGTCGGTACCCTCCACCGCGAGTGAGTTCGCCGGCATCGGCATGATGGGCGGTCCGATGAGCGTAAACGACGCGCTCGCGTGGATCGATCCGCTGTCGCGCCTGTTGCGCGATGCCGTTGCGAACGACGTGCCCGTCATCGGTCATTGCCTCGGCGGGCAGTTGCTCGCGCAGGCGCTCGGCGCTCGCGTACGGCGCACCGAAGTGCCCGAAATCGGCTGGATCGACGTCGAATCGACCGACGTGTTGGCGCGCGACGCATGGTTCGGCGGCAACGAGTCGTTCACGCCGTTTCAATGGCATTACGACGTCTTCGACCTGCCGCGCAACGCCGTGCGCGTGCTTACGAATGGATTCAATCCGAACCAGGCGTATGTGATCGGCGATCGCCACATCGGCTTTCAATGTCATATCGAGATGACGCGGGATCTCGTCTTGACGTGGTGTCGAAGCGGCGCCGACGAAATTACGATGCCCGGAACGACCGCGCGACAATCGCGCGACGAGATTCTTCGCGACCTCGACGATCGGCTGGCTGCTCTGCACATCGTTACCGACGGCGTGTACGCGCGCTGGGCGCAAGGACTGCGCAGGTAAATGGGCGTCATTCGAGCGCTGCCCGATCTGCTGATCAACCAGATCGCCGCCGGCGAGGTCGTCGAGCGACCGGCCGCGGCGTTGAAGGAGCTGCTCGAAAACGCGCTCGATGCGGGCGCGACGTCGATCGACGTCGACGTCGCGGGCGGCGGCGTCAAGCGCCTGCGCGTGGCCGACGACGGCAACGGCATCGAGCGCGAGGATCTGCCTCTCGCGGTGGCGCGCCATGCGACCTCGAAGATCGCATCGATCGTCGATCTCGAAGCGATAGCGACGTTAGGCTTCCGTGGCGAGGCGCTGGCATCGATTGCCGCCGTGTCGAGGGTTGCGATCGCGTCGCGCGCGAAGGATCGGCCGCACGCGTGGCGCATCGAAATCGAAGGCGGAACGGTGGGGCCGGTTGCACCGGCGGCGCTGGCCAGCGGCACGACGGTGACCGTCGAGGAGCTTTACTTCAACACGCCGGCGCGGCGCAAGTTCCTGCGCACCGAAGCGACCGAGTGGGCGCATTGCGACGAAGCGTTTCGCCGCATCGCGCTCGCGCACGACGACGTCGCGTTCACGCTGACCCATAACGGTCGCGCGCAGCAGCGTCTCGCACCGGGCGGCCGCCGCGCGCGCGTCGAGGCGCTGCTCGGCGACGCGTTCGTGCTGCACGGGACGGTCGTCGAGGCAGATGCGGGCGATGTGCGCCTCGCGGGCTTTGCCGTGCGTCCCGCGTATGCGGCCGATGCACCGTCGACGCAATACGTCTTCGTCAACGGCCGCCATGTGCGCGACCGGATGCTCGCGCATGCATTGCGCGAGGCGTATCGCGACATTCTCCATCACGAGCGGCTGCCCGCGTATGCGCTGTGGCTGACGATTGATCCGCGACGCGTCGATGTCAACGTGCATCCGCAGAAGACCGAAGTGCGCTTTCGCGACGCGGGTGCGATCCATCAGTTCGTCCGTCACGCGGTCGAGCGCTCGCTCGCCGCGACCGCTGCGGAACAGCCGGCGGTGTCGGCGGCGGAGCGGCTGGGGCTCGCCGCGGCTCATCTGCCGCCGCGCGTGCCGGCGTCGCCTGAACTGCGCGAAGCGGCGCGTGACGCGCAGGTGTCGATGCCGCTCGACGTCAACGAGCCGGCGGCGTTCTATCGACGTTTGTTCGGCGAACGCGCGCCGGCGCCGGTGCCCGACGACGAGGCGCATCCGCTCGGCTTCGCGATCGCGCAATTGCACGGCGTCTACATCCTCGCGCAGAACCGCGCCGGGCTGATCCTCGTCGACATGCACGCCGCACACGAGCGCATCGTCTACGAGCGGCTGAAGGCTGCATTCGACGGTCGCGTGCCGGTGCAGCCGCTGCTCGTGCCGGCGACGTTCGCCGCCGAAGCGCTGGAAGTCGCCGCTGCCAACGAGCACCGCGATGCGCTCGACGCGCTCGGCTTCGACGTATCGGCACTTGGCCCCGCGACGCTCGCCGTGCGCGGCATCCCGGCGCCACTCAAGGATGCCGACGCAGCGGCCCTCGCTCGCGCGGTGCTGCACGACATCCGGGAATACGGCGGCTCGCATGCGCTCGATGCGCGACGCGACGAGCTTCTCGCGACGATTGCCTGCCACGGCGCGGTACGCGCGAACCGCAGCCTCACCGTCGTCGAAATGAACGCGCTGCTGCGCGAAATGGAAGCGACCGAGCGCGCGGGCCAGTGCAACCACGGCCGCCCGACGTGGTACCAGTTGACGCTCGCCGACCTCGACCGCCTGTTCATGCGGGGGCGCTAGGGTCGAAGACGAGTCATCGCTCGGCGAAAAGCCGTCTCCGACCCTGCTTCACGTGTCGATTACGATGGTTCCTTGCATCCTGGTGATCGGACCGACGGCCAGCGGCAAGTCGGCGGTCGCGCTTGCGCTCGCGCAACGGCTCGGCGGCGAAATCGTCACCGCGGATTCGGCGCAGGTCTACCTCGGCATGGACATTGGCACCGCGAAGCCCGACGCGGCCGCGCGCGCGGCCGTTCCGCACCATCTGCTCGACCTGATCGAGCCGATCGAGGCGTACTCGGCAGCGCGCTTCGTGCGCGACGCCACGCTCGCCATCGACGCGATCCGCGCGCGCGGCCGCGTGCCGATCGTCGCCGGCGGCACGATGCTCTACGTCAAGGCGCTGCGCGAAGGCTTGAGCAGTCTGCCGGCAGCCGACGCGTCCATTCGCGCCGAAATCGATGCGCGCGCGGCCGCGGTCGGCTGGACGGCGATGCACGCCAGATTGGCGCGCATCGACCCGGTCACCGCCGCGCGCCTTGCGCCCAACGACGCGCAGCGCATCCAGCGCGCGCTCGAAGTGCACGCGCTCACCGGACAGCCGATGTCGGCGCTGCAGGGCGCACGCGCTGCTGAACGGCGCATCGATTCAGCGATCGTCGTCGCGCTGGCGCCGACCGATCGCGCGCAACTCCATGCGGCAATCGCGCGCCGTTTCGACGCGATGCTCGCTGCCGGACTGATCGACGAGGTGCGCGAGCTCCGTCGCCGTTTTCCGCTTCGGGCCGACATGCCGTCGATGCGGGCGGTCGGCTATCGGCAGGTGTTCGACCATCTGGACGGCCGCACCGATCGCGCATCGCTGCGCGACCGTGGCGTGGCCGCGACGCGCCGGCTCGCGCGCCGTCAGTTGACATGGCTGCGCGCAATGGACGTAGCGCCGATCGACTGCCATGCGCCGGATGTCATCGACGTCGCCGCGGTGCAGGTGCTGCGGGGAATCGAAGCGAGCGACGCGGTGCGGCCATAGGTCGAGCGCGGCGCGCGCGCGGGCGTCCGTTTACAATCGCGCCGACGCCCTGGTCGCGTCACCACTGGAGAACGTCTCATGCGCCATCGGCTCGCTGCAATCCTCGCGGTTCCGCTGCTCGTCGTCATCAGCGCGTTCGCATCCACCGCGCAGGCGCAGACCGCCATTTGCTACAACTGCCCGCCGGAATGGGCCGACTGGGGCACCGAGCTCAAGGCGATCAAGGACAAGCTCGGCATCACGGTGCCGCAGGACAACAAGAACTCGGGACAGTCGCTCGCGCAACTCGTCGCCGAGAAGGCGAGCCCGGTCGCCGACTTCACTTACCTCGGCGTCACGTTCGGCATCCAGGCGAAACAGGATGGCGTGACCGCGCCGTACAAGCCCGCCCACTGGAACGAGATTCCGGCGGGTCTCAAGGACCCCGACGGATACTGGTTCGCGATCCATTCGGGGACGCTCGGCCTGATGGTCAATGTGGATGCGCTGCACGGCAAGCCGGTGCCGAAATCGTGGAAGGACCTGCTTTCGCCCGAATACAAGGGCATGGTCGGCTATCTCGATCCTGCGAGCGCATTCGTGGGCTACGTCGGCGCGGTCGCGATCAACGACGCGCTTGGCGGAAATCTCGACAATTTCACGCCCGCCATCGAGTACTTCAAGAAGATGAAGGCGAACGATCCGATCGTGCCGAAGCAGACGTCCTATGCGCGCGTGCTCTCCGGCGAGATTCCGATCCTCATCGATTTCGACTTCAACGCGTATCGCGGCAAGTACAAGGACAAGGCGAACATCGCATTCGTGATCCCGGCCGAGGGCAGCGTCGCCGTGCCGTACGTGATGGCGCTCGTCAAGAACGGGCCTGATCCCGCGAACGCGAAGAAGGCACTCGATTTCACGCTGTCCGACGAAGGCCAGGCGATCTGGGCTAACGCATTCCTGCGTCCGGTGCGCGCGGAAGCGATGTCGAAGGAAGCGCAGTCGCGATTCCTCCCGGCGTCCGACTACGCACGCGCGAAGCCGGTCGACTTCGCGAAAATGGCGGCGGCGCAAAAGCCGTTCACCGAGCGCTACCTGAAGGAAGTGCAGTAGCGCGCAGTGCATCGGCAATCGGCGCGAAATCGCGATGATGCGTAGCGCAGGCGCGCGAGAGAACCTTCTTCTAGCGCTCCTCGCGCTGCCGGCAATGATCGTGTTCGCGGCGTTCTGGCTGCTGCCGATGGCGCGTCTCGTGTCGGTCGGTGCGAGCGGACCGCGCGGGCCCGCCGCCTATCTCGCGATCGTCACCGACGCCAACTACTTCGCGAGCCTCGTCTCGACGGTCACGCTGTCGATCGGCGTCACTTTGGCGACGCTCGTCGTCGCGGGAATCGCCGGCATGTTCCTGCAGCGCAACGACTTTCCGGGGCGAGCGATCGTCGTGTCGCTCCTCACGTTCCCGCTCGCCTTTCCCGGCGTCGTCATCGGCTTCATGGTGATCATGCTCGCCGGCCGCCAGGGACTTATCGGCACCGTAACCGACGCGCTGTTCGGCTCGAAGCTCGTCTTCGCCTATTCGATCGCCGGCCTTTTCGCCGGATACCTGTACTTCTCGATCCCGCGCGTGATCCTGACCGTGATGGCGGCGGTGGAGAAGCTCGATCGCGCGCTCGAGGAAGCGGCTCGCTCGCTTGGCGCAACGCCGTGGCAGGTACTGCGCGACGTCGTCCTTCCGGGACTTCGTCCGGCGCTGATTTCGGCCGGCGCGATCTGCTTCGCGACGAGCATGGGCGCGTTCGGCACGGCGTTCACGCTCGCGACGAACATCAACGTTCTGCCGATCACGATCTACACCGAGTTCACCAACTACGCGAATTTCTCGATCGCCGCGGCGTTGTCGCTCGTGCTCGGAGTGATCACGTGGGCGGCGCTTGCCGTCGCGCGAACGCTCGCCGGATCCACGGTCGCCGCGGCTGCATGACCACCTCGTCCACCCCGCACCCGCCTCGCATTCGCTCGGCCCCCTCTCCCCGCTCGCGGGGAGAGGGTCGGGATGAGGGGCATTCGCGGCGCTTCTACGCGCAACTCGCGTTCACGGTGCTCGTCTGCGCATTCCTGGTCGTGCCCGTCGTGCTGTCCGTCCTCGCGGGGCTCTCGCAGAATTTCTTCGTCGGCGTGAAAAGCGGTCTCACGCTGCGCTGGGTCGGGCAGGTGTGGTCGCTCTACAGCGGCACGATCTTCCTGTCGCTCGCACTCGCGCTCGAATGCCTCGCGGCGACGCTCGTGCTCGGTGTTCCGATCGCCTATGTACTGGCACGCCGTCCGGGACGCATGGCGCGACTGTTCGAAGAGCTGCTGGTGCTTCCGGTTGCGGTGCCCGGCCTTGCCACGGCGCTCGCGCTGATCCTGCTCTATGGCGGGTGGCGGGGATTTCGCGCGAGCTCGCTCTTCATCCTCGTCGGCCATGTCGTGTTCACGCTGCCGTTCATGGTGCGCTCGGTGCTCGCGGTGATGGCGGCGATGGATCTCGTCACGCTCGAGGAGGCTGCAGCGAGCCTCGGCGCCGGCTTTTTCAAGCGCTTCTTCGGCGTCATCGTGCCGAACGCGCGCTACGGGATTCTCGCCGGCGCGCTGATGGTCGTCACGCTGTCGGTCGGCGAGTTCAACATTACCTGGATGCTGCATACGCCGCTCACGAAGACGATCCCGGTCGGGCTCGCCGATGCGTACGCGTCGTTGCGCCTCGAGATCGGCTCGGCCTATACGATCGTCTTCTTCGTGATGATCGTCCCGCTCCTCGTCGCGATGCAGTGGCTGTCGCGCGAACGCGCGCCGGCACTGGCGGGACGAAAATGACATGAGCGCGGAGGGCCGCCCCGAGCGCGAATTCCGCCCCCCGGGGAGCAGCGAAGTGGCGAAACCACGAGCGTGGGGGGATCACAACGATGCGGCGAGCGTGCGCCTCGCGGAGTGCGCGAAGACGTTTGCCGACGGCACGCGCGCACTCCTGCCGCTGAATCTCGACATCCAGGCCGGCGAAACCGTCGTGTTTCTCGGTCCGTCGGGCTGCGGCAAAACGACGCTACTGCGGATCATCGCCGGGCTCGCGCAGCCCGACGCCGGCGGACGCGTCTTCTTCGGCGACGACGAAGTCACGGCGCGTCCCATCGAGCGGCGCAACGTCGGCATGGTGTTCCAGAGCTACGCGCTCTTTCCCAACATGACGGTCGCCGAGAACGTCGCGTACGGCCTTCGGGTACGTCGCATCCGGGGGGACGAGCGGCGCCGGCAGGCGGCGAAGCTGCTCGACATGATGCATCTCGCGGGCCTTGGCGATCGGCGTGTCGATCAGCTTTCCGGCGGTCAGCGCCAGCGCGTGGCGCTCGCGCGCGCGCTCGCCGTC
>Ga0157370_10003287_pt1 | contig 19065 bp, 15 predicted proteins | sample C35metaG_FD_113463 | JGI IMG/M metagenome (GOLD analysis project Ga0157370, IMG submission 113463) | Corn rhizosphere microbial communities from Kellogg Biological Station, Michigan, USA - C3-5 metaG | ecosystem: Host-associated > Plants > Roots > Rhizosphere > Soil | place: USA: Michigan...
ACAAGCCGGTACAATGGCGCGGCCTTCAGCCTTGAAGGCACGCGTTATGGTGACCCCCATCGGTCCCCCCGCAACGATTACCCGTTAACCTGGTCAGGTCCGGAAGGAAGCAGCCACAGCGGGAACATTGTGTGCCGGGGTGTGGCTGGTGGGGGTTGCCTCCTTCTGAAATCCTGGTTTTTTCTCTCTTGTTTCCCTCTCCTGTTAATACGCCCCGTCCGGCGCGCGTTTTGTGGTCCCGCGTGTGTGTGTCTCGCATCCAGCGCCGGGAAACTAATCTGCCACCATTGAACGGTCCTACAGCTTTGTAGGAAGATTACGAAATAGCTGTATGCGCATACAGTCTTTCGCTTTCTCCCTCGCTGCCAAGGACACGCCCCGATGTCGCGTAGTTTGTTCCTGTTGTGCCTGCTGTTTTCCCTCGCCCTCAATGTTTCCCACGCCGCTCCCCGTACGTTCGCCGAAGCCAAGAAAGCCGGCTGGAAGCTGTATGCCTCCAACCCGGTTGAGTTCTATTGCGGGTGTCGGTTTTCCGGGAACAAGGTGGATCTGAAAAGCTGCGGCTACGTGCCGCGCAAAAATGCCCAGCGCGCTTCGCGGGTGGAGTGGGAGCATATTGTGCCGGCGTGGGTGATTGGGCATCAGCGCCAGTGTTGGCAGAAGGGTGGACGTTCCAACTGCGCGCGCTCGGACCAGACCTATCGCCTGGCCGAGGCCGATTTGCACAATTTGGTGCCCAGCGTTGGCGAGGTGAACGGCGACCGCAGCAATTTCGGCTACGGCTGGCTGCCGCAAAAACCAACGCAGTACGGCGCCTGTCCGATGGTGGTGGATTTCAAGGCGCGCAAGGCCATGCCCCGGCCGCAGGTGCGCGGGATGGTGGCGCGCACGTATTTTTATATGAGCCAGCGTTACGGCCTGCGTTTGTCCAAGCAAGACAAGCAGCTTTATGCGGCGTGGAATAAGCAGTACCCGGTGAAGCCGTGGGAATTGGCGCGCAATCAGAAGGTGGCGTGTGTGATGGGGCGCGGCAATCCGTATGTCGGCAAGGTCGACCTCAAGGCGTGTCGCTGAACACGTCTTGAGCGCTGTCAGCCGCCGAGGCGCACGGCCAGGGCGGCGAGGGTGATCAGCAGCACCGGCAAGGTCAGCACAATGCCGACCTTGAAGTAATAACCCCAGGTAATGCGAATGCCTTTGCGCGCCAGCACATGCAGCCAGAGCAAGGTGGCCAGGCTGCCGATGGGGGTGATTTTCGGGCCCAGGTCGCAGCCGATGACGTTGGCGTAAATCATCGCTTCGCGTACCACGCCAACGGCGGCGGAGTCTTGAATCGACAAGGCGCCGATCAGCACGCTGGGCAGGTTGTTCATGACCGATGACAGCAGCGCTGTGGTCACGCCGGTGCCCATGGCCGCGGCCCACACGCCATGCTCAGCGAAATAATTCAGCAGTTGCGTCAGGTAGGCGGTAAGGCCGGCGTTTTTCAGGCCGTACACCACCAAATACATACCCAGCGAAAACACCACGATCTGCCACGGTGCGTCGCGCAGCACGCGGCGCGTGGGAATTACGTGGCCATGGGCGGCAACGGCGTACAGCGCGGCGGCGCAAACGCCGGCGATCACGCACACCGGAATGCCCAGCGGTTCCAGCGCAAACAAGCCGATCAGCAACACCACCAGCACGCCGACGCCGACGGCAAAGGTCGGCCGGTCACGAATGGCATCGGCCGGCAGCTTGAGGTCTTCGGTGGCATAGGCGAGCGGAATGTCGCGGCGAAAAAACAGGTACAGCACGCCCAGCGTGGCGGCCACGCTGACCACGTTCACCGGCACCATGACGGCGGCGTAGTCGTTGAAGCTGAGCTTGAAGTAGTCGGCCGACACGATGTTCACCAGGTTCGACACCACCAGCGGCAGGCTGGCGGTATCGGCGATAAAGCCGGCTGCCATCACAAATGCCAGGGTCGCAGCGGGGGAAAAGCGCAGGGCTAACAACAGGGAAATAACGATGGGCGTGAGAATCAGCGCCGCGCCGTCGTTGGCAAACAAGCCCGACACCGCCGCCCCCAGCAGCACGGTAAAGGCAAATAGTCGCCGGCCATTGCCCCGCGCCCAACGCGCCACATGCAGCGCCGCCCACTCGAAAAACCCGGCCTCGTCGAGAATCAGGCTGATCACGATCAGGGCAATAAAGGTGGCGGTGGCGTTCCAGACGATTGCCCACACCGTGGGAATGTCATGCAGCCCGACCACGCCAAACGCCAACGCCAGCAGCGCGCCGACCGACGCCGACCAACCGACGCCGAGGCCTTTGGGCTGCCAGATAACCAAGAGCATGGTGAAGGCGAAGATGAGGAAAGCGGTCAGCATGGTTCGGCTCGGGCGGGGACGGGTGGGCGATATCAGCGTATTTCGTGCGGGTTCGCAAGCGGCGTTGTTTGAGGGGCGGGGGTGGCTGGGTGGTAGACGTGGTTCGGGAGCGGTGGCGCGCTAAAAGGCATCGCGGCTGAAGCCGCTCCTACAGGGTGGCGCGGGATTTTTGGAGGCGTGGTCCGGTTCGGAATTCTGGATCCCCGCGTTCGCGAGGATGACGGTGGTTGTGTCGGGAACTTTCGTTATTTCTGCACGGGCGGTGGTTTGACGATTCAAAATTCAGGCTTGCTGACTTTGCGCGGCGGCTACGGTTGCACCGTAATCACCGGTGGTTTCCATTGGCCGTTGGCCACTTCGGGTTGGGGTTGGTACAACCGCAGCACGCCGTAAAACGGGCCCGGCGGCACGGGCAGCCAGTTGCTTTCAAGCGCAATGCCCGGCGTTAGGCGTTGCAGGTACAGGGTCAGCCCGCCATCAGGGTCGCGTTGCAGGCGGTTGAGCATTCGCGAGTTCACCAGGTAGCGGTTCAGGCGATTGTCGATCAGCAGTTTGGTGTTGGCGTCGTACAACGTCAGCGACCAGAACGCATCCACCGGCGGCAATTGATCCTTGGCAAAGTGCAGGGCGTATTGCTTGCGCAGGCCGTTGAGCGGTTGTTGGTATTCATCGTTGAAGTAGCCAATGAAGTTCGCTTCGTCGGCCGAGGCGGCAAACAGCGCAACGGCGGCGCCGGCGTATCGGCCCAGGTAATTGTTGGCCAAATGCTCGCGATCGCCGAACAGCTCGGTGGTGGGAATCAGCCCGGTGTCGACTTCCGAACTCTTAAACGCGGCGAATTCGGCCCGCGCCGCATCGATACCGGCTTGCAGGGCTTTGTATTGCGTAGCCGTCAGGCGGTCTTCGATAAACGGCTGGTCGCTGTCGATGCCGATATTGGCAAAGCGCCGACGCAGGCCGACTTCAGAAGGGTGCGGCGGTGCAAAGCGCAGCAGAAAATCCATCAGCCGAAAGGCCGTCGGCGTGGCAGTGGTGTCGGGGCTTGGCACCGGCCAGTCGAGTCTTGGCGCCGTGGGCCGGGCCTCCAGCTTGAGGAAGCTGCTCAGCGGTTTCAGGGTGTAACCCTGCTGCACGCGGCGCATCTTGGCCATATCGCTGGGGTCGAACAGTTGGGTGCGGTAGAGCGCGTAAACGATGCTGCTCTCGCTGCGGATTACCTGGTCAACGTCTGCCGGCGTCGCGCCTTGCCATTCGGGGCCGGCGATCAGGTAGCGTCCGCCTTTGCGGCCGGTGGTGCGGCTGCCGAGGTAGGCAAAATTGTGGGTGAAAATATCGGTCAGTTGCACCGAGAAATAGCGGTTGCTGTCCACTGCCGGCAAGGTCATGACGATGGGTTCGGCGCGCAGATCAAGCCAGGCGAAGGAATAGCGGGTGTCGGCAATAGGCGACTGCACCGCTGTGGTTTTGCCGTTGTAGACATCGCTGTTGTGCGACACCCGATTGAACGGCGCCTGGTACGCCGTGCTTTCGGTGTCAACGGCCTGGATATACAGCGTGTTGTACAGCTCAAGCATGGGATAGCCGTAAATGTAGGCGTCTTTGGCAATGGCCTCGGCTTCCAACGGCTCAACTTTTACTTCGGCTTGCGCGCTACTGCTCAGCGACAGGCCTAGGTACAGCGCAAGCAACGCAAGTGATTTCATGCAGGGCGCCTGTAGCAAATGGGGGCGGTTTCACGTATTCGCTGCACTACCATTGTCGAACCGTCCTGGCTTCAGGGATAAAGAGCAGCGTTCCGTTAAAGGGGTTCCGTGTATATGTCTAGCATTCCCGCCGTACTCTTGCGTTCGGCGCTGGTGTTTGCGCTTTTGATCGGCGGCGCGCAGGCAGCCGACTGGCCGTTGACATGCTTTTATTCGCCGGGCGATAGCGACGAAGGCCTGACCCCGTTCGAACACTGCGCTCGGCGCACCGGTACTGCTGTGGAACTGGCGCCTGAGCATTTCAAACGCTTGGACTTCGACGAAAACGGCCTTGCCAGCGTGGGCATCGACGGCGACATGTACTACATCAACCGCCAAGCCAAGCTCCTGCATGTGCTGACCTTCGACAACGGCGCCGACTACTTCGAAGAGGGGCTGGTACGCGCCTGGGTCAACGGCAAGGTCGGCTATTACGACGTTAACCTGAACCCCGTTATTGCAGCCACCTACGACTGGGGCACGCCCTTCGAACAAGGCCGCGCCCAGGTGTGCCAAGGCTGCAGTCGTGGTCCGTCCGATGGCGATGGGCATTGGGCAATGGGCGGCGGGAAGTGGGGCGTAATTGACCGCACGGGGAAACTGGTGGAGCCGTTGCGTTAGGCCCCTCGGTGCCCTTAGGCGCGAGCTTGCTCACGAAGCTTTTCTGATTGGGCCGCCCCCTCGCTGCCACCGAGAATGGACATACCAAGGCGTTAAGCCGCGACCTGCCGGGCTGTGCGCCAAGTCGGATGCAATTTGCCCCGTGCTCCGCTAGGATTAGCCCCACTTTTCTTGCCCCCCAGTTGCGACGGTTTTCGATGAGTTATCAGGTTCTTGCACGTAAATGGCGTCCGCGCTCGTTCCGCGAAATGGTCGGCCAGACCCATGTGCTCAAGGCTCTGATCAACGCGCTGGACAGCCAGCGCCTGCACCACGCCTATCTGTTCACCGGCACCCGTGGCGTGGGCAAAACCACCATCGCGCGCATCATCGCTAAATGCCTGAACTGTGAAACCGGCATCAGCTCTACGCCGTGTGGCACCTGTTCGGTGTGTAAAGAGATTGATGAAGGCCGCTTTGTCGACCTGATCGAAGTCGACGCCGCCAGCCGCACCAAGGTGGAAGACACCCGCGAGCTGCTCGACAACGTGCAATACGCGCCCAGCCGTGGCCGCTTCAAGGTCTACCTGATCGACGAAGTGCACATGCTCTCGTCGCACTCGTTCAATGCCTTGCTGAAAACCCTCGAAGAGCCGCCACCCCACGTTAAATTCCTGCTGGCCACCACCGACCCGCAGAAGCTGCCCGTCACCATTCTTTCCCGCTGCCTGCAGTTCTCGCTGAAGAACATGCCGCCTGAGCGCGTGGTTGAGCATTTGACCCACGTTCTGGGCGTGGAACAGGTGCCGTTCGAAGACGACGCCCTGTGGTTGCTGGGCCGCGCCGCCGATGGTTCGATGCGCGACGCCATGAGCCTCACCGACCAGGCCATCGCCTTTGGTGAGGGCAAGGTGATGGCCGCCGACGTGCGCGCCATGCTCGGCACGCTGGATCACGGCCAGGTATACGGCGTGTTGCACGCGCTGCTGGAAGGCGATGCGCGTGCGCTGATCGAAGCCATTCGCCACCTGGCCGAGCAGGGCCCGGACTGGGCCGGCGTGCTGGCAGAAATTCTTAACGTGTTGCACCGCGTCGCCATCGCCCAGGCATTGCCGGAAGCGGTGGACAACGGCCAGGGCGACCGCGATCGCGTGCTGGCGCTGGCCCAGGCATTGCCCGCCGAAGACGTGCAGTTCTATTACCAGATGGGCCTGATCGGCCGCCGCGATTTGCCGCTGGCGCCGGACCCGCGCGGTGGCTTTGAAATGGTGCTGCTGCGCATGTTGGCCTTCCGCCCGGCGGATACGGGCGATGTGCCGAGGGTGGCGCTAAAGCCACTCGGGATTAGCCAGGCCACTGCTGATCCCCGACCTAACCCAGTGGCCGGCGCAGCTATGGCCGCGCCGGTTGCACCTATTGCAGCGCCTGAACCTGTGGCGCCAACGCCAGCGCCAATCCCTGAGCCCCAGGTCGTTGCGCCGCAGCCGCAGCCGGAACCTGAGCCTGCGCCCGTCGTTGCCGTGGTTGCGCCACACCCTCAGCCCGAGCCCCAGCCGGAACCCGTAGCGGCTGCACCCATCGACTTGCCGTGGGAAGAGCAAAAACCGCCGGTGGTTGCCCCCGTGCCGGTTCCCGAGTTGATCAACGTGCCAGCCGACGTCGCGCCCGCGCCGTTGCTGCCGACACCTGCGCCGGTGGCCGTGCAAACCGAGGCCGCGGTGGTGATCAACACGCCGGCCGATGTCAGCGACGACGATGACGACGAGCCGCCACCCGGCGACGACGATTACTACATTGCCGAAGGCGAAACCGACGCCTACCTCGATGCGCTGGATTCCATGGGCATCGATGCCCCAGCCCCGGCAGACCTCGCGCCATTGCCTGCCGCCAAACCGGCCACGGGACTGGCCGCCGAGTGGCTGGAGCTGTTTCCGCGTCTGGGCATTACCGGCCTCACCGGCAGCATCGCCGCCAACTGCAGCCTGGTGGCGGTAGACGGCGACACCTGGACCCTGCACCTGGACCCCGGCCAAAGCGCGCTCTTTAATGCTACTCAGCAGCGGCGTTTGAACGAGGCGCTGGATGCCTACCACAAGCGCCCAATCAAACTGGAAATCGAGCTGCGCACGCCTGAGCAGGAAACCCCGGCCCAGGCCGCAGCCCGCAAGCGCGCGAACCGGCAGCGTTCGGCGGAGGCGTCGATTCATGACGATCCGCTGATCAAAGAAATGATTCAGCAATTCGCCGCGACCATTCGCGACGGCACCATTGAGCCTGTGGACGCCCCCGTGGCGTCGTGAAGCATTACTTAACGTGAGGTGATTCCCATGATGAAAGGTGGCATGGCCGGCCTGATGAAGCAGGCGCAGCAGATGCAAGAAAAGATGGCCAAGATGCAGGAAGAACTGGCCAACGCCGAAGTGACCGGCCAAGCCGGCGCTGGGCTGGTGAGCGTGGTAATGACCGGGCGTCATGACGTCAAACGCATCACCCTCGACGACAGCCTGATGCAGGAAGACAAGGAAGTACTCGAAGACCTGATCGCCGCAGCCGTTAACGATGCGGTGCGTAAGGTGGAGCAAAGCAGCCAGGAGAAAATGGGCGGCATGACCGCCGGCATGCAACTCCCCCCCGGCTTCAAAATGCCTTTCTGATTGTTCGACGCGCCCATGCGATGCACAGGGCGGCGTTGCCGGTGAACTCGGCGTCCTCATGGGCTTGAGCCCACTGCGGGGCCTCGCTCACCGGCGCCTTGCCCTGTACATCGCCTGAGCACGCCGGATGCTTGAAGCCTCCCTCACAACAAAGCGCTGATCCTGTAGGAGCGGCTTTAGCCGCGATGCTCTTGATGCAAAAAGCATCGCGGCTAAAGCCGCTCCTACAATGAAACCTTTGTCGTGTGGGAGAGGCTTTAGCCTCGATGCTTTTAATGTCCCGTCATTGTTCATTCCGGATTCCCACCCATGAGCTTCAGCCCGCTGATCCGCCAACTCATCGATTCGCTGCGCATTCTTCCCGGCGTCGGGCAGAAGACTGCTCAGCGTATGGCGTTGCAGATGCTGGAGCGTGATCGCAGCGGCGCACTGCGCCTGGCGCAGGCGTTAACCCAGGCGATGGAGGGCGTCGGCCATTGCCAGCAATGCCGAACGCTGAGCGAAGATGCCATTTGCCAAACCTGCCAAGACCCGCGCCGCGACGACAGCGTGCTGTGCGTGGTGGAAGGGCCGATGGACGTAAACGCGGTCGAACAGACGGGCTTTCGTGGCCGCTACTTCGTGCTCAAGGGCCATCTCTCACCGCTCGACGGCCTGGGCCCGGATGCCATTGGCGTGCCCGAGCTGCTGGCGCGCATCGAGGCGGGCAACTTCGCCGAGGTGATTCTGGCCACCAACCCCACGGTCGAAGGCGAAGCCACGGCTCACTACATCGCTCAGTTGCTCAGCAACAAAGGCTTGATCGCCTCGCGCATTGCCCACGGCATGCCGTTGGGCGGCGAACTGGAGCTGGTCGATGGCGGCACCCTGGCCCACGCGCTGGCGGGCCGGCGGCCGATCAATCTGTAGTTTTCCAGGGCTGCACATCTAGAGCTAGCAATTCGCGCTTGAGAAGAATTACCATTTGCGCATTAATCTTGGGCAATGGATCTTCAGGTGCAGTCACACGCCGCCGAGCAATCCCTGCAGCAGCTTTACCGCGAGCATCATGGCTGGCTGAGCGGTTGGCTGCGCAAGCGTTTGGGCTGCGCCGAGAATGCGGCGGACCTGGCTCAAGACACCTTCCTGCGCGTGCTCAGCAAAGACAGCGACCTGCCGACGCTGCGCGAGCCGCGCGCTTACCTGTCGACCATCGCCCATTCGTTGTTGGTCAACTTCTGGCGCCGCCAAGCCGTTGAGCGCGCCTACCTCGATGCCCTGGCCGCCAAGCCCGAGCACTACGCGCCCTCGCCGCAAGAGCGCGAACTCATTATGGAAACCTTGCTGGCCATCGACGCCATGCTGCTGCGCTTGCCGAGCAAGGTGCGTCAGGCATTCCTCTGGTCGCAGCTGGACGGCTTGACCTACGCCGTGATCGCCACGCGCTTGCAGGTGTCCGAGCGCATGGTGAAAAAGTACATGGCCCAGGCGATGCTGCATTGCCTGCTGCTGGAGCAGGGCGCATGACTTCGCCAACGCTCGACTATGGGGTGCTGCAACAGGCCGCCGACTGGTTCGCCACCTTGAGTAGCGGCGGCGTCAGCGAACATCAGCGGCAGGCGTGGCGTTTATGGCTGGCGGCCAGCCCCGACCATGCAGCAGCGTGGCAGCGGGTAGAAGCCATCAGCGGTCAGTTTGAGCGCCTGCCCAGCGAGCGCCGCCGCGCGGCGGGGCAGGCACTGAGCGTCGCGGGCCAGAGCAGGCGCCGGGCGCTTGGCATGCTGGCGTTGCTCTGCGGTGGCGGCGTGTTAGGCCTGGCCACCGTTCGCCGCAGTACCCTTCAAGCGTGGGTGGCGAGCGAACGCACAGCCGTCGGCGAAGTGCGCGAAACGCGGCTGGCCGACGGCACGCAGCTGTGGCTCAACAGCAACAGCGCCGCCGATATCGACTACACCGCCAGCCTACGTCGCGTGCAGTTGTTTCGCGGTGAGCTGCTGCTCGACAGCGCCCACGACGGCTCACGCCCGTTAGTGGTCGATACGCTTCAAGGCCGCCTACGGGCGCTGGGCACGCGCTTTAGCGTGCGCCAGGGCGACGGCCTTACCCAGCTCAGCGTGTTCACTGGCGCAGTAGAAATTACCCCGGCAGCCGGCGGCGCGATTCGGGTTATCGACGCCGGCCAACAGCTGCGTTTCAGCGCCACCGGCCATGGCACGGTGCAGCTCGCCGAGGCCGGGCGCCAAGCCTGGAGCAAGGGCGTGCTGCTGGCCGACAACATGCGCCTGGGCGATTTCATTAGCGAACTGGCCGCCTACACGCCGGGCTATCTGGGCTGCGATCCGCGCATTGCCGATTTACGGCTGGTGGGTGCTTATCCGCTGGCCGACCGCGAGAAAATTTTCGCCGCCTTGCAAACCAGCCTGCCGGTGCGCATTCGCCAGCGCATGCCGTGGTGGATCACCGTTGAGCCGGCGTAACGCCGCGCCGGAAAAAATATATTCAATCGGCGGTTCCCCTTTTTGCCGTTCGCTTGGCTTCAGGTGCATAGGGCATGCGCAACGCGTGCAGCCACTCACCAAACGGAACAGTTCATGGCTTCGAATACCTTCCCGTTAGCTGTCACCAGCCGCCGTCTGCGCCCGGCTGTGCGCCTGGCGCTGCTTGCACTTCCCATGACGCTCTTGGCGCCGCTTGTGGTCCAGGCTACCGACGCGCCGGCCAGCCAGCAAACCGTACGCAGTTACCAGATTCCGGCCGGGCCGCTGTCGTCCGCATTAAGCCGTTTCGCCGCCGAGGCGGGCGTGTTGCTGTCGGTGGACGGCCGCCTGACCGATGGCAAAAGCACGGCGGGCCTGCAAGGCAGCGTCAGCGTCAGCGAAGGCTTCGACCGTTTGTTGGCCGGCAGCGGTTTGCGCGCAATAGGCGATGGCCAAGGTGGCTACAGCTTGAGCAGCGGCGATAGCGGGGCGGCGGTGGAATTGCCAGCGGCGTCGGTCAAGGCGTTCGCCCTGGGCAACGCCCTCGGCAGCATGGAAGGCTACAACGCCACCCACAGCAGCGTGGCGACCAAAACCAGCAAGGCGCTGGTCAACACCTCGCAATCGGTATCGGTGGTGACCCGCGAGCAAATGGACGATCAGGGTTCGCAAACCGTTTCCGAAGCCATCCGTTATGTGCCGGGCGTATTGACCAACCCCTACGGCGCGACGCATCGCTACGACTACGTGGCCATGCGCGGTTTCAACGACGGCTCGGTCGACAACATCATCGTCGACGGCCTCAAGTCGATGAGTGACGCCGGCACCTACAGCAGCCTGCAAGTGGACCCCTATTTCATCGAGCGCATCGACGTGCTCAAAGGCCCGTCCTCCGTGCTGTACGGCCGCAGCAACCCCGGCGGCCTGGTGGCGCTGACCACCAAGCGGCCCAAGTTCGAGGCCAGCAATGGGGTGCAACTTTCAGCCGGCAGCCACGACTACAAAGCGCTGGGTTTTGACACCACCGGGCCGCTGACCGAGAACATCGCCTATCGCCTGGTGGGCTTTGCCAAAGACACCGACACCCAGTTCGATTACACCGAAGAAACCCGCTACACCCTGATGCCGAGCCTGCTGGTCAACTTCAGCGAAGACACCTCGTTGAATGTTTACGCCTATTTGCAGAGCGACCCGCAAGCCGGCTACCACGGCGGTCTGCCGGCCTCGGGCACGCTGTACACACGCAACGGCAAGCGCATCTCCACCTCGTTTTTCGAGGGCGAACCGGGCAACGACACCGCCAAACGCGAGCAGCAAATGTTCGGTTACGAGTTGCAGCACCGCTTCAACGACGTATGGAGCGTGCGCCAGAACTTCCGTTACCTGGATTCCGACCTGGAGCAGAAGCAGGTTTACGCCTATGGCTATGCGGCGGGCGATGAGCTGTACCGGCCGTATTCGGCAGCGGATGAAAAGCTGCATTCCTGGATCGTAGACAACATGCTGCAAGCCGAATTCTTCACCGGCGCCGCCGAGCACACGGTGGTCACCGGCCTGGACTACCAGCGGATCAAAAACGTCGTCGACTGGCCCTACGGCACGGCCAGTACGCTGAACGCCTTTGACCCGCAATACGGCGACGACAGCATCACCTTCACGCCCAACTTCCAGCTCAACAGCTACCTGCGCCGCAAAGAGCAGACCGGCGCTTATGTGCAGGATTTGATCGAACTCGACCGTTGGAATATCTCGCTGGGGCTGCGCAAAGACTGGTTCGACGTGTCGGAAGAGAACCGCGTCGATGAATTCAGCGCCAGCACCGGGTTGGTGAACCGTCCGGCTGGCACCGAGAACTCGCTGACCGACAGCAAAGTCACCGGCCGCGCGGGCGTGCTGTATCAGTTCGATAACGGCATTGCGCCGTATATCAGCTATTCCGAGTCGTTCAATCCGTCTACCTACAGCGATGCGGCCGGCAGCCTGATCGAGCCGTCGGAAGGCAAGCAGTGGGAAGTGGGTTTGAAATACCAGCCGACCGACACCGACGATTTGTACACGCTGTCGCTGTTCGACATCCGTCAGGAAAACGTGGCGACCAAGCTGGCCAACGAGAACTTCTACCGCAATGCCGGCGAGGTGGAATCCAAAGGCGTCGAGCTGGAAGGGCGTCTGCACATCACCGATCACCTGCGCCTGCTGGGCAGTTACACCTACACCAAGGTCGAGTACGCCAAGAGCTACTTCAGCTTTGACAGCTTCGGCGTGGAGAGCGACGTGAAGGGCAACACGCCGTCGCAAACCCCGAAACATATGGCGAGCTTGTGGGCCGATTACCGCTTTGACGGCACCGGGCTTGCCGGCTTGGGCGTGGGCGCTGGCGTGCGCTACGTCGGCAAAAGCTGGGCGGATGCGGAGAACACGGTTTATGTGCCGTCGTACACGCTGTATGACGCTTCGGTGAGTTACGACTTCTCCGAACTCGGCTTGAAGGGCACCTCGGTTCGAGTCAACGCCAACAACCTCACCGACGAGAAATACGTGGCTTCCTGCGGCAACCTCAACTTTTGCTATTACGGCGAAGAACGCAACGTGATGGCCACCGTTATTCAGAAGTTTTGATTGGGCCAGCTTTGTTGGCGAAGCCCAACGAAGACCCACGATCTCGACTTTTGGCCGAACTGCCGCCTGATCCCTGTTGAAAACCAAGCAAGCGCTCGGTAAGGTCGGCCAAACCTTTCCGGGAGCTCGCCATGTCTGCCTTTCAAGAATACTTCGACGACTCGCACCAATTGGTTCGCGACTCGGTGCGCCGCTTTGTCGAGCGGGAAATCCTTCCCCATGTGGCCGATTGGGAAGAGGCGGAAAGCTTCCCCCGCGAGCTGTACCTGAAGGCCGGCGCGGCGGGCATCTTGGGCATTGGTTACCCGGAACAGTTCGGCGGCAGCCATGAAGGCGACCTGTTCGCCAAGGTGGCGGCCAGCGAAGAATTGATGCGCTGCGGCTCTGGCGGCCTGGTCGCCGGCCTGGGCTCGCTAGATATCGGCTTGCCGCCGATTCTCAAATGGGCCCGCCCGGACGTGCGCGACCGCGTGGTGCCGCAGGTGCTCAGCGGCGAAAAAATCTGTGCGCTGGCCGTTACCGAGCCCAGCGGCGGCTCCGATGTGGCCAGCCTGAAAACCCGCGCCGTGCGCGACGGTGATTTCTACCGCGTGACGGGCAGCAAAACCTTTATCACCAGCGGCGTGCGCGCGGATTACTACACCGTGGCCGTGCGCACCGGCGGCGAAGGCTTCGGCGGCGTCAGTTTGCTGATGGTGGAAAAGGGCACGCCCGGTTTCACCGTGGGCCGGCAGTTGAAGAAAATGGGCTGGTGGGCGTCGGACACCGCCGAGCTGTTTTTCGACGACTGCAAAGTGCCGGTGGGCAACCTGATCGGCGCCGAAAACATGGGCTTTGCCGGGATCATGGCCAACTTCCAGTCGGAACGGCTGGCACTGGCGATCATGGCCAACATGACTGCCGAGCTGGCGTTGCAAGAATCCCTGAGCTGGGCGCGGCAGCGCGAGGCGTTTGGCAAACCCATCGGCAAATTCCAAGTGCTGAAACACCGCCTGGCGGAAATGGCCACGCAGCTGGAAGTGTCCCGAGAATTCACCTACCGCCAGGCGGCGAAGATGGCGGCGGGCAAATCGGTGATTAAAGAGATTTCCATGGCCAAGAATTTTGCCACCGACATTGCCGACCGCATCGTTTATGACGCGGTGCAAATAGCGGGCGGCATGGGTTTTATGCGCGAGAGCCTGGTGGAGCGGCTGTATCGCGATAACCGCATTCTTTCTATTGGCGGCGGGACGCGGGAAGTGATGAACGAGATTATTAGTAAACAGATGGGGATTTAGGGGCCGGGCCAGAACGCTGGATTCAGTTTTTGCGCTTGGCTTGAGACTCTGGATCCCCGCGTTCGCGGGGATGACGGTGGGCTTAAGAAAAACTCCGTCATTCCCGCGAATGCGGCCCTCCACAAGGATGACGGTGGGCTTAAGAAAAACTCCGTCATCCTCGCGAACGCGGGGATCCAGAGTTTCGGACTGGTCTTCGGTCGTTAATCACACCTACCGGCAATGGGGGACCTCGCCGCCCGCGAAACGACCTAAAACCCGACTTCAGTTTTTGCGCTTGGCTTGAAATTCTGGATCCCCGCGTTCGCGAGGATGACGGTGTCGTTGTAGAGGCCATCATCATTCCCGCGCAGGCGGCGGTCCGACGATTCCAGCGTTTCGGATGGGTCTTTGGTCGCTAATCAAACCTAGTGCTGGGCTTCGCCATTGGCTTACGACCTAAAACCCGACTTCAGTTTTGCGCTCGGCTTGAAACTCTGGATCCCCGCCTGCGCGGGGATGACGGTGTCGTCGTAGAGACCATCGTCATTCCCGCGAAGGCGGCCTTCCACAAGGATGACGGTGAACTTAAGAAAAACCCCGTCATCCTCGCGAATGCGGCGGTCCGACGATTCGGGATCCAGAGTTTCGGACCAATCTCCGGTCGTTAATCACACCCACCCCCGCAGTGTTGCGGCTTCGCTTTTGGCTTACGGCCAGAAACCAAGAGCATCGCGGCTAAAGCCGCTCCCACAGGGGAGGGTGGTTTCACCAACGAAACCATCCCAATCCTCAAACCCTGTAGTCCCTTTCCTCTTTTGGCACCCTTGTTGCAATCACCTGGTTACCTACCGCATTGCGTCAAAAAACCTGCGGTCACCGGAGAAGCGTCATGAGTCAGGGTGTCGAGTTCAATCGCCTAATGTTGGAAATGCGCTCCATGCAAATGGAGGCCATGGCCCGTCCTAAAGTCGCGGCAGCACCGGCAGAAGTCGGGGCGCCGAGCTTTTCCGACATGCTCGGGCAGGCGGTCAACAAGGTGAACGAAACCCAGCAAGCTTCTAGCCAACTGGCCGAAGCCTTCGAAATCGGCAAGAGCGGCGTGGATATCACTGACGTGATGATCGCCTCGCAGAAGGCCGGCGTGTCCTTCCAGGCCATTACGCAGGTGCGCAACAAGCTGGTTCAGGCGTACCAGGACATCATGCAAATGCCCGTCTGAGTGGTTGGCGTTATCCAGCAAACTCAGGGCCCGCAGCGGGTTAAGCAGCAAGACGCAACAGTGAGTTAAGACATGGCAGAAGCAGCGATCAGCAACGTACCCGTCAAGGCAGATTCCAACGAGCCCAAGAAGCCGCTGTTCGGCTTGGCGTTCCTGGATAACCTGTCGCAGATGACCATGCTGCGGCAGGTTGGCCTCTTGGTCGGTCTGGCGGCCAGCGTGGCCATCGGCTTTGCCGTGGTGCTGTGGTCGCAACAGCCGGATTACCGTCCGCTGTACGGCAGCCTGGAAGGTATGGACGCCAAACAAGTGACGGAAACCCTCACTGCCGCCAATATTCCGTACACCATGGAACCAAATTCTGGCGCGCTGCTGGTTAAAGCCAGCGACGTGTCCCGTGCCCGCTTGCAACTGGCACAAGCCGGCGTGTCGCCGCGTGATGCGAACATCGGTTTTGAAATTCTCGACGGCGAGCAAGGGCTAGGCACCAGCCAATTCATGGAAGCCACCCGTTATCGCCGGGGTCTGGAAGGCGAGCTGGCGCGCACGGTGTCGAGCCTGAACAACGTCAAAGCGGCCCGCGTGCATTTGGCCATTCCGAAAAGCTCGGTGTTCGTGCGTGACGACCGCAAGCCAAGCGCCTCGGTGCTGGTGGAGCTGTATCCGGGTCGTGCACTGGAGCCAAGTCAGGTGATGGCCATCGTTAACCTGATCGCCACCAGCGTGCCGGAGTTGAGCAAATCGCAAATCACTGTGGTCGACCAGAAAGGCAACCTGCTCTCCGACCAGCAAGAACTGTCCGAGTTGAGCATGGCCGGCAAGCAGTTCGATTACAGCCGCCGCATGGAAAGTATGTTCAGCCAGCGCGTGGACAGCATTCTGCAACCGGTGCTGGGCAGCGGCCGTTACAAGGCTGAAGTGTCGGCCGACGTTGATTTCAGCGCCGTCGAGTCGACGTCGGAAATGTTCAACCCCGACCAGCCAGCGCTGCGCAGCGAGCAGAAAGTAAACGAAGAACGCTCCAGCGCCGCCGGCTCGCAGGGCATTCCCGGCGCCGTCAGCAACCAGCCGCCAGGCCCGGCCTCTGCGCCGCAACAAGCGGCGGCCGCTGCGCCTGCGCCCGCCGGCCCGATTGCCGCTGGGCAACCACTGCTCGATGCCAACGGCACGCAGATCGTCGACCCGGCCACTGGCCAGCCTAAACTCGCGCCTTATCCGGCCGACAAACGCGAACAAGCCACCCGTAACTATGAGCTGGACCGCTCCATCAGCCACACCAAGCAACAGCAGGGCCGTTTGCGTCGGCTTTCTGTCGCGGTGGTGGTGGACGATCAGGTGAACGTGAACGCACAGACCGGCGAGACCACACGCACGCCGTGGAGCGCCGCCGATCTGGCGCGTTTTACCCGCTTGGTGCAGGACTCGGTGGGCTTCGATGCCGCCCGTGGCGACAGCGTCAGCGTGATCAACTCGGCATTCGCGGCCAGTCAGGGCGAAGAAATCGAGTCGATTCCGTTCTACACCCAGCCCTGGTTCTGGGATGTGGTCAAGCAAGTGCTGGGTGTGCTGTTTATTCTGGTACTGGTATTTGGTGTGCTGCGTCCGGTGTTGAACAACATCACCGGTGGCGGCAAGAACAATGCGCTGGGCAATGACGGTCACGGCGGCGATGTCGACCTGGGCGCCATGGGCGGGTTGGACGGCGAATTGTCCGCTGATCGTGTAAGCCTTGGTGGACCAGCGAGCATCATGCTGCCGAGTCCGTCCGAAGGTTATGATGCGCAACTGAATGCGATTAAAGGTCTGGTAGCCGAAGACCCGGGTCGCGTGGCACAAGTGGTTAAAGAGTGGATCAACGCCGATGAATGACAACCGCGCCCCCGCCAAGCTGACCAAGGTCGACAAAGCGGCGATTCTATTGCTCTCCCTCGGCGAGACCGACGCCGCGCAGGTGCTGCGTCACCTCGGGCCCAAGGAAGTGCAAAAAGTCGGCGTGGCCATGGCGCATATGCGCAACGTGCAGAAAGAGCAGGTTGAGCAGGTGATGGGCGAGTTCGTCGAAACCGTTGGCGACCAGACCAGCGTTGGCGTCGGCGCCGACAGCTACATCCGCAAAATGCTCACCCAGGCGCTGGGCGAAGACAAAGCCGGCAGCCTCATCGACCGCATTCTGCTCGGCGGTAGCACCAGCGGCCTCGACAGCTTGAAGTGGATGGAGCCGCGCGCGGTGGCCGACGTCATTCGCTACGAACACCCGCAAATTCAAGCCATCGTGGTCGCCTACCTCGACCCCGACCAAGCCGGCGAAGTGCTCGGCCACTTCGACCATAAAGTGCGTCTGGACATCGTGCTGCGCGTGTCGTCGCTCAACACCGTGCAGCCGGCGGCGCTCAAAGAACTCAACCAGATCCTCGAGAAGCAATTCTCCGGCAGCGCCAACACCTCGCGCGCCACCATGGGCGGCGTGAAGCGCGCGGCCGACATCATGAACTTCCTCGACAGCTCGGTTGAAGGCCAGTTGATGGACTCGATCCGCGAAGTCGACGAAGACCTGTCCTCGCAGATCGAAGACCTGATGTTCGTGTTCGACAACCTGGCCGACGTCGACGACCGTGGCATCCAGGCGCTGCTGCGCGAAGTGTCTTCCGACGTGCTGGTGCTGGCACTCAAAGGCGCCGACGAAGCGATTAAGGAAAAAGTCTTCAAGAACATGTCCAAACGTGCCGCCGAGCTGCTGCGCGACGACCTCGAAGCACGCGGTCCCGTGCGGGTCAGCGACGTGGAAGCGGCGCAGAAAGAAATTCTCACCATCGCCCGCCGCATGGCCGAAGCCGGGGAAATCGTCCTCGGTGGTAAAGGCGGCGAAGAAATGGTTTAAGGCACAGCATGAGCAACAAGGAAGGTCCCAGCGAGCTGATTCGCGCCAAAGACGTCAGCGGTTTGGCCCGCTGGGCGCTGCCCAGTTTCGACCCCGAGGGCGAACAGCCCGCCGAACCTTCGACGCCGCCGCCCAGCGAACACAATGCTGCGCCTGCCGCACCCGAGCCGGACGCTAACGCCCAAGGCGAAGAGGTGCAGATCGAAGATGTCAAACCCTTGACGCTCGATGAGTTGGAGGTCATCCGCCAGGAGGCTTACAACGAGGGTTTTTCCACGGGCGAGAAAGATGGTTTCCGTTCCGGGCAGGTAAAAGCCAAGCAAGAGGCCGACGCCGCCCTGGCGGCGAAGGTCGCCAGCCTCGAACAGGTCATGGCGCAGTTGTTCGATCCCATTGCCGAGCAAGATCAGAAGCTCGAAGTCGCGCTGGTGCAGTTGGTCAGTCAAATGACGCGCCAAGTTGTGCAACGCGAGCTGACCATCGATTCCACGCAAATCCGCCAAGTACTGCGCGAGGCGCTGAAGCTGTTGCCCATGGGCGCGGCCAATGTGCGCATTCATATTCACCCGCAGGACTTTGAGTTAATCAAAGCCCTGCGTGATCGCCATGAAGAAACCTGGCGCATTCTCGAAGACGAAACCTTGCAGCCCGGCGGTTGCCGCGTGGAGTCCGAGCAATCGCAAATCGACGCCACCATCGAAACCCGCCTGGCGCAGATGCTCAAGCAACTGTTCGAGCAGCAGCGCGAGCAGGCCACCTCGCCAGCCGAGCCAGATATTCAGATTGATCTGGACGGCGGCACCGCAGAGGTCATTCATGCGACTTGAGCGCCTGAGCTTCGCCAAACGCATGGCGGGCTACAGCGAGGCGATCCAGTTGCCGGCCCAGCCGATCGTTGAAGGGCGCCTGCTGCGCATGGTCGGCCTAACCCTCGAAGCCGAAGGCCTGCGCGCCGCCTTGGGCAGCCGCTGCCTGGTGATCAACAACGGCAGCTATCACCCCGTGCAGGTTGAAGCCGAAGTGATGGGCTTTGGCGACGGCAAAATTTACCTGATGCCGGTCGGCAGCCTGGCCGGTATTGCACCGGGCGCGCGGGTGGTGCCCTTGCCTGACTCCGGCCGCTTGCCGATGGGCATGACCATGCTCGGTCGGGTGCTGGACGGCACCGGGCGGGCGTTGGACGGCAAGGGCGGCATGAAAGACGAAGACTGGGTGCCGCTCGACGGCCCGACCATCAACCCGCTCAATCGCCACCCCATC
>Ga0157370_10003290_pt1 | contig 19059 bp, 20 predicted proteins | sample C35metaG_FD_113463 | JGI IMG/M metagenome (GOLD analysis project Ga0157370, IMG submission 113463) | Corn rhizosphere microbial communities from Kellogg Biological Station, Michigan, USA - C3-5 metaG | ecosystem: Host-associated > Plants > Roots > Rhizosphere > Soil | place: USA: Michigan...
TATAGGGAAAATAAATGCTGTTATAAAAGCACACAGGACAGATGCGCAAAAGTATTTTGGATCCGGTGCAAGCCATGATGAAAAATACTGGATGGCGCTTATCAGGCAGGTGCTTGTAGAAGGTTACCTTTCTAAAGATATTGAGACCTATGGCGTACTAAAACTTACCGAAAAAGGTGAGGAATTCATTAAAAATCCTAAGTCGTTCATGATGAGTGAAGACCACGATTTTACTGAAAGTGAAGAAGAAGCAACCGTAACTGCATCAAAATCATCCGGTACTACCGATGAAGTATTGATGGGAATGTTGCGCGACCTTCGTAAAAAGGTGGCTAAAAAACTGGGTGTACCTCCATTTGTGGTGTTTCAGGACCCATCATTGGAAGATATGGCGCTTAAGTATCCTATAGATCTTGAAGAACTTAGCAATGTACATGGTGTAGGTGAAGGTAAAGCTAAAAAGTACGGTAAAGATTTTGTTGAGCTTATAGCCCGCTATGTTCAGGATAATGATATTATGAGGCCTGATGACCTTGTAGTGAAATCTACCGGGGCAAACTCAGCATTAAAACTGTACATCATCCAAAATATTGACCGAAAACTTTCGCTTAACGATATTGCAAAAGCAAAAGGCCTTGATATGGAAACACTGCTGAAAGAAATGGAGCAGATTGTATATGCAGGAACAAAACTGAATATTAAATACTGGGTGGACGAAATACTGGATGAAGACCAACAGGAAGAGATCCATGATTATTATATGGAATCAGAGTCTGACAGTATTAAAGATGCCCTTAAAGAATTTGACGGTGATTATGATACCGAAGAGCTTAGGCTGATGAGAATTAAATTTATCAGCGAAGTAGCGAATTAGAGCTTACAGTGTTCAGTTTACAGTGAACAGTTGCTTACTCAAACATAGATATAAAAATCCTGAAGCAATTCAGGATTTTTTTGTTTTTAGATAATAAAAAATATCATATTACTGTTTTCCACTGAACACTGAACACTGAACACTGAACACTGAACACTGAACACTGAACACTGAACACTGAACACTGAACACTGAACACTGAACACTGAACACTGAATTACCCTTCGTAAAGCTCTCCTCTATGGGGTTTCAAAGCGTCACGTACCTGAATCATATGTTCGTCGGTCACAACTATCCAGGCAATAGCGTGCATATCGGTAAGTATATCAAATCCTGTAATATTTAACGGCAATTTTTCGATTGCAATGTATTCTTTAAGGTGTTTTTCATGATGTTCGGCAGTTTTAGCTCCGGCTTCACCGCGAAAATCCCATATCAGTTTTATTTTTCTCATTGTTCTAAGAGCTGCAAAGTAGCAGGGATGCAAAGTTACAAAGTTTCGCCAACCTATAAGGTTTTTGAAACCTTGTAGGTTTTATTTATTGTAAACTTTCTATATTTATGCCATACATACCTATAAGGTTTTAAAACCTTGCAGGAAAAGAAGCCCAATAAAAATGAAATACCTATACCTAACCGCCTTTCTTTTTTCAATAACAATAACATTTGCACAGGAGCTTAACCTGCAACAAGCTAATGCCCTGGCTAAACTTCCGGTAAAATGCCTTCAGCAGGAATACCCTAATAAACTAAGCCAATTATTGGCAGATGCATCTGAAATTCAATCACCTAAACAATTGCATCCTGCATTTTATGGATGCTTCGACTGGCATTCATCAGTTCACGGTCATTGGAGTTTGGTGTATCTGCTAAAGAAATTCCCAAACCTTGAAGGCAGGGAGGACATTATCAACAAGCTTAAAATCAATCTGTCAAAAGAAAATATAGCACAGGAAGTCGTTTATCTAAATAAGAAACATGAAAAATCATACGAACGTATGTATGGCTGGGCATGGCTGCTCAAATTACAGCAGGAACTGAATACGTTTAATGAGCCTTTCGCAAAAGAGTTGGCTGATAACTTGCAGCCTTTAACTACGATATTGGCTGAACGCTACATTGAATTTCTGCCAAAACTAAATTACCCAATACGTGTAGGTACGCATACCAGTACGGCATTTGGATTAAACCTTGCATGGGATTATGCCGTACAATCTAAAAACCTGCCTTTGCAGGAAAGCATCAGGACAAATGCGCTTCGCATGTTTAAGAATGATATGGACTGCCCTTTTGCATGGGAACCAAGCGGAACAGATTTTCTTTCTCCTTGTATGGAGGAAATTGGTACCATGCAGCGTGTTATGTCTAAAACAGAATTCCTAAAATGGCTTAAAGAATTTGCACCTGCTTTATTTGATAAGAAATTTACATGGAAACCGGGAGAGGTATCAGACCGTACCGATGGACACCTTGTGCATCTCGACGGACTTAACTTTAGCCGTGCGTGGAATTTGTATACTCTTGTAAAACAATACCCAAAAGAGCTTGGTCATTTAAAGCCTTTAGCGGATATACATTTTAAATACTCATTACCGTCTATAACTGATGGCAACTATGAAGGAGAGCACTGGCTGGCTTCGTTTGCATTATATGCTTTTGAGATGAAGGAGTAGTTCTACATCTGATTTCCAAACATTTTAACGTTCTCAATTCCCCTCTCCTTTGGAGAGGGGATAGGGGGTGAGGTCTGTTTAAAAATTATCACTATTTTTGCACCATGCCAAGAGAACTTCAATTACAAGTGGCGCCTGAAGTAGCCGCACAACAGTCATTATTAATAAACCATATCGCTAAACTCATGCAGGTAAAATCTGAAGAGATTAGGCATGTGGCAATCATTAAGCGTTCTATAGATGCCCGCCAGAAGGCTATCAAAATAAACCTTAAAGTGGATGTGTACTGGAATGAAGACTATACCGAAACCACACAAAAACTACCTGATTATAAAGATGTCTCTAATAAACAGGAGGTTATAATCATTGGCGCGGGCCCTGCAGGATTGTTTGCAGCCTTACAACTTATTGAACTGGGCTTAAAACCTATCGTTTTAGAACGAGGTAAAGATGTTCAGGAACGCCGTCGCGATCTTAAGGCTATCAACCGCGATCATACTGTGAGTGAGGATTCTAACTACTGTTACGGTGAGGGTGGTGCAGGTACATATTCCGATGGTAAACTTTATACCCGCTCTAAAAAAAGAGGCGATGTAGACCGTATACTCGAGTTGTTTGTAGGATTTGGCGCCAGCGAAGAGATATTGGTTGAAGCACACCCACATATTGGTACCAACAAGCTTCCAAAGATCATCAAATCCATGAGGGAGAAGATCATTGAGTTTGGAGGTAAAGTGCTGTTTGATACCCGTGTAACAGATATATTAGTTAAAAATAATGAAGTGGAAGGCGTTGTAACACAGAGCGGTGATGTTATAAATGCCTCAAAAATAATACTAGCAACGGGCCACTCAGCCCGTGATATCTTTGAACTTTTAGACCGAAAAAACATATTTATCGAGGCCAAACCGTTTGCACTTGGCGTTCGCGCAGAGCATCCACAGGCACTTATAGACAGCATTCAATACAGCTGCGATTACAATACAGGCAGAGGAGAGTTTCTTCCTCCGGCACCGTATTCTATTGTAAAACAGGTTAATGGCAGGGGAATGTATTCGTTTTGTATGTGTCCGGGCGGGGTTATAGCACCATGTGCTACCAGTCCGGGAGAAGTAGTTACCAATGGCTGGTCACCTTCAAAACGTGATCAGGAAACAGCAAATTCAGGCATCGTAGTTGAATTAAAACTCGAAGATTTTGCTCCGTTTGCTAAGTACGGCGCCCTTGCCGGAATGGAATTCCAAAAGGCTATTGAGCAGAAGGCATGGCACTTAGCAGGCGAAACCCAACGCGTACCTGCCCAGCGAATGATAGATTTTACACAATCAAAAGTATCAGCTGATATTCCAAAAACATCGTATGTGCCGGGTACAACTTCGGTAGAATTAGGCCAGGTATTCCCGGGATTCATTACGCAGGTTTTGCGACAAGGATTTGTAGATTTCGGTAAATCTATGCGTGGCTACCTTACAAACGAGGCTATTTTACATGCCCCTGAATCAAGAACATCATCTCCGGTACGCATCCCTAGAGATAATTATACACTGGAGCACTTGCAAATCAAAGGTTTATATCCTTGTGGTGAAGGTGCAGGCTATGCCGGTGGAATTATTTCTGCAGCAATTGATGGTGAAAAATGTGCCATAAAATGTGCCGAAAGCCTGAATTAATGTTACGCTTTTTGTTCTCCAAATGCCGTTTTTGTGCGTAAAATTAGAATAGGTTAATCTATTGATTATTAGCTATCTGTAAATTAATGTTACTTTTTTAGTTTTATAAGTGTAATACTAAAAATTACAGATAAAAATTATTGATTCTTCAGATGTGTTTAGATTTTATCTTACCAATCTTACGTTAGAATATTTTATTTTTTATATTCGCACCCAACCAATTTCTTCCAATTAAAATGAAAAACCTATCCGCTTTATTGCTGCTGTTTGTATCAGTGGCTGTCTTTTCACAAACCAATTTTAAAGTGGCAGATTCTATACTTGCCACGCTAAATAAACCCGGATCTCCCGGAGTAACAGTATTGGTACGCAAAGACGGAAAGATCGTTTATAATAATAAAGGCGGTTATGCCAATATCGCTACAGGTGAGGTTGTAACAGATAAAACCTTATTCAATATTGCTTCTGATACCAAACAGTTTACAGCTGCCTGTATTGTTATGCTTGAGCAAAAAGGAAAGTTGAAATTTGACGATAAATTATCAAAATATTTTCCTGATTTCCCTGAGTATGCTAACAAAATCACTATTCAGGATTTACTGTATCATACTTCGGGTTTAAAAGATTACAGAACAGTCGTATGGATGGCAGGAAGGAGGGAAGACAACCTGATGGATAAAGATATAAGGAAATATCTTGCTATGAACGATCCTAATTATGAACCGGGAACAGAACACAGCTATAGCAATTCTAACTACTGGTTTCTGGGGCAGATCGTTGAGCAGGTTGCAAAAATGCCTCTTGCAGAATTTGCTTATAAGCAAATATTCAAGCCCTTAAAAATGAAGGATACACGCTTTGTTCGTGATGCAGCTAAGCTAAAAAATGCTGCTATGGGCTATAAATTTGAGGATGACAAATATGAGCTATGCGATACTGATAACGGTGTTTTTGGGGGCAGCGGCATACTATCTACCACGTATGATATGTTGAAATGGCTCGATGAGATGGATACAAAAAAAGTATTGGGAACTGCTTTCTGGAATGGCATGTTTAATGGTAAGCGTTATCAGATCGATAAAAATGTAGCCTATTCTAACGGATTGGAATTTAGTAAATATGCAGGTAAGAACAGAATATCTCACGGTGGCGATTTAGATGGATATCATTCTATAATGAGTTATTTCCCTGAAGAAAAGCTTGATATTATTGTTTTTACTAACAGGGGAGATTTTAGCGCAAACCGTATGCATAGTGCTATAGCGAGCCAGTTTTTAGGGTATAAGTTCAAATGGCCTGCCGCACCAATAGCTGAACAATCAGTAAAATTATCTGATGAGGTACTTGATAAATATACAGGTTTGTATGAAGCAGAGGAAATGGTATATGAAATTACTAAAAAAGATAATGTTATACACGCATTGCAGCTATGGGATAACGAAGGATACAGCATACAGTATGTAAAAGGAGACTTATTTACCTTTCCTTCAGTTGAAGCAGACTTTCTATTTGACGAAATAACCAATGGTAAGGCGCAGGTAATGCAGATTGCCCAGTCAGGACAAAAGTTGCGTTTTAAACGAATTGAAAAATATATCGCGCCGGATTACAGTAAGTATACCGGACGCTTTAAATGTAAATCCCTTGATGCAGAATACACCTTTTTTGTGAAAGAAGGAAAACTGTTTTACAATGTAAATGGAGGTCAGGATTTATCAATAGGCCTGATGGATGGAGACACGCTTGTTATTGACAAAGGAGAGGTAACGTTTCATCGCAATCCCGATGGTACACTAAATGGTTTCACGCTTAACCATATAAGGGTTAAAAATCTTGAATTCATAAAAGTGTAAATAGAAAAATCCCTTTGTAGTGTATATACAAAGGGATTTTTTTATTTAGATGTTTTAATTAGCCACAGCAGCATATCAGTTGTCATTTGCGGCAGTAGCTGGTGTGCTGCGTTATACTCATGGTATTCAGGTGTTATGCCTTTTTGTTCAAGCCATTGTTTTGCATCATGTGCATAGTCAATGCCAAGCAGGGCATCCTCTTTACCGTGCGAGATAAATACTTCAAGATTTTTAAGGGCTTCTGGAGTTTTTGCCAATGCCCTTATTTCCTGTAATAGCCTGCCACTCATTACGGCAATGCCTTTTATCAATTCTGGATTTGTTAGCGCAACGCTGTATGACATAATGCCTCCCTGGCTAAACCCGCCCAGATAAACCTGGGTAGGATCAACATTATAGATAGTCTTTATTTCAGAAATAAAATCAGTAATAAGCTTTCTGCTTCTTTCATGTTCTTCAAAATTTATCACAGGTTTTCCTGAGCCAAAGTCTACATGAAACCAACCAAACCTGTCGTGACTTAAGGTGAGTGGTCCACGAGCAGCGATTACAAGGAAATTGTCGGGAAACTGGTCTGCGAGGCTAAACAGATCGGTTTCATTGCTGCCCACACCGTGCATTAGAATAATTACCGGCGGATGCTGTGTTTTTATTTTAGGCTCGCGTACAAGATAGTGCAGCGAGGTTTTTGTCTGGCTTTGTGTAGTCATAGTCATAAATAATAGTAATACAATTGCGGCTTTCATATTAACCTATTTTAACCGATGTCATGGTTAATGATCCTGCAACAGCCTTGTCGTTAAAGATACTTATTTCTTCGTTCTCTCCTTTTAGTGCAAGGGTATACAGTAATGGCAGATAATGCTCAGGTGACGGTATGGCAAGTTCAAACGCTTTGCCTTGTGCTGCGAAGTTAATAAGCGGTTTATGATCGCCTGATTTAATATAGTTTTTTACTTTTTCATCGGCTTCAAAGGCCCAGTCAAAGCCAAAATTATCGGTATGGATATTCTTCCAGTCCATCATCCTTAAGTTATGCACTATATTTCCGCTACCTATGATCAGAATGCCTTTTTTACGAAGTGCCGCGAGCTCTTTACCCAATTCATAATGGTATTGCGGTGGCTTGGTATAATCGATGCTGAACTGTATAGTAGGGATATTTGCATTTGGGTACAGGTGTTTTATAACCGACCATGCTCCATGATCAAGGCCCCATTTGTCATCAAGTCCTACATGGGTAGAGGTAATTAGTTCCTGTGTTTGCTTTGCCAGTTCAGGGCTTCCGGGCGCATGATATTCTACATCAAACAGCGCTTTTGGAAATCCTCCAAAATCATGTATCGTTGGTGGGTTCTGCATTGCAGTTACAAATGTTCCGCGTGTTTCCCAGTGTGCCGAAACACATAAAATAGCGGTAGGTTCGGGTATTTGTTTAGCAATTTTCCTGAAGTTAGCTACAAATTCATTTTCTTCAATGGCGTTCATAGGGCTGCCATGACCTAAGAACAGGGCAGGCATGGTAACTCCTGTATTTTCTATATTTTGAGACAGTTTACCCAGTTCTCCCAGTGCCATAACTCCGGCGCCGGCAAAGGGCAGTGCTGCCATACTTTGTATAAATGTTTTGCGATCCATAACGGTACTCCTTAAATTATAGAACAAATTTCAGCCTTTTAAGGAAGCCGATGGTAATAGTTTTAGGTAAAAAGGTAGTACAATCAGGAAATGAGCTTTAGCATTTCGTCCTTAAATTCGGTTGGGGTTTGCCCGGTACGTTTTTTAAATACTCGTGTAAAGTAAGCCTTTTCGTTATAGCCCAGTTCAAAACCAATTTCCGATATCGTCTTGTCAGTATATATCAGGAGATTTTTAGCTTCGATAAGTTTTCGGGTCTCAATGATCTCAGACACGCTTTTTTGCATGATCTGCTGGCAGATGAGGTTAAGGTTCCTCGCCGACATGAATAGTTTTTCGGCATAAAACTCAACTCCCTCCGGACGCCTGAAATTGTTTTCAAGCAAGGCAAGAAAATTTTTGAAGGTTATGCTGTTAGTTTTCTGGATATCGCTTACAGGATCTGCTTTTTTGCGTTCATTCTCTATCATTAAAAAGAGAGCCGAAAGCAAATGTTTTATGATAGCAAGATTAGGTGTTCCAAAAGTATATTCGCTGTTCATCATTTCACATAAGTTTACCAGCCTGTTAAAGCAGTCACCTTTTTGCGCAGGTATTGTAGCATAATCATGGTAAAAAGAATACAGAGAAAAAGTAGTTTCAGGAATAAATTCACTCTTGAAGCGAATGACCCACATATCGCACTTTCCGTCTTTAATTGCGGGCCTTATGCGGTGTACTTTTCCTTTTGTAATAAAACTTACAAAAGGTGCAGTGTAAGTATTGGTGGCAAAATCTATAAAATGTTCCAGTTCGCCCTCCATAGCAATAATCAGCTCTTCATACTCGTGATTATGAGGCTCGTTTGGCAGCGTAGCAATACGAAGTGTTTCTTCGGGAGTGAGACGGTATATTTTGAATAGTTGCTCCACAGCGTTATTTTCCGATAGCTAAGTTATAAACTAATTTGGAGTTTTAATCACTAAAATTTAAAATGCATTATTATAGTTTTTCTAAGTTTTCTTCCTTTTTTCTGTATAATAACATACCGAAAGCTGCACCTCCTAAAAGACCTCCAATGTGTGCAGCATTGTCAGTATTTCCTACAAGGCCAAGTACAAGGTTTATAGCGACATATCCTCCCATTAATATAAGCATAAATCTTTTTATATCCTTTGGAAGTTTATTTGTTAGGGCTAATGCTAATAATGCTCCGTAAAGTCCAAATATAGCTCCTGAAGCGCCTACCGCGACTGAATTTGTGTGCCATAAAACACTTGTAACGCTGCCGCAAATTCCTGATAGAATGTAAATGACAGCGTATCTGCTTCTTCCGAAAATAGGTTCAACAAAAAAAGAAGCCATTACCAAACCGGCAATATTTAATAATAGGTGTTCAACTCCTCCATGCAAAAACATACTGGTGATAAGTCGCCACCACTGGCTGTCATTAATATAGGGGCGAAAATTACCACCCCAATTTAATAAATCAACTGTATCGGGATGTATAGGGTTAATGCCGCATAATAACATAATAAAATAGACAAGGAGATTTATGTCCAATATGATGGAAGAAATAAAATGACTCCCTTTAGGGATAAGATATTTAAACATCTCAATAATGTCGTCCTCTTCCGGTTTAATTTCTGTTTTCTTTTCTTTTAGCCTTGTGTAACTTAACTTCGGCCAAATTAACGCGAGCATAAACAAAGAGGTTCCTATAAACAAGATACTAAAAAACCATTGCAATTTGTTTCCATTTCTTTCTTCAAAAGGTTCGGTATTGCCTTCAATTAGGGTGTATTTTTTTTCAGGGTGCTTATTAATTATGGGGCTAATAGCTTTCAAATAACCTTCTCTTCGCACTGAAACAGGGATGTTGGTAAAATATGTTATTGATTTTGTATCAAATGTACCTGCCTTTTTTATACATTTCTGTTCAAAGTTATTAAATTCTTTCTCTTTTTCATTAGCACTTAAATTGTTACTTACAGTTTTTTTAAATTGTATGCAACACCATACCTTTGGTATAGTATTTATTATTTTTAAGCTGTCGGCTACCACAGGGACTACAAAATATGCAGTAAGATCAAGATTGTTATTATGCTTACCGCTTACAGAAATATCTATATAATATTTGCCAATATTTTTTGGTACAAAAAAATGTTTTAAGATATAATATTGGGCTTTATCTTTTGTTTTTATCTCTGTAGGTGAATTTACCTTTTCAAGAGTTCCCGATGCGGTAGATAGATACATTTGAGAAGATATAAGCATACCACTCATCATAAGCCAGGTGATATAGTAAAAAATCTGTCTTCTATTATCAGTTCGCTTTTTAAATATCAGTATTTTCAATCTTTTACGTAGCCATAATAGTATTGGTATCCATGGAAAGATTAAAGGAATCCATATATGCCATACCTCTTCCTTAATTTCTACTACAGGAAATTCTATAAAAAATAACCAACGCACCAAGGCAAGGGCAATAGTGGAACCAATACTAATAGAAAAAAATATAGGAAGTATATAGATGAGTTTTTCGGTATAATTTTTAAGAGGCATTCTGTATTTAAAATTTACCCGCTAAACTACGACATTTTGTAAATGTTAGGATAAAAAGACAAATTTTACTTTATAAACAGCCTTTCATCAAAGTCAAAAGGTTCTATAAGCTTCACTTTTATTTTTTTGAAATCTTTGTGCGACGGATTAAGCAGGTAGTTGTATTCGCCCTGAACCACTGCGGAGGGTACACGCAATACAGCAAATTTTTCGGTGGTTACAAAACTATCACCTATCTCCTGTGTAGAATGAGAATGTGGTAATGATTTCCAGTCTTCAGGAAGGACATCTATTTCCAGTTCCTGTATAGCCATTGTTTTAGGTATCTCTATAGCAATAATAGCATAGTCCAGCGGAAGTATACCAAGCGGAGTGTGAACGGCAATCTCGGTAGTGCACAAAGCGCGCGACTCGCTGGTATATACCATAGCGGTACCTTTGCTGTTCCATCGTCCGCCGGCTTTTTCAGCACCACGGCCGGAGAGATCATTAGCATACATAGATTTACTGAGTCGGAATACTATCATGCGAGTACGCCGTGTTCTATTCGTGTCAACTCATCTTTTAAAAGATTGATGCCAAAAGAGCTGTCAAAAAGTTCTTTTGGTTTTATCTTTCCTAAGGCAAGGTTTTGGGTATTTAACCAGGTATCAAAGTTTTGGCTGTTGCCAAAAACAGAAATTCCTTTTTTATATAGTAATGCTATCTCCAGTATTTTTTCTGACTGAAGGGCATCAAAAGTACGTTCCTCTTTTTTATAACGCTGCATGGTACGTTCTGACACATGAAGAAAACCTGACCATTCGGCAAGGTCAAACGGACTTTTCTCCATGAAGTTTACAAACACAGGAAATTTAATTCCCTGTCTTACTAGAGAAATTAATGACATGATGTTTTGGTCGTCTATGGCGCCATAACTCAGGTTTTTGCTAAACAGATCGATCGCTTCCATAAGCTTCAGAATTTGATATGGAACAAATTTACGAAACTTGTCTTTAATTTTACGACAAATGTCGTTAAAATTAAAAGTTATTTTTATTTCAGAAAAAAATGAAACTTTAAGATAGTTTAGCATGGATTTTGCTTACATTTACCTGTATCTAAAACTATTAACCGTCCTGCAGGTTTGTAAACCCTGGGAGTTGAATTTGTTAGGACTAAATTTATTGTCATGGCAGTTAAAAAAATAATACAGCTTTCTAAATCTGACCTTATTGATAAATACTCAGATTATTGCCTGATGAATGGCTACAAGCCGGCATCAGTATATAAATTCGCTAAAGAAAACGGTTTTGAAGAAGCCGAATTTTACAAGTTCTTTACTTCTTTTGAATCGCTGGAAAACTTCTACTTTGCAGAGATGTTCAACTATACGCTTGTAGCGCTGAACCAGTCGCCATCGTATTTAGCATTTAGTGGTGTAGAAAAGCTTTCGGCATTTTACTTTACCTTTTTTGAAATGGCTACGGCTAATAGGAGCTTTATCATCTATACGGTGGAAGAAGGCGGAAACAAACTTCATAACCTTAAAAAACTAAAAGCATTGCGTACGGAATTCCTGCAGTTTGCTGAAGCCGTACTGGAAAAACCAGTACAGGTGGATAACGAGCGCGCCAACAAAATTCAGGGTAATGCACTCAGCGAAGGGGCATGGTTACAGTTCCTGTCTATATTTAAATTCTGGGTTCAGGATACATCGCCAAACTTTGAAAAGACCGATGTGTTTATTGAAAAATCGGTTAAGGCATCAACAGACTTAGTTTACAACAGTCCATTAAAAAGTTTGTTAGACCTTGGCAAATTTGTTTGGAAAGAAAAATTTACCGTATAATATGAAAAGGCTTGATTCGATTCCCACAAATAAGATTGAGAGAGTAACCAAACTGGTTTCAACAGGAGCGAAGGTAGGAGGGAATTACCTTAAATATTACGGACAGAAGATCGTAAATCCTGATCTTACAAAAGATAATCTGCATAAAGAGAATGCCGCCGATATTTATGACGGGCTAAAAGAACTGAAAGGCAGCGCGCTTAAAGTAGCGCAAATGCTGAGTATGGAGAAAAACCTGCTGCCACAGTCGTATGTAGAGAAGTTTTCATTAAGCCAGTTTTCGGTTCCGCCACTTTCGGCGCCATTGGTTATGAAAACCTTTAAGAGCTACTTTGGCAAAGAACCACACATGCTGTTTGATGAATTCAGTGCTGAATCCATTAACGCAGCGAGTATAGGGCAGGTGCACCGTGCTAAAAAAGACGGTAAAAACCTCGCTGTAAAAATTCAGTATCCCGGAGTAAGGGAAAGCATTGGTACCGATATCGCTTTGGTAAAACCGATTGCAATAAGGATGTTTAACCTTCAGGGTGCTTCCGATGAATATTTTAGGGAAGTGGAAGACAAACTTATTGAAGAGACAGATTATGAACTGGAGCTACAGCAGAGCGAAACCATTCGTGTTGCCTGCGCCCATATTGAAAATTTAAAATTCCCGAAATATTATCCTGAACTTTCGTGCGAGAAGATAATTACGATGGACTGGATGGAAGGTGTACATCTTTCGGAATTTTGCAAAGCAGAAACCTCTCAGGAGAAACGCAATAAGGTAGGGCAGGCATTATGGGATTTTTATATGTACCAGATACATGAACTTAAAAAATTCCATGCCGATCCGCATCCCGGTAATTTTCTTGTAGATAAGGATGCAAACCTCATGGCTATCGACTTTGGCTGTATGAAAAAAATACCGGACGATTTCTATATTCCGTATTTTGATCTTGCCAAAAAAGAAAACCTTGATGATGCCGTATTCTTTAACGAGAAACTATATGAGTTGGAAATATTGAAGGATAACGATTCACAAAAAGAAATAGATTTTTTCTCTACGCTTTTTCATGACCTGCTTACTGTATTTACTGAGCCGTTTCAGCAGGATCGTTTTGATTTTTCAGATACAAGGTTCAGTGATGCTATTGCAGGACTGAGCGAAAAGTTTGCTAACGATAAAACCCTTCGCAAAATGAATGGTAACCGCGGTTCTAAACATTTTATCTATGTAAACAGGACGTTCTTTGGACTTTATAGTCTTCTTTTCGACTTAAAAGCTGAGATTGATGTAAGTGCGTATAGTGGCTATATGTTGGAAAGATAATTTATTTGTAATGTAATATAATACAAAAAATGCCTCCGTATCAAGGAGGCATTTTTTTTATGTGTTTTGAGAATGTTTTTTAGCCCTGAAATAGGATAATATTCCAATTAATACACCCATCGGAATAAAAAAATACGCAAAATATTTATCCTTATTGCCTTTTTCATAATAGAGTTTGCCTTCTTTTTGAAGATACTGAATTCCTTTGTCAAGATTTGGATCCTGATTTCTCTGAAGCGGTGTGTCTTCATGATATACAGTAACTACATCGCCCACCTTAAGTTGATCTATTTTTTGACTTTTAGGGCTGAATCTCCGGGATCCATTCCTATAAATATTTCAAAAGCTTTATCATATCCTTCAATCTCAACGTAACGCTGTTTAGGATTATGAAAAGAACCGTCACCATCAGCCAGATAAGTTATTGGTCCGGTAATACTTTCAAATTCGGTCATTGGTTTTTCGCCCCTTACATACATGTAGATGCCAATGGCTGCTACAGCTATACCCGCCGTAATGCCGCCCAGGAAAAATTTTAGTCGTTGTTGGTTCATATTGGTTTATTTGGCAGCAGCAAAAATATTTAAAAATAAAACGCAGACCAAAATTTTACTCAAGTCCTTTTTTATCAGGATGCCAAAAGGGTTTGGTCTTTATTTGCTTTGACGAAAAGCCGTGCTCTGTCTTAAAGTAGTTATGTAATGCTACGCAAAAAGCAGTTTCTCCGGCAATGTAAACCGCAGTGTTTCCTTTTGGTATGGTGTTCCACATTATTTCTGTAATGATATCATCAGCGGGATTTTCGGGAGCTTCAAGAAACCCAAAGTTTCGCCTTGTAGATATATCATCAAAATAATGCGTCTTTGTTGATGAATATACAATTCCGGATGAATTTTTTCCCATTCCTGTGTGTCGGTTAAGTTCATACAAATGTGCCAGAGAAGAAATATCACCAAAGAATAAATGGTTATCGGCATCAGGGTTAATAGTGAATTTACCTTCAGGACCACGGAAATAAATAGTATCGCCGCGCTCTAAGCTATGAACCCATTTTGCACCCTGCCCGTTAGAAAAGGTACAAATGGCAAGATCGGCTTCATTTTTAATTTCGTCATAATACCAAATGGAGTAGGTGCGTACCAGATTACTTAACGAAGCCGGGTTGTCAAGTCCGACAAGTATACGCAGCTGCTGTCCGGGAATATAATCTTTAAAACTATCAGTTTTAAGTTTGATTCGTACATGGTATGTTGAAGCTGTAATTTTTTCTTTATGTATCACCACTGCGCTATGGCATGCCTTGTTGATGATGGTTTGTATAATACTCATTGTTCAGTTATTTTACTGATGCAAAGTACTTTTAAAACCATCTTATTTTGGTTTTACGAAACAATTATATAGTTGGACTATTCGCGGAATTTTTTTCTAAAGACAAGAGGCGTCTCTCCGGTTATTTTTTTAAACAACCTCGAAAAGTAAGCGTGGTCTTCATAGCCAAGGGTGTATGCTATCTCTTTGATATCGTTATTGGTATAATAAATTTGTTTCTTGGCTTCGGTAATCATAGCATTCTGGAGCCAGTGGGTAACAGATAGCCCCGTAGCAGTATTTAAACAATGATTGAGGTGCGATGTTGTTATGTTAAGCTGTTTAGCATAAAATGACGGCAGGTGCAAAAAAGAATACTGCTCTAACAGGGCTTTAAATTTGGTAGTAATAATAGTTGCCTGATTTTTTTGCTGGGGTCTTACATTTCCTTTTTTGAGGTACAATGTGCAGGCCTGATTTAAAAATGCAGTAAGCAGGCCATTCAGGATAAATGACTTATACGGACTTTCAGTGTTAAAAGTGCTAAGCAATAGTGATGCTGTTTCTTCCAGATGAGTGCCTTCATCGTTTTCAAATTGTAAAAACTGCTGTTGTGCAGTGAGATTTTCTATCAGTTCGCGGCAGTGGTTGGGTACAAGAAAAGATTCTACCGTCATAAAATAGCCTTTAACGTCATCAGTCGCCTTTTTTGGTGCATGCACCTGATACGGTTTTATGGTCATCATTCCCCTTGCCGAAAGGTTCATCTCTTCCATATCGCAATGAAAAATAGCCGATCCCGTTTGCGCTATAATAAACACATAATGGTCGTCCATATGTTCCTGCATATGGTTTTCCGCCTTCACTTTTTCTTTTTCAACATTAAAAGAAATATATCGCACTTCGATACCACCTATGGCGGTGGCATCCTGTTTGTTTATAGGAATATTTTTTAATGTTTTCATAATAGAGTTAGGTGATATAAATGTACTGTTTTTTAAATAACACAAACAAAAAGTCCGATATATGCATACCGGACTTTATATCATAAATCGGTGTAATTATCTTCTATAGGGCTTTATAGAATTGGTGACATTTTCAAGATCAGTTTTTTGTTCTTTTGTCATGTAAGAATATATAAAGCCAAGAGCAAAGCCATCTTTTACAGTTGCCATATACATCTGGTGAATAGGTATATTCTGAACATTCATGGTAACATTCATAGTATAAAACTCGATACCATTAATCACCTTTTTAGTATAAGAATCATCCATCTGACTTATATTGGCAGGAGAGTTTTTAATAAGTTTTTTTGCATTATCCAGATATTGGCCACCGGATTTTATTGAAGGAAAATTTTTTAAATTTTCAGCAACCAGCATAAAGTTGGCATTATAGTCTACAGCAGCTCCAACTTCATGTTGGTAAACTGTAAGAAGGTTAGCGCTATTAACTTCAGAAGCTTTTAGTTTTGCCTTCATAATTGCATTATCACCGGCAACCGCCTCCTGACCCTGTTTCATGAGAGCTTCACGCTGTTCCTGGTCCTGAACATTCCAACCTGCCGGAACATCCATTTCAATGTTAAAAAAACGGTTGGAGTATTTGTTATTAACTACTTTTCCATAGTCAAATCCTTCTTCCTCAACAATAGGTGTAGTTTTGTTACATGCAGTAAGTGCAAAGGCTGTTATAAACAGCATCAATTTTATAGATTGTTTCATAATTGGTTATTTGCGTAAAAATAATTAATTCTAAATTATCCTTAAAAAAAATTAGTTATAATATCCTGCATTCAGTTGAGTCTGCTATCAAAACGTTAAACGGCCTGTTATCCGCAAAGTTTTTCTTATTTTTGGAGGCTATTAGGATGTTATGACAGAAGAAAAAGTAATACTGGTAAATGAAAACGATGAGCAGATAGGATTGATGCCTAAAATGGAGGCACATGAAAAGGCCGTACTGCACCGTGCTTTCTCGGTTTTTATACTCAATTCAAACAATGAGATCATGCTGCAGCAACGTGCAGCCCAAAAATACCACTCACCATTATTGTGGACAAATACTACCTGCAGCCATCAGCGCGAAGGTGAATCTAACATACAAGCCGGAACACGAAGGCTGAGGGAAGAGATGGGTTTTGAAACGGAATTGAAAGAACTTTTTTCTTTTATCTATAAAGCACCTTTTGATAATGGTCTAACAGAGCATGAACTTGATCATGTTATGATAGGCTATTATAACGACGAACCTGCAATTAATACTGAAGAGGCAGAAAGCTGGAAATGGATGGGCATTGATGCTGTAAAAGAAGACATGCAAAACCACCCGGAAGTATATACCGTATGGTTCAGGATCATTTTTGATGAATTCTACCATTTTTTAGAAGACCATAAATTATAGTATAATAGTTTACGGTTGTACGTTGTAACATCTTCCGGCAACCAACAACCAGTAACCAACAACCAAAACAATGAGAGTAACCGTTAGCAGAACAGCCCATTTTAATGCAGCCCATCGCCTGTACCGCAAGGACTGGAGCGAAGAGCAAAACAATGCTGTTTTTGGCAAATGCAACAACCATAACTTTCATGGTCATAACTATGAACTTATTGTAGGCGTTACAGGTGAGGTCGATCCGCAAACAGGCTATGTTATCGATATTAAGATCTTAAAGGATATTATTGTAGATGAGGTAGAAACTCCTTTTGATCATAAAAACCTTAACCTTGATGTTCCTGAATTTGCCGATCTTAATCCTACTGCCGAAAATATAGCCGTAGTAATATGGAACAGGATAAGAAGGCGCATTGATGCTGCAATGGATATTGAAGTGGTATTGTATGAAACACCACGCAATTTTGTTACGTACAGAGGAAATTAAATCAACCAAAAAACATATGAGCTTAACATTATACCCATTAGTATTCGAACCCATCCTGCAGGACAGGATATGGGGCGGAACCAAACTTAAAACCGATCTTGGCAAAACTAACCTGCCAACAGATACTACCGGCGAGAGCTGGGAACTTAGCGACGTTAAAGGCAATGTGAGTGTTGTGGCTAATGGCGAATACAAAGGCCAGAACCTTACTGATCTTCTTGAAAAATATCCTGCTGAGGTATTAGGTTATAAAGTACATGAAAAATTTGGCAAAGACTTTCCATTACTGTTTAAATTCCTTGATGCTAAAGATGATCTTTCTATTCAGGTGCATCCAAATGATGAGCTGGCTAAAAAACGCCACAATTCTTTTGGTAAAACCGAAATGTGGTATGTAATGCAGGCCGATGAAGGCGCGCGCATCATCGTAGGCTTTAAACACAAGTCAAGTCCTGAAGAATACCTGCAAAACCTGGAGAACAAAAGTCTTATCAATATACTGAACGAAGTTCCGGTAAAAAAAGGCAATGTGTTTTTTCTTGAAACAGGAACAATTCACGCCATTGGCGCAGGAATTGTGATTGCCGAAATTCAGCAGACATCTGATATTACCTATAGAATATATGACTGGGACAGGGTAGATGCACAGGGCAAATCGCGTGAGCTGCATGTAGAACTGGCACTTGATGCCATGAACTACAACACTACCGATACACAGAAATACTACACCACAATAGAAAATAAAAGTAACCTAATGGTAGACTGTCCTTATTTTACTACCAGCTATTTTCCGTTAAAAGGTGCTACTGCTATAAACAAAGAAGGAAGCAGCTTTACTGTTTACATTTGCACAGAAGGTCAATTTACTATTGAGGCTAATGACCAAAAGCATAGTTTTAAGAAAGGTGATACAGTGCTGATACCCGCATCATTAAAGGTTTTCCTGCTTTCCGGGGATGCCACATTGTTAGAAATAGGCATTTCTTAACAAATGAGTGAAAGAATAGTTGTAATTTTGCAAACAATTTAAAATAAAAATAGAGATGGCAAGCGTTAAAAACTTAAAAAAAGACATCAATTTCGTATTAGGCGATATCATTGAAGCAGTATACTTATGGGAACTTACATCTGGAGGTCAGCCAACAGATAAGTCAGAAGCACTTATAGATGAGGCAATTGTTAGTTTTGACAGCCTGATCACTAAAGTAAACGCTAAAAACGTTGAAAATAAAAAAGAACACTTCAGGACAATCAACAAACAACTGGAAGAAACTGCTACACAATTAGTTGAAAAAATCAACGCACTGTAAGGCAAAAAAATCAATAAAAGTGCCTGTAAATAGTTGCAAAATTCAAAACCGCACTATATATTTGCACCCGTATTGAGAACGCCGGTGTAGCTCAGCTGGCTAGAGCAGCTGATTTGTAATCAGCAGGTCGTGGGTTCGAGTCCCTCCATCGGCTCAATA
>Ga0157370_10003291_pt1 | contig 19050 bp, 18 predicted proteins | sample C35metaG_FD_113463 | JGI IMG/M metagenome (GOLD analysis project Ga0157370, IMG submission 113463) | Corn rhizosphere microbial communities from Kellogg Biological Station, Michigan, USA - C3-5 metaG | ecosystem: Host-associated > Plants > Roots > Rhizosphere > Soil | place: USA: Michigan...
CCGACGTCCGGCCGGACCTGACCTAGAGGGGCGAAGGCGGCGGGACTGCGATTTCGCTGCTCGGGAGCCGTGCGGGCGCGACCGCCGGCTGCTCGCGCACAGGCTTCCGCACGATCGTGTTCAGCTTTGCGACCACCTCGAGCGTGTCGCCCTCGTCGGCGAGCCGCTGGAGCTCCATCAGCTCGAGCTGCAGCCAGCGATCCGCGACCGGCTGCCGCCGGAGCCTCATGATCTTGGAGTGGGAGCTCGGGAACACCTGCTCGTCGTCGGCCCACAGCTTCTCGTACAGCGTCTCGCCGGGCCTGCTGCCGATGAACTTGATCTTGATGTCGACGCCGGGCGTCTTGCCCGATAGACGGATCATGTTCTCGGCGAGGTCGACGATCTTGACCGGATCGCCCATGTCGAGCACGAAGATGTCGCCCGATCCGCCGATCGCTCCAGCCTGGATGACGAGCGACGCAGCCTCGGGAATCGTCATGAAGTACCGCGTCATCTCGGGATGCGTGACGGTGACCGGGCCGCCGCGCTCGATCTGACGGCGGAACGTCGGCACGACGGAGCCCGCGGAGTTCAGGACGTTGCCGAACCGAACGGCGGCGAAGCGCGTCGCGATTCCCTGGCGGTGGCCGAGCGTCTCGATGATCCACTCGCAGAGCAGCTTGCACTGACCCATCACCGTCTGGCGATTGACGGCCTTGTCCGTCGAGATCTGCACGAAGCGTTCCACGCCGAACTCGATCGCGACTTCTGCAAGCGTCTGTGTCGTCAGCGCGTTGTTGACGACGGCTGCGATCGGATTCGCCTCCATCAACGGCACGTGCTTGTACGCGGCGGCATGGAAGACGATCGAGGGGCGATACCGTTCGAACACGTGCCGCAGCCGCTGTCGATCCCGCACGTTCGCGAGGATCGGAATCGTCGGCGTGAAGCCGCGCTCCGTCACGAGCTCGCGCTCGATGTTGAACAGCGGAGTCTCCCCCTGGTCCAGAAGCAGCAGCCGTGTCGGGCCGATGAGCGCGATCTGCCGTGCGAGCTCCGAGCCGATCGAGCCCCCGGCTCCGGTGACGAGAACGGTCTGATCCTTGAGGTAGCCGGCGACGTCCTCCAACGACACCTCGACCTGCTCCCGTCCGAGAACGTCCTCGACCTGAACCGGGCGGATCTGCGTGGCGAGGTCGATGTCGCCCGAGATGAGCTCGTAGAGCCCCGGCAGCGTCTTGACCGAGATGTTCGCGGCCTGCGCCGCGTCGACGATTCGCTGACGGACGGCGCCCGAAGCCGACGGGATTGCGATCAGGATCTCGTCGGGCGCATGGTCGCGGATGATCCGCGGCAGCTCCTCGGTCGTGCCGAGCACGCGAACGCCCTGGATGCGCGAGTTCCGCTTGTCGCGGTCGTCGTCGACGAAGCCGATGGGCGTCGAGGAGAGCATCCGCGAGCGCTGCATCTCCTGCACGATCAGGCGTCCGGCATCGCCGGCGCCGACGACGATCACTTCCTTGCCGCGCGCGACCACTCCGCCGCGCGGACGCTCGATCACCGTGCGCGCAAGCAGGCGCGCGCCTGCGATCAGCGCGAGCGTGATCAGCAGATCCATGGCCGCGATCGACCGCGGCAACCGCACGGTGTGGACGGGTGACGCGAAATAGACCGTCACGTCCGCGACGAGCGAGGCGACGACGACGCCCTGCGCGGCACTCCACATGTCGTGCACCGAGACGTATCGCCACCAGCGGCGGTGGAAGCCGAAGAGCAGGAAGACGGCAACCTTGATGACGACGACGACGAGGATCGTCCTGCGCAGCAGCGTGTCGTAGTAGACGGGCAGTCCGTGGTCGAACCGGAGCTCGAACGCGAGGAACCACGCGAGCGCGACGATCGCCGCATCGATCACCAACTGGAAGAGCCGGTGACTGCGGAAGCCGCTCATCTAGGCAGACGCCGCCACGCCGACCGCGGACCGGACGACGTCGACGACCCGCTCCTGTGCCTCGACCGGCATCCCCGGCCAGAGCGGAACGGAGAAGTTCTCCCGGGACGCACGCTCCGTTTCCGGCAGCGAGCCCGGCTCTCCGCCGAGGAAGCGCAGCGACGGCTGCAGGTGGAGCGGAGTGACGTAGTACGTCGCGGTCCCGATGCCGGCTTCGCGCAACGCGGCGTGCACCCGGTCGCGCTCGGGCGAGCGGCAGACGAAGAGGTGGTAGACGTGACCGGGCTCGTCGTGAGGCAGGTCGACGAGATCGCCGAGCCCGAGCTCGGCATAGCGTTGCGCAGCCTCGCGCCGCCCCCGAGTCCATTCGTCGAGCTTCGTCAGGAACACCCGGAGGAACGCAGCCTGCAGCTCGTCGAGTCGCGAGTTGTAGCCGACGAAATCGAAGTCGACCTTGTCGCGCGACCCGTGGAACGAGAGCATGCGCACGCGCTCGAGCAGCCCATCGTCGTCCGACGCGACGAGCCCTCCGTCACCGAGCGCGAACAGGTTCTTCGTGGGATAGAAGCTGAAGGTCGAGATGCGGCCGCGCTGCCCGATCCCAGGCGAGCCGAACGCCTGCGCAGCGTCCTCGATGATGTCGACACCGAGCTGCGTCAGCCCATCCATCGGCGCCGGCCGGCCGAACAGGTGGACCGGCATGATCGCGCGGGTGCGCGGCGTGATCTTCGACGCGACATCTTCGGGATCGACATTGAGCGTGTCCGGATCGATGTCGGCGAAGACCGGCGTGGCGCCGCGCCGGGCAATCGCCTCGGCGGTCGCATAGAAGGTGAATGCCGGGCAGACGACCTCGTCGCCCGGGCCGATCTCGAGCGCGTCGAGCACGAGCACGAGCGCGTCGGTGCCGTTCGCGACGCCGATGCTGCCCTTCACGCCGAGATAGGCGGCTGCCTCCTGCTCGAATGCGTAGTAGTGGGGGCCGCGAATGAACTGCCCGCTGTCGAGGACGTCGGCGAACCGCGCCTCCAATTCGGCGCGGACGGGAGCCCACTGGGCACTGACGTCAACGAGGGGAATCTGCTGCACGGCGACTCACTTTAGCGGCGTAGACCAGATACGCCACCACCATGAGAACGCCTGCAACAACTGCATACTCGACGTAGCGGAGAGCGTCGTGCGCATGCGTGTACGCGGAGCCGAGCGCCCAGCCGGCGGCGCCGAGGCCGACCGAGAAGACCGCGCAGCCGATCACCGCAAGGAAGAGGAACTTCACGAACGGGACGCGGACGATTCCGGCGGGAATCGCGACGAAGGAGCGGAGAAGCGGCGTCGCGAGACCCACGGGCACGGCCAGGTCGTCGTACCGGTCGAACCGCGCTTCGGCGCGTGCGAGCTTCTCGTCGGAGACGTGGATGTACCGCCCGTAGCGGTGCAGCAGCGCGCGGCCGCCGTAATCGCCGATCCACCATCCGAGCGCGCAGCCGATCACGTTGCCGAGCGTCCCTGCCACCGCGAACCAGGCGAACGCCCACGTGTGCGACGCGACGCTCGCGCCGAAGACGTGAACGGTGGTCGAGGCGATCGCGCCGCCTGCGACCGCTCCCGCGTACAGCATGACGAGCTCGCTGCCGATCGGAACGACGGCTGCCGCGATCATCAACAGGAACACGGCATAGACGCCGTGATGCGCGACGACGCCGGTCACGAGCGGCGGCGCGACCCGAAGGGCACGGTGACCGCGACTGCGCCGATCGTGTTGGTCGCCACCACCTGCACACGGTAACCGCTTCGGGGAGTGCCGGCCCAGGTGGCGTGCTGCGCTCCGGGCTCGAGCTTCTTGGCGAGGACGGTCGCCACCGTGACGCCGTTCCCGTTCTGGACGGTGACGGCCACGTCGGCGGCGTGGGCCAGCTCGAACGAGACATCGGTGCCGTTGACGGCGACCGAGCCCAACGTGTTGTTGACCGAAAAGCCGCGCGTCGCAGTCGTCGTGCCGTCGCTGACCGCGAACGTCCAGTCGCCCTCCGCCTGGCCCGTCGGATCCCACGGGAACGTGTACGTCCCGGGCTGCTCCGCCGCCTGCGCGAGCGTCACCGGAACCTTGTTCGGCCCGGTCACCGTCGCCGTCAGCTGAGACGGATGCACGACCTTCACCGTGAACGTCTGCGTGTCGTCGACGCCGTCGCCGTTCGGCGAGACGACGTCGGTCGACGGTGGCGCCGCGTAGACGCCGGTGTACGAGAGGATCAGCGCGTCCGAGATCGGCTGTTCGCCGGTCGACGGCCGCGTGAGCAGGTCGCCGTCGAACGCCATTGCCGACGACGCGCCGGTGCCGAGGCCGTAGGCGACCTGCGCGCCGAGGTGCGCCATCGCGACGGCGAGCTCGAAGTTCGTCATGCCGGCGCTGTACGCCGACGTGCCGCCCTCGACGGTGACGAGCAGGATGCGGCCGTCGGCCGTCTGGCCGATCGCGCTCCGCGGTGCGCGGCGATTCAATACGGGATCGCCGAACGACTCGCGCGCTCGGAACACCGGCTTGCCCGCGGCGACGAGTTGCGGCCCGCCGCCGATCGCGCTGCGCATGACGCTCCAGTTCGGCGTCAGGGTCGGCCGCAGCTCGACGGTCGTGCCGAGCGGCGCCTCGGCCGTCAGATGCGGCGCCTGGTTGCCGCGGGAGACGAGAACGGCGCCGTTGGGCGGGATCGGAACCGGGCCGTGATCGGCGACCTGCGTGACGACGGCGGTGTTCACCTTGTTCGGCGTCAGGGGCCCGAGCTGGTCGAGCACGTCGACGGCGACACCCGCCTCCGCCGGGGTGACCGGCCCCCACGCCGGCGTGTAGAGGGTCGTATGCCCCTTGACCGGAGGCGCGTTGAGATCGAGCTGCCGGCGCTGGTCGGTGCCCCGCCATGTGCCGTCGAACGTGACGCGTGCGACGCTCAGCGTCCCGTCGGGCGCGATGCCGAGGCTCGTGCGCGCTACCGCCGGTGCGGTGTCGAGCTCGCCGCCGCGAATGAGGATCCCACTCGGCTTCCCGGGGTTCGCCGCGAAGAAGTCGCCGTTGACGCCGACCGTCGTCGCCGTCGTCTTCAGCTCGGTCTCCATATCGGTCAGCTTCTCGGTCGCGACGACGGCGTCGTTCGAGAGCACCGGCTGCAGCGTGTAGAGGCTCCCGTCCGGACGCGGCGCAGTGACGACGTCGAGGACGACTGGGCCGTGCGGCGTGAACTGCACCTGGCGCTCGTACGTCACGCCGGGCATGAGCAGCGTCTCCTGCGTCACCTCGGTGGTGCGCGGCGCGGCGCCGGCAGGCAGGGCAGTCAGCGCGGCAAGCGCGAACAGAGTGAGAATCCGGCGAAGCACGACCCTGGGCCAGGGTAGCGTGGGTGCTAGTCGAACACCTTCACGGTTCTGTAAAGCGTGTCGCGCTGCACGGGGATCTTCCCGAGCGAGCGGATCAGGTGCACGAACTCGTCGGTCGACGCGCGGTACGTCGTGCCCGCCGCGGAGACGACGTTCTCCTCGATCATCACCGAGCCGAGGTCGTCGGCGCCGAACTGCAGCGCGACCTGACCGATCTTCTTGCCCTGCGTCACCCACGACGAGCCGATGTGCGGCACGTTGTCGAGGTAGATGCGCGAGACGGCTTGCGTCAGCAGGTAGTCGAACGACGTCGGCCGCTGCTCGACCGGCACCAACGCGCCGAGGCGGTTGCCGTCGTCCTGGTACGTCCACGAGAAGAACGCGCGGAAGCCGCCGGTCTCGTCCTGCAGCTCGCGAATGCGGCGCATGTGCTCGACGCGCTCCTCGAGCGTCTCGACGTGGCCGTACATCATCGTCGCAGTCGTCGAGATGCCGAGCCGGTGCGCGTGGCGCATCACGTTCAGCCACTCGTTCGTCTTCGTCTTCTTCGGCGCGATGATGTGCCGCACGCGGTCGACGAGGACCTCGCCGCCGCCGCCGGGAATCGAGTCGAGCCCTGCGTCGCGCAGGCGCGTCAAGGTCTCAGGGATCGTCAGGCCGGACCGACGTGAGATGTGCTGCACCTCGGGGGGCGACAGCGCGTGCAGGTGGATCGTGTACCTCGCCTTGATCGAGCTGAAGAGATCCTCGTAGTACTCGATGCCGAGATCGGGATGGTGACCGCCCTGCATCAGCAAGCCCGTGCCGCCGATCGCGAGCGTCTCCTCGATCTTCTTGAAGATCACCGGCTTCGGCAGGAGGTAGCCCTCGCGCGCGTCGCCGGGCCTGCGGTAGAACGCGCAGAAGTCGCAGTCCGTCGTGCAGATGTTCGTGTAATTGAGATTGCGGTCGACGATGAACGTGATCCGGTCCGGGTCGTGCTTGCGGTTGCGGAGCTCGTTCGCGACGCGGCCGACCGCGACGAGATCGCGCGAGCGAAGCAGGGTCACGGCGTCGTCGTCGCTGACCCGCTCCCCGTCCAGCGCCTTCTCGAGGACCTCCGTCGTCGGCGACACGGTGACGCTCATGCGACGGCTGCGCCCTTCGTCTCGACGAAGCGCAGATCGGGCACCGACTCGAGCAGGCCGCCGTCGCGGGCGAGCTCGAGGAACGTGTACAGGCCGGCGCGCTCGCGCGGCCCGAAGCGGTAGCGCAGCTTCTCGAAGTAGCGGGCGAGGAAGCCCGGCGGATAGCCGTACCGTTCGGCGGCCTCGAAGGCGAGCTTCTCCGGCTCGGCGCGCGCCATGCGCACCGAGGCCACGAGCGCGTCCTCGAGCTCGGCGAGGCCGTCGGCGAGCGGCTCCGGGCACGCCCAGACCGCGAACACCATCGGCAGTCCCGTGCGCTCGAGCCAGAGGCGGCCGAGGTCGTAGTGCGGCGTCGGGTCCTCGAACGCCGACTTGAGCGCCGCGTCGCCGATCAGGAGCTTCGCGTCGGAATCGCCGCTCTCGTACGCCTCGAGCGGCACCTGGTCGGCCTCGGGGAGCAGCACCTTCGTCAGCGCGACGCTCGTCGCGCTCTCCGACGTCACCGCTACGACGCGCACCTGCTCGAGCGGCCGCCTCGACACGAGCTGGATCGAGTCGACGGCGCCTTCCGACGCGACGCACAACCGCGGCAGCAGGCGCAGCTTGTCGGCGTTGCGTGCGTACTCGATCGACGAGATCGGCGCGGTGTCGAGCTCGCCGTCGATCAGCAGCCGGTTCAGCTCCGTCGGGACGCCCTGCACCTCCTCGACGTCGGCGTCGACGCGATAGAAGACCGGCGCCATGTTCACGTAGCTGATGCGCCCGAGCCTCACGCGCTTCGCTCCACGAGCCAGATCAGGTTGCGCGTCGGGTCGAGCACGGCGAACTCGCGCGTGCCCCACGGCTTGTCCTCGAGCTCGGCGTAGACGTGCTCGCGATACTCCGCGTAGTAGACGTCGACGTCGTCGACGCCGAGGCGGCAACCGCCGTCGTTCTCCATCGGATCGATCTCCGACGGGAAGAAATGCACGGCCGTGCCGTCACGCTCGACGATGCCGTACTCGTCCGCGCGAAAGACCTCGTTGAAGCCGAGCTCGTCGCGCCAGAAGTCGACGGTCGTCTCGACATCCCGCGCGGGCAGCACCGGGACGGCGCGGATCACCATCGCCGGAGCTCGTTGTAGAGCGAGTCGCGCTGCACGGGGACGCGCCCCGCCTCGCGGACGAAGCGCACGAGCTCCTCGATCTTCTGCTCGGTCCCGCTGGTCGCCCCGGCGGCCTGGAAGATCTTCTCGCGCATGACCGTCCCCTGCACGTCGTTCGCGCCGAAGTGCAGCGCGAGCTGCGCCATCGGCAGGCCCATCATGATCCAGTAGGCCTTCACGTGCGGGATGTTGTCGAGCATCAGTCGCGCCACCGCGATCACCTTGAGGTCGTCGGCGCCCGTGGTGAAACGGAAGCCACGCCGCTCGAACACGGTGTTCTCGGGATGGAACGCGAGCGGGATGAAGGACAGGAAGCCGCCCGTCTTGTCCTGCTGCTCGCGGAGACGGAGCATGTGATCGATGCGCTCCTCGTACGTCTCGACGTGCCCGTAGAGCATCGTGCACTGGGTCGTGATGCCCATCCGGTGCGCCTTGTCGTGCACGTCGAACCACTCTTCGGCGGGCTCCTTCCCGGGCGCGACGAGCTGGCGCACGCGATGCGCGAAGATCTCCGCGCCGCCGCCGGGCATCGAACCGAGACCGGCGTCCTTGAGCGCGCGCAGCACCTCCTCGTGCGTGCAGCCCTCGAGCTTCGACATGTGGTGGATCTCGGACGCGGTGTAGAACTTCAGATGGACGTCCGGCAGCGCCGCTTTCAGCTTTCGGATCAGCTCGACGTAGTACTCGAGGCTGACGTGCGGATTCTCGCCGTTGACCGTGTGGATCTCGGTGAAGTTCGAGATCTCGTACTGCTTGACCGCATCCTCGACGAACTCGTCGGACGTCAGCGTGAAGGCGTCTTCCTGCTTGTTCGTCCGCGCGAAGGCGCAGAACTTGCACTTCACCCGGCAGACGTTCGTCTGGTACAGGTTGATGTTCTGGACGAAGTAGACGTCGTCGTTGCCGCCGCGAACACGTCGCGCGAGATCGGCGAGCTCGCCGAGCGCGAGCAGGTCCTCCGTCTCCATGAGGGTCAGCCCGTCTTCGAAGTCGAGCCGCTCGCCCGCCTCGACCTTCTCGCGAATCGGCGCGAGGACATCCAGCGTGTCGAGAACCGCCAACTCCCCTAAGCCTCCCTGTCGACGACGGCGTGAGTCAGCGCTTCGAGCTCGTGCTTGTACAGCTCGCCGTTGAGACACGCCCTGGCTTTCGCAGCGTAATCGAGTGCGACCCGCCGGGCGCGTTCGAGCGCGCCGGTCGCAGCAACCCGCACGAGTGCGCCGTCGAGCGGACCGCCGGCGAGGGCCGCGTGCACGATCTCGTCCTCCTGCGCGGCGAGCAGCAGCGGCAGCGTCGGCGTCCCGTCGCGCAGGTCGGTGCCGGCGATCTTGCCGGTCTCGATCGTCGCGCCCGAGCAGTCGAGCACGTCGTCGGCGATCTGGAAGGCGATGCCGAGCGCGAGCCCGTAGTCGCCCGAGCCACCGCCCAGGCGGCATGCCGCCTCGAAGAGCTTCCCGGTCTTGAGCGCGCAACGTTCGAGATATGCGTCGACCGGAGTCGACGGATCGTGCGTCTGCGTACGCTGCAGCGCCTCGCCGCGGGCGAGCGCGAGGGTCGCGTCGGCGAGCACCTGCACCGACTGCCCGTCCCCGCACGCCGACAGCTCCGCGAATGCGCGTGCAAACAGATAGTCGCCGGTCGCACGGGCCGCCTCCGCGCCGTACACCGACCACGCGGCCGCCTTCCCGCGGCGAAAGTGCGCGCGGTCGATCAGGTCGTCGTGGACGAGCGTCGCCATGTGCACGAGCTCGACGGCGACGCCGGCCGCGAGCGACGGCTCGCTCCCTTCCGGTGTCGACAGGAAGACGAGCACCGGGCGCAGCCGCTTGCCGCCGGCGGCCAGCGCCTCGTTGCCGACGGCGGCGACGAGGCCCGGGTGGCTCGCCACCGTGCGGGCGAGGCGCTCCTCGATCGCGTCGAGATAGTCCTCGAGCCCGTCCGTGGCGCGAATGCTCGCGAGCGTCTCTGCCGTGGTTGTCACGAAGCCTCCCCTACGTGGAGCGCGACGATACCGCCCGCAAACAACCGATACCGCACGTTCGCAAAACCGGTTCGCTCGAGCAACGCCGCCAGCTCGTCCGGCGGCGGGAACCGGCGGACGCTCGCGGGGAGATAGGTGTACGCATCGCCGCCCGGCAGCACCTTCCCGAGCTGCGGGACGACCCGGTCGAACCAGATCTCGTAGAACGGCGCGAGGGCGCCGCGCGGCGTCGTGATCTCGAGGATGCCGAGACGCCCGCCCGGCCGCAGCACGCGTCGCAGCTCGCGCAGCCCGGCTTCCAGGTCCGCCACGTTGCGCACACCGAAGCCGACGGTTGCGGCGTCGAAGCTCGCATCCTCGAACGGCAGCGCGAGCGCGTCGCCCTGTACCCATTCGATCGACGCGTCCTTGCGGCGCGCGCGCTCGAGCATCGCGGTGGAGAAGTCGAGGCCGACGACGTCGGCGCCGCGCCTGCGCGCGCCGATCGCGAGGTCGCCGGTCCCGCAGCACGCGTCGAGGACGCGGTCGCCGGAGCGCACGGTCTCGGCGAGCGCGATCGCACGCCAGCGCCGGTCGAGGCCCGCGGTCATGACGCGGTTCATCGCGTCGTACACGGGCGCGATCCGGTCGAACATCCGCTGCACGCCCTCGGGCGGCAGCTGTCCGCTTTCTAGTACCGCTTCGGCGCCGGCAAAGCCGGCGCCTTCGCTATCGGCAGGCTCCGTCAAGCCTACGCCTGCTGTCCCCATCGCTTCGCGAGGGCGTTCTCGAGCCCGAGCTGGTCGAGCGCCCGGGCGACCACGAAGTCGACGAGATCGTCGACCGTCTCGGCGCCGTGGTAGAAGCCCGGCGCGAGGAAGAGAATGGTCGCCCCCGCCTCGCGCAGCGTCAGCATGTTGCGCAGGTGAATCGCGCTGAGCGGTGTCTCGCGCGGCATGAGAACGAGCTTGCGGTCTTCCTTCAGCGCGACGGACGCCGCGCGGTGGATGAGGTTCTGCATGGAGCCCGAAGCGATCGTGCCGAGCGTCCCCATCGAGCAGGGGCAGACGACGTATGCGTCCACCTTCGCGCTGCCGGACGCGTACGGCGCCTTCCAGTCGCCGACGTCGTAGAGCGTCGCCTCGGGCGCGTGCTCGAGGAGGCGGGCCAACGTCTCGTCGCGGCTGAGCCTCGGGTTGCCGTACAGCTCGGTCGCGATCACCTCGACGGCGGCGCTCGACGCGCTGACCCCGATCTCGCAGTCGGCCGCTGCGAGCGCTTCCAGGAGGCGCGCCGCGTACGGCGCGCCCGACGCGCCGGTGATCCCGAGGAAAACGTGCATTCCCCGAGATTGTGCCGTTTTCCCTAGCGCTTGCCCTTGGAGGACTCGAGGAAGATCGCGAGCTGCTTCAGGCGCGCGTCCCCGAGTGAGGCGAACTTCGGCATCGGCGAGCCCGGGTTCACGCAGGACGGGCACTTGAGGTGGTTGATCTGGAACTGGATGCCGAGGTTGCGCGTCCCGATCGCGGTCAGGTCCGGCGCGCCGAGGTTCGACGAGCCCGCGCCGAGATAGGTGTGGCACGCCGTGCAGCCGGCGACCGCGAAGAGGTTGGCGCCCGGTTTCGCCTTCGGCGGCAGCTTCTCTTGCTTGATCCAGTGCGGCACGTCGGCCTTGACCTCGGAGGCGAGCGCCTCGGACGCGGTCGCGCCCTTCCACGTCAGCACGGCCATCGAGAGGACGACGAGCACGGCGCCGACGACGGCCAGCGGCCGCCGGAACAGCCGGCGCTCGCGACGCAGGTCGTAGAACGGAACGGCCAGCAAGAGGATCAGGGCGATCGTCGGCACGCCCACGGTGCCGAGGAACACCGACTCCGGCCACTTGAAGATGCGGAGCAGATAGAAGAGGAAATAGAAGTACCAATCCGGCCGCGGGACGAAGTTCGTCGTCCCCGGATCGGCAGGCGCCGTGACGATCGGCCCGAGCAGGCCCTGGTGGGTGGGATCGTGGTGCGGCGCCCACGAGGTCCACTTCCAGATCGCCGCGAGGGCGATGATCACGCCGACGACGACGAGCGACATCACCGTGTCGTGGAACATCGCGTACGGGTAGAACGGCTTCCCGCGCGACGCGACGTCTTCCTTGTAGCGCTTGAAGCCCGCGCGCCGCTCGTCGATCGGGCGTGGTTTCTCGACCGCAGCCATTACTCGGTCCCTCCGACCCCGCGCGCTGCCGGACGCGTCAGGCCCGCACGCGCAGTCGACGGCTCGTCGACGCGCTCCTGGCCTGCGGCCTCCTTCGACCACGGCGGCGACGTGACGCCGAGCCGGATCACGAGATAGAGATGCAGGGTGATCAGCCCGATGATCGCGCCCGGCACGACGAGCATGTGCAGCGAGTAGAAGCGCGTGAGCGTCTCACCGCCGATGTCCTGACCGCCGCGGAGGAACTGCGCAAGCCACGGGCCCAGGAATGGCGCCGTCCCGTTCAGGTTGATGCCGACGACCGTCGCCCAGTACGCCGTCTGGTCCCACGGCAGCAGGTAGCCCGTGAAGCCTTCCGTCATGCCCATGACGAGCAGCAGCACGCCGACGATCCAGTTCAGCTCGCGCGGGTACTTGTACGCGCCGAACAGGAACACGCGCCCCATGTGCAGGAACATGAGGATGATGAAGACGCTCGCGCCCCAGCGGTGCATGCCGCGCACGAGCCAGCCCAGCGTCACGTTGTCGCTGATGTTCAGGATCGACGAGTACGCGTCCTTCGGCGTCGGCTGGTAGTACATCGCGAGGATCACGCCGGTGATCGCCTGCACGAGGAACGCGGTCAGCGTCGCGGAGCCGAGCGTCTGCATCCAGTTCGTGTCGCCCGGAACCTTGCGGAAGAGGAAGTAGCGAACGCCGCCGACGAGGCCGCTGCGCTCCTCGAGCCAGTCCAGCGGGAAGTTGACCGCCTGCTGCATGCGCTGGCGGCGCACCTGCGCGCGTGAAAGTTGACGTGCCATCTAGTGGTGCGGCGGGTTGAGGGGATAGAACCACTGCTCGGGGCCGTCGACGTGCTCGCCCGGGCCGACGGACTGGTACTTGTGGATCTTCGCCTGCGCGCCCTGGCCGTCGACGTGCGACACCGAGTACGTCGAGAGCAGGACGAGGCGCCCATTCTTGAGCTCGTAGTCGTAGCGGTCGAGCGCGCGGACCGGGGGGCCGGCGGTGCGGTTGCCCTCCGTGTCGTACTGGCCGCCGTGACACGGGCAGCCGAAGCCGGCGGGCACCGTCGGCGTCAGCGACACCACGCCGTTCGCGCCGTGCTCCGTCTGGTTCTTCAGGCCGAGGATGGCGCCGCTCGGGCCGTTCGCCTGCACCGGGCAGCCGAGATGCGCACAGTGGTTGGAGATGATCGTGAAGCTCGGGACCTGCTGCCCACCGACGGCGAGCGGGCCGTTGTTGCGGACGAAGGCGGTACGACGGTTGACGTCACCCTGCGACGGGTCGATGTTGAACGTCGCGATGTACCACTGGCCTTCCTTGTAGTCGGCGACGGGCCCCATGTCGACTTCGTGCCGCTTCTGGCCGAGGAACGACGGCAGCACCGCGAAGCCCGCGATCGGGACCGTGATGAGGCCGCCGATGACGCCGCCGAGGCCGAGCGTCGCGCCTTCGAGGAACTTGCTGCGCGGGAAGCGCTCACCGGGCGCGGGATGCGGCATCGCATCGCGTCCGACGTTGGCCGGCGGCCCGATCTCGCCGGCGCCCGCCTCGACGAGGTCGCGCCGCTCCGGTTCGACGACGATTGCCTGACCGCGCAGCTCCGCGGTCGAGTCGCGCGCCCAGAGGATCCCGAAGACGATCGCGATCGCGCCGCCGATGCTGGAGACGACCTCCGGATTGACGATCAGCCCGACGAGGACGACTGCGATGCCGATCGCGAAGCCCAGCGGCCACAGCGTCGGCGGCGGCAGATGGACTTCGTCGTCCTGCATGTCCTCGGGCTCGCCCACTCCGTTGCCAATCTTTACCGACCCGAGCGCTCGGAGCGCGGGGGAACCGACGGGATTCGATATTCACGCCACCGCCGATCGACGAGCGCTCGTATCTCCTCGCTCATGTCGATCTCCGTCGGCCAGGGCCGCGCCCCCTCCTCCGGCCATTTGGCGGTGGCGTCGATCCCGAGCTTGCCGCCGAAGAACTGCCGCTCCGGCGCGTGGTCGAGGTGGTCGAGCGGCCCTTCGGAGACGATCACGTCCCGCTTCGGGTCGACGTTCGCACCGGCGTAGAAGAGCACCTGCTCGTAGTCGTGCACGTCCACGTGCGCGTCGACGACGACGACGCACTTGGTCAGGCTGAGCATCCCGAGCCCCCAGATCGCGTGCATCACCTTCGCGGCGTGGCCGGGAAACTGCTTGCGGATCGAGACGATCGCCAGGTTGTGGAACACGCCGGCGACCGGCAGGTCGTAGTCGACGATCTCCGGCAGGGTCGTGCGCACGGCGGGCAGGAAGATCCGCTCCGTCGCCTTGCCGAGCCATCCGTCCTCCTGCGGCGGCTTGCCGACGACGATCGACGGGTAGATCGCGTCGCGTCGCATGGTCATCGCCGTGACGTGGAAGACGGGGAACGGCTCGGCCGCCGTGTAGTAGCCGGTGTGATCGCCGAACGGCCCTTCCTCACCGAGCTCGTCCTTTTCGATGTAGCCCTCGAGCACGATCTCGGCGTGCGCGGGCACCTCGAGGTCGACGGTCACGCCTCGCACGAGCTCGACCGGCTCGCCGCGGAGGAAGCCGGCCATCATCAGCTCGTCGAGATGCTTCGGCAGCGGCGCGCTGGCCGAGTACGCGGTGACGGGATCGAGCCCGAGCGCGACGGCGACGGGAATGCGCCCTTCGGTCGCGAGCCAGTCGGCTCGCCCGTCCTTGTGGATCTGCCAGTGCATGAACGTCGTGCGCTCGTCGATCACCTGCATGCGGTACATGCCGACGTTGCGCGTGCCGTCGCGCGGGTCGCGCGTGATCACCGCGGGAAGCGTGATGAACGGCGCCGGATCCTCCGGCCAGCAGCGTTGGATCGGCAGCACCGACAGATCGACGTCGTCACCCTGCAGCACGATGTCGTGCACGGGGCCGCGCTTCACCGTGCGCGGGCGCGAGTCGGCGATCGACTTCAGCTTCTGCAGGCCGCGCACCTTCTCGAGCAGGCCCTGCGGCGGCTGCATTTCGAGCACGTCGGAGAGCTTGTGCGCGATCTCGTCGAGCGATTGCACCCCGAACGCGAGACACATGCGCCGCTCCGTGCCGAACTGGTTGATCAGCAGCGGATGCTGCGCACCCTTCGGATGCTCGAAGAGCAGCGCCGGGCCGCCGGCCTTGACGGTGCGGTCGACGATCTCCGTGATCTCCAGCTCGGGGTCGACCTCGGCGGCGACGCGCACCAGCTCCCCCTCGCGCTCGAGGAGCGCGATCCAGTCGCGCAGGTCACGAATCGGCACGCCTCGAGCCTAAGGCGCAGGCGCGTCGATGACGCGGTCGAACCGGCCGGCGCGCCCGTGCACCCGGTAGATCAGGACGGGGTTCAACGTCGTGTCGCCGTTGCGGTCGAAGCCGAACGTGCCGAGGATCCCGCCGCGGACGTGCGTCGTGAAGAGATCGCTCGTGATCGAGCCGCGGGTTCCGTCCGAGCGCGCGATCGAGTCGAGTAGGACATCGACCGCCTGCGCCGCGTACGCCGGCCCGCCGGACCCGAGTCGGGAGCCGGCGCCGCCGAACGTGCGCGCAATCGTGCGGCCGAGCGGACTGAGGTCGGAGAGCGAGTCGCCTGGGACGCTGACGTACATCCCTTCGGCCGGAGCGCCGACCGCCTTTGCAAGCGCGTCGACCGGAGTGAATCCGTCGGGCGCGATCAACGCTCCGCGCGGACCGACGACGCCACGCAACTGCCGTACGAGCGCGCTGCACGTCGGACATGCGGATCCGCCGAGGAAGACCGCGTCCGCATGCGCCGCGCGCACTCGGCGTGCGACACCGCCGAAGCTCGACTGTTCGGGGTCCCACGCGCTGCTGCCGGCGACGCGCAGCGCGAGCCTCCGCGCGGCCGAGCGGAACGCAGAGGCGACGCTCAACCCGTAACGCGTCCCGTCGTCGAGCACGAACACGCGGCGCGCGCCGACGCGCTTCGCCAACAGCGCGTCGGCGCGGGCCTGTGCATCGTCTGCGGAGATGACCCGCACGTAGTTGCGCCGCCCCGCCGGGTAATAGCGCCCCGGCTCGCCCGGGGCGGTTCCCGCGTCCGCGTGCGTCAGCCCGACGTTGGTGTTCGTCGAGCTGACCATCCCGACCGGTCCGCCGGACGCCTGGCCGAGGATCGGGATCTCGACGGCCGCGCAGCTCGAGCTCCACGTCCCGACGACGCCGACGACACTCGCATCCTGCGCGTAGGCCTTCGCGTTCGCGGCGCACTGCGTCAGATCGCCCTGTGCCGCCCGCGGGTTCGCGTCGTCGCACGCCTGATAGCCGACCGCGAAGCGCCCCGCCTTGAACCGATGACGCGCAAGGACGAAGCGAATCGCGGCCTGCATCTGCAGCGTGTCCTTGCGGTAAGCAAAACCGCGCACCGGCAGGTCGGAGACGATCAGCACCTGCGGTTTCGTCCCACCGGAGACGACGGCCGAGCAGAAGGAACGCGGCAGAGGCGTCACGTCCGCCGCACGGGCGCTCGCCGCGGCGCAAAAGACGAGCGCTGCGGCCGTCGCTGCAGCCACGACCCACCTCGATCCCACCGCTCGGACTATTTCAGTCCACGGTCACCCAGACCAGCCCCCCGCCGATCGCGACGCTGCTCGGAGTCCCGCCGACGCGGATCGTGCGCACGGCGCGGCCGAGGCCCTGGCCGGCGTTCGGATCGATCCGCGACACGGTGCCGTCGGCGTTCGCCACCCAGACGGCCCCGGCGCCCACGGCGATCCCCGACGGCTGGCTCCCGACGGCGAGCGTCCCGATCACCGTGTCTGTCCGCGCGTCGATCCGCCAGACGGCGTTGCCGCTCTCGTCTGCAACCCACGCGGAGCCGGCGCCAAACGCGATCGGGACTTGCGTCGTGGCCGAGAGGAACGGCAGCGGGACGTGCGCCAGGAGCGATCCTGTGCGCGCGTCGATCCGCACGAGACCCGACGCGTCCGTCGTCCACACCGATCCGTCGCCGAGCGCGAGCGCGCCGCAGCACGCGAGGCCGCGACCGCTGAAGGTGAGCTGCGGCGCGGGAGCGACACGCGAGACGACCGCGTGGTTCAACGCCCAGACAGAGCTCCGATCGGCCGCCACCCAACCGGGAGAGAGCGCACCCGTCCGGCTGAGCCCGTCGCCCGGAACGCGCACCGTCGTCGAGAGATACGTCTCTGGATCGATCCTCACGAGCGTGCTCGCTTGCGCGGCGACCCAGAGTGCGCCGTCGCCGAGCGCGAGCTCGATCGGGCTTCGTCCGGATCCGAAGCTCTTGACGACCGCGCGCCGTCGCGCGTCGACCTGGGAGATCGTCTCCTCGTTCGCGTTCAAGACCCAGGCCGAGCCGCCGCCGACCACCACGGACGTCGGCGTGTCACCGACCGGGATCGCGGCGACGACCTCGTTCGACGAGGGATCGATTGCGCCGACGGAGTTCGGTGCGACGACGAGCGGGCTCGAGCCGCCGTGGGCGAGCAGCAGAGCCGCGGCGGCGGCGGACGCAGCGAGGAGCACGCCTCCGCCTACGAGCAGCCACGGCGCGTGCCGCGCAGCCGCTGCGACGCGTCGTTCCGGAGGAGCCGCGAGCCTCGGGTCCTGTTCGAGGATCCCGTGCTGCAGCGCCTGCAACTCGGGCCCCGGCTCGATCCCGAGCTCGTCCACGAGGCGGGCCCGCGCCTGCGCATACACGTCGAGCGCGTCGGCCTGCCGGCCGCATCGGTAGAGCGCGAGCATCAGCTGTGCGCGCAGGTGCTCGCGCAGCGGGTGCTCGACGACCAGCGCCTCGAGCTCGGACACGACACGTGCGTGCGCGCCGAGCTCGAGGTCAGCCGCGATGCGCGCATCGAGCGCTGCGAGCCGAAGGTCCTCCAGCCGCGCGATCTCCGGTTGAGCCCACAGCTCGTACTCGACGTCGACGAAGGGTGGTCCCCGCCACAGCGCGAGCGCTGCGCGCAAGGTCGCCGCCGCCTCACGCGGCTCCTCGCCGCGCGATCGATCGATCAGGCGCTCGAACTCGGCGACGTCGGTCTCGGCGGCGCGCAACGCGTATCCGGAGCCCCGGGTCTCGATCGCGTCTGCCGAGAGCGACCGCCGGAGCTGCGAGACATAGCCCTGGAGGGCCTTCGCCGCGGTGGCGGGCGGCCGCTCGCCCCACAGCGCATCGACGAGCCGCTCGCTCGACAGGAGCTCGCCGTTGTGCAGGACGAGCAGGGCGAGCAGCGCTCGCTGCCGACCCGAGCCGACCGAGCAGTCGCGGCCGTTGTCGCGCACCTGCAACGCGCCGAGGACCTCGATGCGCACCAGTCGAGGCTAGACCGGGCGATTCCGCCGCACAAGCAGGACTTTTACCGCGTCGTGACCGCGCTTGACCGATTTCCGACCGCCGCCCGGGATCGTGCCCCCCAACGGCCGCTGCCGGCGGCCATGAAACGAAGGGAAACGACATGAAGGCATTCGCGCTCGTCGCCGTCCTCGTCGCACTCGCAGCGTCGGCATCGTCCGCGCTCGCCGACGGGTTCATCACCGACACGCTCGCCCCGGGCGGCGGCAATCACGTCGCGCCGGCTCAGGGGTACCGCTTCATCACCGACACGCTCGCCCCCGGCGGCGGCGCGGCCAGCGTCAGCCCCGCGATCGGGTCGCCGTTCAGCTGGGCCGATGCCGGAATCGGCGCGGGGATGGCCGCCGGCGCACTGCTCGCGCTCCTCGGGGGCGTGCTCGTCGTCAGCAGGCGCCACGTCGACGTCGCAGTCTGAGCTTCCAACCCGGAAGGGGCGGGGCGGCGCGGTTTTCCGCGTCGCCCCAACGACGTTCCGCTACCGGCGGTGGCGGAGCCAGTGCGTGAGCTCGCCGATCGCGACCACGGACAGGAACACGAGGCCGACGACGAGCATCGAGAGGATCGTCTTCTTCCCCTCTTGCGCAGCCGTTTCCGCGAGCAGATGAAACATGCAGAGAGAATCTAACCGACGGCGGGCGCGGCAGGCGGCAGACGCAGCGCCCGCTGCGTCCAGCGCGGCAGCCACCAGTTCGCGTTCCCGAGCAGCCGCATCAGCGCCGGCACGAGCAGCGCCCGGATGACGGTCGCGTCGAAGATGATCCCTGCGGCGAGGCCGATCGCGAACTCCTTGATCTCGAAGCCCGGGCTCGAGGAGAGCACGAGGAACGCGAACATCAGGATCAGCGCGCCGCTCGTCACGAGCTTGCCGGTGCGCGCGAGCCCGAGCTCGATCGCACGCTCGGTCGACCCGGTCTCGTCGTACGCCTCGCGCATCCGCGTGAGCATGAAGACCTCGTAGTCCATCGAGAGG
>Ga0157370_10003295_pt1 | contig 19044 bp, 14 predicted proteins | sample C35metaG_FD_113463 | JGI IMG/M metagenome (GOLD analysis project Ga0157370, IMG submission 113463) | Corn rhizosphere microbial communities from Kellogg Biological Station, Michigan, USA - C3-5 metaG | ecosystem: Host-associated > Plants > Roots > Rhizosphere > Soil | place: USA: Michigan...
ACCCGAAAGTGTGAGTTTTTATTTTTCCCATAGCACCAACACCAGGCTCTGGGATATTTTAAATGCTATTTTTCTTAAACAAAAGGTGGTTAGCAAGGGCGGAAATAATCTATCGGAAAATGACAAGATCAAAATCTTAGATGGGCTGGGGTTAGGGATCACTGATATTATATATGGGTATAATAGAACTGAAATTGATTCCGCTAGGGATGACCATATCCGGCCCAAGGCTTATAAGAAATTATTGGACTTAGCGGTTGAAAATAATATAAATGAACTCTTGTTTGTGTATGGAAGTGCATATAAATGGTTTTTACATTCTTTAGAAGATCTGCCGCCCGTCCAGCTTAGCCGTTTGAAAGGCAGCTATCAAATTGGATTTCAAAAAGAGTGTGTGTATCGAGGAAAAAATATTAAATGTGTACTGTTGCCCTCTCCTTTAAATAGAGGTAGAAAAGGAGAAACGTTAAGCTTTAAGCTAGATTTTTACCACAAGTTTATTCTTAGATAGATCTGTTAGTTTCTGTTGTTACAGCTATAGGGCAAATTCCCAGGTTAAGCAAAAACTTTGTTCAACCTAAAAATCATGTCATCTCTTCTTTTTTCGTGGAAGACTATAAAATTTGATAATTCATAACTTGTTTTGGGCAAGAAATTATCCTTTATAAACGCAGATTTACTTCCTTTTTGTTCGGCTTCTAATAAATCGAGGTAATTTTTCAAGGGTTTAGCGCGTTTAGTATTATTAACCTTGGTGGTCAACAGCTGTAGATTTGCTAGCGAATTCCCATGTTGAGTCCAATAATGGTATTCTTCTTCTCGTTCAATTCCTATTCTTTTCAGATTCGCTTTACTAAAGCTAGAGAAGGGATGAATATGATCCATATCCAAAAGGTTTTTCTCATAATCTATATTAGGATATAATAGAGAAAGAATAAAGTAAGCTTGGGAACTGTATGGCATATCAACAAGTTCATGAATGAAGTCCTCATCGATTTTAAAGGATTTATTGCCAGAAAAACTAATCTTAAGTAATTCATCGTAACTAAATGAGCGTTGTTTTAGCATAAAAGATTTATTCTTTTCAGGCAGATATCGAAGACTATCCCTTAGTTTGCCTAGCACTCCATCACCTTGAGAACCGAATATTCCTTTGACTTGGCTTATGACGAAGTATTTTCTTAGATTTCTTTTTGCTTGAGCACTTCTTAAATCACCACCTTTTTTGATATAATATGAGATCGGTATAATCGCATTTTTGCTAATCAGTTCAAATTTATTATGTAATAAGCTTTGCTCCTTAAGAAACTCTGCTGTTTTTACTAGTGCATCTTTAATATCTTCCCAGTCGGAAACGACACGCTCAACGTTTTTAGTAGTAAAGGTTCCAACCTTGAATAAAACGGGGAGATCAGAAAGAGTCAATGCAGACCGCATCACAAAATCATTATCAATATTAAGCCCCAAAAGACGTAAGCTTCTGACAATTTCTTCCACTTTATCCCGGGCTGGGGCCCAGGTTCCAGATAAGGTGGCGAGCATGAGCTGAGATTTGGATAAAACCATTCCCCCGTTATTAACCCTTACAAAAATATTTAATACTTCATCAAGTTCCCGTTCTTCAACTTTGAAGTAATGTAAGAGTTCATGATCCTGAAATCTAACAAAAAAGTGCAACAGATTTTCTAGTACCTCTCGTTCTTTTTGCTCAAACTTTTTCTGTAGCACAGGATCGGCTATATCCTGTAGTCTCTGCTTTGATTCGTTAAACAATTGCAATATATCTTCTTCGCTGTCACAATCAAAAACATCCCCAACTTTAAACCATAACTGTTTATCGTTGATTTCCTGCGCATGCTTTTCAGTGATGAACTTAAAACCAAAGCGCATTGGATTTTCCTCTTTCTCTTCATCAGACTTTCTTGGATTATAAAGCAGATTTACATAAAGTTTAAACTGCTCGAAGTTATAGTCCTTAGACCAATGCCCACGTCCCCGATTCTTATATGTTAGTGATCCAGTAATACCTAAGTAAAGAGCACTCAATCGCTGCTGACCGTCTAGAACTCCCCACATATCGTTTGAATAAATATGTTCTTGAGCCCGTTCATTTTGAGTATTGTCCCTTTGATGAAAGTGTGTCAAAAATCGGTAAAAGGGATATTTCTTTGCCAGGGCTTTATCTAATTTCCACCAGATAAAATTTCCTAGGGGATACCCTCGCATAACTGAATCGAAGTAACTCTCTATTCGCCCTGCTCCCCAGACAAAATTACGTTGAATTGCAGGTAAAAGCAGATGCTGCTGGTGTACACGCTCCAATGCTTTTTTAATAGAGGTACTTTCGTAAGACATTTTTTATAGTAAATAATTTGCATTTAAAAAGCATTAAAAAGGCGTATTGAAATTAAACTCATTTCTCTTAAAATCGACCTCTTTGCTGCTCCACTTTTGTTTATAATATAATTTTCTAATTTTATGCTAACTTCGACGTGTAATGATACAAATTTAGAAATAGCTTACTTGGTAAGACGGTTCAAAATGCTGATTGATCCGTTCCAAAAATTTTACTTCTTCACGGTTTAGCCTAGTCTCCTTTGTTCCTTCATGAGCCCAAAGATTCCGGTAAGAGTTGAATAGCGATATCCATCTTAAACAGTCACTTTTACCGTGTAATCCCTGCCCAATGTCTATAGAGAATTCATCTTGGAATGTAATAAAACCAGGATGATCTGCCTCATCTTCTGGTAGCTTTACCCAATACTTATCGATGATAGTTTTATAATCATTAATATTGAACATCTCGGTCCAAACACTTTGATGTTTTTTAATACCCTCCTTATAATTTTTCTCATTCTCCTTCTCAGCCCGGTCCTGGCAATCTCGTTTAATAGCGTTTATTTCCAGTTCCCAGTTCTCTTTATACATCAGTTTTATCTTAGATAACACCACTTTTTTCATATGTTTTTCAATAGCGATGCCATATTTTCTTCCAGTATCCTGAAGATCCTCATCCTGACGTTCTTTCCAATCGACTAGCTCAAGCGGCTCATATTCACTGAAACGTTTATTGATTATCAACTGGAAAAAACGTAGCCATCTTATATCCGCCCCAGAGCCTAATAATGTTAACTGTCGTTCTTCCTCATCCTTAGGAATGACCCTAATGTATTCCAATAATGCCGTTAAATATTTTTCCAGTGCTTCGAAACGCTCCCTTGGCGTAGTGTTATAGCTTAGTGCTGTACGCTCAGAGATAAAAGTGTTCAGGCTGCTGATTACTCCAATAAATGCGAATGTTCCACGAGGAGAAACAATAAAATACTGATTTTTATTAAAAATCTCTGGATAATTATCTTGAACGAAATTATAGCATAGATTTATGAAAGAAACAATTGACTTTTTAGCCCTACGCATCTCCTGGTCATGATTTTCATTTGTAATATCATATAGTGAACCCGCTAGGTTGCCTTCGTATTTGTTTCCCTTGGCGCTAGGAAGTAGCTCAGATTTACTTAATGCATTATAAAAAGGCTTAAAGGGCAATGCGGAGGCATCTTCGCCAATGGAGATTTTATTGAAAAGTGCGCCATCAGCAGATACAGAAATGCCTTTAATGATCGAAGAGCGTAATGCTTTTAATCTAGAGTCGGCTCGGTCGGAATCCCAGAATAGATCTTCCTCTAAATCTAAACGTAGGCTGGGGCTAACCGCTTTCTGATTCTGATTGATATCCATAAATATTTCCAGCTGCTCGCTTGAACTGAGATCATTAAAGGCAACGGCTGGTATGGTATTAGTATCTTTGTATTTAGAGTTGGCATAGCCATAAAGTCTGTGCTGCCCGTCTATTATATAGGCGATAGAGTAAGCGTTGGGAATTTTTAGTATACCAAAACGTGAATTTGAAGAGGTGGTTCTGTTTGATGGTTCAAAGGAAATCTTATGGCGTTTCTGACTAAAGTTTAATATAATGGAATTGGGAAAATAGCCGCCATTATCGATATATTTGGTAATGCCAGCCAAACGCTGTGGTACAAGCAAGCGCTGGTAGGTCGGGAATTCAGCCTCATTCGCTTTGGTTCTATGGAGTACAAAACCCATTTTTAAGAGTAAGCTTGGCTCGATAGAAAACATATAGTATTTTTTGCCACCCATGTCACCCTCAACGCAGGGAATTTCTATTTTATTAGAGTTTATAAGTTCATGTTTGAATATAAGCCCAAGAAACTGATAATGAGCAACACCTTTATAGCTTTTTATCAGACTATTGATGTAGCTGTAGGTATTGTCATTGTAGTAAAACGAGCCGGTTTTGAAGAAACGCTCAAATTCAGAACTTTCACTCTCCACGCGAAGATTCCTGGTCGCAAAAATAAATTTTACTTTGAGCCCTTTACCAAAAATCTGAGTAATGACTTTTCTGTATCCGTCAATCCTTTGACTCAGAGAGTCAAAGATATCTTCAAATGAAGGAGCTTTCTGAGGCAGGCCGCTTGATCTACATGCAATTAAGAAAACTGTTTCCTTATCAATAGCAATGATATCAATCGGTGATTGTTCACCTTCCTGGGAACCGTAAGGGATTTTAAAGGCCTCATCAAAGTTCATGGTCCGGTAACCTAGGTTATAGAGTTGACACCAGACATCATCAATGAAGCGGATCGCATAGTCTTTCTGCCTGCGCACGATGGTTTTAGTCGCGAGAGTTTTTTCAATTTCCCAGCCTTGTTTTATAAGGTTTTTAGCGGTCTGATGATCAACGCTCCTTTTTTCAAACGGAGAATTTTTTAATTTATACAGCTTGCCAAGTTTGGATACGTCGCTGGTCAACTTTCCTTTTACAAGCGCTATTTCTTCCTGGTTTATAAAGCTCATTTGATATTGGTTATGATAAGTTCAGCATAATTTCCACGTTTGGCATTCTTTCCGCCAATAAGGCTTGCCCTGTTTATTTCGGTCATGGTATCACCCTCTTTAGCGAAAATCTTTTTCACCTCCTGGTGCGCAGCATTCGTCAAAATATAAAAAGCTCCTTTCTCCTTTATCTTGTCTATGTAGGCTGATAAGAGATGCTGTGAATCGAGGTCAAAAAGTTTTTTATTATATTTGACAAACCCGTTATGGTTGTGTGTTACAGTATACGGAGGATCAAGAAACACAAGGTCTCCAGGCTGTACGGTATCAATGGTATTATTAAAATCGGATTGATAAATATTTACCGATGATAGAGATTGGCTGACAGCGCGTAAATTACCAGCATCATAAAAGTCTTTGGATCGATATCCAAACGGGACATTATATACTCCTTGTAAATTTACCCGATAGATTCCATTAAAAGAGGTTTGATTGAGATAGATAAATTTGGCAGCCCTAAGTACTTGATCTTCGACGGCCTTTCCCCTAATATCATAATAGAACTCTTCAGTGTTCTCAAAATGCCTTAATTCGCTAATCACCGCTTCTGGATTATCTCTTACCTGAAGGTAGCAGTCAATTAAATCTTGATTTAAATCAGAGAGATGAGCATTTTTAGGCTTTAAATGAAAAAAAATCGCTGCTCCACCCAAAAAAGGTTCATGGTAGCTGTTAAAACGTTGGTGAGGTATGATTGAAGAAAGATGCTTGATCAGCCAGGACTTTCCACCGGCCCACCTTAGAAAAGGTTTACCATTCACACTTTGAGAAATATTTGAGAGCATAATATAGTGATATTTGATAATCAATTCAATGTAAGGAAAAAGTTTAATTGCAAAAAAAAAACAGTTAATTTTACTCATTAATGAGTATTATTTTTTTATTTCGTGCAAAAAAATTCTTTCATAAAAATTTACAAGTTGGGATTTAATAGTTGTAGATTGAATGCTGTGTTTTTACTCTAAATTGTTCTTTCGGTGTATTGGTGGGTAGTTTTTGGCGAGGGGCTCAAATCCGCAAGGATAATGGTTTTGCTTAACAAATGACAAGTTGCTCTAGAAATTCATTAGCTATGCTTAAAACGCTTTAAAATAAGAGTGCAAATTTCATTTAAAAGTATAAACGTCAAACTAAAGTTTACAGATAAAGTAAAGCAAATAGATTTTGCAAAATTAGTCTCATTAATGAGATACGTTGGAGTATGTTATAATCGAACTCCAAATAGAATGTCCAAAATTAAAAATCTAAAAATAATTAGGAAATCTAATTATTTTTAAATGGAGGTAGGTATTGAAAAAAAAGATTGATTATAATGAAAAAAACTAATTAGGCCTGCACAAGTAACTTATTTATCAAACCATTAATTTTGTCTTCAAATCCGTCTTCATCTGCATCAAATTCTGGAACAAAATCTTTGCTTCTTAGGTAATCAATCAATTCTTGTCTAAATTCTTCTATATCTGAGTACGATTGTTCAAATTCATAGTCATAATAACTGTCAACCATTTCGTAGTCCGTACTGCCATCACTCTTACGGATTTTTATGAGATTAATAATTAGTTGTTCAGCTAAAGTAAGCCATGTTTTTTCATCTAACTCACTCTTTTCTCTTTTCCAAAACTCTTCAATTAAAGTTTGCATGCCTTTGTCTGACCCTGAGTCATTAAAAGCCTTTTCAAAATTAGCCACTTTATTATCTGATAGATTTCTGATATGCATTACTGCATTTCGCATGTCCTCTAAAGGCTTTAATTTTTGCATGATAGAGAATAAAAACTCTGTATGTCTGGTTTCAGAGATATACCTTTTTTGCAATCTTTTTTTAAAATCTTCAAAGTCGGATAAACTAACTTCTTGTAATATTGAAGAAATTTGGTCTGAAGTAAGCTTTTTCGGTTCGCCAAAACTTGCGTAATGATTAAAAAGGATATAATATAATCCATTCTCATAGTTTTCCGTTACATTTTGATTTTCGAAAGACTCAGCTAGTTTTACGCCAAACTCATTAAAGGTTCCTTTTTCTATTGGCTTTTCATCATATGTAAGAATGTACGTCAACACATTCCGCAATTCCATTTCTATTATAAAGAGCCTATTAAAGTATTGGTTTGCAATTTTCTGTAAAAAATCATCTTGCAGTTTAACTAGGCCAATAACCCCTTCCAAATGATTTAAAGTATCTAAATAAGATTTAACTACATCTTTTGGTTCTAAATCTCTTAATGCTAAATCTGGGAAATCTATTGTGAAAATACTTATAAAAGTATCATTAGGTAGTTTAAAAACATTTTCTATTTCAAAGGAGCTCTCTATTTCATCTTCACTTAAATCATACTCTTCTCCAATTTCGTCATATAGATATGAAGACAACTCGATCTTGTCTAGGTTTATTTTATGGTTTATTTGTATTTTTACGATACTCATTTCTCTAAAATTATTTTTTCAACTTCTGCCTTAGCATCGCACATCACCTGCATAGCATCTAATTCTTGTTGTAGTGCAAGATTTCTCAATAATATTATGTGGGCATTTATTTCCTTTTGTTCTTGCAGTTTAGGAAGTGGAATTTTAATTCTTTTAATATCGCTAGGGTAAACATGGGGTTGTCCTGAACCTTGTTGAAGATTATAAATTTGCTGTTGTTTTAATTTTAAAACATTGTATATAAACTCTGTTGAAGCTATTTCTTCATTTTTTGATCTCAATACGCTGCAATCGGACGCAAATATTTTATTCTTATGATACCAAACAAAACCTGAATATGCTCCTGAGGCACTTATCGTTATCACATTTCCATCTTGGTTGTAATTATTATGACTATATGGACTCGATTGTCCTCCTGCAATAACTGGATAGGTCCCTTCAATAACATCTGAACTCGTAATACTTTGTCCTTTATCGACTTTGCAAATATTATAGATTTCTGTTTCTTGGAAATTTGTAGATACAGGTAATTCTATACAATTTGTTAAATAAAATGGATCAATTCTTCCACCAATTATTTCACTTAACGAAGTAACGCGGATTCGGTTTTCTAGTGAGTTATCTTTTTTTGGTAATGTAAGTCCAAGTTTCTCTAATAAATAATTATCTATGGAAGATATTAGTTGTTTTGCTTCATTCTGTTTTGTGTTTTTTTTCTCAACGGCCCTTTCAGTGATTTCTAAAATTCTTTTATCAAATAATATTGGAATTGATAATAATGCAGGGTAATCTAACGCAGGACGAGTTCCCCCCGTAGCTCGTCTACTAGCAAGTTTTTCTCCAATATCAGAATTAAGATATGAAGCCAAAATTGTACTAACTTCTTTACTTACAGTTTTTATTATAACCATATGTTGATTTGTATTTCCAATAAAATTATCAGGGGCCACCGAGGCTACTGCCATACGTCCTACACCTGTAATTTTAACTAACAAATCACCACCTTTTACTTGGCTACGTTTTAAATATCCATTATGAGTTTCTACATTAATATATTTGCAGTCATCATAATTTAAAATGCCAGTTGGGGATAAATTTTGTACTCTTAAAAAGGGTATTCCATTTTCTCTATCGGAATAATACTTCTCGATTTCTTCAGTCTTGGGCGTCGCTCCACTGGAAATATTTTTCACAAAATATCTAAGCGGTTTAACATCCTTTTCTCTAACTTTTAGTTCAAGTTCTTTTATCTCTGGAATGTAATACTGAGGATCTAGTCTTTTTTCTAGTTCAGAGGTTTTTAAAATAAATATTTTATTAGAGTTTACCTTCTCATTCAATTTAAAACCTATCATAATTATTTTTCTAAACTGCTTATAAAGCGAGTCAACTCAGTTTCAATTATTTCTAGTTCGTTGTTTCCTGTATCTCTTCCAGTGGCATCATAGCCAATGTCTTCAGCAATTGCCATAAAAATTGGATAATCATCTAATTTTTCTCGTTTTAGCGCAATATATTTATCAGATAAATCTTCCTTTAAATCATTTATTTGCTGGTTATAAGTGTCAGATGTTGTTTTTTTCCAATCCAAGTATAATTCAGACTTTTCATACACTTTTGGATCATCAATACCTGTAGTATTTTCAAAGCCTAAATTGGTTTTTAAAGCATTTTTTTTCTCTTTTTCGATGGTCGAAATCCTTGTTAAATACTTATTTTCTTGAATGATTTGCCTTTGTAATTCAGTCTTTAATGTTTGATATTTTTCAGTAATTGCTTTCGGCCATTTACGAAGAAATAAAACAGAACTTTTTACCCCAGCGCCTGTGTGAGAAAAAGCAGTTTGTGGCAGGGATACAACAGCAATTATTCTATACCATTCTTCAATACTATCTCTCACATACTGTAGGCTACTATTTGTTAAAATACCATCGGGAATGACCACAGCTAAATATCCATTTTCGGTTAAGAAATTGTGACATTGTTCTATAAATAAAACTTCTGTGCTTTGATTTGCCCTTTCTTGAACTGCGGAACTTTTTATATCTAACCAACTTACGTCTTTGTTGCCTAGATTGTATTGATTTAAATATGCTTTTTCAGTTTGTTTTACCGAGCTTCCAAAAGGAGGATTTGTAATAATAAAATCAAAAGAACCATATTTAAAACCTTTATTTCCACTTTGACTTTGCATAACGTCATCTCGTAATAGTCCGTCTGAGGCGATAACATTGGTGTGACCATCATCGTGAATGATCATATTCATTTTAGCGGTCCTAGCAATTTGTTCATTAATTTCTATTCCAAATAGACGTTTCTCGGCGAATTCGTGCCAGTGTGCCCAGTGATCTTTTCCTTCGGAAATTCCTTTGGATGTATCACCAATTTGCTCTGGATAATGATCGTGGGCTTGTTGTCTTACTTTATCCAGGGCATAAAGTAAAAATCCACCGCTTCCACAAGATGTATCTAAAACTCTTGATTCATGATTAATTGGTAAGGAGTTTACAATAAATTTGACAATTGGTCTAGGTGTAAAATATTGACCAAAATCCCCTCTGAAGTAACTCCCCATAAAAGTTTCGAAAGCCTTTCCTTTGCTGTCTAAATCTGTAGCTCCAAGATTTATCTTTTCTAAATATCCTACAACAGTCTTTACTTTTGATGGTGTTAAACGAATATTATCTTTGAAAACTTCTGGATCCCTTCTCTTGCCTTCTGCGTAAAGTGCAATTACTCTATTATATAAGTCTGTTGTTATTTTTTCTTCTATCTTACTTTTCTGCTCCTTTGTGGCATGTTTCGGTATAGGCTCACTAAATACTTGAAATTCATAAGGATCTCCAATCTTTCTCAATTTTCTCTCATCCCAAATTTTGCAAAAAATAAGCTTGTCAAGTTCATCAAATGCTTCTGAGGGATTTAGCTCTCCTCCGGCCCAAAGAGAATTGTGAGCAGATTTGAAAGCTTTTGTCAGGTCTTCTTCAGTGATTGTTTCAAGTTCAAAAAACTTCTCTTTTGTCTCATTTGTAACTGATTCTTGCCCTATTTTTCCACCTTTTGCATATTTATATTTCTGAATTTCTGATATTCCATATCGAGGAATATCAGGTATCGTCTGTTTTAAATCACTTTCTTTATCAATTAAAAAATATTCATTTTTAATTTTTGATGTTACCCAAACATATTTTACGGTTCCTGCTAAGGCGTATGCATAACTTGCAACTTGTTTCACGGCTTGCTTAAACTCTAATTCGGAAACATCTTCTCTCTTGCACTCAACAATAATGTGTGGCTGCGTACAATCATCATCATTATATACTAAAATATCAACTTCTTTTGTAGAGGAACCCATCGTTACCGATTTGAATTGTACGATTCTTGCAGGAGAATACCCGTAGGTCAAAACAAGTGTTAGATAAGCCTCTAATTGTACTTTTTCTTCTGGATTGTTGTAGTTTCTCCGTTTTTCTGATTGGTGTATATAGTAGATGTTTTTATTTTCCTCATCAAATCTGATAAGTCCTTCCTGCATTCCTTGTTCAATCAATTCCATTAGTATTCGTTATATGATTCTATTGTGTTATAGTTGTTGTGCTAATATATTTGTAATTGGGTGACTTACGTACGAAATTCTATTTGCTAGGTAATTTTTGCTAAATTATGATAAACTAACTAAATTTTTTCAAGATGCGTTTTATAATTAATTCATGACAGAATAAAAGGCGACAATATAGCAAATTACCCTTAGTGGTATAATCTGTTTTAAAATGCTTTGGTTCGATTTAAAGAATTTATATATTAACAATGTAACAATTATACGCTATGTCAGATAATAAACCATCAAATCTCACTTCATCTAAACCACAGCAACCAAAAGCACCAAGACCTACCCCAACAAGAGAGTCACCAAGGCCTTTACCAGCACCCGGTCATGGAGGTAAAGGAGTTGGTCGACCATCATCGCCATCTAAAGGATAATAATAAAATAGGAAATCACAAAAAGTAGGCCCACCTACATAATGAAAACACTGCTTTTGTCCAGTCGATGGGTCCATTTTGTATATCGATCAGATTTGCTATCGTGGAATTTTATGGTTTCAGTTTGCTCATCTGTGGGTGATTCATCTGCATCAATATGTGCATCGCAAAATAGAGCATCGTGATGATTGGCCCTTCTTCCTGTTAATTGACTCGAAAAATTTAAAATGATTGACAAAATAAACAATACGCCTGCAATTTTCAATATTGTCGGATTGCTAAGGTGTTTGTCGTAACCAAATTTTAATACTTCTAGTATTACGTACACCCCTGCACCGCTAATTGAAATAATTAGAAGATCCATTCTTTGAATGGAATACATAAGATTTGACTGGCAAATTTGCTTCCTAGCTTTATAATGTTCTTTATCTTTCATAAGAGCTCATTCAGACTATCAAATATAACAAATCACAACAATTATTTGGAGTATACGCAGATAAAGCCGGAAGTTTAGGTTAAATCGAGAAACGGTACATGATGACATCGCACGAATTGGCAAAGAAATTATTAGAACTTCCAGAAGACACACCTATTCTTTATCTTGAAAAGGGAGAAGTGATATTTACTAAAGTCAATACGATGGCGATTTGCCAAAGCAGTCCTTCAGAGAAAAATTTCATGTATGAGAAAATTCAAGAATTAATCTCCGAAAAAAAACTGGTAGCTAATTATGTCATTCTAAATCCTAGTAACGACTAATTAGCTGCAAATCAAATGACACATTGTTATTCTTGTCTGTCTTATCCAATATAAAGGAAATATTATCCCAAATCTCGTGGATAGTTTAGGGAAATTTTCATTTCCTTTTCATGAGAAGGCAAATAGAGCGTTAGTTTTTCTTATATCGACGTTATTTATTAAATGAAGCACTACACTCATCTCGTTGAGTTTAATCTTAGAAATAATAATTTCGGATATCATTGATATACGAAAATAATTCGTTCCATCCTATTGAATTAACTTTAGACGCCTTATAGCATACCGATAAAGTATGCTCACCAGCATTAGTATATTTAGTGTACGAATAACACCCATCGTAGGCATTAGAAAAAATATATCCTCGTTCTTTTAAATACGAGGTCATCTTGGTTTTAGTCAAACCGATTTTTGCAAGGGCTTCGTTTACTTCGAGAAGACGTGTTTGAGGAAATACAGCATAGCTGTAACATAAGGTTAAGATTGATGTGATAATGATTTTTTTCATATTACTAGGTTTTTGCTAAAACTAAATGATAACAGCAAAATTAGGCACGTATGCCTAAATATTATTTATACTTCTACAACACATTTGACTAATGTTATCACAGTCAGATGAAAAAGAGCAATTAGAAGCTTTCGGTAAGAATCTTCGAAGAATTAGAAAAGAGAAAGACCTTTCGGGAAGCACTTGCGAATTTGGCTGAAATAGAATTATCTCAGATTTATCGGATTGAGACAGGAAATATAAATACTAAGCTTATAACTATATTAAGGTTAGTTAAAGCGCTTGAAATAGATCCTAAAAAGTTATTTGATTATAAATAATACTGTAGGCTTTATTGAACGTTGTTAATAAATGACATTTTTATCCTCATTTGTCTCTTGCAAGAAATGAATGTATCTTTCTTGTTACAATTTAAATTATTTTTAAAAACTAAATTCGTGCATAAATTGCTTCTAATCGATTATTTATTATTAATATGCAATACTCTCGTTACTTGATTGTTTAATTCATTAAACAAAGAGAAAACGCTGTTAAAAGTGAAAACATTTAATAGGAGCATAATAATATATAGCGTTTTACCCTCAAAACGATATTATGGCCACTCTCTCTTACAATGTTAATAACTTTTAAATTTTTGGTATATCTTTGGAGAATAACAATAAAACTGAAAGGTATTTGTTATGAAAAAAAATATGAATAACATAACTCTCATAAAACCTGATTGGGAAAAGTTTGAATCATTTCTAGACTTTATCTCTGATCTAATCAAAGAAATTAATGAGTCACATAAATCGGCGGCCATTTCAGTCGCTGTATTTTGTCACGATGTCAAGGCATGCCACGACTTAAGAAAAAATAGAAAGTCCTTAGGCAAATTTATCAAATCAATTACTAAGGATTTCCCCAACTTTTCGGAAAAAAAACAAGTAGCCTTGGAGCTTTTGTTATATAACACACTTAACGATCTTAAAAAGATTATTCCCACTATAGAGTCTGAATTAAAAGATAATACCATTTTTATAGGTTTTAGATTGTTCTTGATACGTGAACTTAAACGAACACTACATATCTTTTCAAGAGCTCAACATAAAATGAGCCAACAGATCTATAAAGATAACAGTGAAGAAATTTTAGGGAATCCAGAATTATACAATAAACTTGTTAATACTTGGGCTGATGTAGACGACTATTAATAGCCCATGATTAAATTGTATCGTGGTGACGTTATAGAAGTATATTATATCGACAGTAAAAAAGGATTAAAAAAAAGACCTGTTATTGTATTTCAGAATCCGCCAAAAAAGAGCATAGATACTATATCTGTTTATTGTACATCTCAAAACGATGGTGATGATGACAATGTCATTTTCATAGAATCTGACTCAGAGGAAGGTAGAAATATGGGGCTTACTAAAGATACGTACATAAGGCCTCTTATAATTAGGCCAATAGATTCTAAATTCTTTGTAAGGAAAATAGGTAAATGTTCTCTTATGCAAGAGATTCAAAAGATTGTAGACAGGAGGATGGCATCCTAAAATAGGCCCACTTGTACGACAAGTGGTCAGTCAGTGACGTTTCATAAAATGTATTGTTTTCAAAGTTTCTTTTTCTTTTTGATGGAGCTTTGTAGCTGATTGTATTCAACAATAGCTGTCTCTTTGTTTTTTTTGAGCATCTTCAACTTTCATAAACTCGCCAGTTTCAGCATTTCTACCAATTTTAAACTCGATTTCTTAACCATGATAATATATAGCTGATTTTTAAGCTACATACACATATAGCGATAACATTTGAACGTTTTCGTTGAGGGTTATTTTGACCAATAATCTGAATTAAAAGTAATGTTAATTCATTTACTTAGAAGATCTTTATAAAAAAGGGGCTGCGAGAGCCCTTTATCAATTATTTTGAAGATTGATTCTTCGTTGAATATTTTGCTATCCAAACTAAAACAATTGGAGTAGCGATGATTGAAAGTCTTTCTAGGACAAAAAGCACTTCATGAAAATAATTCACTTTGATTAAGATTAGTCGATTTTAAGAGTGCCTCTGGAAAGGCACTCTTATTTAAACAAAAGTAACTAAAATAGCCGACAGTAAAAAGCAGCTTTAAATACTGCTTTTACTCATCGTTAGCTAATTTAAGCATTCCAGGATCAAGCGTTATGCTATCAAACTTTTTGTCTCTTTATTCCAGTATGTGCATTCTATCCATCCGCTATCAATTCCACTGATCGTCATATCAGGGCCTCAGATTTTAAGTTAACGACGTCTCCAATTTTAAAAGTCACTTCACTCATGAGTTATTAATTTAGTTACGATGTGAATTCATCGTATAATCAAATGTAGGAAAGAAGGCTAACTTTTTCAATTTAAATTCTAAACGGCGATTCATAAAAGAAGATCTTTATAAAATGAAAAGGAGCTGATTAGCTCCTCTTCCCGATTCGGTATCGGAATATACTTTATGGGTGTATTCCGAAATAACTGGCAATCGTTACGATTGCTCCGGCTGCAGTAAGAAGTTGTAATGCTACTGCAGCCGCTTTTTTAAATTGATCCACGTAATTAAGGATTAATCCGATTCGTGCAAGACTATTCTCGCGTTACAAAAATAACTAAGCGAAATAGAACTAAAAAATTTATTATTAAATCGAATATGCACAGATTATAAGGTTAAGGGTAATTTGCTATATTATCGCCGAATAAAATTATTGGAATCATAATATAAATTGATTTTTATCTGTCTGATTTCTATATGGATAGCTAATAAAATATTGTGTTTTGTTAATGGCAATTGCTAAGGGGTTTGAATGCGCACATTCCTTTTTTTTAACCGATTCGCAATCCAATCTATTGTGGCCTAATCACTTTGTCGCACAAAACTGGCGAATCAGGACTTGTGACAGGAAACCATGAAGCTTTGATTTCTATGGCGATGTTTTACGAAGTTCAGGATATTATAAACTCTAAACGAAAAGCGTGTGCAAAAAGTAGTGAGGTCTAGGAGATGTTCTATCTAAGAGGCCTAATGACTTGTCCACTCTGTGGACATTTAATTCTTGGTAGTTTTCAAATATCACAGACAAAAACAGCTGGCAAGAATTATACCTCCACAACGCATTGATTTTATTACAGGAAATGTCTCGATATAACTCTCATATGCCTTGAAAAAAAATATCCTTAGTGAAAAAACTCCTGAGGCACAATTAATTCTCAATTTTCTCTACCTAATGGCAAAAACAGCATTGTCCCCACGGATATAGAAAATTCAATGAACCTAAAGAGAACTCGAACAACATAAAATCGCCTTAATTTGCATTATATCGTGGTTTTTGTGCCGATTTTACAATTGGGGCAAGAGATTTTTAATGAAAATCGAACATAAAATATTTAGATGTTAAGTGTTTATTTAGCAGTTTGTTAAATACCTGAAAAGGAAACAACACTATGTTTATTTTCAAATTTGCTTATCGTTTTTAACACAAACTCTCACACAGAAACAATTACTCGATTAAGCCCTATGTATTTTGAAATTTGCTAAAATCACTGGGATTTAGTAAATCCCTGATATCTACTTTAAGATATTTTGCAATCTCATCTAGATCATTCAAAGATGGTTGCCTGTGATTATTTACCCACCTTGAGATAGTTTCTTCTGATTTGTTAAGGTGCTTCGCAATATCTCTATTATAAACATCTTTCTCTTTAAACACAACTGCTAAACGATTAATATTCTTCATTTACTCAAAAAAATATTTTCAAAAGTTTGACGTTAAATGAAAAACTTTTATTAATATTGTATTATCATTATGCGAAACATAGAGTTGGTTTCCAGCTTTAAACGATGTTACTCGTCCAAAATCCGCCAGATTTACCACGAGTTGATCGAGCGTTCGCCTGTATACTGGAATTATTATACTTTTGTATAATCCAGTAAGGCGTACCTCGTAAACTTTTGGGTAACTTTTTATCTTTGATGAAAAGCGGTTCTGGCGGAACCATGGCAAAAGTGAAGAGGTGCGCCTTATTGGTTTCATACCCAATTCGGTTTCATTCTACTTTTGTTGAGTCTGCATCGTTTTACATAAAATTAACCGTTTATGAAAACGAAAAAATTAAGCGCCATTAAATTGCTTCACTTCAAGGAAGTGGTATTCAATTATTCCCTTAAACTCTTATTAAAGAACGTTATTTGTTCTCCATCGTAATGTGGACTAGAATTTCCAAGTAAAATATAGCCCAAAACAGGGATTGATTTGAGAGATCGCACTGATTCCTGGTGGGTTGATTTAACTTGGTGCCAGCCCTTTATTGCTAATTAGGCAAGCACATCACTATGGTTTTTCGCAATCCCAAGGTAGGTATCTTTTTCCTAATAACAAATACAGTTTGTCGCATCTATATATTTAAATGCGGAAGGGCTGGTTTTTTATTTTCTTTTTCTTACCAATATATTAAAACAATTTACAGACATGAGCCAGAATAACTTTAGTTCATTTGATCGGCTTTATGCTTTAAAGCCCAAAAATCCCACCTGATAATGCGAAAGGGCAGGAATGGCTTTTGTGGCCAGTAGAAATAGGTTCTTTAATGATGTTCCTGCCCTTTTTATTTATCTCTATCAACTAACCACTTGGCTCTCGCTTTTGTATTCAATCAGCGATGGCCTAACTAACCTTGAGTTTTATGCCTTTCAAAAAAATAACGGAAATTTCCGTAAGGGAATTCCCATGCCCAAACTTTTCGCCCTCTTTAGGATTGAAAAATACCGTTTTATACTTTAGCTTACTGTTTATTATACTTTTTCAATGTCCGTCATATGGGCAGGTACCCCCAAAAGAGATTGCCATTGGTCAGGCTATACCGGATGCACTGTGGAATGAACCGCTTAAATTGCGCCTTCCTTCAGGTAAGTTTGAGCAAGTTTCCCTCTCCAAATACCGGGGAAAGCTGATCATCCTGGATTTTTGGGCTAGTTGGTGCTCGACCTGTATCGCTTCTTTTCCTAAGGGGCACGCGCTGGAGCAACAGTTTCCAGACAGTCTTGCTTTAATTCCTGTCTCTGATGAAAAAGAGGAGGGGGCGCTTGCGCTGCTTAATCGCAAGACTTCCGCTTCCTGGGCGGACAAGCTGACCACACTAATTGGAAAAAATAACCTTTCATCTTATTTCCCTCATCATGGCAATCCGCATTTCGTCTGGATATCGCCTGCAGGCAAGCTCATTACTACCACTACTAAATTTGAGCTTAAAGCGGAGAATATCCGCGCTGCGTATTCTGGAGATAAGCGGTTTAACCCTGCTCCAAATGTTCATCAGGACTTATCTCGTCCCATCTTTTCATCTGACCTGAGACCACTTGACCAGTTATCCTTCAGTTCCTCTTTTTACCGGGGACATATTGCAGGCACCGGCCCTGGACCACATCCTTATTATTCTGGAAAAATCATTCGGGGGATCAGGCACGCCAATAGCCCTTTATTTAACCTATATAGCTACGCGGCTAAGCAGCTATACCCCGATATCATCCGCTGCCTAGTAGATTCACCTGATTCCGTTATTTTAAAACTTTCTTTATCTCTCGGGCAAGAAACCCACCGCAAATATTGCGCTACCTATGAACTCTGGATACCTACTGAAAGGTCTGCCGAGCTCTATTCCATTATGCTGGATGACCTAAACCGATATTCGGGTTATAGTGGCGCTTTAGAAAAAAAGATAACTAGGTGCCTGGTGATAACCAAGGCTAAAGTCGCGAAGCCCTTTAAAGGCAAATTGCCTATTCCACGATCTGATGCTAAGGGGAGTCTGGTAACCTTTGTGCGTACGCAAAACGGGCAGGGCGGGGTTTCCATGCCCTTGGTTGATGAGACAGGTGGCGAGACAACAGGAGTCGGCAGTTATGGGCCACTTGACAGATCTGCCTTGGAAGCGGTGTTATCCTCTTTGGGTTTGGAGCTGAAGGAAGCGGAGCGGGAAGTGCAGTGGTTTGTCATCCGCAATAGAACTAACCTCAAAAACTAAAAAGATGCGCTTATGAAATTAAAATATCAAACATCGTCCCTGATATATATCCTGCTGCCTTGCCTGTTTATTTTTTTTATGGGTAGCTCGGGCACTTGCGTCGCCCAGCAGCGAATTTCCGGTAAGGTGTCTGGCCCTAATGGAGAGGGAGTCTCTGCTGTACGCGTCAGGATTGCAGGCGCTTCACCTGGCGTTTCCCTTACAGCAGCTGATGGCAGTTTTACCATCAGCTGCGCTGTGGGGGATACGCTTATTTTTAGCCACATTTCTTATCAGCAATTAAAACTTCCCGCTTCCCTATCCATGCAGGTCAGGCTAGTACCACTTGCGCAGCAATTGGATGAAGTAACCGTTTCTACGGGCTATCAGCGCCTGACTAGGGAACGCGCCACAGGATCTTTTACATTGATAGCAGAGAAGCAGCTGAA
>Ga0157370_10003297_pt1 | contig 19033 bp, 7 predicted proteins | sample C35metaG_FD_113463 | JGI IMG/M metagenome (GOLD analysis project Ga0157370, IMG submission 113463) | Corn rhizosphere microbial communities from Kellogg Biological Station, Michigan, USA - C3-5 metaG | ecosystem: Host-associated > Plants > Roots > Rhizosphere > Soil | place: USA: Michigan...
CAGCTCAACGTGTTGCTCAACACCGTCTACGACCTCGACAGCACACAACGCCCCGCCGACTATCAGGCTGCCGCCACACAGCTACTGGCCCGACAAAAACGCCGGGCGCTGGTGGTGCTGGTCACCAATCTGCGGGATGAAGACGACGAAGAACTGCTGACCGCCGTTAAACGCCTGAGCAAACTGCATCGGGTGTTGGTGGCAAGCCTGCGTGAAGACTTGCTCGACAATCTACGGCACACGCCAGTGCAAACTTTGCCGGAGGCGCTAACCTATTGCGGGACGGTGGATTATTTAAATGACCGGGCGCAGCTCCATGAGCGGTTGAAGGCTCATGGAGTGCTGGTGGTGGATGCTCGGCCCCAAGAGCTGGGGGCCGAGTTGGTGACGCGGTATTTGGGTTGGAAGAAGGCGGGGGTATTTTAGCCCTCGCCCACCTCCTCATTAACGTGATCGCCCAATGACATCGAGTTCACCGGTGACAATTTGAGCAAATTTTTGGCCGAGACAATAAAACCAAAGCTCCCATCCTTTTTATTACCGAACGAAAAGCCATATTGCAGTCCACCTCGCTTCATTATCCGAGGGGCGCCCAATGGGCCTTCAGGGGTCGACTCCAGCTCCAGTGCAGGTGTTCCTGTCCACCCTAACCGAACACTTTGTTCAATTATCGGATGCATTGTGGTCGCCGGCGCTATCAGATACTCGATGTGCGAATCACGACGAGGGAAAAGGGATTCTTCCCCAAGTCGAATCTGGTAAAAATCATCCATCGACTTGATGACCACATCCTTCCAAGGCGCAGATAGCAAGGGAGTCAAGGTGTTTTCGGCGATCACGGGTTCGCCGTTATAAAGGTTGAACACGCAGGCTGTGACCACGTTGTCCTCGAGGGTTTCCGGTTGACACGCATAGGTTGCCCAGCCGTCTGCTCCACTGGACACCGCGACCTCGCTCCCTTGGTATTGAAAGGTTACCAAAACATTTTCAACGGGCTCCTTGGTGTAGAACGAGCACACACGGTACGAAACATAAGCGGCCTCCTGCTCCTCAATGACAGGGTGAATCGTGGGTTCACGGGTTTCGCTGAACTCGAGGCGGTTGTGCCCTAGTGACATGGATAAACCGACGATGCGCAGACGCTCATTTCCCGCTCTAATGCTCAGACCCAATTCAAATCCGGCTGCCAGTTCACACTCGATGCAATCTATTGACCATTCAACACCCTGCAATTCGATTAAGGCGTCTTTGTACAAATCTGGCAGAAACTTAATGCCGAGTCTGCGAGGATCTTCCGATTGGGGGGGGTGGAGCATTTGTAAGTGCAAGCCGGACAATGCTGACATTGGATTAGGCATGAACCGAAACGCGTGTACCGCACCAATGCTCGGATAGGACATGTCGGGCGACAATGCGCTTGAGTCGAATTCAACAATGCCCTCATCCAGAATGGAATCAGAGATCAATCGGCCAGAAAGCTCCCATGCCTGCGATAAGGGCTGGAAATCGGTGAAGAAATCAAGTTCCAGCCAACCACTGCCGTGACCACCTGCGGTCAGAGTCCATACCAATCCTTCGTCGGTCCATTCAAAAGTCTGACCAAGCGGAGGGGAAAACGACATCCCTAACCCAGGATCTTCCCCACGCCAGCGCAACCCCACCGATTTGCCCAGCATTTGACTTCCCGGTATTGGCTTAATCTGCAGCGTCAAAGTGTTGCCACGCAGGCAGTAAAAATCCAGAGGCCCTTCAGGGAATAGCCGGTTATCCGGGTCCAGCATTAACTCGACATGCTGTTTCCAGAAATTACTCGTGATCGCAGTGAAGTTGAACGACTCCTCGATCCGCGCCTCGTCGTTATCATCCCGATTCTTGACCCGCGCTACCAGTTCTCCGGCACCCTCCTTTTCGGGTTTATATGTCAATTCGGTCCAGCCGCCCTTGCCCGTAGAGGTGATCACATCACCTGATGGGGTCTCCCAGACAACTTCGACTCCCCTCGCACCGTCAGTTGAACCAGCTGCCAATATCTGCAGCATTACACGTACACTTTCTCCCTCATCAAACACCGGTGACCTGTTTGCCTCCCGACGATCGCCCACTTCGAACTTGTTGAAGCCCAACGACAACATGTTTTGCTCAGAGGGGTCCCGAAGACGCTGCGCTTGCAGCCCGATCCGACACTCTCCTTCCTGCGCGTCAACGCAGTTGACGGTCCACTCCACTTTGCCGTCAACCCAAGGCACATAGTCTGTCAGCGGTGGGTCTACGATGACATTGAGATCCTCGGCGGACATTCCCTCCCATAGCAGCCTCACCGGATAATCGAGCAACTCACTGTTCTCGGGTACCGTTACCCGGGTTTTGTATTCATGCTCTCCACGATGCGGATAGCCTTTTTTCTCGCCCAAGGGGAACTCCCCATTCCCTCCAAGAGAAATTTTCGCGTCACTCCAGGGATTGCTGCTCAGTACTTTGACATCAATTAAATGACGATACTCGCCCTCTTCAAAGTAGGGGCTGTCGATCAGCACTTCGATCTGATGAGAACCGGCGGTTATCGGTGAGTATTGATGGAAAGCCTCACCCTCGACATCTGAGCGGGTTTGCTTGCCATCGAACGTGACTTCACGTTCATCAAGAAATTTATCGGTGTAGTAAGAGGCGACCTTGACTCCAATCTCAACGGTTTGCTCATTCACGACCGGGTCGAACGCAGGAGCAAATACGTCGACAATCTTGACCCGGTGATCACCGATTGAAAAAAATACCTCATGGGGTTCTGCATCCCATTTGCTTTCAATCAGCAACTTGAAGTCGTCGTTTGGCAGATATTCAGAAACGTTCAGCAACCACTCTTTCTCAATCATCTGCAGCTCACCCAACCCGGGGGTGACTCTCAAATCCTGCGGCGGTGGGGCGGTCACTTCTTTCTGTAGGGAGACTTCGGTTCCAGTCCACACATTCCCCTCGGCAACCAACAGCTTCAATCGATGAGCATCATCCCCTACGGCGCCTTTACACAGGTACAAAGAAGTGCCAGAAAACTCCTGTTGATCGATCTGGAGGCCACGAAGCACCAACTCCTCCAGATAAAGCCGCACGCTGACATTCGTGACATCCAGCGAACCTGCATCAGTGTCTGTGGTAGGCGGGTAACCGAAACGTATGCCCAATTGCACATCAGCTTCTTCTGGCTTGAGTTGCTGATTCCCCGGAGTGGGTACGAAGTCCAAGGGGTTCGGTTCCTCAAGGCTGCCATCCCACATCAGTTCCTTTTCATCTCCCCAGATACCATCGCGCGCTATCTGATACCAGCTGTTCCGTTTTGTGGTCTGGTAGTCGAATGTCAGCAGATACTTGGCCTCCGCGCCTCGGGGCGCCGGCAGTACAAAAAACTGCTCAAGCCATGCATCGTTCTGCATTCTCCCGGTTCTGATTTCCCTCCCGTTATATGAAGGTCTTCCAATCGCCGCTTTATCGTGAGGCGGCGCCCCTTTTTTCCAGGAAATGCCAAGTGATTCATCGAATGACCCAGCTTTGATCAGGTCGGCACCCTTTCTTTCATCTTGCTTACGCATGATTTGATCCTTATGTTCACTGGAAGAGCGCCACATTGCCCTCACAAGGTTGTCTTGGAGCGCTTAAGGTTGATCAGCAATGACAGGTTTCTCGACTAGCTGCTTTGCCAAGGCGGTATAACTACTCCCGCCGTCCTTGGCCATGTAGCTGAGCGTTACAATGATGTCCGTCATGGAGGCCAGCAGCGCCTTTTGCGACGGCTTTGTATGTCGAGGAAAATGCATTTGCCATATCGATATCGCCCCAGTCCCTTCAAACGGAAGGTAGCGATCGGAGTTGAACAATATCTCGACCATGCCAGTGTCATTAAGAGCGGTGGATACACCAATCTGCTGACTGGGACGCACATTAACCTTGATGTCCGGACCGGCGGCGCCCTCGCCATACATGGATCTCAATGATGCTTCGCTTGCTTGGGTCAACGTATGGCTGCCGGTCTGCAACAGGATTGCCTGTACATTCTGAAAAGGACCGACTACCGCGGGTATCGTTACGTTGACGGCAATGATCTGTCGGCAAAAGTGCCCTGGGTAGTCGTCATCAAACAGCCTTTGCGTCAACTCGAACGCCAGGGTCCCTCCGTTGGTGTCATCACGTAAAGCCGACAATGCATCGTCCCAATTGGCATGACGCTGCGTGCCGTATAGGTGCTGGTTGTCGAACAGGTTCTTGAGGGAGATCGTCTTGACCAGTTCCAGTCGGCGCTCATGGCGTTTATGGTACTCGGCCAACATGAGCAGCAGATCCAGCTTCAAGGATTCGCAAGCCGTAAGTCCATGGTATTTCTCTTGCCAGACGTTGGGGCGGATGAACGGCTCACTTTCGTAGTCGCCGGTCTGGAAGCGCATGCAGGTTTCAGCTATCTGACAGAGTGAGACCACAGCATCGTGAGCCCGGAAATACATGTTCTTCATTTGACCGACGATCCAGCTACTGAAGTCCACAGTGATGTCACGCTCCTGCTTCAAGAACGTATACATCGCTAGCGTATGGGCGTTGGCGGTTTCAGTGTGTCGCAAGCTCGCCTCTGCTGCGTTGATAGCGTGATCCTGGGCTATCAGTTGTTGGTCATAGACATCCACTTCCAGGCGGCCCTGTTTGCTGCTGAGGTTCCAGTCCTGCGCGCGACGACGGAAATCTTCGGATCTTGACTGGCGCTCAGCGTCCGACAGCATTCCGTCGGCCATGATCTGGACCGCCATCCCTAGTGCTTGCGGGATTGCGCTGGGATCTGCCCCCCCGAATGCCGCACCACCAATGGTGGGAATAAGCCTTATTCCCGCAGCGACAGCCATTATCGCACTCGATCCGGCAGATACAGTTTTTGCCAGCAGGATCTGATCCAACACCCGATATTCGCCAGGCGAGACATACTCTTTGGACAACTGCTCGAAATGTTCGGCCCGCGCCAGCGCCATTTCCTTGCTTTTCACCAAGGCAGCCCTGGCCTCGCGCAACTGACTGATGGTTTCCTTCTGCATCGTTATGGCAAAGGTGCCTAATTGGTTTATTTGCAGATGTTGCAGCTCTTGCTGCCGCCCACTATCGCGTTGATCCAGATGCTGACGCAGCATTTCACTAAAACGGGAGTGAGTTTCAAGTGCACTCAAGGCCAGGTCGAGCATGACGTTGAAGCGATACGGCGGAACCACGAGTTCACTTCCCACGCGTCGCACCAGCCCGGCAGTCCCCGCCGCCTGAGCCAACAATAGTTGCTTGGGATCGGCCGCCGCCCCGTAAAGCGCCAGATTGATCGGCCTGCCATCGATCGTCAGGTTATGGCGCAGATTAAACAGCCGCTCCCGGATGCGGGCATAGGTGTCCAGCAACGTCTGGTTGATGGGCGTGCGAAATCCCTTTACACCAAGCACTGCAAGACAGGGCCGGGATGTCGAACCTCGCGGCCAGTCATCAGGCTTCAGTACAAACTGCCTTTCAAACTGGCGCAGCGATTCGCGGTCTTTCATCCTGGTCTGCAGTTCCTGGATTGTTTGGGGAGTCCAGTCGCTGGCTGTACCGAACTCAGGTTCCTCGCCCATCAGCGCCTCTGCGCGCAAGTAATGTAATTGCGCTGCTGCAAGGTCATCACGGTTTAATTGCCGATACAGCCAGTCGCCCCACTCGATTAACGTGCGCACGTACTCCATGAACATAGCGATCCGGTAGTGCTTTGGCGTGCCATAGGCAATTGCATCCGGATCATTGGGCTCGGCCAACTCATGGGCGATATCGCCTTTGTCAATCAGGGGACGACAGCGCCAGTACTTGGGTGCAGAGGGGACACCTGGATCCGTTTCTTCAAACGTTTGCTCATTGAGTTTGGGATCGAAAATGTAGTGATTCCAGCGCTGGGCCTCCAGGAATCGGCCTTCGTTTCGCAAGCGGTACACCACCAGGTGAACGACGTGAAAGAACAGTTCCCACATGTACAAGCCGTTGCTGCCTTCAAACGGCCCATGACCCTCGGGTTCTGTGCCCGGCCAGCCCGGTTCCGTGAGGTGTTGGGTCGGCCAGCTCAAGACGCTGGCCACCGAAATGTCAGCTCGCGCCAATAATTGCGGGCCGATCACGGTATTCAGCCGCGTGTACTGAAACTTTTGCCCAGCAACAGAGTTGTTGAAATGCAGAAATTGCGCGGCGTTGTCTACGCTGTTGTGCAGCTTGGGGAGAATATAGCTAGTTGTGTTTACAAGTTTTTTGACGGCGTAAACATTAGTGCTTTTTTTTAGGTCTATGGGTGGTTTTGTAGTCGCGTCTTTGAAATCTGCAATGGCGAAACTGAAGGGAATATTCGCATCGATGGGAAACTGATCGCGGCGGACGACCATCCATTCCGTGCGCCCATTACCGTCCAGCGCCATGGCGGTTACTTGTGGATCCGGATCATTCGGTTCTGCCTTGGCACCAAACGTCAGCGTGAAGCTCGCTTTGAGCGTTGACTCCGCTTTGTAACTGCATGTCCCCCTTACCCGTAATACTTCCTTGCTAACACCGCCAACCATTTCCCGGGCAAGGACAGCCTCAAGACCCAGCGTGTCGTTGAAATCACCCACGACTTCATCTTTATCGCCGACTTTTCGGTTAACCGTGAGCGTGAATCGATTCGCTGGCATGACTCTATACTGCAAGGTCGAAGCATCTTTGAACCGCCCCGTCGCCATCTCCAGGAGCGCTTTTTCTTCAACCGGTCGTTTGCGCATCAGTGTGTCGCGAGTGTCGTATATATCCAGTAGCGCAGGTTCAGCCTCCAGCGTTGCAGAGTTGCGATTGGTAAAGTAGACCGCCAACTTGTCTTCCTTGGCATTCAACTCTCCAAACACCACGGCCACCAACCGACCGCCCTTCTCATCGAAAGGTTCGGCACGAGGCAGCTCGTTGAGTACAAAGGGTACGGACCATTCTCCGTTCAGGGTCAGGTATGACGCCTGAATTTTCAGAACGCCATCGCTAAAGACCTTGCCGTCCTGATCCACCAGAGGCTTACGCCAGTCTGCCCAGACAACAAATAGCCGCCCCCCCCAGAATACCGGCCGGATATCGAGCATTCGGTCGGTCGATGGAATCTTGATCAACTCCCACTCACTCCAGGCCGTTGGGTTCACAAAACTCTGGGGTTGCGATAGATCGATGTCGGCCTTGCGCCAGAAATGACGGAAGGGTTCGACCCTCTCCCTGCTGATAAAGTAATAGGTGGCTTTTTTGAACTGGTCACTGTCAACGTAACCACTGATTACAAGCAGATCGCTGATTTCCTGAAAACTGCGCAAATATTCTTTGATACAGAGGTGCACCGAATCTTCGTTCAGGCGTGTCTGGTTCAGGTTGTCTTCAAGCGTTCTGAACAAACGCGTGCGCTTTATCCGAAGCGTTGGCTCAGTGAAGTTCTCCGGGTAATCTTTGATCATCACATTGGCACGCCACCAACTCAAACTTCCGCCAATGTTCTGCCAGAACTGCTCATTCTGCGGGTCAAAAGATCCCGTTTCATAACCAGGCTCCATACCGTTATAAATTCGATTGATGTACTGCTGGACACTGGCAATCGCTTGCGCAACTTTTGAGGTAGGAACGCCAGCAGAGCTCTGTGGATCAATGTTCAAGTACTCTTGAACGTCCTCGAACGACTGAGGCTCTATACCGTCGGGATAATTGATCAGCTGCGAATTGCACGCCAGGGCTGCCTGGGCGAGGGCTCGTTCTTCTTCCAGCGTGCTGACAAAAAGCGTTGCCATGGTTCAACTCCTGTCCTGATTTGGGGCGAGCGCTATTGCCCGGCACGTGGGTGCCCGCAATCGCGTTTCCGATGTCATGGATACGTGGCTGATGAGCAGGTTATTTTCGTACTTTGCCCTTCAAGACCAATGGTCTGTTTACGAAAGGACAGGAGAGCACCAGACCGAACGTCCGATCATTGCGGGCATTGCAGTCAATGCCCCATGACAATGGAGTGCCTTCTTCTAGAAAAACAGTAGGGATTGCCAACCTGGGTGTAAATGCAAGCCCAATTGTTGCGGCACTACTGCCTTCAGCCTGCGTCCATCCAAGGATGGCTTCGCTCCCCTCCAGTGGCTGACTGCGGGGCAAAATATCGAGTTTGTACTTAACGCCAGCGGTCAACTCTAGTTCACCTGAGCCAGGTATCACTGGAATCGTGACTTCGTCGGGGCCAGGATTTCTAATCAGGTCTACCTTCCATTCAAACACCGGCAATACCTCAATCGAAAACTCTTGAGGGGCATCTATTCCTTGAACCTGCGCCTTGAGTTTGTAATCACCAACAGCCCCTGGCATGAACATGAAGGTGGATCGCCCGGACTCATTGGTCGGGATTGTGATCGACGTGTTAAATATCGGCTTAGCGGGTAAAAGCCGTTCTAAAGTCCAGGCCACGGGGTATAGAGCAATAGGCCGGGAGAGATCAGAATGGCCGTGTAGTTCGATCCAGATCTCGCTCGGCACCATGGAATCGGCGACTGGCACTAGCCATTCTTCGGAAACCCTCCCGATCAATACTCGCCCAGCCACCCAGAGATCCAGGGTTTGATCCTGCCCGGCAGCACCGACAGCGGCAGTGACATTCAACAGACCCTCAGTCAAGGCGGGAATATCCCAATAAGCCTTACCGTCATCATCGGTAAAAGACTTATGCGGCATTCCTATGTACGAAGTCGACCACCTTACCTCGTGTCCAGGTAATGGCTTGTTATTCAACCCGAAAACTTCACACATTATCGTCAACACCTGGCCAACAACCGCTGGCGTTATGGCGACCAGCGCCTTGATCTGCGGCTCCTCGACAAAGCGGATTGGTTCGAAGTCCACTCCCTGCCCGCCCTCGACGTACCGGGCACTGACGATTGCATCCCCCTCAAGTTCGCTGTAGAGGCGAACGGCAGAATAACCCTGGTCATTTGTGAACGTTTCATCTGGTCTGATAGTGCCCAAATCAGTGGACCAGTTGATCTGTTTCCCCCGGGCTACGTTGCCATAGTCATCGAGGAACCGGACTTTAACGGTGGCGAACTCTTTTTCCCCGGCCAGCAGATTTCGCTGGGGTTCAACGCTCATGCTGGCGATAATTGGTGTCAGCTCATCGTCACAATCAATCAACACCGAAGCCGCAGCGATTTCCTCTCGCAATGACAGGCGGTACGTCACATGAGCAACACCCATCTTGCCGCCTGCCATCAGCCGGGCAGTGGTTTTGCCTTGGTGGTCGGTGCGGGTCAGCTGATCCATGAGTACGCCTTCACCAGTGTGAGACCATTTCACCTGTACGTATTTCAACACCTCGCCGGTGTATCCGCGCAGGGTCAGCGTGAACGTGGCGATTTCATTCGGCATGTTGGCCACCAATTTTCTGCGGTCCACCTCGCAAACGACGTCAAGACTTTGCCCAAACTCACCCGTCTCCCCGCTTGCGCCTTCAATCGAGGTTTCGGACAGACTTTCCAGGGCGCGTTGTGCGGCAGCTCGGTAGGTTGCATCACTGTCCGTGGGGGTCAGCTTGCCCAGCATCAACAGGGCATCGAAATCCAGGCCCGTCTGGTCCCGGGTTTCCAGCATGCGCAGCAACAGCGCCAATTGTTTGAGATTGCGGATCAGCGGCAGTGGTGCTCGAGTATCCGCTTCACTAACCGGATTGGCGTGAATGGCGCAAACCAGGACTTCCTTGATCCCGCAGCCAAAAAAACCTGCCAGCAGAGCGGCTGCGGCATCACGCACCAAAGCTTCTTCATCCTCGGAAATCTCACCCAGTTCCTGATTCACTTGGTTCAGGTAATTCAGGAGCTTCTGGGCAGGTTGTTTGGCGAGCTTGACCGCACGACCATACAGCGTCAGATAAAACACGGTGGTCAGTGACAACTCACTCATGTCCTCGATACCAAACCAGCTCGAGTTCTCCAGATAAGAGATGAGCATCGCCGAACTGAGTTTGAGTTCCCGCGCTACTTCGCTACGTCGCTGCAACTCCACGAGCAATCGCAAAAACTCGCGCTGTTCGGAGTCTTTTTCCGGAGGGTCTTCGCGCAGCACGTCCTTTGGCCAGCTCGTCAATACCGGCGGCTTGGCAATGGCTTTGAGCGCCTGGCTCAGCAATTGATAGACGTAGCCGCCCGACCAGACAATCACCGGCAGCGCCAGATCAGAAGGCAACTGCAAAAATACGGCAAAACTTTCCTGTACCAACGCACGCTGCAGGGCCCGAGAGCGCAACACCACGGTCAAAATCGCTTCGACAATCCAGGGTTGATCCGGCTTGGGAAACTTCATGGCATCGACGATAACCATGACTTCATTGCGGACCCACGCCATATAGTCGGCATCGGATCGATCACTGATACCGATGATCAGGCCCTCGGAATCCACTACCGTTTCCAGTTGCTTCATCCATCCAACCCCGGAAGGGTCAGGCGGCACACTGGCATCCACCAGCATTACCTCGGTCATGCGAACCGGCAGCAGTTGCACCCTCAACTGCGACAGCAGCTCAAGCTCAGGATCCCCTGCCACCACCGGAACCACCAACCTGCTGACGTGCTGCGTGAGCCATTTGGGCGACAGATCATTACGTCGACACCACTCCACTATCGAAACAACGGCTTGAATGACGTTCAGCACATCAATCTGGTCGCCGGATTTGTACATGGCAATATGTGTCGGTCCCGCCAATTGCGTCAGCCAGCCATCGCTCTTCAAATCCAGTACGCTGATTAGTGCGATCCCTTCCAGCGGGCTGATGCCCAGCAACCTGGGAAGGCGAACCAATCGATAAAAACTGGAAAAAACCGAAAGACTGCGATTCAGTATCAGGTTCGGTCTTTCAGCGACTGGGCCATGCGACGCCGCTATCAATGCGGCCAAGTAGATGTAGGTGTCGAAGTCAATGCCCAGCGCCGCGCAAATATGATCTGCTGTACGCTGGTCTTCCTCGTTGACCGGAAACACTGAAAACTCGACGTCGTCTACTTGCAACGGTGTTGCGAACAGGGATCCTGCGTTGAAGACTCGGTCAAAATGGGACAACACCTCACCATACTCAAAGGCCGAAATCCGATAGAGAAAACATGCAAAATCTTCAGCGCTGCATCCGTAATCGGCATGCATTCTTCGAAACAAACCTAATGCCCGCATAGTGTTTGCGGACATTTTGAGCGCACCCTGCTCGCGCTTACGAACCTCGGCACTGATGGCATTGAAGACCAGTTGATCGGTTTCATGGGCCTTGAGACCGAGCCATTGATTAAGGCGAATCATGCGGTTTATACGGTCAAAACGATCTTGGTTATCCTTGCCCAGGTTGGTCAGCACAAACTGCATTGATTGATCCGATTCCGTCTCCCGCAGCAGGCCGATGGAAGGTGCTTTACCCCCGTTGATAAATACCGAACCGAAGTCCTGGGGCCCAGTGGGCAGTGCTGGGTTTGTTTCAGATATCGGCAGATTCGGATCGAGTCCCTTACGCTCGGCGGGTGCGTTGGCTGACAACGCCGGAACAAAGGCCCCAATAGAAAACAGTCGCTCAGCCCCCTCGCGCTTGAGTTGAGTTTTTTGCAGAAACGACTTGAGCGGCAAAAGATCTTCGTAGCTATCGCAATTGAAGTTAGCCCGATAAAAAGCCTGGGGGGTCAGTTCCGCGGGCGATACCACCTGGCGTGAGCGCGGATTGACCCAGGGCTGGGACTGCGATTGCTGACGGGGGCTCAAGGGGTACGCCGACTCGATCAACATCTCCTGCTGCTTTGGTGCCAGGCGCGAGGCCAGGCGCAGTGCTATGTCTGAGTTTGGGCCTCGGGCAGATCGTTGTATGAAATAAGGAAAGCCCAGGTCCAGCGCTTGAACGATCGCGCCCAGTGACAGCTTCGGTTCTCTGGATGTGACCGCATATTCAATGCTGCGATAGGCACGGTCGTAGGGCAGCGTATTGGGGTAACGTGTGGAGCGCAGCAACGTATCAACATCATCATCAGGCTGCTTGTTCGCTTCCAGATGGAATTGCAACACCTCATTAACAACCGTAAGCATCGGGACTACACGATTGACGGAAGCTTCATCGATCAACAATTGAAGCAAGTCGGGACGGCGTCTGAACAGTGTGATCTTTTTGTCGCTATTGCTTGCGTCCTCAAGTTCTAGCGCCGCAGAAATAATCCACATCAAATACGCCACAGGTGAACCCGTGGAACCAATGTCATTGGCTGGTGTATTTTTGGCCGTGTCCACCTCGAACAACTTGTCGAACCTTGCGCTGTCGACCATCGCCCGCAAGCCAGTACGGGTATCCACTACAGGTGCGGCGCTACGGGTTAGCTGATGTTCGCGGTATTCACGAGCCAGTTTCAAACCAAGGCTGTAGCTGAGCTCAAGCAACTGGCTGGCCTCGATCGTCGTGAGGTCGAACTCAACGCACAATCCGGCGGAACTGTATGCCATCAGATCGAAAACGTTTCCGCCCTGGCTGACAAATTCCTGCAATTTTCCCAGTTTGGCTTTACGTTTTTGCGAGAACAAATGGTCGACCAGTTGCAATGTAGGGCGCAGGGGTGCGTCGGTCATCGGTGACACTCCGTGAAAGGCCCGCTGCGACATATCCGATGCGGGGGGATAATCCGTAAACCACTAAGTCCTATTGAGCGGCATCTACCGACAAACCTCTACTGTCATAAATGACAGTAGAGGCGTCCGCTCATCGGAAATATCAGGAGCTAGCCAGCGTTTGAAACGTAATAGATACGCTCCACCATCCAGGCACTCTGCGGTTTGTCGCTGAGGGTTTGTTTACCGGTCATTTTGAAAGTCCCTAACGGCAAGGGCTTCGTCAATATTTCCCAATATCCGAAGCCGTCGACTTCACCAGCCCCCCAGGAGATATAGGGGGAACCGGACCGAAGCAATGTAACCGTAGCGCCCGGATAACCGCGGCCGGACACCTTTGTTACAGGAGTGACAGACGTTCCCTCGGAGGGGTCCTGCACGGGCGGGGGCAGGAGTTCGTTTACGTTGACGGTGATGGCCGATGTCGATTGCGATTCTTTGCCATCGAGTGTTTGTCTGGCGGTGAACGTAAAGTCCCCTGCAGCCAATACCCTATTAATACAAACTTGCCATTGACCCTCAGCATCAGCCTCGATGGTGGCATACACGTCAAGGTCCTGGCACACATCGACCTGTGCCCCGGGAATGGCACTTCCGTACAGCCAGAATCGCGAGTCAACAACATCACCTGGCTCAGGCCCGTCGATGACAGGAGCCTGGAAACCGTCCGGGACTTGAGTCACCTTGAACGAGCGCTCGGGCGCCAACTGGCGAGACCACACTCCGTCTCTCGACTGACGTATGGAATAAGACGTCAAACCGTCCACGACCGGAACCTCATCCTTGAAACGAGCCGTCCAGCAACCTTTGCGGTCAACCCAGGCTTCAGCCCGGATAACGTTGGCAACGGTGATTTGTATTTTCGCGCCTGACAGGCCCGACCCTTTCAACACAGGTCTTAATCCCACTTCGCTCCGGCGCGGCGGTAACTTCACCGTGGGGGGCACAAATTCGGTCCCCATTTGTTCGACAATGAACCGCCCGCTATACACCCAATCGGAAACCACATCCGCCTGGCCATCCGGTTGCGGCCGACTGGCCCGTACCTGTACCCAATTAGGCCCGATGGGCAGTGGCTTATCGAGCTGTACACGCCAACGGCCATACTCATCGGCGGTCGTGATCGGCGCCAGTGCCTGTTGAGAGTCGAACACCGAGGCCACCGTCATCTGCGCCCCAGGTGTATCCCGACCGCAAACCCATGGGTAGATACCCACCCAGTCACCTGGTGCGGGTTCGTAGATCCACGACTCTGGACTTGGCAAATGGACAATACGCGCCGGGCTCCATGAGAGGTACCCATCGCGCTCCTGCTTGACGGACACCCAAAGGTCATGTCCGATGGGAATATTGTATTGCGAGCGAATGGACCAGGTACCTTTTTCCGACACCTTAACGGTGCCATAAATGTGGGTTGGGTAGCGCTGTCTAACGACGGAGACGGTATCCCCCGGATACCCGAACCCCGAAAACGTCCGCTGCGACATAAGGCGCTCATTATCTGCCGGCGTTTCGAAAACAGCTGCATTCGGAATCACGTTGAAATCTTGATCATCGCCCGCGCGCGTGAAGGTCCCGTAGTGCTGGTTAATCGCCAAAGTTTGAGGACCAACCTCATCCACTTGTACTCTCAGTTTCCATTCGCCCAGCACATCGACATCGACCTGTCTGACCCAGTCGGGGAAGCCCACTCGGGTCAAGAAAACCTTCGAATTGGGCCAACCAATACCGGAATAATCAGCGAATCGCTCGATTGACTTCGTCGCTTGGGGCACTTTAATCAAAGGTTTTGGCAGCCTCACCTGGAAACTCACCTCCGCACTGGATGCAGACTTCTGGCCTTTGTAGTCCTGATCGACCTTGATGATATGTTCATCTTCACTGACGAACTCGTCCGTCAAGGTGATTGAACAGATACCCGCTTCGGTCACCGCGTGCTGGCCCAACACCTTGCTAGCCACCCGAGCGTCGTAGACTTTGATGACAGAGCCGATGTAGCCATTGGAAACGTCTATGGTCGGCCTCAAGCTAACCTCCTCACCTGACGAGGGGGATTCGATAGCAGGTGTCGGAGTAGCGATATTGAACGGCGTCGGGCCCGCGATTGGCGAAGTTTGTCCGCCAAAGGTTTGAGTGATAGTGAAAGTGTGATCGCCGGGAGTGAACAGTTTTGGACGGCGAGTTGTCCATGTACCGCTCGAATTACCGTCTATGGGATGGTTTATGTCTTCGTCGCTGTACTTCAGAGACAGCTTTGCCAGAGGCCAGCATTTCCCCGTGATAGTTGGGGAAAGGCCGTTAGGGGTAACCAGGATGTCGTGCGGCATTTTCGGTCTAACGACAACAGGTTCAAGCACGTCATAATCGGACCATTGTCTATTGACGCCTAGGCGAACCTGCGGCGTGTAGCTACCTGGGGGAAGTGCTTGTTTTCCGGTAGCACTCCACACGCCAGTAGGCGCCACCGTTATATATTCCCACAGGCCATTGAGATTGACCTCGATACTCGCCACATGGCTCGGCCAGTAATGTGCATTGCCCCTAAGCGTCGGAACATCGCCAGACAAGGTGACTTGTGTGCCCTTCGGAACCGGTGTAGGCACCATAACGGGATGAGATAACTCCACAGAGTCAATCCCATCAAAGGACTGGAGGAAATAACAAGTCTGTGGAGAAGCACTCGGCACCATCTTAATGGCCGGTGTCTGCCAGGCGCTCGCCGACACGTCGACGGTGGATGGCTGGGGATCCAAACCGGGTATCCTGGCCTTAACCTTGGACCCTGTATATCCGCGGCCCTTGAAGACCACCAGGGGAGACGTCACCACAGCTGAAATATCCGATACCTGAGCAGGTCGAATTTTGAACTTGCGAGGAATGTTGCGCACCGATTGCGTCCCGGATCTTTCCTGAACAGCAACGAGCTGCCGATCGGAGCCCACAGGCACCGTCACCTCACAGCTCCATGTATTACTCGTCAAGGATTCAATCTTTCCAACTTCAACTTCGGTTGGATCTAACAATATTTTAAGCTTGGAGCCCACATTACCGTAGCTCCCAGTCAACGTAAATTTTGTGTTTTGAACTGAGTTTCCATCAGGCCCGGTAATATTCGGTTGTGCAAGCAAATATACAGTCCGGGGCGTCGTCCATGCCAAGTCTCCTGCCCTGCGATGCCTAGCCATTATCACAACCGAACCGCCACCGGGATAGTTCGCCTGATTAAAGGCCGCCTCATAACTTTTATCATTTAAAACGGTAGTCACCGCGTGAGAGACAGTGCCTTCACCATTCATAATATCAATGACTTCATTCGGAGCGCCCTTTCCTTTCAACAGGATCGGACGTCCAAGTGCTATTACAGCTCCTGAACCTGGCGAATCAATAGCAGGCGCTTTGAGGAGGTGTATTGTTTTTTTATTGACTGAGTAAATAGGTGGAGAATGACCGACCCCTTGTTCGATAACAATATCATGCTTCCCCCAAGCTACCCTCTCTAATAATTTCAGCGACCAATTAAAACTTTCACCGGATGCTTTTGATTCACTCATTACTTCGCCCGAACCTGACCGCACAACCGTTACTTGACCACCTCCAACAGAGCCTGTGATTGAATCAACAACTACTTGCTCATCACCCCCATCCATGACAGGCCGACTTTTTACATCGATAATTTTGTATCCTACTTCTGACTGAATGCCTTTGAATTCCCACTGCGTCCAAAAGGTACCGAATCCAATCTGAAGATTTGGAATATCAATCATATGCCATTGCTGACCTTTAAACCAAGCGCCAGGAATCACAGGCAAAACCCCAACAAAAGGGTGTATGTAATTAATCCAGACTTTATGCGACCCCTCGCTGTGCGGAACGTTAATAAAAATACGACAGGTCAGTGAACTCTCTTCAATAATATCATCACGCTGAACCTGCAACTTATCCACTTTTAAATATGCTCTTCCGTCGCTATCATAAAGTTCTCTAACGGAATCGGATTTAAGCGGTTCTTCATCACTACCAATCAATGAATTAACAGATAGATTCTTTTCTTCTGACATCATTCCGCTCCTCTGCCCAGACTGTTGAAATACTCCAAGACTTCCTTTCTACGTCGCGAACCGGGGCATTGCCTACCTGTAAAATCTGACAGTTCCGACGAGCGGCGTGTGGGTCTCTTGTCGTTATCTACGATGCCAACCCGAAGTTGACCATCAAGGCCTGCGAGACATTGTCGACGGTCAGCATTCCGCCGCTCGACCTGGCGGAAAGCCTGGACAACAAGCAGCGGCACCTGGCGATGGCGATTTATCGGATGAGTGAGCTGGGGTTGATGCGGGTGAAGCGGTCGCTGTATCGAGCAGGCGATAAGAACGATTTAGCCTTTACCCACTATTTTTTGCGGCATGAACTGACGCCATCGCGAGCAAGCTCGCTCCCACAGGGTTATCTGGTGATCACAAATGCTGTATTCACCGAAGATCAACTGTGGGAGCGAGCTTGCTCGCGATGGCGATTACAAAGACGCCGCAGATTTCAGGCCGAAGCAGGCAACGACTGAAAGCAGAAATACTGCGTCAACGCCTGCATCAATTGCTCATACTCCGGCGGTGCCCGTTGCAGGCTGAACCCGGCGTCGTAGTGGTGCGGCGTTGCGTCTTCATGACACCACAGGCAACACGCCGTCAGGTCGATGACCTGCTGGCAGCCGTTGCCCGCGGGGATTTTTAATCGCAGGTCAAAGTCAGCGCCCACCATCATCGGCAACTGGCTGATAAGCATCAATCCGTCTGCGGACACGTTGCCCAGGAAGCCGATGGGTTTGTCGGTGACACTGTTGAACACTCTCAGAAAATACGGCAGTTGATGCCGCTCGATCCGGCGGTCGGTGAACATGCGCAAATGGCCCAGCAAGGCCCTTAAGCAGGGCCGCACTAATGCTTCGGAACGGGCCGGTTTTTTTCAAAGCCTGGCGCGCTCTCCCCGATCCCGGTGCGTCAGTCCATCGAGCCGCTGACGCTTACTCCTGCCGATCACAGGTGTGACCTCGGTTTAGAGGCAAGGCTCTAAAACCGATCCATTGGACTATAGCTCACCGACGCTGGCAGGCCAGACTTTGCATGATCTGCGTCATCAGTACTGGGTGGGGCGAACGGTCGACGCGCCGCGCATCGGGTAATGGCCCAGGCTCTGCAAGGTTTCCAGACGAGCACGGGCACGGTAGGCGTATTCGCTTTGCGGGTAAGACGCCATGATGAACTGATAAGTCTGCGCCGCATCGATGAACAGCTTCTGCCGTTCCAGGCACAGGCCGCGCATCATCGACACTTCCGGCCACACATATTGCCGCGCACGGCTGGAGCGTTCGACTTTCGACAGTTCGAGCATGACCTGCTCGCAATTGCCGCGATCGTAAGCGCTGTAGGCGTTATTCAAATGATGGTTCATCGACCAACGGGCGCAGCCCGTGACACTGAGAACGCTAAGGGCAAGGGCGGCAATGGGCACGAATCGCATGGGGGATCTCCTGTCTTGAGCTCTGTATCGACCCGGTGCGCAATTTCTACAATCATCAGATGATGGTTTTGAGAGCTTGGAGCCCCCCCTGATAACGAGAATCCACTTCAGCCAATGAACAAACGCATGAAGGGGACAAGCTCATTGATTCGCCATAATGAAAAAAAGCCCATAGAACCGCACGATTCAATGGGCTTTGGAACAAAAGAATGCCGCGATTATTCAACTATAAACTGTTGGGTGGGGGAAAAGCTCGAATACTCCTTGCCACGGGTCAGGCGTGCTGTAATTGAGTGAGGCCCCTTGGTCAAATCTTCTGTCAATGTGCCTGACCATTCGTTATTACCTTTATAGTCGACAGTCAACAAAGCCTGTCCCGTCCCGGCTCTATGGACGGTCACACTGTCCCCCTCTTTACCCGGTACGCGTCCCCTAACAAACACTTTGTTTTTTGCTGGCTCAGTAGATCTGGGCGATTCGATTATTGGAACAGGCAGATCATTGTTCACCGTAGTCATATTTTCATCTCCATGACTCGTCACCCTTGACGAGATTCCGGAGCATTACAGCCTCCCCTCGGATGCCTGCCTACCTGACAGAACTGACAGTGCCGACAAACGGTGCGCACCACCACACCGGGAAATCTTCAGGAATGTTCGATTCAATAAACAAACGAATAAGTAGTGCACATGAACAATGACTACACCCCGAGACCATAGTAGCCTCACTCAGCGCTTGAACTCAGGAGTCTTTGAATGTCCGTCCGTCGCACCAAAATCGTCGCTACCCTTGGCCCGGCCAGTAACTCGCCGGAAGTTCTCGAACAGCTGATTCTGGCTGG
>Ga0157370_10003299_pt1 | contig 19024 bp, 18 predicted proteins | sample C35metaG_FD_113463 | JGI IMG/M metagenome (GOLD analysis project Ga0157370, IMG submission 113463) | Corn rhizosphere microbial communities from Kellogg Biological Station, Michigan, USA - C3-5 metaG | ecosystem: Host-associated > Plants > Roots > Rhizosphere > Soil | place: USA: Michigan...
AAGCGCTGGGTGGCCGGGCTGGCTAGCGCTTGAACGCGAGCAGCGAGACGCTTTCGACCTCGTAGGTGCTGCAGGCGTCGAGCGCGCGCTCCGAGATGAAGCGGTAGTCGTTCTTGCGGATCTCCGCGACGGTGAGGTCGTTCGACTCGATCGCCTCGATGTAGTTGGCCCGCGGGATCGCGCCCGCGATGCAGGCGGCCCACAGCTCGGCGTTGCGGCGCGTGCGCTCCTTGAGCGGCCGGCCGCTCACGATGTCGGTGATGGCGAGGCGACCGCCGGGGCGCAGGACGCGCGCGGCCTCGGAGAAGACGAGGCCCTTGTAGAGCGACAGGTTGATCACGCCGTTCGAGATCACGGCGTCGAAGCTCTCGTCCTCGAACGGCAGATGCTCGATGCGCGACTCGACGAACTCGACCTGGCTGAACCCGTCGCGGTCGCGCAGGCGGGACGCCTTGTCGAGCTGCTCGTCGGTGAAGTCCACGCCGATCACGCTGCCCGAGGAGCCGACCTGCACCGCGGCGCAGAACACGTCTGTGCCGGAGCCCGAGCCCAGGTCGAGCACCGTCTGGCCTGGCTTCAGCTCCGCGAAGTCGAGGTGGAAGCCCACCCCGGCGAACGACGCCAAGGCCTCCTGCGGGATGTCGTCCAGCAGCTCGCTCGGGTAGCCGAGGTGCTCGGCCACCTCGCGGCCCACCTCGAAGTGGAGCTGCGAGTTGTCCTCGCGGGCCACGTGACGGTACATGTCCTTGACCTCGGCCTCGAGCCGCTCGCCGTCAACGAGCGAGCTGGCATCGAGCTGGGGAAGGGCCTCGGCTTGGGCCATCTCGTCGATGGCCGACTCAGTTTTGGCGTTCATGGGCCGACGGTAATCGGCCCGGCTACCTCCGCGGGGTGACTTTGATCACGCCAGCGAGGTTGCCCCGCCGGCCGCGGCCGGCGCGGTCGGGTCGGCCTGCTCGCCGCCCGATACCTCGCGCGCGATGTATTCCTCGAGCGTCATCGGGTCGTCGTGCACCCGCTCGGCCACCTCGAGCAGGTCACTCATCGTGGCCTCCTCCTCGACCTGCTCCTTGAGGAACCACTGCATGAACTGCTCGCTGAGGTAGTCCTGCTCCTCGCGCGCGAGCGAGAACACGTTGCTGATCTGGCCGCTCACGCTTTGCTCCTGCTCGAGCGCCAGGCGGATCGGCTCGATGAAGCCGTCGAAGTCGGTCTTCGGGGCCGCGATGCCCTCGAGGCGCACGGCCGCGCTCGTGTCGAGCAGGTACTGGCACATCATCATCGCGTGGTTCCGTTCCTCCACCGCCTGGTGGTAGAAGAACTGCGAGAGCTGGGGGAGGGTGTGCGACTCGTAGTAGATCGCGATCGCGACGTACTGCTGCGAGGCCGCGAACTCGTTGGTGATCTGCGTGTTCAGTGCGTCGACGAAGCGGTCAGGGGGCGCCAATTTGCAGGTCCTTTCGGTTCAGGCGTAGAGGCTCCACCGGACCTTATCCACGACCGACGAACGGCATCTTCGTGGCCATCACCGTCATGAACTCCACATTGGCGTCGAGCGGCAGCCCAGCCATGTAGAGAACCGCGTCGGTTACATGCGACAGGTCCATCACGGGCTCCGGCGCCACCGAGCCGTCGGCCTGCGGCACGCCGCGCCGCATCGCCGCCGTCAGGTCGGTGGCGGCGTTGCCGATGTCGATCTGGCCGCAGGCGATGTCGTACTTGCGGCCCTCGAGCGAGATCGCCTTGGTCAGCCCTGTGATCGCGTGCTTGGTGGATGTGTAGGCCACGTTGTAGGGCCGCGGCACGTACGCCGAGAGCGAGCCGTTGTTGATGATGCGGCCGCCCTGGGGCGACTGGTCCTTCATCGCGCGGAACGCCTCCTGCGCGCACATGAAGCAGCCGGTGAGGTTGGTGTTCACCAGCGCCTGCCATTCCTCGAGCGGGAAGTCCTCGAACGGCGCGGGCGCCCCGAACAGCCCGGCGTTGTTGAACAGGAGGTCCACGCGCCCCAGCTCGGAACGCACCTGTGAGAACAGCACGGCGACCGAGGCCGGATCGGTTACGTCGGCGGGTACGACCAGCGCGGCGTTCCGCCCCGAAGCCGTCTCGACCAGCGCCTCCTCACGCCGCGCCGCGATGGCGACCGCATAGCCCGCATCCAGTAGAGCGCGTGCCACCGCGCGGCCGATGCCGGAACTCGCGCCCGTGACCACCGCTACACGCTCGGCCATGCCGTGCATCTTGCCTGGTGGCGCGGTTAGGCTGCGCTCAGCCATGGCCCCGTTCGGATCGAAGAAGGAAGAGTCGCCCGTCCGGGTGCAGGTGCTGACCCTGGACTACCTGGTCGACGGGATGGCCAGGTTCTCGGGCCAGAACTTCGTGCGGCTCATTCACCTGACCGAGGCGACGATGCGCTCGACGAGCGGCGGCGCCGCGCCCGAGCCCCGCGGCACCAGCTGGGCCGTGGGCGAGCGGATGGACGGCGTGATCGGCGTGGCGGCGCAGGACGGAGAGGGCACGGAGAGGCTGCTCGACTACGGCAGCGCGGGGAAGCACGAGCTGGCCGCCGACATCTACACGGGCCCGTACCGGGTGCGCGGCACCCTGCTCGCTCCGGACGACGACCCTGAGATGCTCGCCAACCTCGCGCCGGTGGTCATGAGAGACGTGCAGATCGACAGCCCGGCGGGAGGGTCCGGCTCGTCCGCCTCCGCGGCGCTGCTGTACATGACGCAGCTGCAGGGCATCGTCCTCGCTGGTTGACGACGCAACCAGCCGGGTAACGTCCAGTCCGTGACCACGGGCGCCCAGTTCCGGGAGGAGACAGGCGAGGGTGGCGCGTTCGTCCGCCAGGACAGCGTCTTCCGCGACCGCATCGGCGCGGCGGAGTTCCCCGCCGTCGCCGGCCGCTATCACCTGTACGTGTCCTACGCCTGCCCCTGGGCGCATCGCACGATCATCGGGCGCCGGCTGAAGGGGCTCGAGGACGCGATCGGCATGAGCGTGGTCGATCCGATCCGCGACGAGCGCGGCTGGGCCTTCACGGGCGGCGAGTTCACCGACGACGTGAACGGCTTCGAGTTTCTGGGCGAGGCCTACGAGCGGAGCCGCCCTGACTACAGCGCCCGCGTGAGCGTGCCGGTGCTGTGGGACAAGGAGAGCGGGCGCATCGTCAACAACGAATCGGGCGACGTGCTGCGCATGCTCGACCAGGAGTTCGGCGATCTGGCCGACGACACCTACGACCTCTACCCGGCGGAACATCGCGCGGAGATCGACGAGCTCGACGAGCGCATCTACGACAACGTGAACAACGGGGTCTACAAGGCGGGCTTCACCACGAGCCAGTCGATCTACGAGCGCGAGGTGCACAACCTGTTCGAGACGCTCGACTACCTCGACGAGCGTCTTGCCGACTCGCGCTACCTGTTCGGCGACCTACCGGTGGAGACCGACTGGCGCCTGTTCACCACCCTCGCGCGCTTCGACTCCGTCTATTACATCCACTTCAAGTGCAGCCGCCGGCGGCTCGTGGACTACCCCAACCTCTGGCCCTACTTCCGCGACCTCTACCAGTCATACGGAATCGCGGACACGGTCAAGCTCGACCAGATCCGCGCGCACTACTACAGGACGCATCCGTCGATCAATCCGAACGGTCTGGTCGCGGTGCTGCCCGACTTCGACTTCAGCGAGCCGCACGGCCGCGGCTAGCGGCCGGGTCGATCCCCACCCGCTCGCACAGCGCGCCGATCGCCGAGTCCGGTCGGAACGAGATCAGGTGGAGTCCCGCCACGCCGGGCACCGACAGCGCGTGCTCGGCTAGCTCGACCGCCAGCTCGAAGCATTCGCGCTCCGGATCGGACGACTGCTCCACGCGCGCGATCACCTCGGGCGGCACCTCCACGCCCGGCACCTTCTCGTCGAGGAAGCGCAGCCCGCGCGCCGAGCGGAGAATCGAGATCGACGGCATCAGCGCCACGCGCTCGCGGCCGAGCCCGGCCGCGGCCGCGGCCTCCATGAAGCCTTCGAGGTGCGACTGCACGAACCCGAGCTGGAGCTGGAGGAAGCGCGCCCCGGCCTCGACCTTCGCGCGCACGCGCTCGATGCGCGCGTCGAACGGCGGCGCGCCCGCGGTCTCCACGGCGCCGACGAACAGCACGGGCGGCGGATCCAGTGCGCGCCCTGACACGTAGTGCCCCTGGCCGAGCGCGCCCGCCAGGCGCACGAGCTCGGTGCCGCTCAGCTCGAACACCTCGCGCGCCTCGGGATCGTCGCCTGCGGACATGCGGTCGCCCGTGAGGCAGCACAGGTTCTCGATCCCGTGCATCGACGCTCCCACGATCTCGGACTGAAGAGCCAGCCGGTTGCGGTCGCGGCACACGAGCTGCACCACCGGCTCGACACCGCACTGGAGGCACGCGATGGCAACAGCCAGCGGCGAGGCGTGTGCGTGGGCCGCGGTGTTATCGGTCACGTTGACCGCGTCGACCCAGTCGCGGAGCGGTGCCAGCCGCTGCTCCACGGCCGGCACGCCGCCGCCGTCCACCACGGGCAGCTCGGCGGTCACCGCCAGGCGCCCGGACGCGAGCGTGTCCGAGAGCGTCGACATCAGCCGGTAATCATGCCGTCGGCAAGGATGGACCAGTGACGACCCTCGCCTCGATCATTCCCCACGACCAGCTCGAGCAGTGGCTCACCGACTACGGCCTGCTCGCGGTCTTCCTGATGGTGGGCATCGAGAGCATCGGCGTGCCCGTGCCCGGCGAGACGATGCTGATCGTGGCGGCGCTCTACGCGGGGAGCACCCACAAGCTGTCGATCGTGTTGATCGTGCTGGCGGCCGCGGCGGGCGCGATCGTTGGCGACAACATCGGCTACTCGGTGGGACGCCACGGCGGCTGGCCGCTGCTGAAGCGCCACGGGCACCGGGTCGGGATCGACGAACGCCGGCTCAAACTCGGCCGCTACCTGTTCCTCACACACGGCGGCAAGGTCGTGTTCTTTGGTCGCTTCATCAGCATCCTGCGCACCTACGCGGCGGCGCTGGCGGGCGCCAACCACATGCCGTTCGGGCGCTTCTTCTCCTTCAACGCCAGCGGCGGGCTGATCTGGGCGGCGGTCTACGGCCTCGGCTACTACTTCGCCGCGCACCTGCTGAAGGAGCTCGACACGCCGGTCACGATCGCGCTCGTCGTGATCGCCGCGCTCGTGGTCGTCGGCTTCCTCGTGTTCATCCGGCGCAACATCTCGGAGTGGGAGGAGCGGGCCGAGCGCGCGCTGCCCGGTCCGCTCTTCTGAGGCACCTGCCGGAGGTGTACGTTCCGGCGACGAGGATGTTCGGCCGCAGCCGTCAGGACCCGACAGAACCCGAGGTGATCGCCCACGGCTGGCGCGCAGTCGTCAAGCGCACGGTCCGCGAGTTCCGCGACGACGGCCTCACGGACTGGGCGGCGGCGCTCACCTACTACGGCGTGATGTCGCTGTTCCCGATGGTGCTCGTCCTGGTGGCGCTGCTCGGGATCTTCGGGGAGTACCCGCGCACGAGCAACGCGCTGTTGCGGATCATCAACGACATCGGGCCGTCGTCGGCGGTCGACACCTTCCGCAAGCCGATCCAGGGCGTGGTGCAGAGCAAGGGCGGCGCGGGCGCGCTGCTCGGGGTCGGGCTGCTCTTGTCGCTCTGGTCGGCGTCCGGCTACATCGGGGCGTTCATGCGCGCGAACAACGCGATCTACGAGGTCAAGGAGGGGCGACCGTTCTGGAAGCTGCGCCCCCTGCAGGTGGCGGTCACGCTGGGCGTCGTGCTGCTGATCACCCTGGTGGCGATCGGGATCGTCATCACCGGCCCGATCGCCCGCGCGGTGGGCGGGGAGATCGGCCTTGGCAACGAGGCGGTCACGCTCTTCAACATCGTCAAGTGGCCGGTGATCGTGCTCGTGCTGCTCACCATCATCGGCGTCCTCTACTACGTCGCCCCGAACGTGAAGCACCGGAGCTTCCCCTGGATCACCCCCGGCGGGGTTCTGGCGATGGTCCTCTGGGGGCTGGCGTCAGCCGGTCTCGCTTTCTATGCCTCCAAGTTCGGCTCCTACCAGAAGACCTACGGCACCCTCGCCGGCGTGATCCTGTTTCTGGTCTGGATGTGGGTCTCGAACATCGCGCTGCTGCTCGGAGCCGAGCTCAATTCGGAGCTCGAGCGAGAACGCGAGCTGCGTGCCGGCCTGCCCGCGGAGGAGGGACTGCAGCTTCCCCCTCGTACCGCCGCATCATCCCCCTGACCGGCCAGCGCAACTAAAGGAGCGCAGTTCGGTTCTCACGCGTGATTACACTGGCGCTCTCTGGACTCAGGGAAGGGGACTTCTCAATGAAACTCAAGCTTTCGGCCGTGGCGCTGGCCCTGTGCGCCGCGATCGGGCTGGGCTTTGCCGCGGTATCGGGGGCGGCGGGCGTGTCGGTGGGTCATTCGGGCTGGCGCTGGGGCAATCCACTGCCGCAGGGCAACACGATCCGCGTGCTCGCGTTCAACGGCGGCACGGGCTACGCCGCCGGCGACTTCGGCACCCTCCTCAAGACCACGGACGCGGGCCAGACCTGGACGGGCATCGCGACGGGCATCACCTCCACGCTCAGCCGCGTCGATGTGATCTCCCCGAACTCGGTCGTGATCGGCGGCGGCTGCTCGGCGCGCCGCTCGGACGACGGCGGCGCCACCTTCAAGCGCCTGCCCTTCACGCCCAGCGAGCTGCGCTGCAAGCAGGGCATTCAGTCGCTGTCGTTCCCCTCGGCGGACGCGGGCTTCATCCTGCTGCACGACGGCACACTCCTGTCCACGAGCGACGGCGGCTCGAGCTTCTCGCGCAGGACGGCGATCCCGGGCAGCGCGGCCAAGGGCGGGCGCGAGACCCCCACTGACATCTTCTTCACGAGCCCGACGAACGGGGTGGCGGTGTCCCGCGGGAACGGCGGTCCCGGCGGCATCTACCACACGGTCGACGGCGGCAGCACGTGGATCCAGGTGCCCGGCGCGGGTGCGTTCCAGTCGGTGTGGTTCGCGGACGCCAACACGGGCTATGCGGTCGGCGACGGCGGCCTGCTCGTCACCACCACCGACGGCGGCGCCACCTGGACGCAGCGCCCGCTCACGGGCGCGGCACCCGCCAACTTCAGCTCGATCCGCTGCGCGGGCGTGATCTGCCTGCTGTCGGTGGACAACGGAAGCCACATCGTGCGCACCACGGACGCCGGCTTCACCGCCAGCGACGTGTCGCCGTCCAACCAGCAGATCTTCGCGGCCGACTTCGCCTCGCCGACGCAGGCCGTTGCGGCCGGGCAGGCCGGAGCGACCGTGGTGTCGGGCGACGGCGGCGTCACGTTCTCGTCGATTCCGGCGTCCGGTGGCCGCATCAGCGGACCGTTCCTGCGGCTGCGCGCGGCGTCGGTCAGCGAGGCGTTCGCCACCGGCAAGGGCGGCACGCTGGCCCGCACCACCGACGCCGGCCAGACCTGGACCGACCTCGGCGTGCCCACCACGGGCGACGTGATCGACGTGTCGTTCCCCACGGCTTCCACGGGCTACGCGCTCGACAGCGTCGGCACGCTGCTGAAGAGCGTGAACGGCGGCTCGAGCTGGTCGCTGCTCAACACCGGCACGCCGTCTGAGCCCGCATCGGTGCTCGCCCTCGACGTGAACCGCGTGCTCCTGATCGGGCCGCGCGGTGTGCGCCGCTCGGCGGACGGCGGCAACTCGTTCTCCGGCGTGCGCGGCGCGATCCGGCGCGCGTCGCTCCAGCGCGCCGATTTCGCGCGCGGCGCCGTGTTCGCCTACGGGTCACACGCGCTGTACGTGTCCACGAACGGCGGCAAGAAGTGGAGCAAGGTCAAGGTGCCGACGCGCGCCGGCCTGCGCACGGTCGACTTCGTCTCCGGCAAGCGCGGCTTCCTGCTCGACGCGCAGGGCAAGGTGTGGACCACCGCCAACCGCGGCAAGCACTGGACCCAGCTGATCGCCACCGGGACGCTGTCCGGCTACGACATGGCGTTCAACGCGGCCAACCGCGGCTACGTGATGGTCAGCAGCTTCGGCATCCAGCGTGGTGGCTTCCTGCTCAAGACCTCCGATGGCGGACAGACGTGGCACCCGCAGCTCGTCAGCGCTCACCCGCTGCGGCGCGGCGGCATCGCCACCACCGCGGGCCAGACCGACTTCGCGATGGACAACGCCGGCGGCCTCTTCTCCACCACCACGGGCGGCGACCAGGGGGCGGCCTCGTCGCTCAAGGTGAGCACGAGGTCGAAGCGCGTCAAGCGCGGCAAGACCATCCGCGTGACCGGCAAGCTGTCGCCGGCGTCCGGCGGCGAGCAGGTGGTCGTCTCGGCCCGGGCGCTGAAGCACGGCTGGGTCCACAAGGTGGTTCAGGTGGCCTCGAACGGAACCTTCACCACGGTGTGGAAGCTCAGCCGCTTCACGATCTTCGTCGCGCAGTGGGCCGGCGACGCCGACCACATGGGCGCCGGGTCGAAGGTGCTCCAGGTCAAGGTGCACCGCTAAGAGCTTCGTAAGGCATTCTCGCTAGCCTCGACCGCTGTGTCCGACCGCCAGCGGGACGACGGCGGCACCAGGCTGTCGCCGCAAACACTGATCGTCGCGAGCCTCGCCTCGCTCACTGCCGCGATCGTCACCTCGACGTTCTGGCAGCGCGGAACGCCCATCACGGCCGCCATCACGCCGGTGATCGTGGCGCTGGCCAGCGAGCTCTACAGCCGCCCTGCGCGGCGCATCACGGAGCTCAGCTCGCGTGCCGGCGCGGTGCGCACGCGTCGCTTCAGCGAGGAGGTGGAACGCGAGCGCGTGTCGAGCGGCGGTCCACGGCTTCCGGACCGGCGCCCCGAGCCGCTGCGCCCGCCGGACGAGCGGGATCTCGGCCCGGTGCGGATCTACCGGACGGAGCAGCGCCCGTCACCGATCCGCCGCGTGCACATCCGCGTCGCCCTCATCACCGCGGCGATCGCGTTCGTGATCGCCGCTGCCGCCCTCACCCTGCCCGAGCTGTTGTTCGGCGGCTCCGTGGCGTCGCACGGCAAGACGACCCTCTTCGGCGGCGGTCACAGGCACAAGTCAACGAGCGACAAGCAGAAGCCGGACAGCTCGACGCAGACCTCGCCCACAACCAGCGCCCCGTCGCCCAGCACCACCACCCCCGCGCCGAGCACCACCACGCCCAGCACGACAACACCTGCACCGACCGTGCCTCAGACCACCACGCCGAGCCAGACGCCGGCGCCACAGGGCACCACCGCTCCGGCGCCGACCCCACCCGGCGGCTAGGCCAGCGCTCGATGCCGGCGTGCTCCACGTTTTCTACCCATAGGGGCCCAAAACGTGGAACACTTCTAGCTCAGGCCACCAGGCGTCTGCGCAGGGCCGCGATCTGGTCGTCGGTGAGGCCCCCGTCGCGCAGGCTCGCCCGCACGTCGAAGCCCCGAAGGGTTTCGATGATCAGCTCGCGAGCCGTGGTGCCGCGCTCCGCGAGGAACGCCTCGAGCTCAGCTTCCGGGTCGGGCTCGCCGAGCGCCGCGTAACGAGCCGGCAGGCGTTCGGCACTCACTGCGTAGTCGTCCGCCACGACCTCGGGGCGCGCTTCCATGAGCGCCAGGAGCAGCATCGCGATCTGCCCGGTTCGGTCGCGGCCTCCGAAGCAGTGGAACGCAACCCCTCCCGGGGGCGCGGTAGCGATCGCGGCCAGCACGCTCGCGCTCCGCTCGGGGAACCGCTCGATGTGCGGCCGGTAGTAGAGCGGCGTGGCGAACTGCGGACCGTGCATCCAGTCGTCCCAAAAATCGGACTGCTGGTCGCCGTCCAGCGGGATCTGGATGGTCTCGAGAGCGTCCGGCCGGGCGCAGATGTCTGGCCCAAGCTCGTCGTCGTTTCGCAGGTCGATCACCGTGCGCACTCCGTGCTCGCTCAGCGCCGCCCAGCCCTCCTCCGTGAGCCCCTGCAGCGAGTCCGCTCGCACCACTGCACCCCAGCGGATACGGCCGCCGGCGACCGGAAGCCCGCCGAGGTCTCGCACGTTGAAGCAGCCGGGCCAGTCGAGGTTCCTAGCGAGCACGGCTCCGCGCCCGCGACCATCCGTAGCGCGCCCACATCACCGTGATGTCGGCCACGATCCCGTACAGATGCCCCAGCGTGCCGGTGTACAGCCACGCCAACAGTCGTTCTCCGAGACCGCGTCGCACGCGCGTCACGCTATCGTGGCCGACCCATGCCTGGAACCGTCACCACAACCACAACCGAGCTGCCCGATTCACGCGTACGCGTGGACGTCGAGGTGGCGCCGGAGGTCGTCGAGGCCGAACTCAAGAACGCCGCCCAGGCGCTCGGCCGCGACCTGAAGATCGCGGGCTTCCGCAAGGGGCACGTGCCGCCGCAGGTGGTGCTCCAGCGCGTGGGCCGCGAGGCCGTGCTCGACGAGGCCGTGCGCCGCGCCCTGCCCGGTTGGTACGAGGAGGCGCTCACCGAGGCGCACCTCAACACCGTGGGCGACCCCCGGCTCAACATCGGCGACCTGCCCGAGCAGGGCACACCGCTGTCCTTCTCGATCGAGGTCGGCATCCGGCCACCCGCCAAGCTCGGCAACTACAAGGGACTCGAGGTCGGCCGCCGCGAGCCCGAGGTCGACAAACAGCAGGTCGAGGAGGAGATCGAGCGCCAGCGCGATTCGCTCGCCTCGCTCGAGACCGTCGAGCGCGCGGCGCAGAACGGCGACTTCGTGGTGATCGACTTCGTCGGCAAGATCGACGACGAGCCGTTCGAGGGCGGCGAGGGTCGCGGCTTCCTGCTGGAGCTCGGCTCGGGCCGTTTCATCCCAGGCTTCGAGGAGCAGCTCGCGGGCGCCAGCGCGGGGGATGAGCGCGCCGTCGAGCTGGCCTTCCCCGAGGACTACGGCGCCGAGGAGGTTGCGGGCAAGGACGCGGTCTTCGACGTGACCGTCAAGGAGGTCAAAGAGAAGCGCCTGCCCGAGCTGGACGACGACTTCGCCGCCGAGGCCGGCGGCTTCGACAGCCTGGACGAGATGCGCGAGGACATCGAGTCGAAGCTCAAGCAGGCCGAGGAGCGGCAGATCGAGCAGGAGTTCCGCCAGGCGGTCGTGGACGCCGCGGCAGCGAACGCCAAGATCGACCTGCCCAAGGAGCTCGTCCACGCGAAGGCTCACGAGATGTGGCACGAGACGGCGCACCGCCTCCAGCACCAGGGCGTGGACCCGGCGCAGTACCTGCGGCTCGTGGGCAGGGAGGAGGAAGACCTGGTCGTGGAGGCCGAGCCCGAGGCGGAAGCGGCGCTCAAGCGCGAGGCCGTGCTGGCCGCGGTCGTGGAGGACGCGGGCATCGAGGTCTCGGACGACGAGGCCTTCGAGGCCCTGCGCGAAGTTGCAGAGCGCAGCCAGCAGCAGGTTGACGAGGATGCCCTCCGCCGCTCGTTCGAGCGGGCGAAGGAGGAGGGCCGCGACGACGTGCTGCGCGAGGACATCGCGCTGCGCAAGGCGATCGACCTGCTGGTCGAATCGGCCAAGGCCATTCCGGTCGACCAGGCCGAGGCGCGCGACAAGCTCTGGACGCCCGAGAAAGAGGCGGAGGAGAAGTCGTCCAAGCTCTGGACGCCGGGCTCCTAGCCCGGGCTCACCTCACCGAGATCGTCCGGCTCAGGTTCGTCGGGTTGCCGCCGGCGTCGATGGCCAGCAGCTGGAGGCGCAGCTTGAACTGCCGCGCGAAGCGCAGGTGCCTCGACGGCTTGAGGCGCACCGTCCGCGCCTGACCGCTCTGACCAAGGCTCTTCATGGCGACCACGACGTCGCCCGGACGGCTGATCCGGGCACCGCGCGCGCGGCCCGTGAGCGTGAAGAACAGACGCACCGGCTCGCTGGGCTTCACGCGCAACGAGAGGCCGCTGCGCAGGAACTTCTTGCGCGCCAGCCGCTTCGCCAGCCGGCTGACGGTGACCTTGGCCGCCTTCCGGTCGCGCGGCCCCTGAATCGCCGGCACGGCGAGCGAGCTCACGTTCTCACAGGCGCTCAGCGCATCGACGTTGTCGACGGTGACGGAGTCCGTGCCGTCCCCGCAGGAGATGCGGTCGAAGATGCCATCGCGTGCGTTGACCGTGTCGTCCCCCGCTCCGCTTGAGACCTGGTCGGAGCCGCCGCCGGGCGACACGGTGTCGTTGCCGCCGAGGGTGAAGATCTGCTCGGGGGCGCCGGAGCCCACCACAGTGTCGTTGCCGTCGCCCGTCTCGAGGTCCTCGATGTCCGAGTGGATGTTCGCGCCTTGACCCGGCGCCCCGTCGTTTGCCACGTCGTCGAGCGTCACCGAGAGGTTCGGCAGCTGGGAGGAGCCCAGCAATGCCGCCTGCCCGCCGAATATCTCGACGAAGTCGAAGCCGTCGCCGCCACGCAGGTCGTCGGCCCCGGTACCGGCATCGATCACGTCGTCACCGGGGCCGCCGTCAACGGTGTCGGTGCCGTCCAAGCTGCCGAAGACGAAGTCGTCGCCCCCTCCGGCGCTGATCACGTTGATCCCGGCGCCGCCCTCGATCCGATCCTCGCCGGGCCCGCCGGTCAGGGCGTCGTTCCCGGCCCCGCCCGTCAGGTCGGCCCCGGCCACAGGCGCGGCGGTGAGGATGTCGTTCCCGGCGCCGCCGTCCAGCTCGTCGACGGTCGCGCCGATGTTGTCGTTCTCGCCTGTCTCGCCGTCGTTCGCCAGCCCGTCCGCGGCGTTGAGCGCGAGAGCGGCGGTGCGGTTGCCGTAGTCGGCTTCGTCAGGCTCGGGGCCGCCGATCAGCTGGTCCGAGCCGTCGGCCACGTTGCCCATCTCGAACGTGGTGCTCGCGCTACCAGCGATCTCGACGTCGTTGCCTGGCCCGGCGGTGATGCGGCTGTCACCGTCCGGCTTCGTGTACCGGGAGAAGTCGACGCGATCGTTGCCCGTCTCCGACACGTCGTCGCTTCCCATGTCCACGGAGTCGGGCTGGTCGTCGATCGGAGCCGCCTGGGTGTCGACCATGAGGGTGTCGTTGCCGCCCAGCCCGTCGATCAGGACCTCGTCGTCCTGGGAAGTGGTGGCGGTGCACGTGACGGTCTGCGTGCCCGAGCCCGTGCAGCCGGGGCTCGCGGTCGTGATGTTCTCGGAATCGGTGATCGTGTAGGTGGTGGCCGCCGCGTTGAGCGAGACCGTCGCCACGTTGTTCACCCCGTCCTCTCCCACGTACGAGAGAACGGCCCCGTTGTACGCGACCGTCGAGTTGGCCTGCGCGAGCGCCGGGGCTGCCAGGGCAGCGCAGGCCGCAACGCTCAGGACGATGAGAGGACGTGCGAATCGAGAGGGACGGCGGCGAGTCATCGTGGGGTCGTCGCGACCGTAACCGCGTCATTGAGTCGGAACCGTGAGGTACCGCACTCTGCGCTTCGGAAGCCTGCAGTCCGAGCATAAGGCCATTGCTACGCTTCCCCGGCATTCCAGGGTCGGCTGACCGACTCCTGAAGGATTCCGTCCCAGCAAGAGAAAAAGAGCGTTTGCCATGAGCCCCCTTGTCCCGATGGTCGTCGAGCAGACTTCGCGCGGAGAGCGCGCGTTCGACATCTACTCGCGCCTGCTCAACGAGCGCATCGTCTTCCTGGGCACGCCCGTCACCGACGAGATCGCCAACCTGATCGTCGCCCAGCTCCTCCACCTCGAGTCCGAGGATCCGGACAAGGACATCTCGATCTACATCAACTCGCCGGGGGGCTCCGTGTACGCGGGCCTCGCGATCTACGACACGATGCAGTTCATCAAGCCGCAGGTCCAGACGATCTGCGTGGGCATCGCGATGTCGATGGGCGCCCTGCTCCTGTCCGGCGGCGCGGAGGGCAAGCGCATGGCGCTGCCCAACGCCAAGATCCTCATCCACCAGGTCTCGTCCAGCTTCCAGGGCCAGGCCACGGATATCGAGATCCACGCGAAGGAGATCATCGACGTCCGCCGGCGCCTCGACGAGATCCTGGCCAAGCACACCGGCCAGGAGCTCGAGAAGGTGGCCAGGGATACCGAACGCGACTACTTTATGAGTGCTGAAGAGGCGAAGGAATACAACCTCATCGACAGGGTGATCACTCACCACTGACGTTGTCCCCGAGCCTCCCGGGGGAGGAGAGGCATGGCCCGGCCGACGGACTCAAACGAACAGCTCCTGTGCAGCTTCTGCGGCAAGTCGCAGCGACAGGTCAAGAAGCTCATCGCAGGACCTGGCGTCTACATCTGCGACGAGTGCATCGATCTCTGTAACGAGATCATCGACGAGGAGCTGACCGGCCCCGCGTCGTTCAACCTCGAGAACCTCCCCAAGCCGAAGGAGATCTACTCGGTCCTCCAGGAGTACGTGGTGGGCCAGGAGCCGGCCAAGCGCACGCTCTCGGTGGCGGTCTACAACCACTACAAGCGCGTCCAGATGATGCAGGCCGAGGAGCAGGACCTCGAGCTTCAGAAGTCCAACATCCTCCTGCTCGGGCCGACCGGTTGCGGCAAGACCCTCCTCGCGCAGACGCTCGCCAAGATCCTCAACGTGCCGTTTGCGATCGCGGACGCCACGGCGCTGACCGAGGCCGGCTACGTCGGCGAGGACGTCGAGAACATCCTCTTGAAGCTGATCCAGGCCGCCGACTTCGATGTGAAGAAGGCCGAGACCGGGATCATCTACATCGACGAGGTGGACAAGATCGCCCGCAAGGCCGACAACCCGTCGATCACGCGCGACGTATCGGGCGAGGGCGTGCAGCAGGCGCTCCTCAAGATCCTCGAGGGCACGGTGGCCTCGGTGCCGCCGCAGGGCGGGCGCAAGCACCCGCACCAGGAGTTCCTCACGATCGACACGACCAACATCCTGTTCATCTGCGGCGGCGCGTTCGCGAACCTGGACAGGGTGATCGAGCGGCGCATTGGGCACAAGGGCGTCGGCTTCGGCGCCGCGGTGCGCTCAAAGACGAACAAGGACACGGGCGAGCTGTTCGAGCAGGTGCTGCCCGAGGACCTCGTGGACTACGGGCTGATCCCGGAGTTCATCGGCCGCCTGCCGGTGATCTCGGTGATCCACCAGCTCTCCCGCGACGACCTGGTCACGATCCTGAACGAGCCGCGCAACGCGCTCGTCAAGCAGTTCCAGCGCTTCTTCCAGTTCGACGGGATCGACCTGGTGTTCGCCGAGGACTCGCTCACCTCGATCGCCGACAAGGCGCTCGAGCGCGAGACGGGCGCGCGTGGCCTTCGCTCGATCCTCGAGGAGACGCTGCTCGACGTGCAGTTCGAGCTGCCGTCCCGCCGCGACGTGAAGAAGTGCGTCGTCACCAAGGAGACGATCGAGAAGGGCCTCAAGCCCACGCTCGTCACCGAGGCGGCGAAGGACACGGAAGCGCCCGCGCAGGCCGAGTCGGCCTAGCGGCTCAGCCTGCGGATCGCCTCAAGCTCTTCGATGTCGGCGAGGTCCTTGGGCCTGCCGGCGGCGAGCTTCATGGCCACCAGGTGGTCGATTGACGCGATCAGCACCGGGATGCCACCGATCGTGACCCGGTCGGCCTCCTTGCGGGCGACGGCGGCGATACCGCCGATCACAATGAAGTCGACCGCGCCCGCCCCGAGCGTCTCGAGCAGCGCCGTTGGGCGGAATTCAGGCCAGGGACCCGCGAGCTTCCCGGTCCACGATCAGAGTCTCGTCCACGCTCGGCTTCGGCGTCTTTGCACTGAGTGACAGGAGCTGCCCTGTAGCCAGCAGTGCCCGCTCCACGGTCTGAATGCGGTTGGAGCTTGGGCGCTCGAGCCGCGCCACAGCCGACTGAGTCGTGCCGAGCCGGGCCGCGAGTTCGGCCTGCGTCAGGCCGGCACGCTCGCGGCTACGGCGGATGGAGTATCGGGGCGAGTGGTCGTTTGTGCCTCCTATGGGCGGCACAAACGTTCAATCGATCGGCGAAGGGGAACCCCAGCCACGGTTAACGCGCCGCTTACCGCCTGTTAACCGACGCGCGCCATCCTCGTCTCAGGGATGACACTCGCGCCGCCGACGCCCGGCCGCCTGGTGAGGGGGCTTTCGCTCGGGGGTCGGGTCGGGCCACCGGCCCAGTGCGCGGCGCGAGCGCTCATCCCATAGGGTCGCGGCCGTGAACCAGCTCGCGCCGGGGGTCTGGAAGCTGTCGGGCATGCCGCCGAACGCGATCAACGTGTTCCTGGTCGGCGACGTGCTGGTGGATGCCGGCACCAAGTTCGCGGGACGGCGGATCCTCAGGCAGCTCGAGGGCCGCGAGCTGAGCGCGCACGTCCTCACGCACGCGCATCCCGACCACAACGGGGTGAGCCACAAGGTCTGCGAGGCGCGTGGGATTCCGCTCTGGGTCGGCGAGAACGACGCCGAGGTGGCCGAGCGACCCGAGCTGATCCGCGAGCGCCAGCCGGACAAGGCGATCAACAAGCTGATCTGGCGCCTCTGGGCGGGCCCGGGTCACCCGGTCGCGCGCCGGCTCCGCGAGGGAGACGAGGTGGCCGGCTTCCAGGTGCTGGACGTTCCCGGCCACAGCGCCGGCCACATCGCGCTCTGGCGCGAGTCGGACCGCGTGCTGATCGCGGGCGACGTCCTGAACAGCATGAACCTGATCACCACCGTGCCCGGGCTGCACGAGCCGCCGACCACGTTCACGCCCGATCCGGCGCGCAACCGCGAGTCGATCAAGCGGATCGCGGCGCTCGCGCCGAGGATCGCCTGCTTCGGCCACGGGCCCGTGTGGCGCGACCCACAGAAGCTTTCCGACTTTGTCGCGAACCTGACCTAGAGCCTCCCAGGGGTCAAGTTGTGCGCGGCTAGGGCCGATGCGGTCGCATGCGGCGCATTAACGCTCGCATAGGGACGTGCTGCGCCCTTATCGGTGTCGCGCTGCTGTGCCTGAGCGCGGGCGCGCTCAGCGGTTGCGGCGTGGCCGGAAGCGCCGGCGCCCGTACCCCCGTGCAGACGGCGCAGGTCACCGAGCGCGACTTCCACATCAAGGCTCCGAGCGAGCTCAAGGCTGGCGAGGTGCGGCTGTCCGTCTACAACGAAGGTCCCGACCAGCACGAGCTCATCGTCGTGCGCGCCGGCGCCAAGCCGCTGCCCTTCCGCCGCGACGGCCTGACGATCGACGAGGACGCCGTCGAGGGCTCCAAGGCCGGCGGCCTCGAGCCTGGGGCGGCCAAGTCCCGGCGCACGCTCGACCTCGATCTGCGGCCGGGCCGCTACGTCCTCTTCTGCAACATGTACGGGCACTTCCTGGGCGGCATGCACAGGCAGCTGGTGGTGAGGTAGCGATGCACGCCACTCCGGCCTTCAGGCCGTTCCATTCGCGCGGCCGGCGGACGATCATCGCGATCCTGCTCACGTTCGCCGTGGTGTCGACCGGCAGCGTGCTCCTGTCGATCCGCGCGACGGCGCGCTCCCAGCACCGGGCGGCGGTGCTCGAGGTGGCGGCGCGCCAGCGCACGCTGGCCGAGCGCTACGTGAAAGAGGTCCTGCTCGCCCGCTCGGGCGTGACCGCGGACCCCGGGACGACCGGAACCCTGCTCACCCGCAGCGCCGACGTGCTGCTGGGTGGCGGCGTGGCACCTGAGGTGGAGGGTGACGACGACGAAACGGACCTGACGGCGGAGACCGACCGGACCGTGCGCGCGCAGCTCGAGCAGCAGCAGCGCCTGGTGCACGACCTGACCGTCACGGGCAATGCGCTGCTCGCCGGCAAACCCGTGTCGGGGATCAAGCTCGAGGCCGACGAGCACGTGACCGCCAGCGACCCGGTGCAGCGGCTGCGCATCCTCGCCGCCCTCACAGCCAATGTCGCGCTCAACGCGGCCCGCACGATCGCGCTTACGAGCGACCGCAACGTGAACCATCTGATCAAGCTGCAGGTGACCGTAGGAGTGGTGGGCCTGCTCCTGTCCCTCCTGCTCGCGTGGGCGTTGATCGCCGCCACCCGCCGGCAGACCGCGCACTTCCGCAGCCTCGTGACAAGCTCCACCGACCTCGTGATGGTGTTCCGCGGCGGGCGCTGCCGCTACCTCAGCCAGTCGGTGCTGCAGACGCTCGGGCGCCGGGAATCCGAGCTGCTCGACGAGGGCTTCCAGAGCTTCATCCATCCGGACGACCGCGCGCTTGCGGCCACCATGCAGTCCACCGGTGAGCCGTCCGAGCTCGTGCTGCGCGTGGTCAACCGCTTCGACGAGTGGCGCCACCTGGACGCCCACGTGACCGACCTCCGTGCCGACCGCCAGGTGCGCGGCATCGTGGTGAACGCGCGCGACGTGACCGAACGCGTCCGGCTCGAGGAGGAGCTCACGCGCCAGGCCTTCCACGACGGCCTGACGGGCCTGGCCAACCGGGCGCTGTTCCGCGACCGCCTGGACCAGGCGCTGGCGCGCTCGGTGCGCTCCCAGGAGTCGATGGCGGTGCTGCTCGTGGACCTCGACGGCTTCAAGCAGGTGAACGACACGCTCGGCCACGACGTCGGCGACCAGATGCTTCAGGGCGTGGCGCGCCGCTTCGACGAGGTGGTGCGCCCGGCCGACACGCTGGCGCGCCTGGGCGGCGACGAGTTCGCCCTCCTGCTCGACGGCGCCGGCGAGGCCCAGGCCGAGGCTGTGGCGCGGCGGCTGATCGAGTCGGTCGCGCAGCCGATGCAGGTGGACGAGCGCGAGCTGTCCGTGAGCGCGAGTGTGGGCGTGGTGGTTCACAGCGGCGGTCACGGCGAGAGCGACGAGCTGATACGCCACGCGGACATCGCGATGTACGCGGCCAAGGACGCCGGCGGCGCCACCCACAGGATCTTCCGCGCCGCGATGGCGCAGGAGTTCGGCGAGCAGCTGGACCTGGAGCGGGAGCTGCGCAACGGCATCGAGCGGGGCGAGCTGACGCTGCATTACCAGCCGGAGGTCGACCTCGCCACCCGGCGCGTGGAGCGTGTGGAGGCGCTGGTGCGCTGGCACTCGC
>Ga0157370_10003300_pt1 | contig 19021 bp, 16 predicted proteins | sample C35metaG_FD_113463 | JGI IMG/M metagenome (GOLD analysis project Ga0157370, IMG submission 113463) | Corn rhizosphere microbial communities from Kellogg Biological Station, Michigan, USA - C3-5 metaG | ecosystem: Host-associated > Plants > Roots > Rhizosphere > Soil | place: USA: Michigan...
CACCTGCACGAAGCCCATTTGCCGGAACAGCGCGTGCAGCGCCGCAGGATTCGGCGAGGCGAATTCGACGAACTCGAAGCCGTCGATGCCCATGGGATTTTCAACGGTCACCGCCGAAGTGCGGGCCTGCGCGGGTGCGTTCATGGTCTTCTCCACATGCAAATCAAGCCGCCATTTTAGAACGAATGGCCTTCTAACGCAGTTCGTGCGTACCGATCACGGTGCGAACGTCGATCAGTTCCGGGAAGAAGGTCAGGTCCAGCGCCTTTTTCAGGAACTCCACGCCTGACGACCCACCGGTGCCGCGCTTGTAGCCGATGATGCGCTCGACCGTCTTCATGTGGCGGAAACGCCAGAGCTGGAAACTCTCTTCCACGTCGACGAGCTGCTCGCACAGGTGGTATTCGGCCCAGAAGCGGTCCGGCTGTTCGTAGATGCGCTTGAGCGGCGGAATCAGGTCGGCGTTGCGCTGGTGCGGCTGCGACCAATCCCGGCGCAGGCAGGCTGCGGGGATGGCATGGCCCTGGCGCGCGAGATATTGCATGAATTCGTCGTACAGGCTCGGCGCGTCCAGCACCTCGCGCAAGCGCGCCTGGTCCGCCGGCGCGTGCGCGAACACCGTCACCATCTTCGCGTTCTTGTTGCCGAGCAGGAATTCCACCAACCGGTATTGCAGCGACTGGAACCCGGATGCCGGGCCGAGCACGTCGCGAAACTGCGCGTATTCGCTCGGCGTGAGTGTTTCCAGGACGGCCCATTGCTCGAACAGCTGGCGTTGCACCTGCTTCACGCGCGCGAGGATCTTCAGGCACGGGTTCACGTCGTCGCCACGCAGGTGTTCGAGTGCGGCACCCAGTTCGTGCACGAGCAACTTCAGCCACAGCTCCGAGGTCTGATGCTGGATGATGAACAGCATCTCGTCGTGGTGCGCCGGCTTCGACAGTGGCTTCTGCGCCGCCAGCAGCGTATCGAGCTGCAGGTAACTGCCGTAAGACACGCGGTTGCGCAGGTCCGTCTGGATGCCGGCTTCGAGTTCGCGTTCGTTCTTCTTGGCCATGGTGATCGAAACCGGGTGACGGCGGAACGGTCCATGGTACGTGCTCGTGCGCGGCATCGCCATTGACACGGGTCAAACGCAGGTTTGAATCTGCGTGGGGACGCAGTGCTTTTTTGCGCAAAACCTTGCCATTGCCGGCGCGGCACGCTTTACTAATGCGCTGAATCGAGGATCACGCCGTGCCGATCGCCGCAAAGTTCGAAATCGAATACCTGCAATACATGGACGCCGAAGGCAAGCTTGTGCGCGAGGACCTGCCCGAGTTCGCGCGCGACACGAAACAGATGGTCGAGCTGTACAAGCTGATGGTGTCCACGCGCGTGTTCGACACCAAGTCGATCGCGCTGCAGCGCACCGGCAAGCTCGGCACGTACGCTTCCTGCCTCGGCCACGAGGCGACCCACGTCGGCATCGGCAGTTCGCTCAAGCCCGAGGACGTGCTCGCGCCAAGCTACCGCGAATACGGCGCGCAGTTGTATCGCGGCGTGCGTCCGCGCGACGTCTACATGTACTGGGGCGGCGACGAACGCGGCAACGACTACGTCAACGAACCGGCCCGGCACGACTTCGCCTGGTCGGTGCCGATCGGCACGCAGTGCCTGCATGCCGCCGGTTCCGCGCTCGCCTTCAAGATCCGCAAGGAGAAACGCGTCGCCGTGTGCACGATTGGCGACGGCGGTTCGTCGAAATCCGATTTCTACGGCGCGATCAACGTGGCCGGCGCGCGCGACCTGCCGCTGGTTGCCGCCATCGTCAACAACCAGTGGGCGATCTCGGTGCCGCGCAAGATCCAGTCCGGAGCCAGGACCCTGGCGCAAAAAGGCATCGCGGCGGGACTGGCCTGCATCCAGGTCGACGGCAACGACATCATTGCGGTGAAGAAAGCGATGGGCGATGCCATCGAGCGCGCGCGCAAGGGCGACGGCGGCAGCGTCGTCGAATGCGTGACCTATCGCCTGGGCGACCACACCACCGCCGATGATGCGCGCCGTTACCGCGGAAAGGAAGAAGTCGAGGACGCCTGGAAGAAAGACCCGGTCAAGCGCCTGCGCGCCTGGCTCGAAGCGAGCAAGGCCTGGGACCAGAAACGCGAAGACGCCTGGCAGGCCGAGTGCGACGAGTGGATGGACAATGAAGTGAACACCTACCTCGAAACCAAGGCGCAGCCGGTCACCGCGATGTTCGACTACACGTTCGCGGAGTTGCCGGCCGATCTCGTCAAACAACGCGACGAAGCGATGGCTCTCGAGAAGGGAGCGCACTGATGGCCGCCATTACCCTCATCGAAGCGGTGACCCAGGCGCTCGCCTACGAAATGAAACACGACCCGTCGGTTGTGGTGTTGGGCGAGGACGTCGGCGTTAACGGCGGCGTATTTCGCGCCACGCAGGGCCTCTCGGAAAAATTCGGCGAATGGCGCGTGTTCGACACGCCGCTGGACGAAACCACGATCGCGGGCGTCACCGTCGGTATGGCCGCGCAGGGCATGAGGCCGATCGCCGAAGCGCAGTTCGAGGGCTTCATCTATCCGATGATGGAGCAGATCGTCTGCCACGCCGCGCGCATGCGCAACCGCACGCGCGGGCGCCTGACCTGCCCGGCCGTGTTTCGCGCGCCCTGGGGCGGCGGTATCCACGCGCCCGAGCATCATTCGGAAGCGAACGAGCATCTGTTCACGAACGTGCCGGGACTGCGCGTGGTGCTGCCGTCTTCGCCGGCACGCGCCTATGGACTGCTGCTCGCCGCGATCCGCGACCCGGATCCGGTGATCTTCTTTGAACCCAAGCGCATCTACCGCCAGTACAAGGAAGAAGTGCCGGACGACGGCGAGGCGCTGCCGCTGGACGTGTGCTTCGTGCTGCGCGACGGCACCGACATCACGCTGGTGACCTGGGGCGCGCAGGTCAAGGAAACGCTGGAAGCCGCCGAGCAACTCGCGAAGGAAGGCATCAGTGCCGAAGTCATCGACTTGGCAACGCTGACACCGCTCGACTTCGACACGATCGCCGAATCGGTGGCGAAAACCGGCCGCTGCGTGATCGTGCATGAAGCGCCGAAGACTGCGGGTTTTGGTGGCGAGATCGCCGCGCGCATCGCCGAAGAATGCATCTACGACCTGCTCGCGCCAGTCGTGCGCGTGACCGGCTGGGATATCCACACGCCACTGTACCGGCTCGAAAACAAGCAATTGCCGAGCACGGCGCGCGTCGTCGATGCTGCCAAGAAGACGCTGGCGGCGGGCTGAGGACTTACGCCATGCATCTCGCCGCCGACTTCGTCGTCGCCTTCGTCGCCCTGCTGCACGCGTGGTTTCTCGTGCTGGAAATGTTCCTGTGGACCAAGCCTCTGGGCCGGAAGGTCTTCCAGTTGACGCCGGAATTCGCCGCAACGTCGAAAAAACTGGCAATGAATCAGGGCCTGTACAACGGTTTTCTTGTCGCTGGCCTGGTCTGGGGACTCGCCAGTGGCGATTTTCATGTCAAGATTTTCTTCCTCGCTTGCGTGTTCGTGGCCGGCGTCTTCGGCGCGTGGTCGCTCGGCAATCGCAAGGTTTTCTTCGTGCAGGCGTTTCCCGCGCTCATGGCGCTGATCCTGCTGCATCTTCATTGAGGCCATCATGTCGAACACCAAGACGTTTCATCTGCCCGATCTCGGCGAAGGCCTGCCCGACGCCACCATCGTCGAATGGCTGGTCAAGGAAGGCGAAAGCGTCAAGCTCGACGCGCCGCTGGTTTCGATGGAAACCGCGAAAGCCGTGGTCGAGGTGCCCTCGCCCTACACCGGCAAGTTGACGAAACTCCACGGCAAGGCCGGCGACGTGATCGACACCGGTGCCGCATTGGCCGAATTCGAACTCGATCCGAATGCCAAGCAGCGCGCCGAGAACGCGGCGGGCGGACATCATCACGCGCCAGCGGCGGCAGCCAAGGCGGCTCCAGCGCCTGCTGCGACAAAAACTGCCGACCGCGAAGACGAAGGCACCGTGGTCGGCGCAATGGTGTCGAGCAACGAAGTCATCGTCGAACAGGCCGCCAGCGTTGGCGGCGTGAAAGCCGTGCCGGCCGTGCGCGCGATGGCGAAAAAACTGAAAGTCGATCTCGCGCGCGTGCAGCCGACCGGCGCCGGCGGCGCGGTCACCATGCAGGATGTGAAGAACGCGGCCGCGGCGGGTACCGCAAGACTCTCACCCTCACCCCAACCCTCTCCCGCAAGCGGGAGAGGGGGCCAAGCAACAGCGCGCATTTCGCCTCTCCCGCTCGCGGGAGAGGCCGGCGCGCCACGCGCGCCGGGTGAGGGTGGCGGAGCAAGGACTGCCCTTTCCGCATCCGGCCAGCCCATGCGCACCGCGCCGCCATCCGCGCAGCAGGTTTTCGGCCAGCCCGACCAGCTCAAGGGCGTGCGCCGCAACATGGCGCGGGTCATGGCCGACGCTCACGCGCAAGTCGTGCCGACCACGATCGTCGACGACGCCGACCTGCACGAATGGATCGGCAAGCAGGACATCACCGCGCGCCTGATCCGCGCGATCGTATCAGCGTGCAAGACCGTGCCCGCGCTCAATGCATGGTACGACGGCAAGAACCTCACCCGCACCCTGCATCCGCACGTGGACATCGGTATCGCCGTGGACACCGACGACGGCCTGTTCGTGCCTGCGCTGCGCAATGCCGACGTGCTCGACGCGGCCGGTATCCGCGCCGCGATCAAGCGCCTGCGCACGACCGTCGAGGATCGCTCGATTCCGGCGTCGGAACTGTCCGGCTACACGATCAGCCTGTCCAACTTCGGCATGTTCGCCGGCCGCTATGCGTCGCCCGTTGTGGTGCCGCCGTGCGTCGCGATCGTCGGCGCGGGCAAGCTCTCGCACGACGTGGTCGCCGTCATCGGCGGCATTGAAGTGCATCGGCGCATGCCGATCTCGCTGACCTTCGACCATCGCGCCTGCACCGGCGGCGAGGCGGCGCGATTCCTGAAAGCCTTGCTCGACGACCTCGGGCTGCCGAAGTAGGGATCTGCCTGCCGACGATAGAGCTACAAACCGAACCGGTAATCAATCTTCACCAGGAACTGCTCGTCGTCGCGCAGCGAAAATGCGTTGCCGAGTTGCGACGGCGCACCGGATACGACGCCGGGCATGTCATCCAGCGCAAAACCGCCGCGGCCATATACCACGTACAGATACGACAACGGCGCCAGCTCGAAGCGGTAGCGCAACTGCACGCCAAGCTGGCGCAGACGGAAGTCATGGACCGGCGCACTGCTCGGAATCGCCGCACCGTTCGCAGCCACCTCGTAGGCGCCGCGGATGCGCGCGTCCAGTCCGATCGCCTGCAATTTCAGGCGCAGTTGCTGGCGCTCGCTGGCGTACCAGTCGAAGCCCGATTGCAGCTCCAGCGTGTGCTGGTTGAAACGGCCGATCAGGTTGTCGTGCTGCCAGATCAGCCAATCCGGCGTGTGCTCGTAGTAGGGGCCGGCGTAAACGCTGAAATTGTCGCTGACGAAATACGTCGGGATGAACTTGAAGTCGTAACCGACTTCATGATTGCCGCCCAAGCCGCCGGTGTAGAACTCCGCCTGCGTCTTGTACGACCAATCGCCATGGCGTGGACCGGTATGTTCCCAATGCGTGTTGATCGAGGGCGGCAGGTGCAGCGCGTTGTGGCCGCGCGTGAGCAGGTCGTCCCACCCGGCGCTGTCGATGTTGACCTGCGCGAACTCGTTGCTGCCGTCGTGCAGGTCGCTGTTGCGGTTGATGCGCAGTTCGCGCCGCAGGGTCAGGTGGCGGTCGTCGTTGTCCAGGCCGTCCAGGCGGAAATGCCAGTCGTGCGAGGCGTAACGCGAATCCGCCGGCAAGTCGGTCACGCGCTTTTGCAGTTCCCAGTGCGCGTAGTCGAAGTTGTTGCGCGACAGATAACCGAAATCGTTGACCTCGAAGCGATCGTCGAAATGCATTCCCAGCCATTGCTGGCGCCAGCCATCGCCCATGTCGTAGTTGGCGATGAAGGTGGCGCCGAGACCTTGCGTGGTACGGCCGGACTGGTCGATGCGCGTGCCAATGACATTTGCGGCCATGACCAACCCCGCACTCGGACGCCAGTGTTGATCGATGCCCAGCACCGTGGCGTCGCGATCCAGGAACGGATGATCCACGCGCGTCAGCAGCAGCCCCAGGCTCTCATCGCCGAAATCGTGCACCACGCGCGCGGCGCCGAACGTGCGCCCGGCGCTGCCGCGCTCGTCGGCGGCCAGCACGCCGTAGCTGGTCGTGCCGAAACTGCCGTTGAATTTCACCGCTTCAGCGATATCTCCCGCCCCATTGCCGTCGTCGGCGGGCCCGCCCACGCGGCGCGTGTAGACAAGTTGGCTGTTGTCGTCGAGCAGGCTGAAATCGAAGATGCCCTGGTTCTCAGTGAAGAATGGGCGCTTGTCGGAGAAGAACGTCTCCTGCGCGCTGAAGTTCACCACCAGGTCGTCGCTTTCGACCTGGCCGAAATCCGGATTCAGCGTCGCGGTCAACTGGAACTGCCCGTTCGGCTTCCAGAAGATATCCGCGCCCTTGCTGAGGTTGCTGCGCCCATGCACGTTGTCGTACAGCGCCGAAACGTAAGGTTTGATCGCCAACAGCGACTGGCTGTACGCCGGCACTTCGATGCGCTCGAACGCGGAGAGATAACGCGGTTGCGTATACGACACCGCCGGCCATGCCACGCGCTCGCCAGTCGCGGCGATCACGCGATCCAGGTAAAGACCGATCGTGCGTTTGCCGCCCACGGCATGCTGCATCGGCGCGGTATACCACGGGATCAGCACCTCCACCGACCAGCCCTGCGCATCCTGCGCGACCGCGTGTTGCCAGAGGCCGTCCCAGTCGGCATTGAAGTTGTTTTCGTTCGTGATGACTTCGTCGTCGACCGCGCCCGTGGAAGCCACTGCGAAGTCGAAACCGGTGCGGCCGTCGCCGTTGAAATCGACCTCGACATTGATGCGATCGACCTGATCGCGGAAATCGCGTTGCACCTGCTGCTGCGAGCGCGGCACGCCGGCTGGCTGGGCGACGCGAATCGCCACGGCGAGGCCTTGCGGGGTAGCCAGCACCCATGCCTCGACCGGATATTGCGCGGGCTTGCCGCTCAGCGGCTGGGTCTCGCGGAAATCGGTGATGTGCCGCGCGCCCTGCCACTCCACGGGATCGATCTTGCCGTCGATGTCGATGGCCAGGGCAGGCGCCGCGATGAGGGTCAACAGCGCGCAAGCGAATCGAAGTATCCGCATCGGACATCCCGCACGTGCGCCACACGGGCGCGTGATTGCCAGTGATCCATGGCAACCATGGATGCGCCGCATGGTGCAAGCGTTTAAGCGCGCCTTCGACTGGCGAAAGTCATGCAGCGGCTTTTCGGCTGGGCCGAGCCTGCTGCTACGGGGTCGGATCGAGGCCTTGCATCGCTTCGCGCGCGGCCGCCATTGCGGCCTTGGGATCGGCGAATCCACCTTGTTCGGCAAGCACGGCCTTTTTCGCATCCAGCACCTTGAACGCAAAAGCATCGCCATCGCGGAAGACGACCGGTTGGAGTGCGGGCTTTTCAGATTTCGGCGTTGGCTTATCCAGTTTTCTTACAAAGCCTTGTAACGTTCGAAGTCCTACTGTTTCACGCAATTGACGAATACGTTCTCGCGCAACCTTTCTGGTTTTTTCTGCACCAGCCTGCAGAATTTCCTCGACCTTTGCAGGCTCGGAGACGTACGCATCGTATCGCTCGCGAAATGGGGCAACGGCATGTTCAATTGATTGTATTGCGTGCTCTTTCAGTGTCCCCCAGCCATCTATCGAAGGGTCATCTCCAAGAACTGCACGTGCCACCCCGGAATGCATTGACCCAGCGAATGCTTCAATTAGCTGATAGAGAGCCGATCCTTCGGCTTCTTGCAGACTCTTGGGACGCGAGGAATCCGTGATCATGCTCATAATCGCCTTACGCAAGGCCTTCGCCCCACCTTCGAATAGAGGAATCGTGTTGTTGTAACTCTTCGACATCTTGCGCCCATCGAGGCCCGGCAGCGTCGCGACGTTTTCCTCGATGACCGCCTCGGGCAGCGCGAAAAACTCGCCACTGTAGATGTGGTTGAAGCGCTGGCCGATGTCGCGCGCCATCTCGATGTGCTGCACCTGGTCGCGGCCGACCGGCACCTTGTTCGCGTTGAAGATGAGGATATCCGCCGCCATCAGCACCGGGTACATGTACAACCCCGCGGTCACGCCGGCGTCGGCATCCTCGCCTTTGTCGCGATTCGCATCGGTCGCGGCCTTGTAGGCGTGCGCGCGATTGAGCAGGCCCTTGGCGGTGACGCAGGTCAGCAGCCAGGTGAGTTCCGGAATTTCGGGAATGTCGGACTGACGGTAGAAATATACTTTTTCCGGATCGAGGCCGCAGGCCAGCCAGCTCGCGGCGATTTCCAGCGTTGACTGACGGATGCGCGCCGGATCGTCGCACTTGACCAGGGCGTGGTAGTCGGCGAGGAAATAAAACGACTCGGCGCCCGCGTTGCGGCTGGCGGTGATCGCCGGGCGGATCGCGCCGACGTAATTGCCCAGGTGCGGCGTGCCGGTCGTGGTGATACCGGTGAGGATTCTGATTGGCTTGGCCATGCAACACATTCCCTAGCGCAGGTGCGCAGTTTACGCGATCGCCATGATGCGATTAACCCCGCTCGCGCTCCAGCCGCGTTGCATGCCCCATCGTTCCCACCGCCACGCTGGAGATTGCCATGAAAACCCTGCTGTCGCTTGCCGTTGTCACCGCCCTGTCCGTATCCGCCGCCGCGCAGGCCGGCGCCCTGGTCGACGTTACCGTCGTCGACCGCGATTCCGGTGCCACCTTGCCCACGTATCAACACGACGGAAAACTCTACATCGCCGGCACGCCCGGCCATCGCTACGGCGTGCGCCTGATCAACCGCAGCGGCGTGCGTGTGCTCGCCGTGCTGTCGGTGGACGGCGTCAACGTGATCAGCGGCGAAACCGCGAATCCCGATCAATCCGGCTATGTGCTCGACGCCTACGCCAGCACCGAGGTGGACGGCTGGCGCAAATCGCTGAGCGAAGTCGCGCAATTCAACTTTACCAATCTCGGCAACAGCTACGCGGCGCGCAGCGGACGCCCGGACAACGTCGGCGTGATCGGCGTGGCGGTGTTCCGCGAGAAGCCGCTGGTCTGGCGCGAGGGCCGCATCGCGCAAGCGCCGCTCGCCGATCGTTATCCGCCCGCGCCGGCGGCTGGAATGTCTGCGCCACGTTCCACGGACGCTGCCAGCGCCAAGGCCGAATCGGCGCCCGCGACGGCGCGCGCCATGCGTCCGGCTCCCGCACCGCAGCCCGAGGAATCGCTGGGCACCGGCCATGGGGCGCGCGAACATTCCGACGTGCGCTACACGCAATTCGTGCGCGCCAGCGCAAGTCCGGACGAGGTCGATTCGATCTGGTACGACAGCCAACGCAATCTCGTGGCGCGCGGCGTGATCCCGGCGTCACGACCGATCGCGCGCGAACCGCAGCCGTTTCCGAACGGTTTCGTGCCGGATCCAGCCGGATGATGGGACTGCCAAGTCCTTCACATGTCGTTATCGCGCGCTAGGCATAGACTGGCGGCAGCTTGTCTGGGGATGGGCCGACATGAAAACCCGAATCGGTTTTTGGATTGCACTCAGCTCACTGTCGTTCTGCGCGTCGGCTATTGCTAGCGGCACTTTTAGCCGCGCCACAATGGCGCGGCTTGCCGCGCTGCCATCAGGACACTCGCTGGTCATCACTGGATTTCCGGCGGGCCCCAGCCACACTGCAACGATAAGTTTCGAGCGCGTGGAAATCTACGCCCCCGGAGCGCGTCTCTACGTCATTGGCGCCGCCGGCAAACAGGAAGTTCCGCGCAGCAACCTGATTTTGCTGCGCGGTTATTCCGACGATGATAGCGTGCGTGTTGCGCTGGCCCTGACTTCCGACGGCTCCTTCGATAGCGGCAGCGGCGAAGGGCCGGACGGCTCGTTCGTTCTCGGCGCCGCCATTACCGCATCCGGCGCGATCGGAGTTGGAGCCAAACCACAGGAATCTGCGACGCCCGCAGGGACGAAACTCGGCTTCACCTGCGGCAACGAATTCGACAATCTCGATGTGCGCGGCTTGAACAAGCTGACGATGCGCAGCACAAACGCCGCGTTGGCCGCGAGTCACGCTTTGCGCATCGCCACGGTCGCCGTGGACACCGACACCGCATTCATGTCCAGTCTGTTCAGCAACAACACGACGAATGCCACCAACTGGATCGCCAAGATGTTCAATGCAATGAACACCATGTACGAGCGCGATCTGCTGGTGAATCTCAGGCAAGGCGACACGACATTCCGTACCGTTCCGGCGAGCGATCCCTATGCGAGCGGGGGCGCGTTTCCGGTGACGACTTTCCCGGCCAATGGCACGGATTTGAACAACTTCGGATCCAACTGGGCCGCGAACAAGACCGGCGTGTCCAGGACATTCGCGACGCTGCTTTCCGGCAAGGGTCAATGCAGTTCCTGCGGCACAGGTTGCACGAGTTGCAGCGCCTCGGGAATCGCCTGGGTCGGCAGCTATTGCCAGACCGCCAGCAACGGCGGCAGTTACAGCCTGGTCATGCTTTATCCGAATCTTTCGTTCGATCCCAATGGCGCAACGGCGGCGCGGTTGGACGGCCACGAGCTCGGACACAATTTTGGCGCCAACCACACCCATTGCACGGACATCAGCACGGGCAACTCGCCCGCCGCCACGAATACGATCGACCAGTGCTACAACCTCGAGTCCGGCAGCGGATGCTACGCGGGCGCGACCAGCTGCCCGGCCAGCAGTCCCGGCGCGCCGGCCGGAACGATCATGAGCTATTGCAATGTCAATGGGTGCGCCGGCGGACAGAACGTCCTGCAATTCCATCCGACGCAGATCAATGACGTGCTCCTGCCGGATATCTCGTCGACCATTTCCGGCCAACCCGGTTGCCTCAACACGTCCGACGATATCTTCTACGACGGGTTCGAGAACTAGCCGTCCTACTCCCGCATCAGCGTCGACTTGCCGAACAGGCTTTCGACCAGGTCCACGGCGAGCTTGCCGGTCTGGTTGCGTTCGTCGAGCGCGGGATTGAGTTCGACGATATCGAGCGAACCCAGGCGCCCGGTGTCGGCGATCATCTCCATGACGAGCTGCGCTTCGCGGTAGTTCGGCCCACCGGGCACGGTGGTGCCGACGCCGGGGGCGATGTCCGGGTCGAGGAAATCCACGTCGAAGCTGACATGCAGGTGCGTGTCCGCATCCATGCCGGCGAGCGCGGCTTCCATCGTGCGGCGCATGCCGACTTCGTCGATGTAGCGCATGTCGTACACGGTCAGGCCCTGGTCGTGGACGAGGCGCTTTTCGCCGGAATCGACGGAACGGATGCCGACCTGGCGGATGCAGGCGGGATCGATCGCCGGCGCCGGGCCGCCCAGTTCGGTCAGCTCGCGCGGGCCGAGTCCGCACAGGCAGGCCACCGGCATGCCGTGGATGTTGCCCGACGGCGTGATCTGCGAGGTGTTGAAATCGGCATGCGCATCCAGCCACAGCACGCGCAGGGTCTTTCCTTCCTTGCGGCAATGGTTGGCGACCGCGGTGATCGAGCCGATGCCCAGGCTGTGGTCGCCGCCGAGCAGGATCGGCAGGCGCTTGCGCTCGAGTTCGGCGCCGACCGCACGCATGACCTCGCGGTTCCACTCCGTGACCTGCGTCAGGTGGCGATAGCCGGTGCTCGGCGGCAGCCACGGATTGAGCGGTCCGAACAGGTTGCCACGATCGGCGACGTCGAGACCGCGCGCGATCAGCGCCTCGGCGATGCCGGCCACGCGCAGCGCTTCGGGGCCCATGCTGGCGCCGCGGTCGCCGGCGCCGATGTCGGTGGGCGCGCCGATCAGGGAAACAGGTAAAGAATGCCGCATAGTATATTTTTCCGCATGTCGCGACAGGACCGATGCCTGCGCGTGCGTATAGGATAACGGCAGCCGTCGCGCGGCGCACCTGCATCCGACGCCGGCGCGCGCTACACTCGGCGTTGCCGTCGTCGTGCGCGGCGCATCCCCAGCGAAGGCAAGGAGAATCCCATGAGCGGACTCGTCGACAACGTGCTATCCAACCTCGGCCCCGACCAGGTCAGCGCAATCGCATCCAAACTCGGTGTCGATCCGGCACAGGCGCAATCGGCCATCGAACACGCGGTGCCCTTGATCGTCGGCGGCATGGCGCAGAACGCGAGCACGCCCGCCGGCGCGAATGCGCTGAACAATGCGCTCGGCGCGCATGGCGGCGATCTGTCGGGCATTCTCGGCAGCGTTCTGGGTGGTGGTGGCTCCGGCATGGGCGGCGCGATCCTCGGCCACATTTTCGGCGGCAACCAGAATGCGGCGAATCAAGGCCTCGGACAAGCCACCGGTTTGGGCGGGCAAAACGCCGGCCAGCTCATGGCCATCCTCGCGCCAATCGTGATGGGCGCACTGGCCAATCACGCGCAGGGCCAGGGCGTGGGTGCCGGCGGACTCGGCGGCATGCTCACACAGGAAGTCCAGCAGGTGCAGCAGCAGGGCGGCAGCGCGGGCGGGTTGCTGAACAGTGTGTTGAGCAACAGCGGCGGACTGGCCGGCATCCTGCAAAGCGCGGGCGGACTGCTCGGCGCATTCACCAAGCGCTGAAACCTTGCACCCGGTCACGGCGCGGTCATCAACGATCAGGCACGATGGCGCGATGCGGGGAATCCTCTCGGTACTGCTGTGCCTGGTCGCCGGTGCGTGCCTTTGCAATGGCGCGCGCGCGAACGTGTTCGTCGTGAACGTGGGCGGCCCGGCGGGGCTCGCGTTCGCACCGCAAACGCTGACCATCGCTCCCGGTGATACCGTCGTTTTCGTCAACAAGGGCGGCTTCCACAACGTCGTCGCGGACGACAGTTCCTTCACCTGTTCCGCCGGCTGCAAGGGCGACAGCAAGGGCGATACGGGCGCGCCGAGCAGCGCCAACTGGACCTTCAACCTGACATTTCCGAATCCGGGCGCGGTCGGCTATTACTGCCTGATCCATGGTGCGCCCGGGCAAGGCATGTACGGCACCATCCTCGTGCAGGCGCCGCTACCGCCGCCCGCGTCGACCTCGGTCGCGCCCTCGATCGGCGCGGGATTCGCCGTCCTGCTCGGCGCGACATTGCTCCTGATCGGAGCCACCCGCCTGCGCCGCCGCGCGTGAACCTCAGCCCATGAAGCCGAGGTAATTGGCCGCATTCGAGAAGTTGGCCAGGTTCGGAAAGACCAGGGCGATGTCGCTCGGACTAAGGCCGAACCACTGCGCCAGTGTCGCCGCATACTGGTCCACCGACGTGGTCGGGATGATGCGTCCGATGCCGTCGCCGGAATCGTTCTGGTTGAGCGGAACGCCGTTGGAGTCGGTGGACGCGGGATTCGTCAGGCTCGGCATCACCACGCCAAAGTTCGACGCCGCGCTGAACCCGCAGCCGTTGCCGTAGAATTTCTTGCCCTGCACCGCGCCGCCGACGACGAATTGGTGAGAGCCCCAACCGTGGTCGGTGCCGCCGTTGTTGCTGGTCATGGTGCGGCCGAAGTCCGAGCAAGTGAACGCCGTGGCCTTGCCCGCCAGGCCCACGCTGTTCAAGGCATTGTAGAAACCGGCCAGCGAACGCGACAACAGCGACAGCACGCCCGGATTGCCGGGCGAGCCGTGGGTGGCCAACTCGTCGTTGTGCGAATCGTAGCCGCCGGTGGTGACGAAGAAGATCTGCCGCGTGATGCCGGTATTGCCCTGGTTCGCGGCCCAGATCAGCTGGGCGACCGTTTGCAACTGCACATCCAGGTCGTAGCCGGTCGACAAGGCCGCGGGAAACTGGTCGTTTGCGCTGAATGCCGGCGCGCCATTGATCGCCGCATTGATGAGGCTCGCCGTCGCGATCGAATGATTCATCGTGTTGGCGATCGTGCGCTCCAGCACGTTCGCCTGCGTCCCCGCACCCTGCATGTTGCAGAATGCCTGTGCCAGGCCGGAATCGTAGGCATTCGCCGCGCCGGCGCACGTCTGCGGACCGCCATTGCCTTGCAGCAGGTTGAGCGTGGAGGCGCTGTTGGCGCCCATGACGTAGCCATTGACAACCTGACCCCGCGTGAAGGCATCCTGCCCGTTCAATCCCGTCATCACCGGCGCATTGGAATTGTTCGCGCCGGCGACCAGGTCCGCGATGCGTCCGCCCCAACCCGTCACCGGCTGGTTGCTCGGCGGCGACGCCTGCCAGTAGGCCTCCTGATCGGCGTGCGAATACAGCTGCGGCGGCAGCGCCGGATTGCCGTTGAGGTATTGCGACTGCGTCACCGGCGCGACCAGCGTGCCCACGTTCGCGACGATCGCCGCCTGGCCGGCATTGAAGACCGACGCGAAATCCGCACTCACGTTCGTGCCGGAAATCGTCTGCGGCGTCATCGCCGGATTGAGCGCGTAGGTGTTGCCGTCGCCCGGGCTGCCGGCGCCGCTCGCCGGCGCATTGAGCACGGTGTTCGTCATCAGGCTGCGATTCAGGGCAAGGGCCGGGCGCACGCCCCCGCTGCCATAGAATGCATTGAACGCCGTCGTGCTGAACGGCACCACCGTGTTGAAGCTGTCGTTGCCGCCATACAGGAACACGCACACCAATGCCTTGTAATCGCTAAACGAATAATTCGCACGCACGGCGGCCTGCAGCAACTGCAGGTTGCCGAGCGCGGAGTAGGCGCTGGCACCGCCGAGCGCGGCGCAAATCGTCTGTTTGATGAACTTGCGGCGATCAGGGCGCATGGTCTTTCCTACTTCTGTATCTGGTATTCGGGCGAGGTCAGGATCAGGTACAAGGCGCGATAGATGCGCTGCAGGCGCCAGTCCGATCCAGTGGGATAGGCCCAACTCGAGTCGATGGTGTCGAGGTAGCTCTTGATCTGGTTGGCCATGTACGGCGACATCTGGCCGGACATGAATCGCGCGTTGTAGGCGGCAATCAGGCGATCCGACGGATCGGCTGGCCCGCCGCTGCCGCTGCCCGCCAGCACCAGGTCCTGCGCGTGATTGATCTTCACGTCGCCGAATGGGTCGAAGCCGTTGTCCTGCGGATTTTCGTCGCAGGTATCGGTCGTATCCAGGTTGTAGGCGAAATTCGCGTAGGAATTGTTCGAGCTGGCGACGACACTGTCGGTCTGGACCTGGAATTCGGGCCCGAACAACCCGGTTGCCGTCATTTCGCCCGGCGGGATGAAGCCGGGCTTGAAGAAATTGAACACGGTCAGCGCATCGAGCGATGCCTGGCTGAAGCCGACGCCATAGGTGGTCGTCTGGCCGGTGGACCATGCGGTGCCGTAGCCCGCGTAGCGGTAGGGCTGGTTGGCATAATTGGTCGGGTACTGGTAGCCGTTCGTACCCGGCGTACCGACCGCGGCGATGTTCGCGCCGCACGCATGCACCGCGTGCATCGCGCGCCAGTAATGAGTGACCGTCAGCAGCGGTTCGCGCAACTTGCCGTAGGTCGTCGGATTCGAGAACTCGCCGTAACGCGCCTCCGGATCGAGCAGGATCGCCTGCACGACGGCCTGCAACTGGCTGGAACTGGCCCGGTTGTCGTTGAAAACCTTGGCCACGCGCGCGACATACGCCGGACTCGGATTGCTCGTCACCAGACGCATGATCAGTTGCTTGGACACGAACGGCGCGACGTTCGGATGGTTGTAGATGTTGTCCAGCGCGAAGGCCAGATCAGTGGCCGGCGTGCCGCCGGGGCCGAGCGTACCGGGCGAGGTTTCACCGCTGCTCATCGCCGCGCCGGTGTAGTACAGCAACTGCTTGTGCGCAAAGTCGTCGGGCAGAATGGTGCCGTTGTCGTGGTAGGAGGCGAATCCGGCCATCGGGTGCATGAAGTTGTCGGCGAATGGCGGTCGGCCGGCGCCGCCGTAGTCGGGGCCACAATTCGGAAAATCGCCGGGATTGGTGTTCTCGTCGCAGTCGTACCACGTATAGCCGGTGAAGACGTGGGCGAAGTTGGTGATCGTGCTCTGCGTGTAAGTGGGAATCGGCTTGCCGCTGCCGTCAAGCTGCACCGTGCCGTCGGGATTGAGCATGACGAGGCCGATGCTGAAAAGCTGGTTGATCTCGCGCGCATAGTTCTCGTCCGGATGGATGTTCATCGCCGAATTGGCGCGCGGGTTGCCCATCATGTTCAGATACACGCCCATCGCCGGGCTGAGCGTGACGTCGTTGAGCAGGGTGCGGTAATTGCCGAACGCATCGCGGATCAGGATGTCGTAGTACCAGGCCAGGCCCTGCGGAAAACCGTCAAGCAACGGGTTCTGGTCCGACACGACCAGGATTTCGCTCAGCGCGAATGCCACGCGCTGGCGCAACTGATCGGTATGGTTGTAGGCGGAGTTGCTCGGAAACTGCGGGTCCTTGCCGCCGAGCGCGCCGAGAAACCACGCCTCCTGCCGGTTGTCCTGGCCAACCTGCTCCTTGAGCACGTTCGCGACCCAATTCAGATACGCCGAATTCGTCTTGCCCGGCAGATCGGTGATCGCGTACGTGGGCGTCGCCGCGAACTGTTGCGTCAGCCAAGCCTGATAACCGATTGAACGCAGATTCGCGATGTCGGCGTCGGTCGGTCCGAACGTGGCCTGGGCGAGGAAGCGCGAGGCGTCGCCCGCGCCGATGTTCGCCGTGCCGACGGCATTCAGTCCGTTGTAGCCGTCGTGGAAAATCGGATCGGGAAAATGACTGAGCGGCGCCTGCGCGATGGCGCCGTTCGCGAAGCCGAGCGCAAATATTGCAGCAAGCAGGCGCATTGCGTCGAACCGGATTGCAGCAACGTAGGATCGCATCGCGACGCTCCCTGCGCGCATGGTCGGCGCAAGCTAGCAAATCCGCGATCATCGAATGATGACGATGCGCACAATGCATTTGTGCACGCGGTCGCAATCGCAACGGACGTTCGATGGGGAATTGGTGCCGGCAGCAGGAATCGAACCCGCGACCTACTGATTACAAATCAGTTGCTCTACCAACTGAGCTATGCCGGCGCGCAGGCCATTTTCGCACGAATCGACGCGCTGGTCAGAAACACGTCACCAATTGCTCGCGCAGGTCGAGCTGGGATTTGACATGGTTGCGCCAGTCCACCGGATGCGCGTTGTTCTGGGCGAAATCCACCCAGTACACCGGCAGATCTTCGGTGCGTGCGATCAGTTGCGGCGCAAAGCCGAGCGCGGAGATCTCGTTCAGACGCTTCTGCGCATTGGCCTGTTCGTGGAACAGGCCGAGCGAGATCGTGTTTTGCTGGTCGCCCGCGGTGACGACGTAGTAGTCGCGCACGCCCTTGGACGACAGCGCACGCGCCAGCGCCAACGCCTTTTCGCGGCTCGGCTGCGCCGGCAGGAACACCCAGAAACCGCGCGTCTCGGTGGTGTGCGCGTCGCGGTACTGGATGCGTGGCACCAGCGGCGTGAGCGAATTGAGCGCGGCGCGCATGTCTGCCTGGGTCGGGAACGGGCCGATGCTCACGCAGGTCTCGTTGCGCAGGTCGGCGGCGGCCTCGGGGGCGCTCGCCAGCTCCGCTGCGCTCGCTTCGCTGCCGCGGTCGCGCTCGGACAGCAGCACGAGTTCGGCCACGCCCGGATCGGTCGGCGCGAACGCGCGCGCCTGCGGCTGCGGGGCGAGGAACAACCAGGCCGTCACGCCGATATTCAGCGCCAGCAGCAGCAGGAACAACAGTCGGACGAACATCACGATTCCAACGGCAGCGCATTCGCCGCCTCGCAACACGGGATTCTAGCCGAGGCCACGGTCCGCGCGCTCAGGCGCCGGCATCGGCAAGCCGCGCCAGGCCGCGCAACACGAGTTCGGCATCAATGCGATGCGGCACATCGAGCCATGGCGAAAGCCGCGCCGCTCCACCGCCGGTCAGGATCAGCGCGGGCGCGCTGTCCAATCGACGTGCGGTTTGTGCGACGAAGCGCCCGATCAAGGCCGCCGCGGACAGCCAGGTTCCGGATTCGATCGCATCGGCGCTGTTGTCCGCGATTTCCACGACGCGGCCGGCGGGCACGGCGGCCAGGCGCGCGGTGCCGCCGCGCAGGACGTCTTGCGCCAGCTGCGGACCGGCGGCGATGAGCCCACCCAGATGCGCGCCGTCGGCAGCGAGCGCATCCAAGGTCAACGCCGTGCCGCAACTGGCGATAACGGTCGGTGCTTGCTGGTGCGCATGTGCGGCGATCAAACCGAGAAAGCGATCCACGCCGAGATTTTCCGGTTGTACATAGGCGATGCGCACGCCGCAGGCCCGCGCGCGCGGCACGGCGAAAACCGGTTCGACGCCGAAACGATCGCGCGCCGTAGCCGCCAGCGCCGCGTTCGCCGCGGTGGACGCCACCGAGGCGATCCACACCGAGTCCGCATTTTGTCCATTTGTCCACAATGCGGAAACATCCATTCCGGTGTTCGCGACCGCAGACACGCCATCCAGAACGGTGCCATCCCACCACGCCCATTTCAGGCGCGAATTGCCGGCATCGACGAGCAGTTTCATGCCGCGCGCACCGAAACTTCTGCGCTATCGTAGACAGCACGCGTGGAGCCATGCCGCACGCGCAGCGCGCCGCGCGCGTCCACGCCGTCGGCAACGCCGTCGTGAACGCCACTGGCCGCCTGCACACGGACTGACCGGCCGGCGAGCGCATCGCGTGCCGCGTAAGCTTGCGCGAATGCGGAAAATCCATCGACCGAGAAACGATCGAGTGCGTCGACGAGGCGCGCCAGCAACCGTGCGACGACGCGATTGCGCGACGGAATCGCCCCGGCACAAATGCGCGCGAGATCCGTCGCCGGCTGGCCGGTTTCCACGTCATCGG